>OCQB01000515.1_pt1 | contig 41345 bp, 41 predicted proteins | sample 1538631 | NCBI WGS metagenome assembly OCQB01 (sample SAMN04571713, study PRJEB22368) | human gut metagenome | biome: human gut; material: stool | host: Homo sapiens | place: Luxembourg | collected 2012-10-19
TAAGACCTGCGCTATCGCAGGCAAATGCCGTTTGTATCCAAGAATCCCCCGGCTTCAGCTGTGGGGAGTATGTCAAAGCAGCTTGCTGCGGGAATGGGACGAATGCTGAAAATACAATTCGTATAACAGAAACTCCCCAGCCATTTGTTCTGTAAATAGTTTCATGATATAATAAACACAGGCAAGAGGAATTAAGTGATGTCCATCGAGGACACGAAAAACCCACGGAGTGCCATCCGTGGGTTTTTCTATGCTTACAATGCCAGCACTAAGGCAAGGCCGGTTGCTTCTCTACTTCCCATTCAGCCATTTGCAAATACAGGCGGCTACTATACTTGCCAAGATAGAAAGTAAAAAGGAATTAAGTATTTCCATCAAAGACACCCCCCTTCCGTTGCCAGATTGGGGATAAGCAACGGAAATATTATAGCATGAGAAAAGCTACTTATCGGAGCATTTTTTGTATCAGTTATATCGATTTTGCTTTCAATACTTGTCCTTTTGAATTTAAAAATTAAATTATCAAAAAAGAAAAATAATGATGGTTTGTGAGATAGTAGGCAAAAATACTTTGTTTTGGATGGAAAATAATCCGGTCCTATAAAATATTTTAAAATGTTGTAAAACATGGTATAATGCATACAGGCAAAGGAAGTAAAATTTAAACAATGTAACACGAAAAGCCCAAGGAGTTCCAGTCCTTGGGCTTTTCTAATGCTATACGGTAGCACTTACCGAGGTTAGTTGCTAAGGAAATACTTGAAAGCTGCGTCTAACCATTTGCAGAAATAATAGGCGGTTATTTCTACCATGACGGCTTTCCAAAAGGAAGTAAAATCACACAATATAACACCTCCTCCCCGTTGCGGTTTGGAGTTTAGCAACGGAAATATTATAGCATGAGAAAAGCTACTTATCGGAGCATTTTTTGTATCAGTTATATCGATTTTGCTTTCAATACTTGTCCTTTTGAATTTAAAAATTAAATTATCAAAAAAGAAAAATAATGATGGTTTGTGAGATAGTAGGCAAAAATACCTTGTTTTGGAAAAAGCTGTGGTATTAAATAGTATTTAATGCCTATAGGTGTTAAATACCATCATTGTTTTTTTATTAAAGGGCTTATTATAGGGTAAACTACAGGGGGAGTGCCGGGAAGAAGCTCCCTGTCTGGCTTGATAAGGTGTGACCGTTCCCGTTTATGCGCAGAAGCGTTCCCGTTTATGCGCAGAAGCGTTCCCGTTTATGCGCAAGGATGCATACCTTTATTTAATTGTTTTTTGACCGTTCCCGTTTATGCGCAAGAGCGTTCCCGTTTATGCGCAAGAAAAAAGCAGTATTTATATGATTTTCTTATAAAATATGAGAAAAATATTTTTTGACCGTTTTATGACTAAAATATTTTTTATAAATTAGCTATGGCTAAATATTATGGATAAAAATTAGTCATAACGTTTAGTCAAAATAAAATTATTTGTTCTATCATAGTTTCATGATATAATGCATTTAGGCGAACGAAGAATAATTGTTCAATGTAACACGAGAAGCCCAAGGAATACCAGTCCTTGGGCTTTTCTAATGCTATACGTCAGCGCTAAGGCAAGGCCGGTTGCTTCTTACTCTTGAAATATATTTATAAAATATGTATTATATAAATATAAAAGGTTGGCAAGACAATGACATTTGAATGGGATGAAAATAAAAATCGAATCAATCAGCAAAAACACGGAGTATCTTTTGAAGAGGCTAAAACTGTATTTTATGATGAGCAGGCGCTATTAGAATATGACGAAAATCATTCAGAAAATGAAGACAGATTTCGTATTCTTGGTTTTAGTGATGAAGGAAATATTCTTATTGTAGTACATTGTATTCGTGAAGAATCAATTATTCGCATTATTTCATCAAGGAAAGCCACAACAAAAGAAAAAGCAGGTTATGAAAGGAGCAGGGGAAGATAATGAAGGAGAAAGACGAATTTTTGGAAAAAGAATTTAATTTCAATAAAGCTATAAAAAATCCATATGTAAAAGCGTTGAAGAAGCCAATTACAATTAATCTTGATGAAAATGTAATTCATTATTTTAAGGATAAGGCAATGAATACAGGGATTCCGTATCAAACCTTGATTAATTTATATCTAAGGGACTGTGTCAATAATAATCGCAATCTTGAATTATCGTGGAAGTAAAACGAAAAGTCCGGGATGTTCAGCCCCTGGGCTTTTTTAATGCTTGTTTTGGATGGAAAATAATCCGGTCCTATAAAATATTTTAAAATGTTGTAAAACATGGTATAATGCATATAGGCGAACGAATGCGAATAAAAGCAAAGTAGCACAAATCCCCTTGGAGTTGCGACCTATAAGGGGATTTTAACATTATTACGCTAATGCTGGAGCGAGGCTAGTTGCTTAACAAATACTTAAAAGCTGCGTCTAACCATTTGCAGAAATAATAGGGGGTTATTTTCACTAAGCGATTTTTGTGATATAATGCGTGTAGGCAAAAGGAAATGATTTAATTCTATGAAGACACGAAAAACCCACGGAGTGCCATCCGTGGGTTTTTCTATGCTTACAATGCCAGCACTAAGGCAAGGCCGGTTGCTTCTCTACTTCCCATTCAGCCATTTGCAGATACATGTGGCAATGATACCTGCCAAGATGGAAAGTAAAAAGGAAATGATTATTTCCATAAAGACACCTCCTCCCTGTCGCCAGTTTGGAGAAAGCAACGCAAATATTATAGCATGAAAAAAGCTCCTTTCCGGAGCGTTTTCTTATGTTTATTTTGTTTTCTTTATGCTTGTTTTGGAAGGGAAAATAACCAGTCCTTTCGGATCGGACGTATCGCACTTGAAATCCGGGTAAATTTTTTGGACAGATGTAAGATGTTTTTTAAAGCGGAATTTAAATTTTCGTAAATTGGATTCTATGGATCCAAACTGTAAAGCCAAGTCTTCCCATGGAATGAACGTCCGGGAATGGCAGTAGCACATTCTGTAGGTTGCCCAGCAGTAAATGTCCACAGCCATGGGGGATTGTTTCAGCTTTAAGACAGCGTTGAAATCTACAGGAATTGGAGCTTTATTGATAGCATTATAAAAAGATTCCGAAAGGATAACATAGGAACAAAATTCTCCGGATTCGTCATACAATGTATGCGGATCCCACCATAAATCAGCTTCATCGGCGATCAGCATATTGGCTATGGATTTTATATTCCCGCCGCCTTTATGCTTCCAATCGGAGGTACAGGAAATAAAGCAGGTGAACAGGCTGTTAAGCTGCTTGCGCAGTCTTGTGATTGTACCGTTTTTGCCGCCCGTTCTTCCTAATCCGATTCGAGTTAAAAATTCAGAGAGTGTTTCTCCTAAATGAACTTCTCTTGTCTTCTTCCTGATTGCTTCCGTAACAATAAAAGCAATGACAAGGCGAGGGAGAGATCCATACGGAAGACCTGTCGGAGAATACAAAGATAGCGTTAAATTTCCATTTTTCCGCACAAATTCACGTCCCTCGACTTCCGTATAGGGGAAATTAGTCTGAACGAAGAAATAGGGCATAAACGCCAAATTTGAGGGGCTTTTGAGTGCCAGCTCATCTTTTTTTATCATTTTTACCTCGGCAATTCACTTATACGATATTTTTTGGAATTTATAAGATGCAGTTCATCGTTTGAAAGGGGAGTACGTAAATCCTGTTCCGCACTTGCCATCGCAGCGTTATTCTGATAGTTCTCTTCCATAAAATCACCATCGATAGTATTGATAATTGATTGCGCCTTGAGTTGGGTATTATTACTTTTTGCCTGTTCCGCCGCCAGCTTCAAGAGCGCTCTTTTTTGTGCAAAAGCATAGGCATTTCCTGAATTGTCATTAAGAATAGTTTCTACATGATCATTAAGTGCTTCACTCGTTTTTTCTATACGGTCAGAAACGGAAAGTGTCATTAAAAATTCATCTTCGTGTTTTTTCAACCAGTTGTCCCAGTTTTTGTCTCTTGTTTCTTTTACATTTATTTGTCCGGCATTTTTATATGTCAAATCGGGCTGCATCCGTTCATTGATTTTTTCTTTAATTTCTTCTATTTCTTTTCCTGTACGGAGAAGTTCTGATACGGGGTTTTCATGAGAGTTGCCAAAAAAAAGGGAATATAAAGATGTAACCGACTCTTTAAATGGTTCCCATACGGCAACTATATCTTTATAGTCTGAAGACAGCTGTCTGATGTGAAGAAGAACTTCATTTTGTTTTGCTGTTTCTACAGCCTGTTTAATCCGATTAGGAATATCTTTTACTGATCCGCCGTGAAAATGCCACCGGGCATCAACTATTCCGGATAAACAAAGCAGAATAACCGGAATAACAAGGTATTTTTTCGTTTTTATATTCATTTTCAACTCCATAAAGTATTAAAAGCTTCTCTGGTACGTTTGGAGAAGGAAGGAATGAAGAAAACCAATAGCCCCCAGGCGCCGGCGAATAACACTAAAGACGCTACACTGTCTTTGTTTATCGGCTCCATGGCCGCTAACTGATCGGAAAGGAATACAAACAGGAAAGCGGTAATAATTAAATCAAAAATATTGGCCAAAATTCCGGATAGCATATTTTTTCCATAATGTTTCATCTTAGGAAGGAAAAACAGTGGAATTCCTAAGACACCGAAAACGCAGGAAATGTAGAAAAGAATCAGTTTTTCCATTAAATAAATCGTTGCAATGATTGTAAGTGCCAGGATGATAAGGACAAACAGTGCAACAAATAAAGCGACAGCGATATTGAAGCGGGAATCCACGTGCAGAAATGGATTAATTACATGACTGACACTTATAAATAGTTCATCGAAGTGCAAGAAAGAAGTTTCAGTCAATTCATGTCCGGTATAAGTGCTGCTAATATTTTCCAGTATAGGAAGGAAGAATGTATCGACAATCTTTCTCCAGGAGAGAAAAATCATAAAGAAAAAACCATATCGGATCAATCTAAGGATGACACCGGATAAATTACCAAGCGTTGTCATCCCTAAAATTACCGGAATCATTAACCATGAAAAATCTATAATGGCCAAAATGACAAGTAACGGGAATAAATTCTTTTCCGCAAAATCAAGGGAAAGTACAATGGATGCCACAATTTGTTTTGCGATTTGCGCCAATTCTTCTGAAGGAGCGAAATATTTTGTAAAATTGATATCCATGGCAGGCGTTACTTTGCCGAGCGCCCATTTTCCGGCTTCAACAATAATATTGCTTGTTGGATCGCCGTTTAACTCCCAGCCGGCTGCTAAAGCGTAAGGAGTAGGATCCATATGCGGACCATCTTCTACTTCATCAACTTCAAAGTGTAAATGAGGACCTGTCGAGTGTCCTGTACTCCCCGATGAAGCAATAATATCTCCTTGGCTTACATGATCTCCGGCAGAAACGTAAATATCCGAAAGGTGAGCATATCTTGCAACATGCCCGTCCGGCATTTCGATATCTATAAGATGTCCGTAACCATTGTTATAACTTTCGACAGCGTAAAGTACAACGCCATCGGAACAGGACGGAACGGCAGTTCCGGTTTCCAGTCCTATATCTATGCCACTATGGCAGTGCATTTGCCCGTCTATTGGGTGTATACGGTAACCGTAAGGAGAAGTAACCGGCCCGGCGAGCCCGGCGGCGGAAACGGAAGGCATGACAAAAAGAGCAGAAAAAAGGAATAAGAAAAAAGCAGTAAAAACTTTTTTTAATTCCATATAATCACTTCCTATTCCACCAAGAAGAATTTCCAGTTTTTTTATTGGGTTTATCGAACTTTACACCAACTTTTTCCGCAATTTTCTGAATAGTTTCTGCTTGTGCCTGTTGAGATTTTCTTATTTTTGAGGTTTCAGAAAGTCCAGTTAAGCCCCAAAGGAAACCGCCTGCTGCCATTCCGGTTGCTGCTGTTCTTCTTGTTGCGCTTGCCGAAGCATGGACAATGCTGTTAGTTGCAAAAGCAGCGCCCGTTGTCATGGCACCGGCAAATTCTACAGCCTGTGCTGTTAGGTAAGATAAAAACAGTAAACAGCAGGCGGAAGTAATAAAACCGGAAACGGTTTCATTCGTAATACTGCTCGATACATTGAATGCGTCATCTATTTCATTACCAACCAGACACACCATGAAGACGGCGACCATTAACTTAACAGCACAAGTGAGAAGAATGCCCCATGTTTTTTCACAGATGGAAGATGTCCACCGGGTAACCCCAAACGGAAGCAAAACCATTGATAAAGACCCTAAAATAAGAAATTCTGCGTTTGCCATGAAAATAACGAAAGCAATCCGAAAAAGTGCTAACAATGCAACGCACAGGGCAATTGTTGCCAGAATATGAATCATAATTGTTCCTGACATGACGCCGGGAAAATTTTTCCATAAATTTTCAAATGCCAGATACACCTTGCTACAAGTTGAAGCAAGTAAGTGCGTCGGCGTAAAAGTCACATCTACACCACCGGCAGCCATGCCAAGTGCTTGCCCGGAATTTTTTACAATTTTCAATAAACTGTCCCAGTTTTTGATTAAAAACGCCAGGAAACCGATATGAATGATTTTTGTAAAAATATTTCCCCAATTCCAGGTTGAATTAAAGAACATATCAAATTCCGAACATACTCCGATGATAGCAAGCGTAATAAGAAGCAGGAGTAAAGGATCCTGCAGATTGAGAATGCCATTATAAGTACTGGTTTCAATCTTGTCTCCGATGTTTTTTAGAAGGGTGAGGCCGCTTTCTGTCATGATTTATCTCCATTTTGTTTCATCGACGAGGGAATCAAATTTTGAGGATAAGGTGGTTGTGGGTTTGTAATCTTCCGGATGCTCATCTTTTCTTTTTTCTAGCTTTGCTTTGCTGCTTGTATATTCTAATGCCTCATCAGTAGGTAATTTTTCATTCGTCTTTTTATATTCTCCTTTGGATAGACTCGCGCTAAAGCCCATAACATCTTTATTCAGAATTAATTTATCTTTCTCGATTTTCCCAAGGATGATTTTATTCCCTATCAAACCGATATCACAGATATTCTGCTCTTTATCTACGATAATTTTTGGGGCAGAATCATAATATTGTTTCCCTTTATAATTACTTTCCGGGGTTGTTTTATATACGTCAAATTCTTCTAATTTATCTTTATTAGGCAATTCAGTTGTTCCCTTGTGATAGAGATAATAAGTGATCTTATCATTTTGATAAGCGCCTTCCATATCTTTGGGCGTTAAGGCTCCGCATCCGGAAAGAACGAAAAGCGACAGACCACAAGCAGATAGGATAATTAACTTTCTTAAATTTTTCATTTTAAAACCTCCTTGAAACAAATACTGGAATTACAATTATTATTTCAAAATACAGTTATCATTTCCACTTTGTTTCATCAACGAGAGCGTCAAATTTTGGGGTCAGTGTAGTTACACCGGATTCTTTATCAGCGATTTCACGCATCTGTTTTGCGGCGGAGCCAAAATCATTCGCTAGTAATTCATTGGCTTTGTCGGCTGCATCATGTTCCAATTTATTTGTTTCGTTTCGGATAACGGCAAGTTTCGTGTTCAATGAATCAATGTCGTTAGAAAGATTCTGGCTATAAACTGTTTCAGCGTCAATTAGTGCTTGGATCTGACCTAGGTCTTTAGAACCTTTCGCTGTCTTCAGCTCTTCTGTGAGCTTTAAAATTCTCTTTTGAGATGCGTCAAGTTCTTTTTGCTTGTGATTAATTAAAAGAACGGTTTCCCGGTCTAATTTACTTATTTTCTGCCGGTTGTATTCCATCCTGGCTTTTAATGATGAATAGCTTTCCGTTTTGACATTAAAATCATCAAAATCACGGAACGTCTCTTTAAAAGATTTTTGTACGTCTTTTGCTCCGGACAAAATTCCGGAAACACTTCCCCGAAGTTTTGCGTATTCGTCCCGATGCTGCTGAATATCTTTGATGATCGGGCCAATTTTACCCCAGCCCAGGTCATATAAATGCTGTTTTTGAAGAGCAATCTGCTGCTTAATTGTATTAATCTGTTCTGTCACTTTCTTAATTTGAGAAACAATTTGAGCGTAAACTCTTGAATCGTGGACGGGGTAGACCGCCGAAGCTGTATATCCGCTGCCGAGTAAAGCGCAAATAGTAAATCCAATAATCAGAAATTTCTTTTGTTTTTTGGAAATCATGATATACCTCCTACATTTTTTAATGCCTTCCACTTTTCAGTAAATTCTGCCGGAGAAAGGGATTCTAATTTAGAAACATTTAATTGATCTTCTTTCGATGTTGCGCCGAGGAACGCAAGCTCTAAAGGGGAAAGAGACAGGTCAAAAATTCTTGTCCCGGAATCAGATTTATAAAAATACTGCCGTTTGGGCTTCATGCTTCTTAAAATCTCTATTTCCGTGTCATTTAAGTCAAAACGTTGATACATTTTATAGGTCATATCATTAATTGAAGTATTTGGCAGGAATATTTTTGTTAAACAGTTAGAATCTACAATCGGAATCAGCTGTTCGTCCATATCAGAGAGATTTTGTGTGGCCATCACTACAGCGCAATTCTTTTTACGAAGATCTTTCAAATATTCCACAATTTTTGCACGGAACGCATCATTTCTGAGGAAAAGCCAGCATTCATCAAGAATCATCAGGGCAGGGGAACCGTCTAACTGGCTTTCAATTCGGTGAAAGAGATAATCTAATGTGGGAGCGACAATCCGGTTATTTTCCATCAGTTTTTCCATTTCAAACACTTGCCAGTTTCCGGTACCAAAATGGTCAACGTTAGAATCGAAGAGAGAACCGTAAGACCCTTTTAAAGACAAGTCCCTTAAAGAATTTCTTATCTCTTCATCTTGCAGCATTGTGATTAAAGCGGTGATTGTGCGTTCACTTTCCGGAGCGGTAGAAACGCTGTTTAATGCGTTAAGAATTGTGTTTCTATGAATCGGTGTAATTTTTACATTGGACGCTTCCAGGTAATTTACAAGCCATTCCAGAACCCAAGTTTTTTCTACAGGATCGTTGATATGGGCTAAAGGTTGAAAAGAAATGGATTGATTATCTACAAGCAGGTTATAAAAATTGCCGCCTATTGCTTTCGTAAGAACTCTTGATGATGCGGATTTATCGAAAACAAAAACCTTGCAATTCGGATATTTTTTAAAATTGGCGGAAATTGCATTCAGAAGAACCGATTTACCGCTGCCTGTCGGTCCGACAATAAGTGTATGCCCGACATCGCCGATATGAAGATTTAAGAAAAATGGTAAATGTTCCGGTGTTATACACTGAATTAACGGATCCACCACAAAATTAAGGCCGTCCCGGTGGACTGTTTTAGCTAAATCTTCAAAGTGCTTATTTTTTTTTTGACCTTCCCAATAGGCACCCATGGGAGCTATGTTGCAGAAATTAGTAGAGTTGACCAGATAACGTCTTACATTATTTTCGTAATTTGACGGAATCGTAGAAAGCCATGCAGCAGTAGCATTATCTTTTTCAATGGTGGCAACGAATCCCAGGTCATTAACAATTGTTCTGATTTCAGATAAATTTTCTTCCAGTCGCTTGAAATCTTTATCCAAAATGACGATTTCAAAAGATAAATAACCGAATCCTATTTCATCTCGTGATAAAAGCTCATATGCTTGTTCGGCATCTTCTGTGTCTAATACTGCGTCTCTGTCTACTTTGCCGGAGTCTATATTTCTAAGGGACTCCATTAAAATAGTTAAAATTGTTTTTTCACGCTGCCTATGCTGCGCTATAATCTTTTTTAGCTCATTTACAGCCTGATCTTTATCTAAAGCGATATAACGGACCGAAAACCGATACTCTATGGAAAGAGAATTTAAACGGTTGAGGAAAAAATCCATGGTGTCTGCGGGCATGTCTTTGATCCCGACGATTCCGATATATTTTTCACCAAGTTTTGGGTAACGGCCGCCAAGAAAAACGCAATCTTTTAAACGTTCTGTTATATTTGATCGGACGTTTGCTTTAACTGACACATGTTGATCAGAAATACAATCGTGAAGATAAGTTAAAGTTTCTTCCTGATTGCAAGGATGAATTTCTACGAAATAATCACTTAATCCTTTGGTAATCAATTCACATTCGTCAAGAAATTTCCGTTCTAGTTCATGAAAATGAAAGCTCGTTTCACGCTGATCCTTATAAATTTCATCCAGTCCGGACTGGATGGGATTAAAAACATTGATAAATTCTTTAATTGCTGACTTTGCTTCAGAAAGAACTTCTTTATTTGATTTATCAATCACCCTTGCGGCACGCTGCAGCGCTTCTGACGGCCAGCGGTAACAGATTGTCAAATAGAAATCATTTTGAAAAACCTTATTTTTGGTCAGGTTTTCCTCTCTGTTTTTTTGAAAATCGCTTAAAAGAGAATCAGAAAAATGACTTTGGATCACATCACCGGTTTCTCTTTTTGCTTGTTCAATAAAAATATAATAATTTGCTTTTAGTCGGAGAAAGATATTATTCAACCCGACATAATAAGCATTAACCATATCTTCTGTCATGTTAGAACCGTCTTTCCCGCGGAAAAGATAGGTTTTTTGAAACGTGCCGTTGTTATTAAAAACAACATTGTTGTCCGTGAGGGCATCCCACGTAACAACATCGGAAAAAACAGGTAATTTTTTACTCATACGGACACCGCCTTAGAAATAATGGGATTTAAAACGGAAGGATTCCCGAAGAATAGAAAAGATGCGATGATCGATTTTTGCTATTCCGGCAAGAAAAGCGTAAATAATGAAAAGCGGGAAAAGAGCTTTTAAACTATGAAAAATCATAATGGACAATAACCCGAACATGAAAAGAAAAATGAATAATTCACGGGGAAGACCACCCCAGAAAACAGGCTTAGTCAATGATTTAAAAACTTTTGCACGCATTGGGATTCTCCTAGAAAAAATAAAAGAGGCTGATAAAAAATAACACTTACCATTAAAAAGCAATATTTTATAACATTTAATATTAAAAAATATTATTAAATGTTATTTTCTATCAACCTCTAAATGGGTTGATAGTCAGGATTAGCCTCCGGCGCTGTCTACAATCATCTGGACAAATGTCGGTGCGAAAATACACATCGAAATTGCCAAAATAATAACAAGAATTCGACGAACACCATCACCGGCATTTCCTGTAAAAAGACCAACGGCTGCGATGACAATTCCTAGAATTCCAAGTGTTGTCGGAAGCGGGCCGGTCAATTCATCTCGAATTTCAGATAAAAGATTTGTCCACGGCCAATTTCTGGCGTCAGCAAGTTGCATAGAAATAAAACTTGAACAAACGGTAAAAACCGTTGCGAAGACCCGTGATAACCGAAGGTTTGAAAACTTTTCCCATCCGGATGAGATAAATTTCATAATAAGATTCCCTCTTTCTCTAAATTAAACTTTTGAAAATAAATAACAATTCTTCTGTAAATCGAACCCTTCAATCGAAATCATGTCATCGACCAAACGGAAGGATTTTCCGTCACATGCTTTCTTTTGAATAGAAATAATATTTCCGATAGTAGAACCGATTAACCGCTGAATATCTGAAGTTGAATTATTAGATGAAACAGCTTCTTTAATCAATAATTCAAGACGGGTAAGGCAATCTTCACAGCCATCGGCATGGATTGTACAAAATCCGCCGGGATGGCCCGTATTCCACGCCTTTAGAACGTCATAAGCAGATAAATCCCGAACTTCGCCGATGATAATTCTTGTTGGCGAAAGCCTCATGCACGCAAATACCAAATCTTGCATAGTAATAGAGGTTACTTTGTTACCGGACGTTGTTAAATACTGCACGTCGTCGGAACTGCATTGTAATTCCGGTAAATCTTCTAATATGCATAATCGATGATCCGGGTTTAATTCTGAAAGTTTTTTCAGAATTGCATTTAAGAAGGTTGTTTTCCCGGAACCGGTAGCGCCGCAGACAATCACATTTCTTGATTGTTTAATACAATCGCAAATAGCATTGTAATAATGCTGGGATAATGTTCCTTGTGTTATATAATCCTCTAGCGTGAAGATTTTGCGTGGCTTTTTTCTAAAGAAAAAAGTAGGCCGTGGAGAACAGGGAGGATATTCAATCTGTACACGAATTTTGAGTGGCTGTATTTCTACCCCGAGCATCGGATGATCTTCATTGATAATCTGATCATTCATACCGGCCACGATTTCACAGATACGCTTAACCGTTTCCGGGGATAATGTAATATCCGTCTTACGCCTTCCGGAAGATGAATCTACACGAACTATATAATCAGAATTGATGTAAACTTCGGTGATAGAATCATCATCAATCAACTGCTGGATTTCTTGTCCTAGAGCTGTCCGGAGCATGGCTAAGTGTCTCTCAAAGGTACTGTCCATCATTTTTCTTCATCTGCCGTTTCTGGCTGTCCTTGTTTGTGATTCTTGTAATAGACGCAGGCATCAACTATAAATTGAAGATCTGAAGGATCAATATCATTGGCTACCAGCTCAAGACTCAACGCTTTATATTGGCGATAACTTAGCTTTTGTTCTTCTTCTGTTGCCTTTTTTGCTAATCTTGAAGCTTCTTCACGCATTTTCTGAACATTTTCAAAATCCTTTTCCAGCGCTTTTAGTTTGCCGAGAAAATCCACTTTTCTTGCCATATTTTCACCACCTTTCTTTGGGACGCAATCCGACTTCATGCCGGGGATCCAAAGCATGGCCTTTGTCAATCTTATCGGTCATGTCCTTCATCAGGAAGAATTTATTTTTAGGGGACAAGATCCGTAAACCTTCGATCAACATGGCGGATTTATCCCATAAAAAACTTGAGGTTTCATCAGGCAGCAGTAACGCTCGCTCCTGTTCGAGATATGTATAATTTCGCTTTGAAAAAAATCCTGCTGCCTGTGAGCGTTGTTTTAAGCGAATTGTCTTTTTTCCGAGTGTTTTAGATACGTACTCTCTTGTTTTATTGTCATTAGGCCCGAAAAAGACTTGCGTCTGACAGTTTGTCAAAAGTTCCTGCGATTTATAGATATTGTCAATTTGTTCTAAGCCCTGAATTATAATTAAAGTCTTCAGACCGTACCCGGCAATGTACCCTAATTCCCGGACAAGATTTTCCATTTTTCCGAAAGCCGGAAATTCATCGATCAAAAATAGGCAACGGTATTTATCCCCGGCCAGTTTTTCTGTAGAACGGATAACCATGAACTCAATAATTAAACGAAATAATTTCCCGACACGAGCCAGATCCGATGGTGGTGTTACGAGAAATAGATCTACCGGAACATCGGAGTTTCTGATGTCTCTTAAATAGAAATCGCTCGTGATTGTATTATCTATAATCGTTTTTTCAGCGAAAATCATCAAAGCGGTAATTGCTGTAGATAAAACACTTCCTGCCTCGTTCGCCGGTTTTCCAATGAATGAATTAAATTTAGTTACAACAACCGGGTGAAGATGTGGCGTTTTCATGGCTTCCATGGAAAAATGAGTAACGGTGGTTGCTTGAGCAGGCGTTACACGGATTTTGATAAAAGCGTCTTTTGAAGTTCCGTAAGGATTAGGCACCTCAAATACAGCGCCATTGTCAGGGAAATGTTGGATACCGGGCTTCCCGGCAATTCCTTTGTCGGGCCTTTCCGGGATTCCAAAAAGCTCTTCTTTTAAGACTTTTCTAAATCCTGTAGGAGCAGTCGGATCTTCAGCATCTTCTTCATCATCGTCTGCTGTCATCCCGGCAGACAAAAATTGGTAAATATCATACATACATGTCTCTTTAAACTTAGAATCTCCGGGATGATAATCGTGGACCGTATTATATACGGTATCTTTGTATTTAAGATGTGTAATTGCCCCGATGATTAAATCTTTTGCATTTTCAAGCCAATGCGCTTCGCTGCCTTCGCCGCTTCCCACCAGAGAATGAACTAATCCGGAGACGTCCCGTCCCTCGTTGGGCGTTCCCCAGCGTATTTCATTGATAGGATTCCAGCGGTAAAAGTTTCCTGCTTCAGCCGGATCGAATTTAATAACTTTGTGGCCTAAAACTTTTTCAAGATATGCGCCGCAAGTATCGATATTTTCCCCCTTTGGATCAGCGACAACCATAGATTCCCGCCAATTTAGACAGGTTGGGATAACAACACCGATGCCCTTGCCTGATCGGGACGGAGCACACATAAGAATATGCGTTTTTTCATTATCTACAATATATTCCCGATGTCCGGGAATTAACCGCATGAAAAACCATTTGTTTATCTTCTTTAACGTCAAGTTTGAAAGAAATTCAGCAATTTTCAGGCGTTTTTCGTAATGCATTCCGAAATCCCAGGCACCGACAATCACGCCATCATTCGTATTATCTGTTTTAGAGAGCAGTTTCTTCTTTCTTATTTCTGAAACGGTAGCCCATGCAGCTGTTCCTCTTGATGTCAGGGTTTCGGATCCATCAAGTATCCATTTCATGCCGAGGATAATAAGAACAGAGAGAATCAAACCACCATAACAGATACCCATAGCCCCTTTAAAAATAGAGGGGGCTGCTTCATGAAAACGGTAATATAAAACAATAAAATAATAAGGAATATAGGCTTCAGCAGAAAGTTGAAAACCTATTTTCTTAGCTATATTCGCAAAAGCGTAATAGCAGGAAATATAATTGATGAGAAGAAATGTAAAAAAATATATAATTGCATTTTTCATCAGGAAGTCCCTTTTTTAAATTTTTTTAGCATGTTCTTTTTTATACAAAACGGAACAAGTGTAGGAACAAAAATGTTCCCTTTTGTCCAAAGGTTTGGTGATGTTTACAATCTTTCCGCAATATTCGCACTTAAATCTTCGTAAAATTTGGCGTTTGCGGGCTTTTGATCCGTATAAGTTCATAACCCCCTCAATGGTTATTAAAATACTCCCTACAGCTAAAGCTGGGGATATTGCGCCCCGGCATGAAGTCGAGGCTTTCTGTTCAATTAATTAGTAAGCATACGGACGGATCCGGATATCTGTATTTAGGATTACATTAAATTGATATCCTTCCCGAACCGTTCCGGTAGGTTTTAATTCCTGATTTGATTCACGAACCATATCATTGATGCCGTTCATTATTTCAGCAATAGCAGCTTTTTTAGCTTCTGTTCCGGCACTTTCTGAATCGTTCTTGTCAGACCTATCAGATTTATTAAATGTCAGTCCATCTGCAAGCCCGGCAACAATGGCACCGGTGAGGATGCTTCTTGTCTTGAGCCAGGTGTGCCTGGTAAATTTATCTTTTAGTCCGGAATAACCAATACCGTCAATTGCCCTATAATCCGGCAAATCGATAGAATGCCCATTGGGGAAAATAATCCGATTAAAAGAAATATCAATGCGACGGCCGTTCATTGTCATCGGATCTCCGATTAATTTTGAGCCGGCCGGAATTAATAAATTTTCTCCGGTGACTGAATCAAAGACATCCTGCCGGACAACGGCAATAATTGTTGTTGTCATATTATCGGAGATGACAGGAGTTAAAAGTGTTGACGGAATCACTGTTCCTGCTTGCAGCACTTCTGAAGAATTAACAAGCTCGTTATACGTTTTCCCGGAAGAATATGCGGCTGTTGTATAAGCAAAAGGAGATAAAACAACGAGACTTGCTAAAATAACTTTTTTAAACATACCTACTCCCCCTTTCGTCCAATAACTTGAATGTAGTCATCATCAAAATGGTCAACGTTTTTATCAGGAAAAACACCGTCATTGTAATAACGATTAGCAGCTGTTTCGGGAGAAGAATATTCTTTTTCCCGGACGGCTTGTTTTTTATGACCATCTAAATTAAAGAAAATGTCACTTTTCTGTGCTTGCTTTTCTTCTTTGTAATTGTTCTGCTCTTCGTCAAGCTGACGCTTGTAATAAGCCTTTTTAGATTCATCAACATACTTTTCATATGGGGTAATAGGAGCAGGAGCGGACTGTGAAACTGCAGTTTGTCTTTCAGAAGAAATTTTTCTTAAATTTCCTCGTTCGTCTTTTTCAAATCCTGGCGGAATTTTGTCGTTATATGGATCTTCGGAATGACTGGATGATCCGTTTTTCGCCGCCTTATTATTTAAGGTTTTATTTTTATTTTCTGCTTCTTTTAATTTATTTTCCGTAAAGATTTCATTCGTGGAAGAGACTTCTTGTTTGGGTTTATTCTTTGCGTTATCACTTCCCGGAGATAATGCAATCCCGACAGCGATAATTGCAAAAAGACCAACGCCATAAACAACCAATTTGTTAATCCTTTTTGCCGGTTCCGGTTTAACACTAATATCAATGTGTTCTTCTTCAGGAACATTATTTTCTACATCGTCTACAGGCTTTTTAAATCTGTTCATGAAATTCATTTTGTGTCACCCCCTGGCGTTGTTTCTACATCTGAATCGGATTCCAGAATATCTGCTATCCGATTTAACGGATCCTCGTTTTGAGAGTTAGACGCTTTGAGCAATTCAAGCTGTTTCTTTTCCATTATTGCTTTCATCTTTTCTTTCAATGAAATAGGAGCCTGTTCATGCAGATCTACATCTTTTTTCTGTTTTGCACCTGCATTTACACTTTGTGTCGCTAATTCTTGTACAGAAGTTTTGTTCAAAGGAATCTCTTTTATTGAAGGAATTTTATTGTCTTCATTTGTCCTCTCAAAAATCATGTAAGATTTCTGAGAAAAAACTAATTTAATATGATCCATTACTCTGTCGATTTCCATGAAATTTCCTTTTAAACGATAATTGACCATCTGTAACTTGGACTTATCAAACTCATCAAAATAGAAGACCACAGGCATGTTTTGTGTGTTACCTGGAGCAATTTCTATGTACGTTTTTCTACCGTCATCAAAGACAGCAAGCGGAATGTATTTAGAAACTACATTCTTATTTTTCTTTACTTTATATTGTTTGTTTAAAGCCTTCGCTTTTTCAGCGGCCTTGACAGAAAGATCCATTCTTTCTTGGAACTCTTTAGTTTGTTTCAGAATAGCGGCTCTTCTTTCTGCTTCCTCTTCTTTCGGGTAATTCCATTTAATGATGTAATTCATCCAGCCATTCAAAGAAGTAACAATCAATCTGTAACTTCTTTGTGATGTGTTAATGATTACGTTTGTTGCAGAATCGGATAAAGGTTTAATGTAAACATGAGTAACATCAGCTACTGTATCCTTTTCAACAGACCATTGCAGGGTGTTCCCCGCTGCAATCTTTTGGACTTCTTCGCCTGGTCTAAGTTCAATGTCCGTCACGTACCCTAAACGGGTGTTGACAACAAATTGATTTACCGGGTTAAATTCATATATAGTAGCTGTTCCTTGAACAGCTATCGGCTCATTAATTAATCCGGTTCCGGAATAATCATTTGCTATTACCGATCCACATGATAAAAAAGAAGAAATAGCTAAACTTAATACAATCTTTTTCGTATTCATTACTTTGTCTCCTTTTCTTCTGAAATAGAGAAATCGGTAATAAATAAGCCGATTGGATTTAATGCCAATTCTTCTTTGTCATAGATAGGTTTACTCTTTATAGAGAAATTACCTGAATAATAATAGTCATGAGAAACGGATCCGGTTCCGGCCGTTTTCGTTTCTTTCCATCGAACGCTATAAACGTTTTTCTGTCCCGCCACAGGAAGACAAGAAAGAACTGTGACACGGGAGACTACGGTTCCGATTTCACCAGTAAAAGAATTTAAATACAAATTTTTATATTTATTTGCCGCTTCAGGAGTCAGAAATTTCACTGCTCTATTTACATTCGTTTGTAAAACGGCAGAATCCGTTGGGATATTTCTCATTCCTTCAACAAATCTTGATAAAAAGTAATTGACTTCAGCATCAGTTATTTTTGCATTTTTTTCTGTCAAAGCCCCAAGACTTTGAACATACCCCGTTTTCTCATCAACATGGATAACATAAGGAATAAATGTGCTTTTTGTCCCGATATAAGTGACACAAAGGACAGAAACCAAAGTGGATGCGATGGCAAGATAAGCAACTCTTTGCCATTTAACTATTTGCCGATCTTTCATAGAAAAAACTCCGGCATAAGTTTTTATCCCTTCATCGTCACCTCCGGCATAGCTGATTTTTGATTCTTTTGACATAAGGCACTCCCTTCCTTTTTTGATACTTTGACAAATAAAAACAATGGTGATAACATCAGTTTAGAAATTTTAATTTTTGCTCTACGAGGATTAAAATTTCTTTCTGCCAAAAGTATACGATAAATACAGAAAAAATAGAAGATAGGAAAAAAGAAGAAAGTATATAAAAAATAGGAAGTAGTAATATTCTTAATATATATAAACTATTTATAAACTATTCAAAATAGGCAAAAAATTTAGAAAATAACAGAAAAAATAGAAGATAGGAAAAAAGAAGAAAGTATATAAAAAATAGGAAGTGCCCACTGACGCACGGAACACATGTTCTCATGATTCCATCATAAATAACATGTGTTCCGTGCAGCGGGCCCCCCATTGCATGGAGCTTTCGCCGTGCCGGCTTTCAAAAGACATCGTTTGCGTACCGCAAACAGGATAAACACAATAAAGGAAAGTATAATGAGCTTTTTTTCAGCAAATATTGCAAGATTACATTCCCCTGCTATGATGAAACATTTCAATTACATAAGCAGGGAAGAAAACTACAAAAAAATGAAAGATTTACTTTATTCTGAAAGCGGGAACTTACCGAAATGGGCAAGAACCGGAAAAGATTATTGGGAAACCACTAAAGCCCAGGAAGATCAGGTGAATGCAGATTTTAAAGAAGGCAAAAGAGGCGAAAAAAATTGTTCGGTTCGGAAATATCGATTTGCGTTGCCAAATGAAATGACAGATAAGGAAATGATTGAGTTTACCAAAGAGTATTTAGAAGAAAATTTTAAAGATCTCCCCTACACCTTTGCTATTCATAAAAAAACTTCAACAGTTCATGAAAAGGAAAATCCCCACGTCCATTTAATTTTTGCCGACCGAGTAAATAATGAACGTTCTGCTAATTTGGACAAAGAAAACTACTATAAAATGCATGGTGTTAGTAAAGCGGGAAAAGAATATGGCGGTGCTTATCGGACAAGAGACTATAGCGCTAAAAATCCAAGAGTATATCGTCAAACAAGAAAAAATCTTGCTGATAGAATCAACGCCTTTTATAAAAAACATGGAATAGACAAAAAGGTTACAGAAAAGTCTTTAAAAGCAGAACGAAAAGAAGCTCTTTCTGAAGGTGATATTTTGACAGCAGAAAGTTTAAATAGACCTAAACCATTCAGATTATCTGCGGCTAAATTCAAAAAAAATCAAAAAATTATCCAGGAAAAAATCAAAATGGGCTGGAGAAATGTAAAAGATCTTGATGACGTTCCTGATCCGGAAGTTAGAGAACGAATTATTCAAGAATTTGAAAAAGAAATCAAAGAAGAGTCTTTAAATGAAGTAAAATCCAGTTTACTGGAACCAAATGAAATTGATAAATTACATGCTATTGAAAACAAAATCAACGAGCTGAAAATGCTGAAAAAGTTCTCCCCTACCCGCTCCGGTATTTCCAATATTCTTAATGAAATGGAGCTGGAACAACTGGAAAAAGAAAAGGAAAAATTAAAAGAAAACTCTTCCGGAGAAGGAAATTACTATCTCACAAAAAAATATGAAGCTGCTTTAAATGACATCATTTACAAAAAACAGATAAAAGGTTTAATGGAAGCATCTATTGCTGAAAAAATCAAGGAATGTGCGATAGCTGTTTATTCCATTCAGGAGATGGAACAGCGAATTAATGAACTAAAAAAGAAGAAGGAAAAGACCCTTCTTTTTAACCATGCAGATAAAATTTCCAATGGAGAATGTAGACAACTTTTAAGAAAATTGGATAGTCGGAAAAGTTTGAAGAAATATTATCTTCGAGAAGGAAAAGATCCAGATCTTATTGATCAGCAAATTAAAGAAATTGAGGAAAAAATCAATGTTTTAATTGCTAAAAATGTAAGTTCTGAAGAAAAAGAACGAATTCATAATGAATATGAATCTGTCCAGAAGGAAATTTTTGAATTGACAGAAGTTTCTACAAGTTATGAATCTCGTCTTGAGGCTACCGGAATTGATAAAGCTTTTAAAGAAAAACATTCTGCTGCTATTCAGGAATATTTACAAAGTCTTAAGCGGCTAAATCGCTATAATGTATCGGAAAAAGAACGGCCTTCCGATTCTATGTATGAGGATTTATTAAATGATGCTATTTTAAAGAAAGCTGAATCCTTTGAACGTTTACTACAAGAAGAACAGGACAAGAATTGGGAACATTCTCTATCAGAAGTCATAGATAAAATGACCGATGGATCTTTACACAAACTGAAAAATGAACAATATGATCTTCTCCAAGAGAAAGAATCAATTTCTTCTTATGATTACCGAAAAGTCTATGCAATCAGAGAAAGAGTTAAAGAAATTGAGCATTTAATCAATCAACTTGTAAAAGAAAAAATGCCTGAATGTGAAAAAAAGGCAAAGAAGATTTTGCGTGAATCCCGCAAAGATCGACTGCTGCGAGTGAATGAATTAATTTCTCTTAAAAAACGGCTTGAAAAGGATCTAAAACGAAAATATTTACATCCGGAGATTGCTGATCGGCTGAAAAAAATATTAAAAAATGCAGATGAAAAGATTGATGCTATCCGTTTGCGCCGCTCCGGTTCCCGGTTTGAAGAAAGCCGTTTGAAGTGGATTGAAGAAACTGTTAAAAACAGACAAAAGAATTTCTATAAAGAATATCAAAAACTTATCCCGCAAACGGAAAAAGCTTTAGTTGAAAAGTTGATTGACAATGAAAGCGGTATGCAGCTATCTAAACTCAAAGAGCAGCTTAGGAGCCAGGAAAGCTTCAGAAAATATACTATCAAGCAAGGTAAGGATCCTATAATTTATGATAAAAAAATCGAAACTCTTAAAGAGAAAATGGAGTTTATTCGCAAGCAGTACCGCACGCCGGAATTGTTACTTAAGGCTCGTAAGTTAAGCCAATTTACCCGAAAAAAATGGAAAGAAAACAGACGTCTTGCTAAAAAGATGGAACAACAGATTTTAAAAGATGCTCAACGAAGGAATATTTCTTCAGAACTGAAACAGTCCTGTAAAAAGGCTCTTTCATATGCAAAATACCAGTTATCTAAGCAAAAACTCTTAAATGACACTGTAACTCTCAGAGTGATTGCTTTTAAAGATAAAGTTATGGCAGAAATTCCAAGAAGGGAGGAATTTTACTTAAAACAGATTATTAATGAAAAAACAAATAATAATCTGCAAAAAGTGGAAGCGTTGCTTTACCATTATGAAAAATTAAAGAAAAATGAAAATTATTCTGCCGGAACCACGAAAGAAATTGATCTGAAGATCAAAGAACTAGCTTCAAAAAGATCTAAGATTATTTCCGAACAGAAAACGCCGGAAATTCTGAAAGAGGTGATGTTAAGAAAAGAAAAAGCACTGCTTGAATACGCTGATAAAATCAAGGATTTACGGAAAGAGTTTAAATTTATTCAAAAAGATGCCCAGCGTAGACATTTGTCTCCCAATACGAGAATTTTCGTAGAAAAGAATGCTAAAGAATTAGAAAAACTTCTTTTCCACAGTGAAAGTGTTGTGCTGAATCACAAGAATCATCATTCTACCTTACATACTCCGAATCCGTTTAAGTCTCTAAAAACGGTACGCTTACCATCAATGTTGAAACGGCTTCAAGGAATAGGAAAAATTAAAAATTCAAGCATTCATGGTCGTGCCAACATTCGGATCTATAAACATGAAGATGATTTTGAACGTTAATTTGTATTTAGATAGGACGTGATTTTATGGAACAGTTATATATCGCCGAAAAACCGGCCGTAGCAGCTGCTTTAGCAGATTTCTTTTCTAGGCACGGCAATAAATTTACAAAGGGAAATGGGCATTTTATCAGTATAAAAAAGGATATTGTCATTACTTGGGCAATTGGACACCTTTTGATGGAATATGAACCTGGTGATTATACAGAAAATTGGAAATCTTGGTGGAATACCCCCCTGCCTTTGGTGCCGAAAAAATTTATGCGAAAGCCGTTTAAAGATAAAAAACAGCAGTATGAACATATTTGTAAATTGCTGGAAGACGCCGTCATTGTCATAAATGCGGCGGACGTAGATAGAGAAGGCCAAAATCTCTGTGATGAAATCACAGATGGAAAAACAGAAGAAAAAATAAATAAAAGGTTATTCTTGAATGCATTAGATGATGAATCTATTCAAAATGCTTTAGAGTCAATGGAAAATAATGATAAATTTAAAGGATTATATTATGCTGGGCGGACAAGACAGAACATAGATTGGTTAATCGGGATAAATTTAACCCGGTATTTCACCAATTCTGCGCATAACGGCGGAATTGAAGGAACGGTGGCCGTAGGACGTGTAAAAGCCCCTACCGTTGCTTTAATCGTAAAGCGGGAGAAGGAAATTGAAAATTTTAAACCGGAAACATATTTCAACATCTTTGCGTATGTCAGTGTGAACGGAAAAGATTTTAAAGCAGGTTATGAATCAACAGAAAAAATTAAACTGGATCTTGATGCAAGCAAAATTGTCAATAATTGCTCCGGGAAGCAATTTGTCGTCAATAATGTGAAAGTGGAAACAAAAAAAGAAAAGGTAAATGTTCTGTATTCTCTAAACACATTACAGATCGATGCGGATAAAACTTATGGAATTTCCGCAAATAAAACGCTGGAAATTTTGCAACATTTATATGAACTGAAATATACAACGTACCCCCGCAGTGATTGCCAATTCTTACCGGAAAGCCAAAGAAAGGATGCTTTGGAAATTGCCTCTTTAATGAATGAAAAATTGGCTATTGAATTAGGTTTAATCCCCTGTATTGCCAAAAATAACCCGAATTTGAATAATTCTCCCGTTTTTAACGATAAAAAAATTACTGCACATCATGCGATCATTCCGACGAAAGTTGTTCCTATTTTAAGCAGTTTATCAGAAGATGAAAAGAAAATTTATCTTCTGATTGCGAAAAAATATGCCGGGATTTTCATGAATCCTTACACTTATGAAAAAACAGAGGTTATCGGAAGAATTGAAGGTTATCCATTCAAATTTATCTGTAAAAACATAATTGACCCCGGATATACCATTTATTACCCGGAAAGAACAGAAAAAGATAAAGAAACTCCTTCTATTTCCGGAAAGTTATCCCCCGGGGAAAGGCTAAACGTATCCAAGGTGGAGAAAAAAGAGGAACGGACACAGCCGCCAAAGCGATATACGGAAGGTACCCTGATCGCCGCTATGGCAAATATAAAAAGTGAGAATGAAGAATTAAATGAAACACTTGCCGAGATAAAAGGAATCGGCACACCGGCAACGAGGGCAAATATTATAGAGACGATTATCAAAGTAGATAAACATGTTTTAAAAAAAGGAAAATCACTTTATCCCACAGAAAAAGGAAAACAGCTTGTTGAATTTTTACCAAAAATCCTTACGGAAGCAGATTATACTGCTGAAATGGAACTGGAACTGAAAGAACTTGAAGAAGGAAAAAAGACAGAGCAAGAATTAATAGACAAAACCATTAAATTTGTCACGGGGATTGTTGAGAGTAATATTCAAATCATTAATAAAGACTTCCCCTGCCCCAAATGCCATACCGGATATCTTTTTTTTAAACGTTTTAAAAACAAAGACACCGGCACATTCGATGAAAAGTATATTTGCAATAATGATTCCTGCAAAATCAGCTTCCCGTCTATTAAAGGAAAACCGAAAATCGTAAAATGCCCGAATTGCAAAAAAGGCTTTATGCTTAAAAAGCGTGGTAAATATGGTGATTTTTACGGATGTAGCGAATATGCCAACGGTTGTAAAAAAATCATGAAAGAAGAGGAGTTTTTGAAATCTAAAAGGTAAGTTCCAACTCCAGGCTATGCCTGTTTATATATAAATCCTTTTGAAAGGAGGTGCATCATGGAAGATAAAGATCTTTTGATTGACTTCGATCATGTAAAAATTCTTGCTTATGAAGATTTATCTGATGAGCAGAAAAAGGAAGTCAATACAATCTGCGAATCGGAAGGTATTTCTCTTTTCGAAGATATGCCTGAAGAACTTTATCCGGATTCTTTGCTTAATGCCGAATCGGACGACATAGAGTAATAAGTACTCTATCCCCTGTTTTTAACACGGGTAGAACAGGGATATACGTCTTATTTCTTAAAAAATTCTGATATTCACAATATCATCCATTCATTATTCCCCGGCAAAATGTGACCGGGAGAAAGGCTATTTTATGGCTACAAAATACGATTTAACGGAAAGTGCAAAAAGTACAAAAAACAATGTATTTAACTCTATCATTAATGAATTGGAAAACGGTCCGGGCCAATTCACTGAAAATCTGGAGAATTTGAAAGGTGTTTTGTATAATCCGACTACCCAAAAGGAAATCCATGACAAAAAGGTTATTGAAATTCTCGCCCAAGGCAAAGATCTGACGGATCAACGTTTTGTAACGTTTTCTCAAGCACAAAAAGCCGGTATGCATATCTCAAAGGGCGCTAAGGGTATTCCCACGGTCAATTATTCGCTTGAACAAACAAAAGACAATAATGATGTAATTCTGAAGGGACGAACCGTTCATTATTTTAACGGAAAAGACATCACCGGTTTACCGGAACAAAAATTGAATCTTCAGTATACAGACTCCGAACGCTTAAAACTCAACATGAACCTTATTTCTCGTATTAAAGACGCTTATGAGAATGGAGTTAAAGCAGCAGAAAGAAAAGGAACCAATAAACCCGAACCTATGCCTGAAAGAGCCGATTACAAAACGATTGATCAATTTTTTGAAGCCGTTACCGGATATGCAGTAAAAAATACAATGGATATGAATAACAACACGGAAAATCTTCGGCAGGAATATTTTCGTGATGAAAAAGGAAAAAGCGAAAAACGAGAAAACAGCATCGAAGAAATAGCTGCCCGCTCAGAGTTTAGAAAAGGATTGGCTACAGCTCTTCTAAATCGTGAAATCGGAAACCCTGTACAATTCAGGAAATTCCTTGAAACACCTGCAATGAAACCTTATTTAACAACCATTTCCGAAACTTATAAAAAAAATCCGGAAAAATTGTCCCATGATATTAATGCGGCTGTTTTAGCTAAAAATTATGTTAAAAACAAGGTCATGTTTTTAACAAGGCAGCGGAAAAGCAAAGAAGAAATTCAATCAATGGAAAATAATCTGAAGCATGATCCAAATAGAACCGGCAAGTCCTTAAAATCTACTGATTATTACCAGTATAAAAAAATCGATATACCCAAAAAGGAAGATATTATTTCTAAGTCTAAAGAGATGAGAGATGTTAATACACAGATGGTTATTTCAAAAGCCCAGGACAAAGCCATGAAAACGCTGGAAACTCAAATTTTGAATATGACCAGTTATGCTGAAAATACGGTTATTATTTCCAAAAGTCTTTGTGATAAAATTTCCGATGCCAGGAAAAATGAAGGCCTTGAGTCAGATCCCAAAAAATTCCTGAATGGATATATGGAATTTAAGAGTGATAAAGGAATTGAAGTTGCTTTTAAAGCGGATATACGGCGTATTCAAAGTGAAAATCTAAACCACAAACAGATTATTAATTGTTTTGCCAACGGCAAAGAACGTGATTCCATTGATATTGTTGAAAAAATGAAATCCAATGAACTTGCTAAGGCAGAAAAAAGAGTAATTACAAGCTTAAAAGCAAAAGCCGGTAAAACGGCAAGAACAGCTGTCCGGACAAAGATTTCTAAAACTAGGCGACCTACAGAAAATACTAAAACAACATCAAAGCCTAAAAAGGCTGCATTGGAACGATAATTTTATAGAGTAAATAAGGTAGGGTTACTCCCCTACCTTATTTACCCAATGCGCCGTAAAGCCCCGCCCTTTAGAGCTGGGGATATAAGGCGCGTCCGCCGAATTTGCGCAAGCATTTGAAGGCGGACAAATGCTTTTCGTTTCTTCTTGTAAAGACCATCAAAGGGAAAACGTCACGTATTCTAAGACAGGAATTTCCTTGGCTAAAGACAAAGCTCCCCACCCTTTGGACAAACAGCTATTTTTGCGCTACGGTTGGCGGTGCGCCGTTGAGCATTGTAAAGCAATACATCGAGAATCAGAAAACATCGCAAAGGAAGTGAGAAAATGAAGACCTTCTGCTTTAAGCTGTACAAGGCAAAGAGAAACCGAAAGCTCCACCGACAAATCAATGCGGCAGGTCTCATTTATAATCACTGTATTGCCCTGCACAAACGGTATTATCGTCTGTATCACAAATCGCTGAACGTCTATGTCCTGCAAAAGCATCTCACGAAGCTTAAAAAGCTTCCCCGGTTCCCCTATCTGAAAGAAATCGGTTCACAGGCAGTGCAGGATATCACGCAGCGGATCGATCGTGCCTACAAACTCTTTTTCCGAAATCTTAAACGAAAGATACGCACAGCGCCGCCTTCGTTTAAGAAGGTGAGAAAGTATAAATCGTACACCTTGAAGCAGACAGGATGGAAGCTCCTAAAAAAAAATGCCGTTCAAATTGGTACGCAAAAGTACCGCTATTTCAAAAGCCGAGCCATCGAGGGGACGGTCAAAACCGTCACCATCAAGCGTGATGCGCTTGGGGATATCTATCTTTATTTCGTCTGTGAGACGGCAGAAAATGCAGTCTTGGCCAGAACAGGTAAAAGCGTCGGCTATGACTTTGGCCTTAAGCGGTTTCTCACAGCATCGGACGGGAACGATAGAGAGGCTCCGCTATTCTTTAAACAGAATGCCCATGCCATTCGTAAAACAGGAAAGGAGCTTTCACGGAAACAGAAGGGTTCGAACCATCGAAAGAGGGTGCGGCTTGCGCTGACACGGTTGCATAAAAAAACAGCCAATCAACGAAAAGACTTTCATTTCAAGCTGGCACATGCGATCTGCGAGGAATACGCTCTTGTGTGCATCGAGGACTTGAACCTGAGAGGAATGCAGAAACGATGGGGCAGAAAGATCTCGGACTACGGCTTTGCGGAGTTTGTGAAAGTTCTCGAACATCAGGCGGGCAAAATGGGAACGACGATTCAAACGATTGATCGGTATTATGCAAGCTCGCAGACCTGCCATATCTGCGGCGTGCAGAATCCGGAAACGAAAGATTTGCGTGTACGAGAGTGGATATGCCCGCATTGCGGAGCCATTCATGATCGGGACAGGAACGCCGCAAAGAATATCTTGAAGGTTGGGGCATCAACCTTCTTTGGAGAGGCATCGTAAGACCTGCGCTATCGCGGGCAAATGCCGTCTGCATCCAAGAATCCCCCGGCTTTAGCCGTGGGGAGTATGTCAATATTCTTAACGTAAAAGGAGGAATCTATGCTATTCACCCAGAATTTTAAAAAACCTGAAACAAAAGCAACGAGAACAACAGATGTTGACGAATTTGATGATCCTACGATCCCTGAAGAAGAAAAAATGAGATTAGCAAATCAAAAAAGATCTGAAAATACACATAAAGATTATTCTCTCGATAAACAGTCTGCTCCTGCTCCCCACGATAAATTATCCTTAGCTTATCTTACAAATTTGATGACTGCCATTGCGAAAAAAGTAAATTCTTTATCTGATGATATGTTGGATCTCAAAACTGCGGTGAATTTACAACAAAGCAATATTGCCAACTTTACTGAAATAACAAAAAATAATTACCATAATATAGAACGTATGGAAAAAGAAATGCAGAATTTCTTCGATGTAAAAATAGCTACAGAAACTACACAAAAAATTCTTGAAGCTATGAAAATAAAATGGGATTTAACTTACAGTCCACTTACACAAGAAGATGTTTGCAGACAAATGGAAACGTCCCCATTTAAAGAAGAATATACTATCTTGAATAATATAATCAATGAAATCAGTCAATTAAAAATGACTGTAGAAAACAAAATGGAAGACCTTCAAAAAAATCCTGGAAGTTCAGAATATCAAGATTTATATGTTTTAGGGCAAACGTTAGAAAGAATTTTCAATGTCTGGCCACCCAAACTGAAGTATTTTGCAGCAAACAAAGATCGTTCAATTGAAATCCAAATGGAAGAAGCTTTACGCATCGATATTTCTGCCGCTTTATCCGAAGCTGAAGCGGAAAAGCAAATTGAAGAAATAATGAAATGAGGTTCCTATGTCATTTAAAAACAGTATAAAATATTTTTTAATATTATTTTCTATTTGTTTTTCGCAATTAAAGGTAAGCGCTATGACACTTACGGATTATATTTCACAATATAATCCGCAAGATGCCCCTATAATTGCAGATGCTATTTATAAAACATCAAATAAATATGATCTCGATCCACTTTTCGTTGCCAGTGTTTTTAATATAGAAAGTAACTATCATAATAATGCAATTTCTTCTGCAGGGGCTATGGGCATTGCTCAATTAATGCCCGGAACGGCTGCTATGATGAATGTAAATCCGGCCGATCCACTAGAGAACATTGAAGGTGGTGTCCGATATCTACGAGAAATGCTTGATTTACAACCAAAAAGCAATCCTTATCGTTATAATTTAGCCTTAGCAAGTTATAACGCTGGGCCTGGAAATGTTAATGGATATATTCCTTCATACACTTATGATTATATTCAATCAATTAAAGATGAATATGAAAAGTTAAATCATATTATAGATAGAGACTCCTCTCCGCTGCCTAACCGGAATACAACCGTAAAAGCAAAACGCTTAACCCGGAAGGCTCGCCTGAAAAATGCTATACGAAGATATAAGCAAGAAAAATACAAAAAGAAACATTTTTAATGCAATTTTGCAAGAATCAGAACATATAAGATATTATAAAAATTTTTTGACACCCCTTCCTGCCCATTTAAACACATATCAAATGTCGAAAAATAGCCTTTAGGAAACTGTTTTGGCCTTTAACCGTGCCGGTCCGGTTCGTCACAGTTCCAGAAAGACTATTTTCCTCTTTTTATAACATGGTTCACTATTAAAAGCACCTATCCAGGCTCCTTACGGACACTGGATAAGTGCTAAAGTATATTATCTTTTATTATTATATGTTATTAAATATTATTTTTTAGTACTGATTATTCAGCACTTTTTATTTATTAAGGAGAAAATGAAGCTGCCTTTCTTGATCCGGAAGGCAGCCATTCTTTAAAACGCATTTTTTGCTTTTTTAGCGTACATAGGACGGTAAAAGATGCAAGGGCTGCCCTACGGCGTATCGTCCCTTGTCCCTTGCATCTTTTACCTCTGCCGCCTATGTTTTTCCGCTGCCAGCAAAAAAAGCTTGCGAGAGCATAGAGCAAATAGAGTGATTACCGATTAGGTCTCATTCAGTACAGTTAAAGAAAAGGAGAAGTTTAAAATGACAGAAGCCGCAATTACTGCAAAAGAAATCAAAAAGGTTTTAAGGCATAAATTCCCAGGAGTTAAATTCCGGGTTACATCTGAAAATTTTAGCAATGGAAATTCTGTCCGAGTTCAGTGGACAGATGGTCCTGATAAAAGTTTAGTAAATAAAATTGTCAGTGGTTATAAAACTTTATCTTATAACATTGAAGCGGATTATTGGGAATATACGGCAATTTCGATGGATAAAAATTGCCCCGGTGTTAATTATATAGATACATCAAGAAATTATTCCCCTGCGTTTATAGAAAAAATAGAAATCCTTTTCGAAAAATATCATCATGAAAAATGGGATTCCACAAGCGAATTAGGCCGATATTATCACTCCTTGCCTAATTGGCTCAGTAAACATCCTGAAATGTGGGAGCACCCATTATTCAAAACTATTTAACTCAAAAGACTGCTTATCAGCCTTTCTCCTTGTGATGAGAAAAGCTGATAAGTAACTTTACCTATTATATTTCATATTTACCAATCGAAGCGTAAAGCCCCTGTCTTTAGGTCTGGGGATATAAGCAAGCTTTCAGACAAATCCTCGCATGGATATTGATGGGAAAAATCACACTACATGTGCTAAAATAACGAAAAAAGCAGGTGATACCGATGAGAACTTATTGTTTCAAACTCTATTCATCCAAGAAAAACAGGAATCTGCACAAGCAAATTAATGCAGCAGGTCTCATTTATAATCACTGTATTGCCCTGCACAAACGGTATTATCGTCTGTATCACAAATCGCTGAACGTCTATGTCCTGCAAAAGCATCTCACGAAGCTTAAAAAGCTTCCCCGGTTCCCCTATCTGAAAGAAATCGGTTCACAGGCAGTGCAGGATATCACGCAGCGGATCGATCGTGCCTACAAACTCTTTTTCCGAAATCTTAAACGAAAGGTACGCACAGCGCCGCCCTCGTTCAAGAAAGTGAGAAAGTATAAATCGTATACGTTGAAGCAGGCAGGATGGAAGCTTCTAGAAGGAAATGCCGTCCAAATCGATACGCAAAAGTACCGCTATTTCAAAAGCCGTGCCATTGAGGGGACGGTCAAGACTGTCACCATCAAACGGGATGCGCTTGGGGACATCTATCTTTATTTCGTCTGTGAAACAGTGGAAAACGAAGTTTTGGCAAGAACAGGTAAAAGCGTCGGCTATGACTTTGGCCTTAAGCGGTTTCTCACAGCATCGGACGGGAACGATAGAAAAGCCCCGTTGTTTTTTAAGGCGAATGCAGCAGCGATACGCAAGTCAGGGAAAGCACTTTCGCAGAAACAGAACGGGTCGAATCATCAAAAGATGGCACGGCTTGTGCTCGCTCGTCTCCATAAGAAAACAGCCAATCAACGAAAAGACTTTCATTTCAAGCTAGCAAATGCGATCTGCGGAGAATACGCGCTTGTGTGCATTGAGGACTTGAATTTGAAGGGAATGCAAAAACGGTGGGGACGAAAAATCTCCGACTATGGATTTGCAGCGTTTGTGGAAATCCTAAAGCATCAGGCAAGCAAAACAGGAACGACGATTCAAACGATTGATCGGTACTATGCAAGCTCGCAGATCTGCCATATCTGCGGCAGCCGGAATCCGGAAACGAAAGATTTGCGTGTACGAGAGTGGATATGCCCGCATTGCGGAGCCATTCATGATCGGGACAGGAACGCCGCAAAGAATATCTTGAAGGTTGGGGCATCAACCTTCTTTGGAGAGGCATCGTAAGACCTGCGCTATCGCAGGCAAATGCCGTTTGTATCCAAGAATCCCCCGGCTTTAGCCGTGGGGAGTATGTCAAGGTATTTCTTGGACAGAAGATATTGATATTTCTTGTGACGAATTATATGAAAATGGAAGACAAATTTAGATAATCATATAAAGAGAAAAAACTATTTTTATACCTGACTCGAGCAGGAACACATGATTTATTTTAAAAATTCCGGATAGTAATCTCATCCGGAATTTTTAAATGCAAATATAGGGTATACCTTTATTCATTTCTTAATTTTATTAAATATGAAATCATATGCCAATTTATTTGATAAAATTATTTAATATTTTAGATTCTATATTTGTTTTTCTCCAATGATTTTGATAAAATTGATAGAGCATCAAATATGCTATAATTTACTTATGAGATAGTCAGATAAACGGCTTTCCCCTCTCACTTCGAGGGGGTGATACTATGAGCGTTTTTGAAACGTTGTCTATCATGATAGCGTTCGGAACCTTAATAGCTATCATGATGCATAAGTAATTTGTGCATTGAAAAAAGCCATTCCCAATGGCTTGCGAAGGCTTTCTTCAAACACTTAAATTTTGAGGGAGCCGTTCCTTGACCGGGAATATTTATCGGCTATCTCATTTCTATTTGTATTATATCATAAAAAATACTTTTTATGATAGGAAAGAATATTATGAAAAAAGAAAAATTGGATAACGAAGACAACATGATGGATAAAAGTTATTTAGAACAACATCTTCCACATTATCTGCAAAAGGATATTGACGCTTTAAAAAAGGGAATGAATGAAAACAGTATGCACCTTGATTGCTTAGTTGATGAAGTTGACGGATCAATTAATTCCGCCTACTGGGATCAAACTATCACAGAAGAACAAGCTAACTATCTGCGTAAAAAATACTTAGGTTTATGAAAGGAAAAAATGGATAAATATGATTTTTCTATGGAAAAGCTAAAAGAAAAAGAGCGTTCAAGAAAATTGTGTTATAAAGGATTATCACGATGAATGTTGCTTATATCAGAGTATCTACAATTGAACAAAATACAACACGGCAATATGAAGATCTCAAAAAATTCAAAATAGATAAATTTTTTGAAGAAAAAGCTTCAGGGAAAAGTACCAACCGCCCTATCTTGAAGGAAATGCTTCAATTCGTCCGGGACGGTGATACGCTTTATATAGAATCTTTTTCCCGACTTGCCAGAAACACCAAGGATTTACTTGATATCATAGAACAATTGAAAAAAAAGAATGTAAAAATTGTCAGTGAAAAAGAAAATTTGGATTCTAAGACTCCAGCGGGAAAAATGATGATTACGATGATCGGTGCCATCGCAACATTTGAAAGAGAATTAATCCTCGAGCGCCAGCGTGAAGGAATTGCTCTCGCAAAAGCCGCCGGTAAATATAAAGGGCGCAAAAAAATCCTTCCCCCTTCCAATTTTAAAGACCTTTACGCTCTTTATTTAAATCGGCAAATTCGTACAAAAAAAGAATTTGCAAGAAAATGCAAAGTAAGCCTTCCGGTATTGGAACGCTTTATAAAAGAAATGAATTCAAATTGCAATTAAAAACTATTATAGTATATTATTTTTTATTATTTTATGTTGTTTTTTGATAAAGGAATAAAAATGACAAATATAAATTATGAAATTTCTTTGAAAACAGAAATTATGAATGAAGCTTATACTGGTTTAATTGCTGATTTTATTGATTATTTTAAAGTGAATAAGATCGACTGGAAAGATAACCCCCCGGAAAAGGAACCGATGATGTTGTTATTCAGAAAAACACAAGATACATATCACCGGCTTATGCAAATGAACACACTCGAAGAATTGCAAGAAGCTATTGGGCAGTTTAAGTTAATGGATAAATTACTATCTGACTTAAGGAATAATTATGGAAAATAATATAATAAAAATAATTGAAGAAATTTCCGCAGCACAATATTCGTCATATAAATCAAAAGATCATCCCAAAGCCTTTATGGTTGTTGGACAACCGGGAGCTGGAAAAACTCAAATAATTAAAAAAATCTGTGAAGAAAAAGTTATTGCTTTTATCAATGGTGATTCTTACCGAAAATTTTATCCTAATTACCACGCACTCTATAAAAAATATGGTGATGAGATTATAAATATCACCAAAGATTTTTCCGGAAAGGTTACAGAAGGCCTTATAGAAGAACTAAGTAATAAAAAAATTGATCTCATTATTGAAGGAACACTACGAACAACAAACGTCCCTGAAAAAACAAGAGCCTTATTATCACAAAAAAATTATCAGGTTGAACTTGATCTTATAGTTGTAAAACCAGAAATCTCATGGCTTAGGACGCTTAAAAGATATTCAGAAATGAAAACGGATGGAACTACCCCGCGATTAACAGCAAAAGACCATCACGATGCAGTTGTAAGAAACTTACAAAATAATCTTAAAACTTTATATCTCTCTAAAAAATTTTCAGAAATAAAATTATATCAACAAAAAAAGAATAATCTTGAAATCATCTATTCTATGCAAAAAACACCAACTATAGACCCTTCTTCTTTATTAAATAGAGAATTTAATAGAAAATATACTACAAAAGAAATTTATCAAATCAAAAATGAGTTTAAAAATTATATATCCCTTGATGACTTAAACACTTTATTTAAAGGAAAGATAAAGCAGAGTTCTTTAACTATAGAAAGATAAATTGTTCTTTTATTAGCTGAAATAAGATGAACAATAAACTTGCACGTAAATTCCCGCTTCCTTTTCCAGCAACCTTTTGTTCCCCTGCAGGAAGCTTAGAACGTCCGCTCTCATTCACTGCAGCATTATTGTTCTTTCTTCAAAATACATCCGTTAAAAAATCACCTATCCAGGCTCCTTATGGACACTGGATAAGTGCTAAATTATAATATTTTTTATTATTATATGCTATTAAATATTATTTTTTTGTACTGATTAATCAGTACTTTTTTATTATATAAGGAGAAATAATTAATGCATATACAGCTACCATTTTTCTCTACGATATAAATTATTTAAATATACTATTTTCTAAAATTTTATATTATTAAATACTTGTTTTTCGATGTAATCTGATTTATAATTATTATTGAAAACTACTATTACATATTATTTTATTTTATTTTTTATGGGTTTTTAGTAAAGGAGAAAATATGATAATTAATGTAGCTCACACGAAGGGCGGTGTCGGGAAAACTACAATAGCCGTAAATTTGGCTATTGAGATGAACTCTGATTTATTTGACTTGGATAATCAGAATTCATCTTATAATTTTTCTCTATTATCAGATATTAACCGACCAATTCATTTTTGGAAAGACCGTAATATGCTGAAAGACATCATCAAAACTTACCGAGATAATCCGGACAAGAATATTATTATTGACAGTGGCGGTTATGATTCTAACGTTAGCCGTGAAATTATTTTAAACAGCAATTTAATTATCACGCCTATCACTGTTAGTCAAACGGAAGTGGACGGCTTGCAAAAATTTTATTCTGAAAATGTAGAAATTGCTTTAAAATCAAATCCATATATCAAACCGTATATTCTTTTAAATAGAATTAATTACTATGATCAAAAAGATGCTGAAGATCTAATCACATTTATTATCTCCGAAATACCGGACTATAAAGTCTTATCTACAGCACTTGGTGCAAGAAAAGACTTTAAAAAGGCGTTTTCTGAAGGTAAATCAGTTGTTGAATATAATAAATCAAGTCCTGCGTCTCAAGAAATTTCCGCACTTGTAAAAGAAATTTCCGCACTTATTAAAAATGTTTAAAGGAGGCATAACTATGAGATTCACGAAAAAAAACACTCTTGTTGAACAGGAAAAAGAAAAATATATAAATGCGGCTCCGCTTGAGGAAAAGAAAAAAGTAAGAAACATTTCGGTTATTTTAAATTCAATAGAAAATGAAACTTTGGAAAATTTCCTGGAACAGTTAAAAGACGAAAACGGGAGAAAGGTCTCCCGAAGTAACTTTGTCAGAACTGCTATTTTTGATACTATCCGTCGAGCAGAAAATCAAGAAAAACCTGATGAATGGTTAGGTGAACCTTTAACAGTAAAAGAAGCTGCCGAGAGATATGAATTAAGCGAATCAACCATAAGAAGTGCTTTACAAGCAAACCGTTTCTCTGCCAGAGAAACAAAAAGAATTGATGATAAACTTATCATTGTCACAGTAGCAGGTATGAACAGACTGTTCGGTAACAGAATAAAGTAAATCTCCAATTTAAAACAAATATATAATATTATTTTATAGTATTATATATTTGTTTTAAAGAATAATGAGGGCGTTTTATGTGGCTTGTAATCGACTTTATCTTAAATCTCTTAATTAATATGATTATTATCTTCCCTGTTTTTGCTATTGCTAAAGAATTATTTCCTGTCCCCGGAATAGATTCTTTTTGGTGTTCCGCTTTACCTTTACTTCATATTCCTATAAATAAAAATAGTATTTTTATTGCAGAATTAGCTTCTCTTATTTTGTTAGTTTGTTTTCTTTGGGGATTTGTTTTTCCTTATTTCCCTGTTACGAGATTTTTCCAAAGAATACTTCGAGGACAAAGCAAGCCTATTCCACTCGAACAGGAAAAGATTAATGCTATTACAAACTATATGGAAGAAAAAGGAATTGATACAACAAAATATAAATACTTTGTTTCTTCATGTTCTGAAATTAACGCTTTCGCATCCGGCGCAAAAGATATTACAATTACTCAACCAATGCTTTCCGCTTTTTCTGTTAAAGAATTGGCAGGAATTATCGCCCATGAAATGGGACATCATCAAAACGGAGATATCTTTTTTTTTAATTTGTCTTATGGGATTAGTATTCTTAACATTTTCTGCATAAGAATATTATATTTAATAATATTCTTACTGAATATATTTCGTTTTTTCCCATTTATACAAATTTTTACAATTTTAATAGCCTTCATAATTAGTATTTTTTTAAATATTTATACCTTCCTTATATTTTATCCTTCAAGATTACTTTCAAACTTTTTTAGTCGTAAAATTGAATCAAAAGCCGATGTTTATGCTACTAAAATAGGCTTAGGTAATGAACTGATTGATGGTTTATACAGACTTTATCATTTTTACGGAAAAGATCCTTGGTGGACAATTCCGTTCTCAGACCATCCCCGTTTGATGAGTAGAATAAAAAAGCTACAAAAGCGAATGGAAAAAATGAATCAGGATTTCTATCCTGTATAGGCAAAAAAGGCTGTAACTTACAGCCTTTTTATTTCTTATAAATTTCCCGTCTATGTCCAACTGTCATTGCAAGAATTATAAGAGCATCATCATTAATTTCGCAAATTAAACGATAATCTCCAATCCGGTAGCGCCATTGCCCTTTCCTATTTGCTTTCAAAGCTTTTCCATATAATTTTGGGTTCTCGCAACCACTCAAATTTTTTTCTATCCATGCTTTTATCATTCTTTGTGTATATTTATCTAAATTTTTAAATTCTCGTTTAAATCGGGATGCTGCTTCAATTCTATATTTCATAGGTCTAAATCTTCCCAAAGCTTTTCAATAGGCGTACTTTTCATACCATCTCTCACATATTCAACATACGCTTCCTCGGCAATTGCAAGATCATATTCATCCTCTATTTTTTCAAACAGAGCTTTTTTAAATGCTTCTCCGATAGATAATGAATGTAATTTTGCATAACTTTTTGCTAAATTTTTTTCTTCATTTGTTAGTCTAATAGAAAAAGACATAAGATCATCTCCTTTCTTCTGTAGTACATTGTATCACATTCAGAGAAGAATCAGGAAGCTCCCGTTCAATAGGTGGGGGTACGTTCACAATATAACAATAGACCTGCTACAAATCTCCACTCCCTTTTCCATCTCCCTTCTGGGTATCTTGGAATGTTCGCTCCAATTCATAGCAGCACTATTGTTCTTTCTTCAAAATACATCCGTCAAAAAAGCTCCTATCCAGGCTCCTTATGGACACTGGATAAGTGCTAAAGTATATTATTTTTAAATATTATATACTATTAAATATTATTTTTTAGTACTGGTTATTCAGTACTTTTTATTTATTAAGGAGAAAATGAAGCTGCCTTCCGGATCAAGAAAGGCAGCCATTCTTTAAAACGCATTTTTTGCTTTTTTAGCGTACATAGGACGGTAAAAGATGCAAGGGCTGCCCTACGGCGTATCGTCCCTTGTCCCTTGCATCTTTTACCTCTGCCGCCTATGTTTTTCCGCTGCCAGCAAAAAAAGCTTGCGAGAGCATAGAGCAAATAGAGTGATTACCGATTAGGTTTCATTCAGTACAGTTAAAGAAAGGGAGAAGTTTAAAATGAACAATGAACAAATATTAGTGAAATTTTTAAATTGTGGTTTTCTTGATTTAAAAGTTCTTGAAGATACTAAATTTGACGTTATGGAAATAATTAGCGAAATAGAACGACCGACTCTTAACGATATAATTTGTGCTATTTTCCAAAAAGGGATTGATTTATTATTGAATGCATTGATGGAAAAACAAAGAGATTTTGATTGCCCAGATGAAATAAAATATCTTTCCGGGGAAGATATTGATTTCGATATTAATTTTGTTGCCAGTCGGATTTATTTTTTAAATAATAGTGATATTTGGAATAAATTTTTTAGAGCGGAAATTGAAGATGCGGAAGAAAAAATGGGTTTTTGCTTTGGGTAATATTCTGTAAATTTCAAATTGTACTTATGGATAACTTTTTCCCCCTTTTTATTTTTATCAAAAAATAAAAACTTGTTTTAATAGTTATAATAGTTTTAATAGTTAGGAGACGCTGAAAAAGACGATGGATACTTGACTTTTTTATCCTTCCGACTAACTTTTTCCCCCTTATGGATAACTTTTCCCCCTTTTTTGAGGTCTTTTGACTAACTTTTTCCCCCTTATGGATAACTTTTCCCCCCTTTTTTGAGGTCTTTTGACTAACTTTTTCCCCTTTATGACTAAAAAAATAATTAGCATATAGTCATGACTAAAAATATATGATATCATTTAGTCAAAAGGAAGTGATCATATGTCTAATATAGTCAAATATGATAATGATTTCAATCTAACGCAGCACTTTAATAAATTAAATCAGACAGAGCAGGATATTTTTTTTGCCATTACATCTGAATTTACTAAAAAAAATGAAAAAAGCATAGAGTTGAAAATTAATGAATTAAGAAAAATAACTGGCATGCAAAAAAATTACAAGCCACATGAAATGGTTGTGTTTATTAATAATATTTCCGAAAAACTAGCAGGCATGGTTTTTACTGTTTCAAAAGGAAATGAAAAAATCATAGGATCGTTGTTTTCTGTCTTTATTATCAATAACAATACCGGAAGCCTGAAAGTAAAATTGAATACAGATTTTATTAATTATTTTGCGGATATCCCTTTTTCTTTTACACAATTCGAATTACAACATTTTTTGCTATTGCATTCTAAATATTCGAAAATTTTATTCCGAATATTATTAGACCTAAAACACTATGCGCATGGAAATAATAATCGACATTGGAAGGTTGATTTTAACGAATTTAGAAATTTAATGACATTCCCTAAGTCTTATAAAACTTCTATTGTAATGAAAACACTTACAAAAATAATAAAGGAAATCAATGAAACGCATTATATAAAAAATTTGAAAGTGAAAAGAGAAATGGGGGATGGTGTAGGAAGGCCTATAAAAGATTTAATTTTCACTTATCAAATAAATAAAGACAATGGATCCGAATATATTGAAATTGACGGTAAATCAGATATGTTATGTTGTCCTTATTGTGGAGCAGAAGTAATAAAAAAAACTGGGATAAACGGGGAGTTTTATGGACATAAATATTATAAACAAACTGATTGTAAACACTCTTGGTCAAGCTTAGATGATTTAAAAACAGAAACAATGCTTGTAGAGGATTCAAGAAAATCACTGGAAGAAAAGAAAGCAAAGTATAAAGATGCTAATAAGAAGAACTTTGATTTTCTTTATAAACAGCAACAGGAGCTGTTTTCAAGATTAGGAAGAAAGGAAGATGAAGATGTTTATGGATAATGATAAAGAATATTTAGAAGATTTATTAGTCAGAATGGCACATCATAGCACAGCTATTGAGGGAAACAGCTTAACTCAAGGTGAAACCAAAAGTATTATTCTTGAAAATTATATTCCCAGACCAATAGATATTCGGGAAGTCAACGAGGTTTTGAATTATAAAAATCTATTACCTTATCTTTTGGAACATCAGAAAGAAAATATTACCATTTCCGGAATTCAGGATATTAACCGGATCATTATGAAAAATATTGATGATCGGGGAGGAAAATTTAAAATTGTACAAAATATAATAGCCGGCGCAGATTTTGATACAACGCTGCCTTTTATGGTTCCAGAAGAATTGAAAAAATGGACTGATGATTTATCTTGGCGATTAAATCATGCAGAAAAAAATCAAGATAAAATTGAAATTATTATGGAACAGCATTTATGTTTTGAAAGGATTCACCCATTTCCGGATGGAAATGGACGGACAGGAAGGGCGTTAATTATATGGTCATGTTTGCAGCATGAATTGACCCCTATTGTTATAGAAAAAGAACAACGTAGTGAATATATGGCTGCTCTAAATCAAAAAGATATAAAAAGACTGACACTGCTTGCACAGCAAATCCAAAAAAAAGAGATCGATCGTAAAGCTGTTTTTGACGGGATGAAAAAAGATGATGGAAAAAGAAGTTATGTAACCCAAAAAAATAAGAAATTTTCGATAGAGAGGTAATATATGAATCATATGAATCGTGATGATTTAGAAAAATTATCGATATACTTTATTATTCACAATACTGGAATTAATGAATGTTCTGTAAGTGAAGATGATGTAAAAAGTATTTTAATCGATAAATATATTCCTCGCAAAATGCCTTTAAAAGATGTTTTAGAGATCCTCCGGCATAAAAAAGTATTTAGGTATATAATTTCTCATTGCGATGGGGAAATTACCGTTAAAGACATTTTAACAATTAATCGGATGCTGCTTCATGAAGAAGATATTGATCCGGATCAGATTCCTGAAGAAAAAATAAATGAACTGTACCGATGGGTTAAAGAATTGAATTATAGAATGAAAACCAGTTCTAAAAAAGATAGTAAAGTTTTTATTCTAATGGAATTACACCTTAAATTTGAGGAAATTCGTCCGTTTAGAGATGGAAACGGACGAACGGGAAGGGCATTGATTGTGTGGTCATGTTTGCAGCAAAGGTTAACTCCCGTCGTTATAGAAAAAGAATATAACCGGGAATATATAGAATGTCTGAAACATAGAGATTTACAAAATTTATACAAATTGGCAGTAAAAAATCAGAAAAAAGACATCGATTTAGTTAAAAATGATGAAAATAATGAAATGACGAAAAATGCACTCAAAGCGCTCTATAATGAGCTTGAGGATATTTATAATAATTTCCCTCAAACTGATGAATTAGAGGTTAAAAAAGCAGAAATTCAATCATCTGTGACGGTTATAAAGAATAAGGCAGAGTATGAAAGAGTTAAGCAGGATTTACGGGAATATGAAAAAGCTTGTATGATTCATAGAAGAAATTTAAAGCATAACGAAGAAAGAGAGAATGATTTAGGACGTATCAGAAAGTACTAATATAGCTTTTTTGAACAGATTTCAAGGAGTGAAAATAATGACTAATTACGAAAAATTTTTTGAAGAACAAATGCAGAACCCCGAAATAAAAAAAGAATATGATCGATTAGAACCTACGTTTTCTATTATTCAGGCTTTTATTGATTCCCGTAAAGCTTCAGGATTAACGCAAAAAGAATTATCTATACGTACAGGAATTACCAATCGAAGCGTAAAGCCCCTATCTTTAGGTCTAGGGATATAAGCGAGCTTTCAGACAAATCCTCGCATGGATATTAATGAGAAAAATCACACTACATGTGCTAAAATAACGAAAAAAGCAGGTGATACCGATGAG
>OCQB01000551.1_pt1 | contig 39199 bp, 49 predicted proteins | sample 1538631 | NCBI WGS metagenome assembly OCQB01 (sample SAMN04571713, study PRJEB22368) | human gut metagenome | biome: human gut; material: stool | host: Homo sapiens | place: Luxembourg | collected 2012-10-19
GATTGAGTATTATGAGGTAGATGGATTGTATTATCCAAAACTGATTTTTGGGGATGAACTGGAAAGCGATGTATATGTTGGACGTTGGGGAAGAGAATGGATGAGGTGTTTGGAATCGGTGGATAAGATTCGATACAGAAGATTACTGATATCGGGAGAACTGAAAAGGTTGGCTTGCGATGTAGATGAAGAAGCTGGGGAAATGATTGAAAGACTAGAGAAGGAGTATTACGAAAAGCATAGGGAGCAGTGTAAGGGATTTTGGAAAACTTATCAGGTAAGAGATCAGGGAAGAATGATGGCTGAGGAGATTGTGAGAAATGAGATTATTCATAAGGTAAGATGACACGTTATAAATTTCTGGTTGAAAAGAACAAGGCGGAACGAAATCTGATAGGTTTTGAACCGTCTTGTTTCGGTTTGATAGTTCCGTGGGGGAAAGTTTATTTCTGACCGAAAACCATATGGAAAACCGATATTGGGAAATACATTTCTGTATGGAATGACTGTATGGTTGCAGAGGGGATGGTAGTAGTGGAAACTGTAAAACCATATGGTAGTTGTATAGAAATGTGGTAGTGGAAAATCCATTTCCGTGGGGAATATTGGGCTGGAAATAAACGCTATTGAGGAAATGCAATAGGAATATGCGTATGGTAATGTATTTCGGCGCTTTAATGCGCCGTATAAGCCCTCGGCAGAGCCCCCACACTTTTGGCTTGCCAAAAGTGTTAGGGGGTTATCAATAAAGGCTGTAGCCTTATTGATAAGAACTGTGTGGGGAACAAAATTGACTGGGATGAGGGAGAGTGTTGAGCCGGCAGGGGGATGTTACGAATAAGAACAATGAGAATGAAATGAGTTGGTTTTCGGGGAAAGTCGGAAAACAATTTTTAGCAAAAGGAGATTTTTGAAATGAACATATTGGGAAAAGGATTTTACAGAAAACAGAATGAGGAGGAAGAATATTTATGGAGAAGATATCATACAGTGCTCATATCAGCAACAAGAAAAGTGCCATTACAAGTAAAGCAAAACTTGCTGGTGTGGCAAAACATAATTTGAGAAAATATCATTCATCAGATTACAGTCAGGAAGAAGTTGTCTTGCTGTATGGAACGGATAATCTGATGAAAGATGTAAAAAGGGTTTACCGGGAAGAGTTTGACAAGGCATTGAAAGAATACAATTCAAAGCAGACAAGAGAGGACAGAAAGATTGATGATTATTTCAGCCATGTGGCGGAGAAACAACAGGACATGGCAGTGGAGATTATTTTTCAGATTGGCGACAAGGAGTTTTGGGAAACGCATCAGTTTGAACGAGAAAATATAAATAGTGTCTATGATTTGATTTTATGGTATTTAGGACAATATATGCCGGACTTTGTTGTGGCAAATGCAGTAGTACATTATGATGAAGCAAGCCCGCATATGCATGTGGTAGGTGTTCCGGTTGGAAGAGGTTTCAAACGAGGGTTAGCAACGAAAGTATCAAAACGGTCGGTGTTTACACAGGAAACCTTATCAAAAGTATTGCAGGGAGAGATAAGAGAAATAGCAGAATCATGCGTAATGAAGTATCTAAATATGGAGTTTAAGGAAAAGCAAAAAGGCAGGAATCATGATCTTTCTGTTATGGAATATAAGGTGAAGCAGGAAACAGTTAAAAAGGAAAACTTGGAATTAAACAATTCAGTGCTAAAAGGGGAACAGGAAGAAATCAAAGATGACATCAAAATATTGAAGTCAGATAGAGACGAATTGGAAAAGCGCAATAGAGAAGCTATGTGTGAAAGTATTTCCTCTATACAGGAAAAGAAAGAGTTGGAGCAGGAACTAAAAAAGACAGAGGAAAAGCTACAGGAGGTTCGTGCGGTAGCAAGTTTAGGAGATGAAGAAATAGATTCTTTACGATATATGGTTACCAGAGGTCCGGAAGAACCATCGGGACTGATGAGTGCAAAGACATATAGGGAAAAGATAGTGAAGCCTTTCTTAAATAAGATTTGGGGTTTAGTTAATACGATTATTGCAAGGGCAAAGAGTTGTTTTATGGAATTGAAAAAGGTTCAGCGGGAACTTGCCATGGTTGAAGAAGAGAATGCAGATTTGAAATGGGAGTATAGGGAACTTAAAGGAAAACTGGAATATCAGAAAGGATTGTGTGAGGAATTGGATAGGGAAAATGACGAGTTGAGGGAGGATAGTAGAAAATTGGATTATTTTAAGGAGTATCTGCCGAGAGAAACGTATGAACAGATTGTTGATATGGTAGAGAAGAACGATGAAATTCATAGTAGATAATGTTTTCTGTGTTATCTAGTGGTTTTATAACTTGTAAAGCAAGATAATGGATGTTAGAGGGAATTAGCGTCAAATAAACGGATATCGTTTGACATATGAAACAACAAATGTTAATATAATAAATGAAAAGAGGTGCTACCGATAGACGGTTAGCCCAAATGAATAGTTATTTTGTATAACCGCTCAAGTTCCTAGGCTGTGGGCGGTTATTTTTTTGCGTTATTGCTTCCTATTGCATATCCAAGACCAAAAGCAGTAAGGCATAAGCTGATTACTGCAATCAGACCTTCAAGTGTCAACAATGGCATCCCCTCCTTTGCAAAAGATTTCCGTCGAATAAATCTGGGGATTTCTATGTAATCAGAGGGTCACAGTCCCTCTGGAGAAGGACTAACCGCCTACCGTGAATGGTAGCACCACAAAAAGTATAACAATAAAATGTGGAGTATGCAATAACAAAAATGTATAGCTCACAAAAATAAGAGGAAATAGATTTATTCATAGATACCTAAAGTGGATAGAATATACTCTGTGATTTCAGTTGCCTTGCTTCCGGTAGCATTAGTGTTTCCCTGAATATTCGTTGCAAAATAATATACCTTACCATTTTCTTCAACATATCCTATAAACCATCCGTTTATATCGTTCTCCTCTACCCGGCTTGTTCCGGTTTTGCCATATAAAGAAAAGATATCTGTTGAAGATAAGCAAATTGCATCTTTTACAGCATTAATGTTTTGAATAGAAAAACCAAAATCGTTGTGATAAAGTTTTCTTAAAAGTTCAACTTGTTCAATTGCAGAAATTTTAAGAGCGGATTCATTCCAGTACATATCTAAATCATTACCGATTGTTTCATTTCCATATCCGATTTTATGGAAGAATGACTTGACAGTATTGAAACCGGATTTCTTATCAATTGACTGAAAATACCAATTTACCGAATAAATCATTGCCGAGTTCAAATTCTGATTCGTTTCCCATGCTTTAAAAGGATAATTTTTGCCATCCCAACGCATAAGGGAATCATCTGGTGTAATAATGCCATTTTCTAGCCCAAGAAGTGCATCGTATATTTTGTATGTAGAGTTAGGCGTAATGCGCTTGATGGCATTTTTTTCATTGTATATTTTCCAATGGTCTGAAGATTCATCATATAAAACAAAACATCCATCGTAATTGCCAAAAGCTGCAGATAAATTTAATGAAGTGATTTTATCCGCTGCAACATTGAATTGGTAATTATCCTGTTCTGTTGCGTAAATGGATAAAACAGGTGCCATTCCAAGGATAACAATGGAAATAATTATATAGACCGCAGTGCTTTTGATATTTTGTGATAAAGTTTTCGTTTGATAAGTAGCAATATTTGTGATTCGACGTGTTAACTGCTCCATACTACCACCAATTCCTGTTGCAAATGAAAATGGTGAAAAAGATATTTTTTCAGCGAAATTAATCAGTGTATTTCCATAGCGCTCATAATCTGATTCGTCAAGAAGCTGTAAGACAGAAGAATCACAGGCAATTTCACGTTCTAATTGTAATTCTTTTAGGGCATACCAGACAAAGGGGTTAAACCAATATAGTATTTCAAAAAGAATTGTGAAATAGTTTATGAGAGCATCTTTATAGCGATAATGCTGTAATTCGTGCAATAGCATATATCTCATATCTGTTTTATTTAAGTCTGATATTAAGTGAATAGGAAGATATATTTGAGGATGTATCAAACCCATAGAGATAGGAGATTTTAAGAACATGGTGCTATATATGGGAATCTTTCTGTCAATTTTTAATTCATCTAAACACTGATGATAGATTTTTAGCACCTGCCTGTTTTGAAGTGGAAGGGCAGAATTTCTGATTTTAAAAATATGTGTCAGGGAGCGAATTGTAAAAAGTAGCATAACAAATATTCCAAGTATCCATAAGGATAGGAGGATTATATTTATAAAGGACGGCGTTGTTGAATCAACAGAAGTAGTGTAATCATTGATACAATCTAGCGCAGAAAATGATCCTTTAGATGTGGTGTTGTGTGTAAGAACATTTGAGGAGTGTGCTAATGGATTTGCTAGGAATTCAAACAGAGATAAAACTTGTGAAAAGCCTATTGGGCGTAAAGGTAAAAATGGAATGGCAAGCAATAAAAACAGTACCAGTCCTAAATTATACTGTGCACGTTCTGTTAAGTGTTTTCTAAATATTCGTTTTGAGATTGAAATTATTCCGATAAAAATTGCAATAAAAATATTGCACAATAAAAACTTAATCCCAAAGTTTAGCAAATTAATCTCCTCCTTTTTTTGAACGTTTGGAGAGAATATTACGGAGGGTACTGATTTCTTCTTTTGAAAGCTTATTGCTGTCAAGATAGGAGGAAAGCAATGCCGTAATATCTCCGTTGTAATAGCGTTTCAGAAAAGAATTGCTTTCCTGTCTAATATATTCGTCTTCCCTTACCAAAGGTGTATAAACAAAAATCCGGCTCTGTTTTTCATAAGTAAGTACCTGTTTGGTAACAAGTCTCTTTAACATTGTTTGTATTGTTTTCGGGCTCCAATTAGTAGTTTTTGAAAGATGTTCAGTTACTTCGTTTGTGTTAATCGGGGCATATTTCCAAACAACTTTCATAACTTCAAATTCTGCTTCGGAAATTTGAGGTAATTTTTTCATAGTCATTTCTCCAAATCTTACAAATGTAATAAATATATTATAAATTTGATATGAAAATAAGTCAAATAAAAAATATGATACTTGACAATGAAATATTACAAGTGTAAGATTTAGGAAAAGAAAATATTATTTATTGAAATTGTTTGGAAAGTAATTAGTTTATTGCTAAAAAAATAGCGGAATGGAGTGTCATATGAAAAAAATAATAGGAATCATAATGTCAGTATTTTTGGTGGTTGCAGTGAGTATAACGATATATATGGTAACGGAAAAGCAAATATTCAAGAAGGAAAAACCAGAAGAATTAATTGTAAAATATATGAAGTATATAGAAAAGAAAGAATATGATGCCATGTATTCAATGATTGAAACAAATAGTCAAAATAGTCTGACGAAAGAGAATTTTATTAATAGAAATTCAAAAATATATGAAGGTATGGAGGTCAGAAATCTTAAAGTAGATAGCGTTAAGTTGGAAAATCATGAGAGTAAAAATGTGACGGTTTCATATAATACATCTTTTGAAACAATTGCAGGAAAGGTGAGTTTCCGTAATAAGGCAATTTTTACTGATACGGAGGATGGATACAAGATGTTATGGGATGACAGCTTGATTTTTCCGGAATTAGAAGAGACGGATAAAATACAAGTTTCAACTATGCAGGCGGAACGTGGAGAAATCACGGACAGGAATGGAAAGGTGCTCGCCGGGAAAGGGATTGCTTCGTCAGTTGGAATTGTTCCGGGGAAATTGAAAGATAGGGACGATTCATTTAAGAAACTAGCAAAACTTTTAAATATTGATGCGAAAACAATTAAGAGTAAACTGGGAGCAAAATGGGTAAAAGATGATTCCTTTGTGCCGATTACAACAATTCCAAAGGTGAGTGAACAGGATTTAATGAAACTGGAGCCGGATAACGAAGTTTTGAAAGAACAGAAACGACAGGAAAAACTTCTGGATATTTCCGGTGTAATGTTGTCGGATACAGAGGTGCGTTCTTATACATTGGGGGAGGCTGCATCTCATTTAATAGGTTATGTGCAGAGTGTGACAGCAGAGGATTTGGAAAAACACCAAGGAGAGGGATACAGTTCCAATAGTGTCATTGGAAGAAGTGGAATAGAAGGACTTTTTGAAAAGGAATTAAAAGGTCAGGATGGTTATGAAATTTGTATCGTAGATGAGGAGGGAAAAAGCAAGAAGACAATTGCTGAGATTACAGAAGAAGATGGTGAGGATATCCAATTAACAATAGATTCCGATTTGCAAAAGTCTTTGTATGAACAATTCAAAAAGGATAAGGGATGTTCTGTGGCAATGAATCCATATACTGGTGAGGTTTTGGCATTGGTAAGCACGCCGTCATATGATAATAACGATTTTATCCGGGGCATGTCATCAAAGCAGTGGACTTTGTTGAATGAAGATAAAGACAAACCTTTGTATAACCGTTTTCGGCAGGTATGGTGTCCCGGTTCCACTTTTAAACCTGTGATTGCGTCCATTGGATTGAAAACGGGAGCATTTGATGCAGATGAAGATTTTGAAAACGAGGGACTTTCATGGCAGAAAGATTCATCCTGGGGGTCCTATTATGTTACAACGCTCCATGCATATGAGCCGGTAACTATGAAAAACGCACTCATTTATTCGGATAATATTTATTTTGCAAAGGCTGCATTAAAAATAGGAGCAGACAAATTGGCAAAATCACTGGATGAAATTGGTTTCAATCAGGAGCTCCCATTTGATATTATTATGTCTAATTCGCAGTATTCCAATACAGATAAGATTGAGACAGAGGTTCAGCTTGCAGACAGCGGATATGGACAGGGACAGGTGTTGGTAAACCCATTGCATCTTGCAAGTATTTATACTGCCTTTGTAAATGAGGGGAATATTGTAAAACCATATCTACAGTATAAGGAAAATACCAGTGGAGAAATATGGATTCCAAAAGTTTTTTCCACTGATACTGTCAATAAGGTTATGGAGGGACTTAAGGGTGTAGTAAATGATTCCCACGGGACTGCACGTTCCGCTTATAGGAAAGATATTATGTTGGCGGGAAAAACAGGAACAGCAGAACTTAAGGCAACAAAGGAAGATACCGAAGGAACAGAGATTGGATGGTTCTCGGTGTTTACAGTGGACAAAGATGTGAAAAAGCCTGTACTGATTATCAGTATGGTGGAAAATGTAAAAGGTATCGGTGGCAGTGGATATGTGGTGAATAAAGATAAGGCAGTAATTGATGAATATATGAAATAACAAATGTAAGAGAAGAGGAACGTTAAATTGAAATATAGAAAACTTTGTTGTTTATTGATTTTATGCGTATTATGTCTGACAGGGTGTTATATTAATTCCAGTAAACAAAAATCAGAGAAAAATGATTTAAACAATCAGGAAGTATCTTCAAAATTGAACAAAATTATTCAGTGTTGTCAGAAAATATATGAGCAGGAATATAAAGAAGTTGATACTTTAGAAGAAAAGCAGAAAATAATTAATTATTTTGGAAAGGAAGGATATTCTGCTGTTGATACAGAAAATCAGATTAATATGGAAAAACCTGAACCAGTGGAAAAGTTTTGTGAAGCAGCACAAAACAAAAAGGAAGCAGAGGTCACCGTTCTTTTAATCGTGGACGGTGGAAGTCTAGTTTGTTACGATTTCACAACGAAGCATGGTGATATCAATGTGGAAAGAAATGCATTGTATTGGGAAAATAATCAGATGAAGGCAGGGGATTTTGAAAAATATAAAGCATATACATGGAGTTATACGAAAAAAGGTTATCTCTTCATTGAGCAATATCATAAGAAAGGGTATGATGGACCACCCGGGCAGATGGCAATTCGGGTAAAGCCTCTCGACCAGACCTGCCGAAATTTAACTCAGAAATATGTTATGCCTGTTGGATATGAGCGCAATAATTTGCTGATAACAAACTGGAGTGAAAATGATTATGGAGAAGTGGATTTCTATGATATGTATGAGTGTATGTATTATATGAAATATGGAGCCTATGTGCCTTATGAAGAATATTATAGTAATTATAATAATAGAGCAGAGTATGAAATTGCTAATGAGGAATTTGAAGAAGTGATTCAAACTTATTTTTCAATAGACTGTGATGAACTAAGGAAGAAAACATTCTATAACGAAGAAACACATACTTATCGATACAGACCCAGAGGAATGTATGATGCTGAAGAACCATATGAACCATATCCGGAGGTGATAGGATATGAAAAACAGGATGATGGGACTATAAAACTTATAGTAGAGGCGGTATGGACAATAAAAAACAAGGATCAGGCATTAACCAGTGAACTGGTAGTCCGACCTCTTAAAGATGGAGGATTTCAGTATGTATCAAACCATATTTTAAACACATTGGACAGTACAGAGCCAAGCTGGTATAGACCAAGGTTAACAGATAAAGAATGGCAAAAAATATATGTGAAAGGTAATAGCTAATAAAGGAACAAAAACATGAGAAAAGAAATGATAGTTATAATATTTGTTATTGCTTTGTCATTATCAGCATGTACAAATGAGAAAAAATTACAGGAAGAAAGTACGGTCTCTGTTGAAGATATTTCTGATAACGAAGTTTATGATAAAGGATATAATCTCCCTGTTAAAGAAAATGAAAAAGAAGAGGCAGAATCTGAATGCCTACAGATGATGCAGAAAATAGAAAGGATATATCTGGAATGTGATAAGGGAACGGCAAGCAATGTGCATATATCAGATGAAACATCGTTAAAAATGTTTGATATTTTGAAAGAGGAAAATTACCCCATATATCATTATAGTGACAAAGGGATGAGTAATTATGACAAGATGGAGAATTTTTTGAAACAGTCTTTGAATGGACAAAAAGGAAAAATTGTATGTTATGATATAAATTCTGAAGGCGGAGTAGGGAGAAATAAATTTGTTTTTGATGGAAAGGATATGTATTTGCTGTACACAAATTGTACATGGAGTGAAGATAATGAACCTGTGATTGGAGAGAACTTCTACAATAGAATTAAGGAATGGGAGTATACCTCTAAAGGATGGTTTTGTTATGAGTTATGTACGCCCGGTCCGCTGGAATTAACAGAAGTAGTAGATGGAAACTGTATGATTCGTATAAAACCAATAGAGAAAGAATTCAATGAGATAACTTCAAAATATTTAATGCCATTGGGGTATCAGGGAAATAATCTTCTTTGCTCTAATTGGGACAAAGATAATTTAGAAGAGTTAGATTATACCGGATTATATGAATATCTGTATTCTATGAAATATCAAAAGCCATTTGACTTACAGGATAATCAAGATGGAATCCCTAAAAAGGAATTTGAAAAGTTGCTAACGGAGTATCTTCCAGTGGAACCTCAGCAATTAGAGAAGTATGCAATGTATGATGAGAAAAGGAAAATTTATGCATGGTGTAAGTTAGGCTGCATGAACTACACACCAAATGCATTTGGTTGTTCTATACCGGAAATTACCCAAATAAAGAAAAATAAAGATGGTACACTTTCGATTAGGATTGATGCTGTATGCGAAAGGCTAAAAAATGATTCCGTGATGAGCCATATACTGACAGTAAAAATTTATGATGACGGAAGAATAAAGTATTTGAGTAATCGAATATTGGGGAAGGGATTAGAAAAAATACCAATGTATCAATATCGAATTAAGGATTAGGGAAAAGTGCAATATAACTAAAATTAAATGATTAATGAAATTTATTCTAAATAGTAATGAAAATTTTAAAGATGCTATTTGGATTGAAAAAAATCTTGCAGAATAGATAGGGTTATTATAATATAGACATATAAGAATTTTGACAAAATATGTCAGATGGGGGACCGAGGATTGAGTGAGGATAATGTATGTGAATAAATATTAAGATATAATTTTATAGATTATGATATTTAAAAGGCAAACATATCCGAATTCCGAGAAAGGTTCTTTGAATTCGGATATGTTTGTCGTTTTATATAAATACAAAGGTATATATTATAAAAAATTATTGAATTAGTAAGTTGAATAATTAAAATTTTATATTGTTTTACACCTTGGAGCGAATAATTAAGAACGAGTAGTGCTTTTATATGTATAAAGTACAAGAGGAGAATAGGATGTACTTATCGGATATAAAAATTGAAGGATATAGATTGTTTAAGGACAAACAGATATTGCGTTTAAAAAAGGGATTGAATGTTTTAGTTGGTGAGAATGGATGTGGGAAAAGTACAGTGATAGATGCCATTCGTTTGTTGCTTAATGAAGATGAATATGCCCGAAATGGGATTTTAGAAGAAGATTTTTATTCATCAGTAGATAAAAAAGAGTGGTCTGATAATATTTTTATCAAAGGAAGATTTTCAGATTTATCAGAAGAAAAAAAGGTTGAGTACATTACTTGGCTTGATAAAGAGTATAATGCTATATTAAATATTGATATTTCTAAGAAGCAGGATCGCCGCAATAATTATAAGAAAGTAATATGGGGCGGAGAGGCAGCCAATAGCGTATTTGAATGGGAGCCTTTAAATGATATACAGTGTGTATATCTTCCAGCTTTGAGAGATGCAGAAAAAAATTTAAAAGCGAGCCGAGGTTCAAGATTGGCAAGATTATTGATTAATTTGTCAAAAAAAGCATTAGAAGAAAAGCGAAAAGCTGGAGAACTAATGGACATTGAAAAGGATGTTAATGATTTTAATGAAACAGTGGCGAAAAGACCTGATATTGCAAGAGCAAATAAACTGATTAATGATAGTTTGGAGAATGCTTTAGGGACAGTATTTACACAAACTACGAAGATACAGTTTGGAGATGTTACATTTGAAAGAATTGTTGAGGCATTGCGCATAGTATTTTTTCCCGGGAAAATACCTACAGAAGAAAGTGTGTATAGAAATCTTTTTGAAAATAGTTTGGGATATAATAATTTGATTTATTTAGCAACAATATTAGCAGAATTTGAAGGACTAAAAGATAATTATAGTTCTCCACGAATATTGCTGATAGAGGAATTGGAAGCACACTTGCATCCGCAGATACAGATAAAAGTATTGAAATATTTAAAAGAACAAGCCGAGAAAAATGATATACAAATTATAATAACAACACATTCTACTACAATAGTTTCAGCGACACCGATTGAAAATATTATTAGCTTTAATATGACTAAGAGCGGAATAAAAATTACTTCCCTTAGAAAGTGTATAAAAAATGAACAGGTAAAACAATTCATAAATAGATGGATGGATACAACACGTTCAACACTGCTTTTTTCAAAGGGAAATATTTTGGTTGAGGGATTGGCAGAAGCTCTGCTTATCCCTAAATTAGCAGAAATATATTTGGGCAAGCTAAATTTAGATAATGTTCCTAAATCGTTGGAAGAAGCGGGAATTTCAGTTATAAATATGCATGGTATTTTTTTTCAATATTTTATGAAGATTTACGATGGATATGAACTCATATATCCTAAAAAAAATAATGATGAAAGTAAAGAAGCGTATAAAGAAAGGATTGATTTGTTCAGGAAGAAAGATAAGTTTGAGGAAGATGAATACGAAAAGACAGATTTTGTGCCAATCTTATGTGTAGCAATTACTGATAACGATCCAGAAGAAGAGGCTCCTCAAAAAAATGGCATTGTTGAAGGAAAAAATCCACAGTTGTTTTTAAAAGAACAAGTAAAGAATATGACGGAAAGTTGCCGAATTTACACTAATGTAAAGACATTTGAATATGACTTAGCACTGGAAAAGGATAATGCTAAGAAAATGATTGAAATTATTTTGGATGTATTACCTACTAACGGCAAAATTAGAGATAGATTGAAAGGGTATTTGGAGGCATATCAGAACAATGAAAATGTGGATCAACCGAAGATTGCTTTAGACATATTAAGGCAAATTGACGCAAGCTATTTGGGAAAAGGGTTATTTGCACAATTGTTATTAGAAAAAATAAGCAGTACAAATGATTTTATTGTACCAGAATATATAAAAGAAGCAATTAGATTTGTTTTGGAAATTACAGAGGAAAATAATGGAAAATAAGAGAAAAATAATATGCAGGGTGTTATGCAAGAAAGAAAAATGCAATTCTGATTTATTCGCTTGTGATGGAATACAAAATAGCAGATGTAAGCAGTTAGAGAAAAGTTTTATTCATAATATGAACGAGGGACAAATTAACTATGTGACATCACAATTGCGGAAAAATGTTTTTCTAAAAGCATGTCCGGGAAGTGGAAAAACGGAAGTTTTGGCAATAAAAGTGGCATATGAAAAAGAACAATGGAAGTTAAAAAAACAAGGTTTTGCTGTTTTGACTTTTACAAATTCTGCGGAAAAGGAAATAAATAATAGACTGGATTGCTATTTGAACGGAAAACTAGAATATCCACATTATATGGGAACTTTTACAAGTTGGCTACATGGTTATATTGCTAACCCGTTCTTACATAAATTGATGAAATATAAAGGAGATGAGCGTGGAGATAAAAGCATACGGTTGATAGAGAGCAGTTGTACTTCTGACTTTTTAAATGCATATAGCAGCAGATATGGCTATAGAGAATTGGGGAATATTAAGGCACATGAATTCTTTCGGGATTTTAAAACTGATTCGTATCAATATTGTGGTACTAGAAGCAGACAGGGAAAAGAGATTTTACAGAATTTAGTACAGCAAGATGATTGGAGAGAGTTGGATTTGGAAGAAATAAAGACGAAATTTTGGAAAAGTGGATTTGCTCTTTACGAAGATATTGAATATATGTCGAATTCGCTATTAAAACAATATCCTGAGATAGCAGAGCTGTTAGCAAAGCGTTTTCCAATAGTTTTTGTAGATGAATGTCAGGATTTATCCTATATTCAGTTAGAATTATTGGCGACTCTTTGTGAAAAAGGGTGTAAAGTTCATCTGATTGGAGATTTGAATCAAGCGATATATGGTTTTAGAAATATTGAACCTGATGATACCAAAGATTTTATTGAAAAACATTGTTTTGATACTAAATTTTTGAACGAAAACTACAGAAGCTGTCAGTCCATTGTGGATGCATCAGAATATGTTGTGAATGGAAAAAATAAAATTTTAGGAAGAAATGTCAATAAAACAGGGATTCCTTTAATTGCCATTCTTTATTCGAAAGGAAAAGAAAAACTTGCTGTCAATAAATTTCATGAGTATGTACTTGAAAATAATTTGAGGATAGAGGAAAGTAGGATAATTGTCAGAAATAACAATTTGAAAAATAAATTGATTGGAATGAAAAGCAATAATAAAAGTCCCAATAATTTAGAAACAATAGCCCAAATTGTATATTTACTTAACCGAAAAGATCAGATTTCTGATTTTAAAATACTATTTGATATGTTGGCGAAAAGTGTTCAAAGGACTTTTTTTAAAACAAGTGAGCATTTAAATAGTCAGTTCTTATATAGGCCCAAAGAGATAGAGAGTAAAGAGTGGAAAAGGGTATTATTTGAGGTAAGAAATATTTTGAAAGAGACCGAAGAACTAAACGATTTCTCGGTTACTTGGACAGAATGGAAAAAAACATTAAATAAGTTAATGAAAGAAAATGTAAAAAAATTTCCTGAATTATCTGGATGTACATATGATATTGGGAATATTAGAAAAGGTAATAAGGATAAGATAGTAGAAAAAACTATGTTTGATAATAAAGAAGGAGATTTGGGTTATGCTATTGAAACAATTCATGGATGCAAAGGAATGAGTTTGGATGCGGTGTTTTTTTTGTCTTCTTATCAGGCTGGTAATGATGAACATTCAGGAGGGTATTGGAAACAATGGTTTAATAGAGAGGATATTGGAGAAGAAAACAGGCTTGCTTATGTCGCTTTTTCAAGGGCAAGATATTTTCTGGCACTTGGAATACCAAAACCAAAGAGTTTTTCAGATACAGACAGAAAGATATTAATAGATGCAGGGTTTGCAATTGTGGAAAGTTAAAAGAGATATTACTATTTTAAATAGGGTATTTTTCTTTTATAAAAAGAAAGAATGAAAAAAAATAGAGTCACATAGGGAGGAAAAGAATGGATAATATAGCGACGGTTATAATTCAAAGCATTATTACGATTGTTGGATTTGTAGTAACTTATTTAGGTATCAGGCTTAACTTGAAAAATGAATTGGTCAAGCGTAAATCGGAATTGCATATAGAGCGTATGGCAGAAATGCCGTATAAATTGCTTGATATAATGAATAAAAACAATATGCAGAAGACTAAAGCAGAAAGTGTGACTATTGAAGATTTAAATAATATTTTAACGACTATTTATGCATATGGTTCAAAAGAGGCAATAAAGATAGCCGCTCATATGCAGAAAAAAGTTTATTTAAATAATCAAGATAAGTGGGAAATGATTTGTTTGTATCCTTTGTTAGCCAATCAGATTAAATATGATATAACGGGAATATTTATTACATCCGATTTTTGGTTTGATATGAAATTAAATGATTATAATTCAGATAGTGAAATACATAATAAATTAATAGATATTAATAACAATTTGGTAAGAGAACTTGATGTAGACAAACATTTTTTTATACCAGATGACAGAAGAATGTAAGAGGTAAAAGAGTTACTTTATTGGATAGTGGCCCAATGTCATCACTCAGACTTGTAAAACTAAATTTCGTGTGAAAGAGTAAATTCCACCCATGATTGAAAAAGGGCTAAATTTTTAAAGAGATAACTGAACTCAAAAATCAGTTGCTATTTATTATTTTTAAATTACATACAATAAAGACAGGTAGGTAAGCATTTTCAATCATACAAGAAAGGATGGTCATATGGAAGTAGCAGTAAAAGATAATTATGGTATTGCATTAAAGGAACAACATAAAGAAGTTATAAATATGGTTCTTGCAGGCTTGGAAAATATTAAAGAAGGTAAGACAAAAGATTTTAACGAAGTGTGCGACAGATTGGAGAAAAAATATAGAAATGTAGCAGTACAAAATCAAAATTAGGAGTACATAAAACATACTATAGAGAATATAAGATATTTTACACTATTGATGATAATGTGAAGGAAGTTTTTATAGTCAGAATATTGTATATGCTTGTTGATAGTAGAGCATGGTTATATCGTACATTTGGTATCCCAAGTTGACAATTGGAAATAAGTAGTAAGAAAGTGTCGTCAAACTGTCGTCATTTCTCTTTGCAAATAGAAATAATGGCAGTACAAACAGCCAAAATGAGCAGTGAAAACAACTAAAATCAAACAAAATATACCAAACAATGATGAAATAATTTCGTGAAGGTGGTAGAACAGTAGGTTCAGGTAAGGTTGCTACAATTATCGAATAATACGATATGTTGGTGAATAGCCTATAAATAAAGGGACTTAGGAGTTTTTCCTAAGTCCTTTTTCTTTTAGTGGTACTAAAATGGTACTACTTTGTTTAACTTTTCTGCTAACTCATCAGCTCTGGAAGGGTATAAATGACTATAAGTGTTAAGGGTAGTTTCAACTCGTTCATGCCCTAATCTTTCAGAAATCAGTAATGGATTAATACCCATATCAATTAATAAACTTGCATGTGAATGTCTAAAATCATGTACTCGTATCTTTTTTAGTCCGGCCTGTTCACTTTTCTTTTTGAGTTCCTTATAAAGAATAGCTTTGGTATATGGAAAGACACGGTCGGTCATCTTATAGCCATAAATTCTTTCAATATAATTACTTAAATCTTTAACCAGTAATTGGGGAATAGTTATTTCTCTGTTACTCTTAGGTGTCTTGGGTGAAGTAACATTGACTTTTCCACCTTTGAAATTTACAGTCTTATTAATTCTAATTATCCCATTATCTAAATCCAAATCATTATATGTTAGTGCTAATAGTTCTCCTATACGCATTCCGGTGTAATATAAAGTTTGAAACATTGTATACTTTGTAATATCATCAACAAGTGCAATAAACTTAAAATATTCTTCTTTAGTCCAGAATGTTATTTTGTTTCGTTTTCTTTTCCCCATACTTCCAGCTAAATGACATGGATTTTCTTTTAAATTATAAAATTTTACAGCAAAGTTTAAAGTAGCAACAAGCAGGTTGCTCATTCGTTTAAGGTATGCATCCGAATATCCCTGGGAAATCTGTTTATTTTGCCATGCCCTTATATCAGCAGGAGTTAATAAATTAATTGGTTTATTGCCCAAATATGGAAGTATTCTATTGTTCAATAAATGTTTATGACCATCATAAGTTACTTCTTTTAGTCTGGTTTTTATGTCTTTTAGATATAATTGAGCTAGTGAGTTTAAAGTCATATCAGGTTCGCCCTGCATTTGCAGCAAAAACTCACGTTCCCAATTAACAGCATCTTTTTTTAGTTTGAAGCCACGTTTCTTTTTTTGCTTTTTTTCTCCTGTGTAATCAATGTAATAAGTTTTTACATAGTAAGTGTTTCTAGTTTCATCTTTAAAAACTGCCATATTGTATCTCCTTTCTTCCCTAAAAAGGGTATAAAAATAACACCCAGCCTATGAACAGTAGTTTCGGATTGACCAGATGCTCCTAAAAGTGATACAATACTCTTGTTCAGGGAATGATTATATCATTCGTGGAGCTGGTCGTTAGCGGCTGGCTCTTTTTTTGCATATTGACAAAAAAAGTGTATATATTATAATATTAATAAGTTAACTCGTGAAGGATAAGGCTGGGTTCCCGAATGGGAGTAGGTCGTAAGACTTAGAATTCCTTTGCCCCTGGGGTTAGCTTATTTTTTATGTTATCTAAAATATGTTCAGGATCCTTTTCTAATTCTAAAACAATAAAATCAATTGCCTGGTGCGAATATGAATATTGAGGATTCGTAAATTGCCTATGAACATAGCATAGTTTTTTGTTGTCTTTTATTCCGTAATATTTGCAAAAGTTTGTAAAATGAAAACTTGTAAACTTAGTAATTCTGTCATTATAAACAAGTTGAATATTATCTTTTTTTAACCTAGCCTGAATTTGCTCAATGCAGGATTTGGTTGTATATTTATGAGTATTATTTGGATCCTTCATTTCTTTGATTATATTTACAGATGCATCAGCATTTGAATCAATTTTGACTATTGAAGTTGCTTTATTAACATCTTTGGTTAAGTAATGATAATGATCTATTCTTATTGCAAATTTCTCATTGGTACTAACTGAAATATCCTCTATTTTGGCTTTGACACTTAGTAATTTTTGAGCAATTTTTTCGGGATATTTAGCTATAATTTCAGTGTCTTCAAGAGCTTTCATGCTTACTGATAGAGTAAGAAAGTTTTGAGGAATAATAGACGTCATATCTATATTGTGAAAAGCCTTCATTTTTTCATTGAAATTAATAATACATGATTGAAATAACGGAACATAAACCATTTCATATTCTTCCATAATGAAATGGGTACTAGTATTGCGTAATTCAATTATTTTTTCAAGATTAAGTCGCAGAGGGTCTTTATTATTAGTAAACACTTTAGAAACACAATTTTCTAAAGAAAGTGTGCGATCTGGATTATCCTTATAATAGATACTATTTTCTCCCATTGATTTAATCATATGGGCCTTTAACATTAATTCCCATGCATTACAAATAAAAAGACTAAAGCCTTCTACACGGTATTTGATTGTAGGTTTATTATATAACTCTATAGACATAATAAATGCTTCTTTCGATTTGTCTAATAATTTACTATATAAATCCATAGTGATTACTCCTTTCATTGAAATTTTTATTGAACAATTTGAATAATTTGATATAATATACTTAACGAGAGAACCGAAAGCTAGACGAAACCTAGCCGCCGGCAAAGTGTTAAAAAATAGTGCCTTACTTTACCAGAGCAGGGGCACTATTTTTTGTGTGAGAAATAAGTAATAACAAGAGCTATCACACTGCACAACATTGTCACGAAAGCAAATAAGTCGCTATATGTAACCATTGGCACCAACCCCTTTCTTTTGTAAAGTCCGGCAGTTGGTATATCGCCCCTTCGGTTCCCCTGGTAAGTATATTATATTTTCAAAGTGCAGTTGTTAATTTTACGCAAGAACATATTGAGACAATATTCTTCCAAGTTCTATAATATTGCAATTGCCTTTAAATTCAAAACGAGCCTTAAATCCATTGGTAAAAAATAATTCCATTTCGCAATCAGGAATAAGCTCTGCAAATCCCGGTGTTTGCACACTAAAATACTGTAATTTAGAGTAGGGAAGTGTGGAGAAATCCTTTCTTTTTCCAGTTATGCCTTGAACATCTATGGTAATAATACGCTTATTGGTAAAAACAACTTGATCACGTATTGTTTTGTAGGCACCAATAATTATTTCACCATCAACAAATAATTTAGTTACATCTTGCTGTACAGCTTTTTCATCAATTGGCTTTAAATTGAATACAGCATTTTCTGAAAAGTTAATCATAAATAAAACCTCCTTTTATTAAATAATTTTAATAATATTATAATTAAATTAAATTTTAATGAGCTATTAACTCTAAATAACCAACGTTTAATCCCTTGTTTAGAAAATCTCCATTTTCAATATGTTTAAGTTCGTGGAAATAAGTAATTAACCACTGACTTTGTGAATGACGACTGTTTATATAGATTGTGTAGTAATCGTCCGCAGGGTCGTAACCAACAAATCCTTTTATACTAATTGGCATATCAACAAAAAGAACTCTAAAGTTATCACCTCTCATTTGTATCTCACCCCTTTTTCATTTATGTCCTTGATTGAAAAACTCATTGCAACAACTTTTCAGAAATCACAATGATTTTGTTGCGTTAGCTTTTTCAATTAAGGGTTTTCATTTATGTGATATGTTAATTTTAATATTTATGCTGTCCAATAATCAGGACTTCTATAATTCTCCTTTAAAAGCCTTAACCATAGATATTACTTTTTTCATATCTTCTGGGGAACAATCCCTTGTTGTATCAAATAGCATCTTTAAATCAGGATTATCAAATATTTCCTGTGCTAATTGTTGTGTTTCTTTATTTGTATAGTAAGATTTTTCTGTGGTTGATTTATCTTCTATTAAATCGGATTTATTTATATGAAAATAATCGGCAAGAGCCTGTACCTTACCCATACGTGGAATGGCTATTCCTTTACACCAAGTATTAAATGTTTGAGGGGATACACCAATACTATTAGCTATTTCAAGTTGCGTTTTTCCACTATTATCAATATAGGAATTTAAATTTCTGGAAAAAATCTCTTTTTGCATATCTTCGCTCATAATATATCCTCCTTATTTTATAATATATAATGATAATACAATTTAATTTTATTAAAGTCAACAAAAAAACAAAAAAAATTTGATTTTAGTATTGACATCAAATTAAATTTGATTTATCATATAGGAGTAGCAAAGAGATAGCAGGAAAGGAGAAAAGAAATGGAACATGAAGAAATGAATTTAGCAGAACTATTAAAAGAAACTACAGAAGAAAATCAAACAAGAAAAATCTTAGCAATCTTAGAAGAGAGCGAAGATTTGGAGAAAGCAAAAGAAAAAGTAAAAGCCCTACTTAAAAAATAAGTAGGGCAACAAAAAACAAGTAGACACAAGGGCGACACTTCTTAACATTCCTGCTAAGTCGCCCAAGTGATTAAATAGATTATAGCAGGAATACAATTATTTGTAAAGGAAGGAGATAAAAAGGTGGCTGAAATACAGATAAGCCTTGCGGCAGCTAGAGTAAATGCTGGAATGACACAGGAAGATGTAGCAAAAGAAATGCACGTATCAAAAAACACAATAGTAAACTGGGAAAAAGGAACTTCTGAACCATCAATTAATCAAGGGAAAGAGTTGGCATCTTTATATAATATGCCATTAGACTATATTTTTTTACCTTGTAAATCAAATTAAATTTGATTGATGCGAAATATTCAGTAAGGAGCAACAAAATGGAAGATAAACAGAAAATATGTGACTTGCTTTTACCTGCATTGCAGGAAACAAGAAATTTACAGGACTTGGAAAAATTATCGTACAACGAAGACAATGAAACAGTTGTAGCAACATTTTGGTATGGCAGAAAGAAAATAGTCAATGTTCATATGGATTCGGGAACAGCAATGATTCGTGACATAGTTGAACATATTGTTTAATGGAAAGTCGAAAATGGTTGACAAACCTCGTGCTTTACAGCACAAGGGAAACCTCGGAGAAAGTCGTATCATTTTAATATCAAAACGAAAGGAGCAAAGGAATGATACAGACAACCATTAGGATACCAAAGGAGTTACACCAGAAGTTAAAAGAGCTGGCGAAGAAGAAAGGATTAACAGTTAATGCTCTGATAGTTCAGGCATTATGGAAGTTGTAGGAGGTGATAGATATGCCTGAAAAACAATTTATGGGAGCAAAGGATATTGCTCAAACAATGGAGTGTAGTCTTTCATTTGCATACAAAATAATTAAGCAGATGAATGCAGAATTGAAAGAGAAAGGCTACATTACAATGTCAGGCAAGGTTCCAACTAAATATTTTAATGAAAGATTTTATTCATAGAAGGGAGTGATTAAATTGATTGGAGCAATTAACAGCTACCGGGATTTGCGTGACATTTGTAGAAAACATTCAGGTAGTTGCAGGGACTGTCCTTAAGGAAAAGAAAAGGACATTATGGACACACATTGTCCAAGATTGACTGAACCAAGAAGTTGGTCGAATGAAAAAATAACCGATATGGTTGGAAAGGTTAGAGGATAAGGATGATTATTGTAGACAAAAACAAGGTAACAATGGCAGGTCCTGATGAATTAATTGAATGTGAGGCAATGATATTTGTGGAGGCTGTAAAGAGGCATTTTATTAAAAAGCATGGTGAAAACATAGGAAAGGAAATGTTTGAGATGTTGCTGGAATGTTCTGTGATGTCGGATGAAGAAGCTGAAAAGCGTGCAAGAGAAAACAAAAATAAACTGTCAAGAGAAGAAAATGAAATGTTGAATAAATTCATACATTTAATGTTCAGTTAGGAGAGCTTATGGAAACAAACAAAAGACTTGAAGTAAGAGAAGTAAAAGAAACCAAAAAAGAAGAGCCTGACGTACAAAATATACGGTCAAGCTCTAACAAAAATAAACCAATTACAGATTATCACATTTGGAGCGAAAAGTACAGAGTTGCTAACAGATACAAAAATATAATGATAGGAATTGTTACTGCACTTGTAATGTGGTACAACGACTGGATTTGTGTCGAAAGTATTCCACTAAGACTTCTATATGCAGGTGGAATAGTGTTAGTAATGAGTTTTTTGTGTGGAGCAGTTGATGAAATATTAATGGAGGAATAATAGATGAAAGAAGGTTATATTGTAAAAATAAAAATAGGTTATTGTGAGGCCTACTTTAAATTTAAGGATATTGAAGATGCAGCAGAATTTATGAGAGAAGCCTGTCAGCATAAAGAAAAAGGTGAAGATGAAATTAAAATAACAATAGAAGTAGAGGAGGATTAAAAATAAATGAATTTATATCAGATAAACGAAGAAATAGAAAATTGCATAGATGCGGAAACAGGAGAAATTCTGGATGTAGAAGCACTTAACAGCTTATCAATCGAAAGAGACAAAAAAATTGAAAACCTTGCCTGTTGGTACAAGAATCTCATGGCAGATGCAGAAGCTCTAAAAGCAGAAAAAAATGCATTTGCAGAAAGAGAAAAGACCGCAAAAAACAAAGCAGAATCAATTAAAAGATATTTGTCAACAGTTTTGGATGGAGAAAAGTTTACAACGGAAAAATGTGCCTTATCTTTTAGAAAATCAGAATCTGTAGAAGTTTTGGATATGGATGCTTTTATGAGCGATGATGAAGCAGAAGATTATTTAAACTATTTGAAACCAACAATAAATAAGGCAGAGCTTAAAAAGGCATTAAAGCAGGGCAAAACATTCAATGGAGTTCTGCTGAGCAGTAATTCCAATATTCAAATTAAATAGACGAGGAGGGAAATTATGGGAATACCAGTATTAATATTAGGAGCAAGTGGCTCCGGAAAATCGACTTCAATGAGAAACTTTAATGAGGAAGATGTAAGCATTTTTAATGTTGCAGGAAAGCCTTTACCATTCAGAAAAAAACTTCCAATAGTGAATAATGCTACATACAACATCATTTACAAGGTGTTACAGAATCCTAAAAAGAAAACATATGTAATAGACGACAGTCAGTATCTTATGGCTTTTGAATCATTTGATCATGCTAAAGATACGGGCTACACCAAATTTACCAATATGGCACTTAATTTTAAAAACTTAATCAGCTTTATAATTACTCAAACACCAGATGATTGTATTGTTTATTTTCTGCATCACACAGAGCTAACAGACAGTGGACAAATTAAGGCAAAAACACTTGGAAAAATGTTGGATAATCAACTGACAGTTGAAGGACTATTTTCAATTGTTTTAATGACAACAGTTGAAGGCTCAGAACATTATTTTGTAACTCAGTCGGATGGATCAAATACTTGTAAAAGTCCAATGGAAATGTTTGATATGAAAATTGATAACGATTTGAAATTGGTAGATGAAACAATAAGAGATTATTGGGAACTTAATAACAACAATAAAAACACAGAAAAGGAGAATTAATCAATGAGAAAACCAAGAAATTATGATAGTGCAGAAAAATACACAGGTGGAAAGAAGTTACCAGCAGGAGGTTACATCTGTAAGATTATTAACGTAAAGGAAGAAACAAGCAAGAGTGGAAATGACATGCTTGTATTAGCTTTCGATATTTGTGAAGGTGAGTTTAAAGATTTTTACAAGGAAGGTTATGAAAAAAATACATCAGAAGATAAAAAGTGGAGAGGAAACTTTTATATGATGGTTCCTGGAGAAGAGGCAGAAGCAAACGACTGGAAGCTTAGAAGATTTAAAACAAATATTGGAAAGTTTGAGGACAGTAACAATGGGTATCATTTCGACTGGGAACATCCTGAAAAATTATTAGGATTATTGGTTGGCATGGTATTTGGAGAAGAAGAGTATATTGCAAGCGACGGATCCAATAGATTTTCTACAAAACCAGTTAGATTAGAAACAACAGATACAATAAAAGATGGAGATTTTGATGTTCCTGCAGTCAAATATTTGGAACAGAATCCAAATGCTGTTACATCAAACAGTAATTCTTTTGTTGATATTCCGGATAGTGCGGACGGAGAACAAATTCCGTTTAACTTTTAATCATGGATATATTTAATGTTGAAAAATCCCTCAAAAACATAATCATTTTATATGACACAAGAGAACAACCAACTAAAAAATTAGAACGCAGGATAAGCCAATTTGGCTGTCCTGCATTAAGAAAAAAACTTGATTATGGCGATTACTCCATTAAATGTATTCTATCCAATAACGAAGAATATTCGATGGAAAACAAAGTTGTTATTGAGCGAAAAATGGACATAGATGAATTGGCAATGTGTATGGGTAAGGAAAGAAAGCGGTTTGAAGCTGAATTTGAACGTTCTGCAAAAGATGGGGCAAAAGTATACCTGCTGATTGAAAATGGCAGTATAGACAAGATTTTGTGTCATGATTATTCAAGTAGAATGAATGCAAAGGCTTTGATGGCATCGTTGTGTGCATGGATGCCACGATACAATATGGTTCCAATATTTTGTACAGCAGCTAATTCGGGAAAGATGATAAAAGAGATATTGTTTAGAGAATTAAAGGAGCATTTGACAGCATATGGAGAAGAAAAAAAGCAACAAAGGATGGGTTAAAGTTTACAGGGAAATAATGGACAATGACCTATGGGAAGACAAGCCTTTTGCAAGAGGACAGGCATGGGTTGATCTTATAATGCTGGCAAATCATAAAGACCATGAATTCTTATTTAATTCAACATTTTTGAATGTGACACCTGGTACGGTGGTGACCAGTAAAAGGATGTTAGGAGAACGTTGGGGATGGTCAAGAACAAAAGTCACAAAATTTTTAAATGAATTAGAAATGGTGGAGATGATAAGCCAAAAAAGTGACACACAAAAGACCGTCATAAAATTAGTTAATTATGAGAAATATCAGGGAATTGTGGAGGGTGCAGGCAATGCAAATGAACCACAAAAAGAATATCAAAAAAACATCAAAAAAACATCAAAAAAGCCACAGAAAGACACAAACAAGAATGATAAGAATTATAAAGAATTAAAAAAGAATGAAAAAGAAGGTGTCGGCACAGCTCCGGTGAGGGAGCTGACCGACCAAGAATTAAGGGAGCTTGGATATGAGTAGGTATTATAAGTTTAAAAAAGAAGATGCAGAAAATTTCAAAACTCATGTCGGAGCCATGACCAGAACTTTTGGAGATAAGATGATATTTGCTTATTGTCCTTATTGCAAAGGTGGTAAACATAGAGACAGAGAAACATTTTCAATAAACACTAGCACGGGACAATTTGAATGCAAACGTTCAAGTTGTGGAGCACATGGCAATATGATTACTCTTGCGAAAGATTTTGATTTTTCATTGGGTACAGAATATGACAGATATTATAACAGGGATTATTCAAGATTTATTAAACCCAGAAAAAAAGAAATTGAAATAAGAGAACCAGCAGTCAATTATATGCTAAGTAGAGGCATTAGTGAAAAGACAACCAAAAAATATAAGCTAACAACCATTCCGGGAAAGGACAATATTCTGGTTTTTCCATTTTTTGATGATAAAGGAATGTTAGTAACAACCAAATACAGGAAAACAGATTTTGATAAATCCAGAGATAGAAATAAAGAATGGTTTGAGGCAAACTGTATGCCCATTCTTTTTGGAATGGAACAGTGTAATTTGGAAAACAAAACACTAGTAATTACAGAAGGGCAGATTGATAGTTTATCAGTAGCAGAAGCAGGAATTGAAAATGCAGTATCGGTACCTAATGGAGCAAGAGGGTTCACATGGGTACCATATTGCTGGAATTGGTTTTCAAAATTTACAAAACTAATAGTTTTTGGAGATTTCGAAAATGGGAACATGACCTTGCTAAAAGAATTAGAAACAAGGTTTCTGGGAACTGTTTGTGCAGTACAAGAAGCAGATTATCAGGGATGTAAGGATGCAAATGAGATTTTACAGAAGTTTGGGAAAAATGCAGTAAAAGCAGCAGTTGAAAAAGCAAAGCCATTACCTGTTAGAAGAGTAAAGGATTTATCAGATGTTCAAAGCGTAGACATTTACTCAATGGAAAAGATAAAAAGTGGAATAAAATCTATTGATAAAATCATTGGTGGATTTTACGAAGGACAGGTTATTTTACTTACAGGAAAACGTGGAAAAGGAAAATCCACATTAGCAAGTCAGTTTTGTGTATCTGCATTGGAGCAGGGAAAAAACATATTTGCATATTCTGGAGAATTACAGGACTATTTCTTTAAACGTTGGTTGGATTTTCAGATTGCAGGTCCTGAAAACATTATAGACACAACAAACGAATTTGGAGAAACAAAGAGGTTTATTACAGGGTCGAACATCCAAAAAATAAATGCATGGTATAAGGGCAGAGCATACATATATGACAATAATATTATCGAAGATGAGGAGCCGGAAGATTTATTAAAAACATTAGAGGAAGCAATAATGCAATACGGAATAAATATGGTTTTAATAGATAATCTTATGACATCCATTGAGATTAATGTTAATTCAGACTTATACAGAGCACAAAGTATGTTCGTAAATAAATTATGCAAGTTGGCTAAAAGACACAACATTGTAATTTTGTTGATTGTACATCCAAGAAAAAATGCGGCAGGTAACATGGATGAAAATGATGAAGTATCAGGATCCGCTGATATTACAAACAGAGTAGATGTTGTAATGACATACAAAGGTGATAAGGAGTTGGCAGATGATGAAAGATATTTGTCAATTTCCAAAAACAGATTAACAGGAAAGTTAACAAGGGATAAGGGAATTGAACTTTATTACGATGATGTTTCAAAAAGAATATCAGATACAAGGGATTTTTTAGTTGATTATGGTTGGAATAAAGATTCAGATGGATTTGTGGACATCCCGGAAGATGGACAGTTACCATTTGATTTCTAGGTGAGAAAATGGATAAGTTTAAAATCATATATAACGCAATAACAGACATTGGAAAGATAATATTTAAATACAAGAATCAGAAAATAACTGCTAAAACGGAAGATTCCATATGTGAAATGATGGTCATGGAGTTACAGCAGAAAAAGAATGAAAAATACACAGATGAAAAGAACGGAAAGTTATTTGACGAAATGGCCAGTACAGTATTGGATTTTATATTTTTCAAGGAGGATAATAATGGAACCAACAATGACTGAATATAACGTATACGTCGAGGGCGAATTTGTCGAAACACTGACAAGAGCCGAAATTATGAAAAAATACGACTTAAACGATAAGCAGTTCAACAATCGTGTATGTGGTGGAAGCAATAAGGGAACACGCAGATACAAGATGTATTTTGCAAGAATTTACACAGACGATGCAAAAAGCAACATTCCAATAGAGCTGTTGGAAGACTGGGAAAAAACAAGGCTTGAAATCATCGAGATGGTTAATAGAAAAAGAGGAAAGAAAGAGAGGTTGAAGATTGAATAAATAAAGATATGGTTAGATTATTAGAGCTATTCGGAGGTATCGGAGCTTGTAGCAAAGCATTAGAGCGTTGTGGAATTGACTATGAGATAGCGGACTATGTTGAAATAGATAAATATGCGGTCAAATCATACAACGCAATACATGGTACGAGGTTCGAGCCGCAGGATATTACACAATGGGACAAGAATATAAAAGTTGATTTAATAATGCATGGTTCGCCTTGCCAAGATTTCAGCATAGCAGGAAATAATGCCGGTGGCGATAAAGGAAGTGGAACACGTTCTAGCTTAATGTACGAAACAATTAGAATTGTTAAAAAGTTAAATCCACAAATTGTTATTTGGGAAAACGTAAAGAATTTGTTAAGCAAAAAACACAAGCACAATTTTAATGATTACGTGGAGCAGATGCAGGCTTTGGGTTATACAAATCAATTTAAAGTTTTAAATAGCTCAAAATATGGAATTCCTCAAAATAGGGAACGTGTTTTCGTTGTAAGCATACGTGAACAATACATATCGTTCGCTTTTCCGAAAGAAATGCCGCTAAAACTGTGCTTAAAGGATGTGTTAGAACCAGTTGTCGATAAAAAATACTATTTAAGCAATGCTATTGTTAGTAAGGTTTTAAACAGTGATTTCAGGCAGGAACATCAAAGAATACAGCATAAGGAGTGTTGCGATACCCTGTTATCGAGCGACTACAAACACATAAAATTAACAAAGATAAAGACTGTTGGAAATTATATGCCAAGCAAACATGAAGCAAGCCGCATTGTTGATAGCAATGGAATAGCACCAACAGTAAAGGAAAATCACGGAACAGTTACAGCAGTTGCCGAAACGTTTAGTAGGGAAAAAGAATGTTTGGTGACTAGGAAATTAACACCACTAGAATACTGGCGATTGATGGGATTTGATGATGAAGATTTCAAGGCGGCAGCGAAAGTAAACAGCGATACACAGCTGTATAAACAAGCCGGGAACAGTATTGTTGTAAATGTTCTATGTGAGATAGTCAGGCAATTAAGATTCGCATTGGAGGAAAAGAATGGAGGGACAGACAACAATATATGATTTCTTTTTAAGCCAAAAGAAATACGACCCGGTAGAAGCATATGCCAAGCGTGGGAGCGGATTTGAGGGAGGGAAAAAGCGAATATTTAATTTTTTCAACGAAAATCAAAACGCAAATGAAAGAGCCAAATTTTTACAAAAGGAATATGGGACCGGAGGTTTCGGCAGCCCTTGCACAGAACCTTGCTCATTGTGGCGAGGAGATTCGCAAGGGAATCTACACGAAATACTATATCGTGATGAAGAAAACAGAATAAGTAAAGTAACGATAACAAACAATCAACTAGAAAGAGTTATAGATAAGTTGATTAAATCAGGAGAATATTTGATGAAATGTTAAGAAATGTTAAGGAGGAAGCAAATGTTAAATATTGAATATTACAAAGATGAATTAAAGGAAATAATAATTAGAAACATAGGTATCGATTCAATAACGAGAAAGCCGAAAATGTGTGATGAGCTTTTCTGTTTAGATTGTGTGTTCAAGGACCAAGACGCTTGTAGTCCTAAAAAGGTAGAGCAGTGGCTACAATCTGAACACGTTGAACAGGTCGATTGGAGCAAGGTTAAGGTTGATACACCTATATTGGTTAAAGACATCTTAAAATCAGAATGGATTAAAAGGTATTTTGCTAAATATGAAAATGGAAGGGTGTATGTTTGGAAAGAGGGAAAAACATCTTGGAGTGCTGTAAACGAACATGACGTAAATTCTTGGAAATATGCAAAGCTAGCAGAAAGGGAGGAATAAATAATAAATGAAAGAAGAATATTTCAATAAAACAGTGGGAGTGGTCATGGCATCACTCCTGCCACAAAACGAAAAAAGAGAACTGATTGATTCACTTAGAGCAATGGAAAAAGAAACAAAAAATAACGGATGGATTCCGTGCAAGGAGAGATTGCCAAGCAAAGAAGAGTGTCTGGAAAATGATGACAGATTTATAGTAACTGACGGAAATCGCATCTATCAAGATGATTTTGACATTTATGCAGATGGTTATAATGAACCCAAATGGGTGTACTCAAATGATATGGTAATTGCATGGCAATCACTACCAGAGCCATACAGAGAGGAGCAGGAAGATGGAAGATAGATATTTATTCAAGGCAAAAAGATTTGATAACGGAGAATGGGTGCAAGGAGCTTTAATATATGACGATATGGATAAGTTGTACAGGATGATTATTGAACTTGATTATTCTACAGGAACTTGTATAAGAGCAGGTAAAGCTCCAAGAGTTGATGCATCTACAATCTGTCAATGCACAGGTTTAAAAGATAAAAACGGTAAGTTGATTTGGGAGAATGATATCGTAAATTGTCTGGCTGAAGAATGTTGTGGTTACATTAGTTGGAATGAAAATGAAGCAGGATTTTATTTTAATGTATTACTTGAAGATGGAAAGTTTGAAGAAGAGCATGTTTATGATTATCAAGATTGTATGGAGATTATTGGAAACATCTTTGATAATAAAGAGTTATTAGAAAGTGAGAGATAATATGAAAGAGAATGAAGCAATTAAGGAATTGAAAATAAAAGGCAGGTGATTAGATGGACTGGGTTAGATTACTTAAGGCTGTAGGAATTTCAGTTCCAATACTGGCGCTACTTGTTTGTATGTGCTTTATTACAAAGTATCTCATATGTACGATTGTTGTTTTCTGTGCAGTTGTGACTGGGATAATAGCGGCTGTGGTAATGACTATATACGAGATATTAGAATAGAGGTGATTAGATGAGAGCAATAAATATACTGCTTATAGCTTGGGTTATGTTCTTATGGATTTTGCTTATGTCTAAGGGCAGAGATTAGTCGAAAAAGGTCGGTAAAAGTCGAACATTGAAAATTGAATATTGGTAGTTGCAATGATATAATCATATTAATAAATATTCGCAACAGGAGGAAAAAAGTATGAACATTGAGGAATTAAGTAAAAATTATGAAACACTAGTCAAAAGAGTAGAGCAATTGGAATTTAGAGAGAGTTTAATATTAGAAGCCTCCGAAATCAGCACAATTCTCTTGCAATATAATATTACTAGGAATGAATATCTGCAAATACAAGATGTGATGGAAGGTATGCGTAACAAAATTGAGAATGGAATATCTGTTTCAAGTATAGAATTTGAGACATCAATTCAAAATATATTTGGTGGATTTATAGAGGCTGGTCGTAGAACTCCCGCTATTGAATATCATTTTTGTGAATATATTGCAAAGGCATTTTGGGAAGATGGAAGGTGGGAAGAAGTTTTTCCAGCATTATACGGCGATAATATTAAATATAAGCATCTGTTTGAGAATGAAGATGTATAAGTAGTTTTTAGTTGTAAAACAGACCAACTACCAATATTCGGTGGTTGGTTTTTTTATGCAGAAAAATAAGAGAAAGGATTGAAGAGGTTGGAAGATAAGAAAATAACAGCAAAGGAGTACCTGGGGCAGGTTAGACATATGGAAATGCAGATAAGAGACCTTCAGGATGAAATAAAAAGGCTTAAGGAGCTTGCAGTGGGAATTAGTGCATTGAATTGTGATGAAAAGGTTTTAAGCAGTGTTTCACAGGATAAAATGGCTAATGCTGTGTGCGAGATAGACGAAAAAGTACGTGAACTGGATGAAAAGGTAAGGGAATTTGTGAGAATACGTTCAAAGGTTATGGAGACTATACATATGCTTAGAAACGACGAATATGAGCACATTCTGTACAAACGCTACTGCCTGATGAAAAAATGGGAAGAGATAGCATTGGAAATGAATTACAGTTATCAGTGGGTGTGTAAACTTCATGGAAGAGCATTAAAGGAAATTGAAAAATTACTAAACTGTTGATAGAAGTTTATATTGACCCGTGCTAAAATGGTATTGTGATAATTTGATAGATGACATTTTTGTTTCGTCTTGATGGTTTCCCCCTAGTATTTTGTATTTTTTTTATGAAGGAACAGTCTTTTGGCTGTTCTTTTTTGTTGCGTAAAAATTTGAAATGAGAGAGGTGGTGTTGTGAGCAATGAATTAAAAAAATATGAACAGGCAGAAACAGACTATATGAATGGTCTGAAATATAAAGAAATAGCAGAAAAATATAGTGTATCAATTAGCACTGTAAAATCTTGGAAGACAAGATACAACTGGAACCGAAAAGGGCAAAAAAGTACGCGTACAAAAAAGAAAAAAGTATGCATACAAAATAATACCTCTTTTGAAGAGGTGGAGCAGGTAGTTGACAGTGATAATTTAACAGATGAACAGAGACTATTTTGTATCTATTATATCCGGTGTTTCAATGCAACCAAAGCATATATGAAAGCCTATGGTGTTAAATATAATGTTGCAGCAGTTTCAGGTTGCAGGTTGTTGCAAAAGGAAAAGATAAGAAAATGTATTACTGAATTAAAACAAAACAGATTAAACAGGGAAATGTTATCAGAAGAGGACATTTTTCAAAAATATATGGATATTGCTTTTGCAGATATTAGTGAATATTTGGATTTTGGAAGTGGAGAAGGCATAAACTTTGGAACATTAAAAAATTCTCAGGAAGTGGATGGAACGCTTATAAGCGAAATTAAAATGTCCCATGGGAAAACAGAAAGTGTATCAGTAAAGTTATTAGACAGAATGAAAGCATTAGAGTGGTTATCGGATCATATGGATATGGCAACACCGGAACAAAGAGCCAGAATAGATTTATTAAATGTTCAGGTAGATAGAGCTACAGGTAGAACAAATCAGGGAGAACTATCCAAAGTTGATGAATTGTTAATGCAAATTAAGAAGCAGGCAGGTGATGTTGATGGTTCTAAGTGATAAACAGATGGAGTTTGTTAGGAACGCATATCACCGATACAACATAAAGACCGGAGCAACACGTTCAGGGAAGTCATATATGGATAACCTGTATACTATTCCATCAAGAGTTAGAGAAAGAATAGGCAAAGATGGACTGAATGCAATCATAGGAGTTTCCAAAGGAACTATTGAAAGAAACGTTCTGCAACCAATGAGAGAAATATATGGGCCGAACATTATTGGAGACATAGGCTCAAATAACATTGTAAGCATATTTGGAGATTATGCTTATTGCCTGGGTGCTGAAAAAATAAGTCAGGTATCAAAGCTTAGAGGTTCGTCACTAAAATATGTTTATGGTGATGAAGTTGCAGAGTGGAACAAAGAAGTATTTGAATTATTAAAGTCACGTATGGATAAGCCTTACAGCTGCTTTGATGGTGCATGTAACCCGGATAATCCAAATCATTGGTTTAAGAAGTTTCTGGATTCTGATGCAGATATATATTGTCAGCAATACACAATATTTGATAATCCTTTTCTACCAAAGGAATTTGTTGAAAATCTGTGTAATGAATATAAAGGCACTGTTTATTATGACAGATACATAAGAGGTTTGTGGGTTGCAGCAGAAGGGGCAGTATATAAGCTGTTTAATGATGCACAGGCACAGATACCTAATCCATTTAAGATTTATGAAAAACCATTGAACATAATGGAAATCAACATAGGTGTTGACTTTGGTGGAAGTGGCTCGGGACATGCGTTTTGTGCCACAGGTTATACAAGGGGGTACATGAACATTGTGCCATTGGTATCCGAATGGATGGACTGTTCACAGAATGATATAGACCCGGAAAAGCTTGGAAAGTTATTTGTTGACTTTTGCTTAAAGGTTTTAAATCTGTATGGATTTATTACACACGTGTATTGTGATAGTGCAGAGCAGACATTAATAGCAGGCTTAAGAAGTACAGCAAGAAAGAATGGATTAGGCTGGTTAAGAATAGAAAATGCAATGAAGGTACCAATTAATGACAGAATAAGATTTGTTCAGAGAATGATGGGACAGGGCAGATTCAAATACATGGGACAGCATTGCAGGTCATTGGAAAATGCTTTATGTGGAGCATTATGGAATCCGAAGAATTTAACAGAAGATGAACGATTAGATGATGGCACAAGTGACATTGATTCACTAGATGCCTTTGAATATACATTTGAAAGAGATATTAGTAGATTTATCAGATATGAATAGAGGTGTAAGGTATGAGATTTTCAAATATGGTTTCGCAAATAGGAAAGGTATTAAATAAAAATTCCCAAACACCGGTTGATTTATCCTATCTTACAGCAATGGCAGGATACATTGAATTATGGAGTGCAATGTATGAGGGTAAATCACCCTGGTTAAAAAAAGATGATAAAAATTGTAACCTTCCGGCAAGTATAGCACAGGAGATAGCCAGATTAGTAACCCTTGAACTTAAAAGTGAATGTACAGGAAGCGAGAGAGCGGACTATATAGAAGCTTATTATGCTAAAACTTTAACGCATTTAAAAGAGTATGTGGAATACGGATGTGCTAAAGGAAGTTTAATATTTAAGCCATATATAACAAAAAAAGGATTAGCTGTTCAGTACATACAGGCAGATTGTTTCTTCCCGGTATCATTTGACGATTCAGGGAATATAACCGATTGTATTTTTACAGAACAGTTTAGAAAAAATAAGAGGATATATACAAGACTGGAAAGAGACATTATTGAGGATGATACTCTAACAATAGTGAACATGGCTTTCGTAAGTTCTAATCCTGAAATATTGGGAACACAGGTTGACATTAAATCAGTTGACAAATGGAGGATGCTGGAGAATGAAGTTAAGTTCAAAAATGTAAGCAGGTTGCCGTTTGGCTTTTTTAAAGTACCTTTGGCAAACATAGTGGATTCTACATCACCAATAGGTGTTTCTGTGTATTCCAAAGCAATCGACTCAATAAAATTAGCTGATGAAAGATATTCACAGATTGATTGGGAATATGTTTCAAAGGAAGCAGCAATACATATTGCGGAAAGTTTATTAAAACTAAATGAGAATACCAACAAGTTTGAATATCCGGGAGGAAAGAAGAGGCTATACAGAACTCTTGAATACAGTTCAGGTGCAGCGGACAAACCCTTTATTGATACATATTCACCAGATATAAGAGACCAGAGTTTATATAATGGATTTAACAATCAGTTAAAGCGTGTAGAATTTGATTGCAACTTAGCTTATGGAACACTTTCGGATCCAAACAACGTGGACAAAACAGCAGAAGAAATTAAAACAAGCAAGCAACGGTCTTATTCAATGGTTTCTGACACACAGCTTGCGTTGCAGAATGCATTGAAAGATTTAATAGATGCTATGGACTTCTGGGTAAGCATATATGGATTAGCTCCTGAAGGGAAAATTAATACTTCATTTGAATGGGACGACAGCATTGTTGTGGACTCAGAAAAAGCACGTTCTACAGATAGAGCAGATGTGGCAATGGGTGCAATGTCATTGGTTGAATACAGAATGAAATGGTATGGAGAGACAGAAGAGGTGGCAAAGCAAAAAATAGCCGGTCAGCAGGAAGGCACAACAGGAGATGATGAATAGTGTACAAATCAGACGAATTGGAACTTTTTCCGAAAAATATCGAGAATATATATACAGCATTAGAAAATGAAATAATGTCGGATATATTAAGACGAATAATTGAAACCGGGGAAATAACAAGGACTGCAGATTGGGAGTTAAGCAGACTGTATAGTATGGGAAAATCAAAAAGTGAGATAAAAAAGCACATTAAAGAAGCTTTAAATATGACAGATAGTGAAATAGAGGTGCTTTATTCGGATACCTTGAAAGAGGGATATTTAAGGGATAAAACTTTATATGAAGCTGTAGGTCAGGATTTTATCTCATTTGATGATAATGTGACTTTGCAACAGCTAATAACTGCAACTAAGAAACAGACAACAAATGAATTAAAAAACATTACAAAGACAATGGGATTTTCCATTCAGCAACCAAACGGAAAGAAACAGTTTCAGACAGTTGATGATTACTTTAAGAAAACAATGGATAATGCTGTAATGCATACATTAAATGGAACTTTTGATTATAATTCCATAATTAGAAAAGTAACTGATGAAATGACGAAAAGCGGAGTGAGAAGTATCAATTATGATTCAGGAATATCCACAAGAATAGATGTTGCAGCAAGAAGAGCGGTTCTTACAGGATTAAATCAGGTAACAAGTAAAATAAGTGAGGATAATGCAAAAAAACTGGATACAAAATTTGTTGAAGTAAGCTGGCATTCAACCGCAAGACCTACTCATCAGGTATGGCAGGGAAGAGTATTTTACTGGGACAAGGATAATCCGAACGCTGAAAAACAGAAAGACGGAGTTCTTTATAAGTCATTTATTAAGGAAACAGGTTACGGTGAGGTGGATGGACTTTGTGGAGCAAACTGCCGACATACATTTTATCCGTTCATTCCCGGCATTTCAGTTAGAACATACACGGATGAACAATTGGAAGAATTAAACAGGCAGGAAAACGAGAAAAAAGAGTACAATGGCAAGGAATATAACAAGTATGAAGCTACTCAATATCAACGCAGGCTTGAAACATTGATGAGAAAATACCGTCAGGATATTAAGTTATTAAAAGAATCAGGATTAGCAGACGATTCGGATGAAGTAATAGCTGCACGGTGCAGATACCAGACAGTATCGCAAAAATATAGTGATTTCAGTAAAAAAATGGGATTGCGGGAGCATAGAGACAGAGTTAATGTTGATGGACTGAAGAATATTGGAAATACAAAAATAAAAAAGGATAGTTCTGGGGAGCAATTATTTAAACCGGTAAATTTAGATAAGAATAATGTTTTTGAGGTAGATAGAGGCAGAGTTAATATATCAACTTATAAAATTTTAACTGCGGAAAACAATATATATGTTTCTAATAATGTCAGACTTAAACCTAAAGAGCTGCATACAATTGATTTGAGTATAACTGAATCATTACAAAAATTAAACATAGCAGATCAGGATAATTTGCCAAGAGTTTTAATTATAAACAGTTCAGAAATGCAAACAGGAGCCTTGGCATCATATAATCCGGTTAAAAATGAACTTTATGTTGATAGAGCAGTAGGTAACAGATTAAAACTGCTGGAATTACAAAAAGATGCTGCAAGCCCTAAAAATGTATTAAGTACATATGTGCATGAATACATACATTGGATGGATGCACAATCTTATAGAATAGGACATGGTGAAATAATTGATAGCAGTGAATATCTTTATTGGATTAGGCATAAATCAAAGAAAAAGATTGATAAACTTATTGAGAAAGGTTACAATGTTAATAAGATTAGCGATTATGCAAATAATGAGTATGCTAAAGGTAAATATGACGAAGTGTATACTGAATACAGAGTAAAGAAATTATTAGGAGAGTGATTAGAATGAGATTACCTGACACACCTGAAATGAAACAGATTTGGGACGAAATAGCACCATTTTTAAAGATTACATCAAAAGGAATGGAAATAGTTGAGGGCGCTCCAAGTAATACCGCTGAAAAGTTAGAAGAATACAGACGTTTAGGTAAAGAACAATGGGATTTTGCAGAAAGTTTAAATTCCTAGATACCACCCAGTCAAAAGGCTAGGTGGTATTTTTAGTTTCAAAAGGAGACAATATGGATAATTTCAAAGCAGTATATAAGATTCTCTCAACCTTGGAAAAAGCAATGGATTTGCCTGAATTTGACATATCAGTAATTGACTATAAAGCAATTGGAGTATCAAAGGAACGTTGGTCACGTTACATAGAGATGATGGCTGATGTTGGTTATATCAAAGGTGTAAGAGTTGGCACAAGCATAACAGGAGAAACAATTGTTGAGTGTGACAATATGAGAATTACCTTAAAAGGTTTAGAATATTTGCAGGAAAATTCAATAATGAGAAAAATCTATAATGCAGCCAAAGGCATTAAGGAGATAACACTGGGATTATAAATTTAATAATTATTAATTAAGGACTTAGAGATAGGTTCTTTTTTTATACCCTAAAAACAACAAAAGGAGGTACATCATGGTAACATCAGTACAGATTACATTGATTATATGTGTCACGGTTTTGTTGCTTACACTAACCGGAAGAAAAAACAAATAATAAAGTAAATCAGGCAGTCGAAAGGCTGTCTTTTTATATGGTCCTGAATAAGACGTAAAAATGTTCAGAATATCAAATGTATGTGACGCAACCACGTAAAAAGCGTAACGGAAAGGATGTAAAAATGAAAAGAAAATTCTTAGAGGATTTAGGAATTGAAAAGGAAGCTATTGAAAAAATCATGGCTGAAAACGGAGCTGATATCGAAAGAGCCAAGGGAGATACTGAGGCCTTGAAAACGCAGCTAAATGAAACTCAGGAGAAACTTAAGGGTTTTGAGGGAGTAGATGTTGCAGAACTTAAAGGTAAAATTACAGACCTTACAAATGAGATTGCAACAAACAAAGCTGATTATGAGAAGAGGATAGCAGACAGAGATTTTAATGACCTGGTAAAGGGTATTGCTAGCAAATACAAGGCCAGAGACATTAAGGCAGTAATGCCATTTCTTGATGTTGAGGCTCTCAAATCAAGCAAGAATCAGGACAAGGACATAAGGGCAGCATTTGACGGAATAGTTAAGGAACAGAGCTATTTGTTTGAATCCAACAAAAAAGTACCTTATGTAGTTAGTTCAACACCGGGACCAATGCAGGGTGGAACTGATCCTGATGACAAAAAAGCAAGAGCAAATGAAGCATTTAGAAGCTTATTTGCAAGAGATTAAAGAAAAGGAGATAAAAAATGCCAGTAAATATTATTAACAGAGAAAATGCGGAAGCACTTATCCGTGAACAGATTGTAGATGCTATTGCTCAGGATGTACCAAAGTCATCATCATTTATGGCTATGGCGAAGAAATTACCTAACATGACATCTAAACAGACACGTATCAGAGTATTAGACTTTTTACCTACAGCATATTGGGTAAACGGTGACACAGGAATGAAGCAGACTTCAAAGCAGGCTTGGGATAATGTATGGTTGACAGCAGCAGAACTTGCAGTAATTGTACCTATTCCGGAAGCAGTTCTAGATGATGCAGAATTTGACATTATGGGAGAGGTTACACCAAGAGTAATTGAAGCTATCGGCCAGAGAGTTGATAGTGCTATTATCTTTGGAGAAAACAGACCAGCAGAATGGCAGAATGATATTATCACATTAGCAAGACAGGCAGGAAACAACGTTTCACTTGGTTCAAATCCAAATTATTATGACAAGATTCTTTGTGAGGACGGAGTATTTGCAAAGGTTGAGGATGACGGCTATTCAGTAAGTGGTGTTATTGCATCTACTAACATGAAGGCAAAATTAAGAGGAATCAAGGATAGCACAGGACAGCCTATCTTTGTTAAGTCAATGCAGGACGCAACATCATATGCTCTTGATGGAACACCAATGCAGTTCCCTGTTAATGGAGCATTTAACAAGTCCATTGCACAGTTAGTAGCAGGAGATTTCTCTCAGGCTGTTTATTCAATTAGACAGGATATTACAACAAAGATTTTAACAGAAGGTGTTATTCAGGATCCAATAAACAAGGAAATAGTGTATAACCTTGCACAGCAGGATATGATTGCCCTTAGAGTAGTATTTAGAATAGGTTGGGCACTTCCAAATCCTGCAACACGTATGGATGAGGACAGAGTTGGATGTCCTTTTGCTTATCTTGAACCGGCAACAGCTGTTACAACACAGACTGTAACGTTTACTGTTAAGGATGATAATTCAAAATCACCGGCTGCTATTTCAGGTGCAAGAGTAAATGTTAATGGTTCAAACATTAAAACAAATGCATCCGGAGAAGCTGCGTTTAACCTTAGACCGGGTACATATCCATATTCAGTAACCTGCAAGGATAAGGTTAAGGTAACAGGAACCGTTACTGTAGCAGAAGAAGCAGTTACACAGGCAGTAACAATGATTGCACAGTAAGGAAGTGGTGAAAGTGTGGTACACATCATATGACTATTATGCAAATGAATACTGTGGAGGAGCACCGGTGGTAGATTCCACCGGGTTCCGTAAACTTCTTCTTGAAGCACAGAGCCTTATTGACATGTATACATTTAACCGCTTAAAGAAAATGACGGAATATGGCGAGGAGATACAGAACTGCTGTTGTGAATTGGTAGAGATTATTTCTGATTATCAGGGGAGAAAGAATGAAAATCCCTCAAATATATCAAGTGAGAAGATAAAAAATTATTCCGTTACATATGAATCTTCTGAAAATATTAGCCAGAGATATGAAAGCAGTAAAAAGAAAGTTATATTTAAATGGCTTGCTAACAGTGGCTTATTGTACAGGGGGTATTAATATGTTGACAAATGGAGTAATAACTCATTTTGAAAAGTTGGTTGGATACAGAAGTAAAACATATAAAGCTTACTTTGAAAAGCAGGATAACTCCAAAAACTCAAAAGATGGTGAGAAAGCCTCTCATGCATTGTTTGTGGCTGTGCC
>OCQB01000566.1_pt1 | contig 38544 bp, 31 predicted proteins | sample 1538631 | NCBI WGS metagenome assembly OCQB01 (sample SAMN04571713, study PRJEB22368) | human gut metagenome | biome: human gut; material: stool | host: Homo sapiens | place: Luxembourg | collected 2012-10-19
CAAGCCATTCGCCGACCTGGCCGAGCCAGAATTGGCGACGTTCCGGTGGGTCTCGTGGTGGAACTCGAAGCGTCTCCACCAGTCCTTGGGCTACAGGACACCGGAACAGACCGAAACCGAGTATCATGCAAACCAAGCGGCACAAGCCGTCTCACAATAAAAGGGGAACAGAAATCAGGCCACTTCACTATGGTGGGCTGTTTCCGATTGGTGTAGTCATTGAGCTCTATCTATTGTCATAAACAAAGAGAGGGGCGATTGATCGAACGTTTGAGCAACGAAGATCCGTGCCATCTGTTCGCGGGTAATAGACGAATCCAACTGAGTGACAAAACGAATCCGCGGCATCATTGATGGGGAACGCAGCTATTAGCTGATTGTTGTAATGAGGCATGAGCATTTTGACGGCTTCCGTTCCATAACCTTGACGCCTGTACGGTTCTCTTACTTCGAAGAAGATGACTTTCGTGATTGTTTCTGGTGGGGTGAGATGCTCGTAGTGGTCATTGAGGTGGCTTTTTTCGAGCCATACGCGGACGATTTCGGTGTCATTTTCCCGGAAGGACCAGTAATCATTCTCTTGTTGGTCCGCTATGGTTTCAGTGATGTTTATGCTGTGCCACCATTTCTCTGTGAAACCGTTGGTGTCGAACTCGTAAGGGGTTTCCCAATTCTGTGTTGGATGGAGACGAAGCATTTCAAGGCTCATGTATTTTATGATAACACAAGTTCGAACATGTGTTCCAATGTTGTATTTTTGGCAGTCGGGTTTGGCCTGCATGGTCTGCTGATTGCAATCTTTGATGAGACCACCCATGAGAACGGTTGGAATGCGCGCCGGGTTGCTGGAATCCGCGGAACGCTATGACAAGAGCCCGTATGCCCAGCGCCTCAGGGGCGTTATCGATGGCGAGATCATGTTTGACCTCAACATATCAAAATCGCAATTTCAATGTCGTTATGTCCATGCCTAAGAGATAGGGGGGACTGCGGACGTTTTCTTGGAGACTGAACGAAAGGATTATCGTATGTTCGGTCCCGAGGAACGACAGCGCGCGGTGGACTTGTATTCCGCCACGCCGATGACCAGGTGGTCGAGCACCTGGGTTATCCGACCAGGCAGTGTCTGGAACGCTGGCTGGCGGCGGATCCCGGGCATGCCGGCCATATGGCGAAACCCATCATCCCGCTGGAAACGAGGACCAAGGCGATCGAGCTGGTGCTGGACGGCATGCGCGGAAGCGGGCCGCCGAACGGTTCGGCGCGGGCGTCGGCGCGGTCCGCAACTGAGTCAAGGCGTATCGCGAGGGCGGCATGGCCGCGTTGCGGCCCAAAAACAGGAACGCCAGCCAGACCAACAAGCCTGCGCCGCGACGAAGCCGAAATGCCAGGGCCGTCGGTGATGACGTGGAGGCGTTGCGCCGCAGGGTCGAGGAGCTGGAACTGGAGAACGCGTTGATGCGGGAGGTGGTGGAGGCTCGCAGAAAAAGACCCAGGCACCGGACGGCCGAACATGCTGTGGGTCACGGACCTCACGGAGTTTTCCATCCCCGCGGGCAAGGCGTACCTGTCGCCCGTGATCGACTGCTACGACGGCATGCCGGTCGCCTGGACGATCGGCACGAGCCCGGACTCGGCGTTGGCCAACGGCATGCTCGCCGACGCGTGCTCCACGCTCAAGGACGGGGAGAAACCAATCATCCATTCCGACCGTGGCTGCCACTACCGGTGGCCGGAATGGATCCGCATCTGCAAAGAGCATGGTCTGACGCGTTCGATGAGCGCGAAAGGCTGTTCTCCGGACAACGCGGCCGCGGAGGGGTTCTTCGGCCGTCTCAAGCAGGAGTTCTTCCATAAGCGGAGCTTCGCGGGCGTCTCTATGGACGGGTTCATCGACATGCTCGACGACTACATGGTCTGGTATCGGGACAAGCGCATCAAGACGGAGTTCGGCATGAGCATCATGGACCGTCGACGCGGGCTCGGTCTTGTGGCATGATTGGTGGTGATGGAATCAATGACGAGTCCAACAAAACGGCACCGCCCCCTACTGGTTTATTCTGATTTCTTATTACCGCTGGTATATGCGGCCTTTTTCGAAGAAGTTCTGCGTAGGCTTAGTCATAGCTGGTATAGCGTTGAACGTACTCTATTGGCTCGCCGCCGAAACGCTCCACCTTTGCACGGGGAAGTTTCTCCTTCCCTCCGATTTCATTTTCGATTATTGGAAACTCCCGTCAATGATGATAGGCTTCGTGATGTTCCTGTTATTTGAAAAACATCATTTCTCTAGCAAAGTCGTGAATTGGATTGCCGGATCTGCGTTCGGTGTCTATCTCATTCATTACCATCCCGTCTGCCATGAACTTTGGAGCACTTACCTGCCGGTTAAAAACCTTATTCGCTTATCGCATCCAATTCTCAACGGAATGGCCTGCATTGCTGGTATTTTCCTTTGCTGTCTACTGCTTGATATGGCAAGACATGTGATTTTCGCACTAACAATCGATAAGCATAAAGGCGCTTTCTTCGATAAGCTTTACGTATATGCCGAAAAGAGAAAAATAATGAGTATTCTCAAAGCGACAAATACAGCAATTACAAATCTGTAGTTACATATCTTCGGTGTATACTATGTTTAGTTTTCTTTTCACACTCAGTAGAGTGAGTATTTGCAGTTTTCAAAGCCACTGATTATTCCCTTTCAAATCCACCGCTATTACCAATAGAATGCCAGTAGGCAGACCACTCCAAGACCACTGGCCCCTAGGACCAGGATTCGAGTATGGGCTGCCCGTGTCGCCGCCGAGACGACTGTGTCCGCCAACTGGGTCGCGAACGCGGTGCTGGCGTTGCCGCAACGCAATTCCATGAGCTCCGGGCAAGAACCCGTCCGAATCGCTCGTCGGGCTTGTTCACGAGCCATTCGTCGATCGTGAGCAAAGTTATACGTGGTATTTAGTCAAGTCGGCGTTTCGTATTTAGTCACGAAACACCGACTTGACTAAATACAATCTAGCTATCGCCCAGCCAGACAGGCCCTGGTTGTTCAAGCGAAGCACATCTCGCCTTGGCCTTGATTTTCCTTACCATGTTGGCATCCCCCTTTCACTACACGTGTCTCGCTTAGTGAAAGGAGCCTAACAACCAGTGGCCTTGATGCTCAATAACGGCGGCCAATCGTCAAGGTCTTCTTCGGCAATAACGATGGCTCCAAAACGAGCAAATATTCACCTAATTTCAATAGCTATCAAGTTGCATTCTTTTCTGAAAGAAAGTATTTTTTACCGATTTACCAATTCTTGGATTTGAGCCATATTACTCTCAAAAGTATTTGAACACTTCAATGAGGAAAATGGAACAGTTTCACGCAAAGATAGAATAAGCCGATTATCTTTAATGCAAAGTCCCGAAGGTGAAAGTTTCAGATTTTCTGGAAGGAAAGGCATGAAAGGTCTCCAGCGTCCAGGATAAGAACCCCTATAAGGACGATTCCACTGAATCTCTTTTGCCTTGTCAGGGGATAATCTTTCTGCGGCGATACGTGAAACAGTGTACCACTCAAACTCATGCTCGACTCGTTCTGAAACCTCTAGACTATTTTCAAGTTCAGCACCTATTGAAATTAAATAATTATTCTTTTCCTCAGATAAAGGCTCATAAGAATAATCTTTAAAAGACCTAAGTCCATCGCCAATGCAGATACGAAAACTATGCTCGAGTATGTTCTCATTCACTTGAAGCATCTGTTCGTCATTAAGCTTTCCACGTCTAAAGCAAACAACCCAAGATGCACTTCGGTTCCCTTGCATATCATTAATTTCTCGATAATTAGCTATACAATGCTTCTTTTTTGGCTTAATTAAAATAACTAATTTTGGATCAAGTGGTACAATCCAACATCTTTTGCCATGATCCGACGCTGGACAAAATCCCATATCACTTTGAATGAACTGCCCTCTTGGGCTTGCCTCATATAAGGTCCATTCGGCACCAAGAACGATGGCCAAGATCCTTTGCAAGTGTATGATTCGAGAAAAAACCGTATTATCTGTCAAAATCGTATTTTTATCCCGCAGATAACGTATTACGTCGATATTTTCTTGCCGTTCACCATAGTCAAGTCCCCTCATGAATAATCCAGAGGCATAAGGAACAAGAACATGAACAAAATAATCCAAATCAATCAAATCAGCTCCCTTCACAAGGGCGTCGATTATCTCGGTAAGGCCTTCTTCATAATCCCATTGATCTGTTGTTGATTGAGGTTCCAAACCATACATCTTGGCTGTCTGAGGATTAATGTCATACAGCCCTTTCTTGAAACAAATTGCCCCAGCTTTATTCACTGAAAGTCCAATTTGACCGCGTCTCCGAATGATAATTTCATTCTCCCGAACACGCTTCTTTGCCTTTGATTGAGAATCTCTAAATCGCCCAAGTACTGCAGCCGGAATCCAATGTTGCTTCGTGCCATAGGTATTCATATGCCTTCAATTCAAACGGATAATATGTTCTATTAATTGTAGTGAGGGAGAGAAGAAATCCAAGAAAAACTCGGGACGACAACTGACCATCTGCACAAGGCATGACCTATTGCAGTTCAAGACCCGCAGAAGAGGATCATGGGGCGCATCCGATCCGTGACTGCGAACGAATGATCCACGTGTCGCTACGACGCAATCCGACTCAACAACTGTCTCGTGGAAACTAGTTATTATGCCACGGACGGCCATAATAAGCGCACAACAATCCAAGCACTACCGATTTCGTCCACTTAGAATCTCACTCGAAAGGTTAAATAACCAAATCTCTGCTGACCGATGCACGTCCACGTCCGATGTGAGTGATGAAACTCCGTTAACGAGAGATCCGTGCAACCGACGAATGAGTTGCATGGATCTCTCGTTCAGATGACAAATGATGCAATGTTTTTAACACTGCATCAAGTCAGTTCTTCTGATTCGGCACTAGCATGATCTCGCCGTCTGCGATGCCCTTGAGATGCCGCCCGTAGGGACTCTTGCCATAGCGCTCCGCGGACTCCATGAGCTGGTCGCGCGTAATCCAGCCGTTCTCGTAGGCGATCTCCTCCACGATCGCGATCGGCAGACCCTGCGCACGCTGCACGGTGCGCACGAACTCCCCCGCCTCGAACAGAGAGTCCATCGTACCCGTGTCCAGCCACGCATAGCCTCGGCCCAGCGTACGCACGTTCAGCATGCCCGCGTCCAGGTACATGCGGTTCAGGTCTGTGATCTCCAGCTCACCTCGCGCCGAGGGTCTGACCCGCTTGGCGTACTCGACCACGTGCTCATCGTAGAAGTACAGGCCGGTCACCGCGTAATGCGACTTCGGATGCGCCGGCTTCTCCTCGATGGACACGGCCTTCCTGTCCTCGTCGAACTCGACCACGCCGTAGCGTTCCGGGTCGTCAACATAGTAGCCGAACACGCTCGCGCCTTCGCCGGACTCGGCTTTCGTTACCGCGCCGCGCAACGTCGCACCCAGGCCGTTGCCGTAGAAGATGTTGTCGCCCAGCACCAGCGCGCACGGTTCGCCCGCGATGAACTCCTCGCCCAGCAGGAACGCCTGCGCCAGCCCGTCCGGGGACGGCTGCACCTTGTAGGAAAAGCGCACGCCGTAATGCGAGCCGTCACCCAGGAGCCGCTCGAAGTTCGGCAGGTCCTTCGGCGTGCTGATAATCAGGATGTCACGGATGCCAGCCATCATCAGCACGCTGAGCGGGTAGTAGATCATCGGTTTGTCGTACACCGGAAGCAGCTGCTTCGACGTGACTGTGGTCAGCGGGTACAGTCTTGTACCCGAGCCACCGGCAAGAATAATGCCCTTCATTATGAAAGATTCCCTTCTCTGCGGTTTATAAAAACCTAATTACACAAGTCTCGGGCGGTTTCGCTGAGGAAACCGCCCGAGACAAATCTGTTACTTCTTGAGTTCCTTGGCAACGTACGCCTTCAGGGACTCCTCCCAGTCCGGCACGTCCAGACCCGTGGCCTCGATCTTGGCCAGATCCAGCGCGGAATGCGTCGGGCGCGGGCTGACCGGGGCCTTCGCGTTCCGGAAGTACTCCTCGGTCGAGATCGGGCGCACCCTGTCCCCGTTGCCGTTCGTCTGGTCGAACACGTCGCGGGCGATGTCCGCCCAGCTCCTCACCGCGCCCGAACCGGTCAGGTCGTACGTGCCGTACCCCGCATTGGAATCCAACAGATGGAAGATGACATCGGCCATGTCCTTGGTGAACGTAAGACGCCCGTACTGGTCATCCACCACGGTCACCTCGTTCAGACCGTCCCCGGGGTCGGCGACGCGGTTGGACAGCATCATCATGGTCTTTACGAAGTTATGGCCCTCGCCGATCACCCAGCTCGAACGCAGGATATAATGACGCGGACAGTTCGCGACCGCGATGTCCCCGGCGGCCTTCGACTGCCCGTACACGCCCAACGGCGCGAACGCCTCCTCCTCGTCATGCAATTCGGCGGTCCCGTCGAACACGTAATCGCTCGACACGTGCACCAGGGTGATGTTGTGCTCCGCGCACACGTGCGCCAGCAGGGCGGGTCCCTGCGCGTTCGCCTTCCAGGCGAGGGCGCGTCCTTCCGCCGTCTCGGCCTTGTCGACCGCGGTGTACGCACCCGCGTTGATGACCGTACCGTACAGGCTCCAGTCGAACCGGTCGTACTGGGCGGGGTCGGAGAAGTCGAACGTGTCGATGTCGTTGAACTCGAACCCCTCCAAACCATGCGCGTCCACGTAGGCGCGGATTGCGCGGCCCAGCTGCCCGTTGCAGCCCGTCACCATCGTGCGGCGCGGCGCCATCGGCTTCGCGTCCCTCAGCATGGGGTGGTGCAGGTCAGCCTCGGAGCGTTCGGAGTCCTCCAACGGGATCGGCCACTGGATGTGCAGGTCAGGGTCGGCGAGGTTCACGAAGGTGTAGGTCTTCTTCTGTTCCAAAGACCAGTGCGCGTTCACGAGGTACGTGTACACGGTGCCGTCCTCCAACGCCTGGAAGCTGTTGCCCACGCCACGAGGCACGTAGATCGCCTTCGACGGATCCAATACGGTCGTGTACACCTGGCCGAAGCTCTCGCCCGGACGCAGGTCCACCCACGCGCCGAACACACTGCCGGCCGCAATGCTAATGTACTTGTCCCACGGTTCCGCGTGGATGCCACGCGTCACGCCCTTCTTCGCGTTGTAGCTGATGTTGTTCTGCACCGGCCCGAAATCAGGCAGGCCCAGATTCGTCTGCTTCGCACGCTGCCAGTTCTCCTTGAACCAGCCGCGGTTGTCGCCATGCACCGGCAGGTCAAACACGATCAGGCCCGGGATGTTCGTCTCCACGGCCCTCAGATCTTTTTCGAAATCCATGTAATCCATCCCCTCACTGGCCCTGCTGCTTGTAACGCGCTTCGGTCGCGGCCTTGGCCGGTTCCCACCACGCACGGTTCTGCGTGTACCATTCGATCGTCTGCTTCAGGCCCGATTCGAAGTCGGTGTGCCTCGGCGTCCAGCCGAGCTCGGTGCGCAGCTTAGTCGAGTCGATCGCGTAACGGCGGTCGTGGCCCGGACGGTCCTTGACCCAATCGAACGCGTCTTCCGGCTGACCCATCATCTTCAGGATCATGCGCAGCACGGTGATGTTGTTCTTCTCGCCGTTGGCTCCGATCAGGTACGTCTCGCCGATGCGGCCCTTCGTGAGAATCGTCCACACGCCCGAGCTGTGGTCCTCGGTGTGGATCCAGTCGCGCACGTTCTCGCCCTTGCCGTACAGCTTCGGACGCTGCCCGTCCAGGATGTTCGTGATCTGGCGCGGGATGAACTTCTCCACATGCTGGTACGGGCCGTAGTTATTCGAGCAGTTCGAGATCGTGGCGCGGATGCCGTACGTGCGCGTCCACGCGCGCACCAACATATCAGACGCCGCCTTCGTGGACGAGTACGGGCTGGACGGATGGTACGGGGTATGCTCTGTGAACTTCGCCGGATCGTCCAGGGCAAGGTCGCCGTATACCTCGTCCGTGCTCACGTGGTGGTAGCGGATCCCATACTTCCTGACCGCCTCGAGCAGACGGAACGTGCCCTCCACGTTCGTCCTCAGGAACGGCTCCGGATCCGCGATGGAATTGTCGTTGTGCGACTCGGCCGCGTAATGCACGATCGCGTCATGCCCCGGCACGATTTTGTCGAGCAGGTCCGCATCGCAGATGTCGCCCACCACGAGCTCCACACGGTCCTCGGGCAGGCCCGCGATGTTCTCCGGATTGCCGGCATAGGTGAGCTTGTCCAGCACGGTCACATGCACGTCCGGATGATGATCCACCACGTAATGCACGAAATTCGACCCAATGAAACCACAGCCGCCGGTCACAATGATGTTATGGGGAGTAAACGTCTCTTCAGTCATATTAATAATCCTACCGCTCACACACCCCTTTTGGAAGGCTCCTTTGTTTCAGGCGTGTTGAAAATCCATAAAAACTTTCGATAAAACCAGAAATACTTAAATTTCAAAAATATCACTGAAAAGCACTCATTTTTTGAAGCCTACTCAAAAATGAATGTTTTTTATTGATTATTTTTTTCTTTTCATTTCTCTAATTTGCGAAAGACTCGCTGCAATATGAACCATCTGTATGATAATTATAATAATTACACAAATACCAGAGATAATTTTCCAACCACCTATTTCCCAAGCAGTAAAAATCGATTGTGTAATTAAGAGCACAAGAGTAGGAGCTAGATATTTCCAGCCAACTTCGAACTGAATGAATCTTTTCGCATCAATTACACGCATAGCAAATACCATCGCTTGTCCCAAAGCTGACGCGACGCATGCTCCAGTAACACCCATAATCGGAAGCAACATCGGAGTAAACACGACGCAAGCAACTGCCCCAAACACCGTGGTCTTCATAACAAAGGACGTGTGCATCGTAGCAGAATAAACAGTCCCATAAAAAGATGAAAAAACACTAAACAAATTGGCAATCAATAAAATGCTAATCATAGGCCATGCTTTATATGTCTCTCCCTGCAACATAAATGACGCTACTAGGGGAGCAAAGAAAGACAGCACCGTACACAGCACGGTAAGCACTGCTTGTAAAACACAAAACACAGAAGAAAAGAAACTTCCTATTTTTTTGTCTTTAACTTCTTGATAAGCAGACAGCTGCCAAGCCTGCTGAAAAACCATATAAGCTGTGTTAAGAAGACCAGGGATTTTAGATGCGGCAGCAAACATGCCCGACGCCGCGATGCCCAGCATCCCAGTAATAAATAATCGATTAATTCCTGTACTTAGCCACCAAAAAAGATTATTGGGTATCAATGGAAGAGCATAAATAATCATGGGCCGCACAATATTCCATGTATCTCGCACGGCAACTATTCTCATACGTTTCATGCCAGATAGAAAAGCTTTTCCGATTCCACCTGCAACCATATAAATTATGACTGCAAGAAGTGGACCCGCAGATACTGAAATAAAATATCCAGTAATGCCCATCTTTAGTTGCCCAATGAAAACCAGAGCAAGAATAAACGTAGTAATTGAAGAAATACCAGCGCATATTGGGATAAGTTTAATTTCTCCTATGCCACGTGCCACTTCACCACATAAGTTCATAAAAGAACTTGTCGCATAAGCCAGAATAAACCATGCTTTATATTCTCCAAGACCGCCAAATACGCCTAAATCAAGTATTGGCGAAAGAACCGTCACGAGCACTACAGAGAATAACGTTATCAAAATTGAAATAGCCACATAATCGTCTTGCCGATCAGAATCGCCTACGATAAAGCGCACTGCCGCTTCCGCGATGGAAAACGTCACAAGAGGAGTCGCAAGATTGATGACAGTAAGAGACATATCAGTAAGGCCGTATTCCCCCGCACTCATATAGTATGTGTAGAGAGGAACTAAGAAAAAAGTAATTAACTTAGTTGCCACCGCATTAATCGCAAATAAAACGGTGTTGAGAATCAACCGTCTATACTTACCCATCCCAGACTTTTCTTTCTAAAAACGTTATTTCCTAACTAAATAAACATTAATCATCTTAACAAAGAATGCCGAAACAACCCAAACAGCCGTCCGGCATTCTATTTATTATCTGTTTATTACGCTATTTTCGTCCAGTCAGTAAAGCAGCCGCTTGACGCGCATTCTCAGATCCCACTAACTTTTTGATTGTTTTTTTCATATGGTGTTTCATTGACTCAGAAAATGAAAGCATCTGATTGGACTCAATTAATTTTTGATATGCCTCATTTTCATTATCATCGGACACAAACACTTCCATGACAATAGGCTCCGCAGAGTCAGCGAGAAATTCTTCACACTGCTGCTTGAATTCATCCATTGAAGAAGCACTCATATATCTGAAGCCACAATCACAAACCCAACCAGAAGCAGTTTTGAAATGACCGCTGGCAGCAATATAACGATCTGCATCTTTATCGTGACCAACACCCAGTTTAAATTCAAAACCACCGTTATTGTTAATCAAAAGAACTCTGACATTATTTTTGATTCCTCTAATGGAAAGAGAATTTATATCATACAAAAATGCCAAATCGCCCGTAACCATAAGACAAAGATCATCTGTTGCAAAACTCTGTCCAATCAACGTAGACATGCCACCGTCAATGCCAAAAGCTCCCACGTTCGAGAAGAAGCTTATAGAATCCTCATAATTAAAAAGATCCCATACACGTAGGCTATTGAGAATAGCGAGTTGAACAGTGCTTCGAGCAGGAACACGCGATGACATATATTGTGCAATGGCAACATTGGAAAATGGAACTTGAACATCAGTCGTAATATTTGAAAGTAGCCCAAGCCACTGTCTGATATATGTATCATTATTACGCTTTTGTTCATCTTCACAGTGACATGCTTTTTCAAAAAAGTAGCGTTCCGAGCACTGGAAAACTTTCGTGAGTTTGTCGTATGTATCGACAACATTTCCGTCTTCTGAGACCCGCCAATGCTCAATAGCGGAAAACTCTGGCTTTGAAAGCATCTTGTACAACGGGTAATCGCCTGTTTGCCCGCCAATCGTGATTACAACATCCGGCGCCATTTTGCCGAACATTTCGGTATTCAACGAAGACATCAGCATATTCGTGATAACGCAATATTCCGAATGAAAATTCGATAATAAATTCGCATATACAACAGCGCCCCATCGATTGCAGAAGTCATCAATAAGTCTGTGTACTTGCGCATCGAAAGGACGGTGTTCTCCAATGACGAGCATCACCTTTTTCCCGTACAAAGACAGGTTCCAATCATCCTCTGTTCCATATCTATGCATGCAGCGCAGAGAGGGTTCCTCATCCTTCAGGGGAAAATCCAGCCAAGGAATACACAACTGAACAGGTCCTAAGCCATTGTGAGTAAGCTCCTGTATAGCTTGATTAATAACTCGAATGCTGTGATAGACATCATTAATATCAGAGATATATGGCGCTACAAATGATTTTTTTACACTATCCGCAGGTAGCGAACTCTGATCTGGCGCCTGCATATACTCTTGGTACGTAAAACGAGGATGTTTCTGCATACAAATAGCGAGCAAAGGAACACGCTTATAATACGCTTCAGTAAGCCCTGGAATATAGTTTCGGGTTGCCTGAGCACTGGTGCAGCACAAGGCAACCGGCGAACCGGTCTGAAGATAAACACCAATAGCAAAATAAGCCGCGCTCCGTTCATCAACAACAGAATGACAAATAAAAAATGGATCATCCTGTATAGCCTTGATTAGGGCGATATTAGTTCCACCAGGACTAATGACCACATGATTGATTCCATTTGACTTCAGCAAACGCGTCACAATGCTGATGTTTTTCAAGTTATCCGGCATGGCTTTCCTCAACTATCTTTCAAAAATTAATTTTTTAATGAATATCCACCATCAAGTACAACTGTCTGTCCCACCATGAAATTGCAAGCATCACTTAGCATAAAAACTATAAATTCTGCAATTTCCTCAGGAAGGGCAACTCTCTCAAGCGGATTCTGCTTACAGTAGGTGTTATTACCCTGTTCTAGAGCGAAACTCTGCATTGAAGTTTTCACCACACCTGGAGCAACGCCATTAACAAGCACACCGTAAGGAGCCATCTGGAATCCGAGGCCAGCGGTCAATCCACGTATATCCCATTTGGACATACGATACGGATACGTAGCCCCGACAAACCCTCCTTGCGAAGAGATATTGATGAGATGCCGATAACAGCCTGAAGAAGCCTGCATCCAATATTTGCAGAAAGCTTGTGAGACAAAGAACGTACCTTGACTATTAGTCTCGTACACTCGGTTCCACTCAGCCACACTTACGTTCGGGAAAAATTCATGAGGTTGAATTCCAGCATTATTTACGACCGCGTCTACGCGCCCACCAAAATAGTCAACGCATTGTGCAACTTTATCATCTGCCTGCGCAGAGTCGGTTATGTCCCAAAGAACATAGCCAGCATGCTGCGACCCCAAATCTGATACAGTCTGCTTGAGTTTTTCCTCATTACGACCAGTGATTACAACTTTGGCTCCGGCCTCGATACTTTTCTTTGCAATTGCAAGTCCAATACCTGAGCTTCCACCAGTGATGACAATATTTTTCCCAGACAAAACATCATCTTTTTGGACCTGACTAACCTTGATGGTGTTGATTCCACCTGCTTTTAGTACATGAAGAAAAGCAGAGCAAGCGTGCTCAATTCTAAGGAAAGCTTTACCTATTTTTTTAATCACTTGATATCACAGATCCATCAGTCGTTGTCAATCGCCAATACGGAGTGATTGAGCCAGCCTCTAAGATCAGCAGAGAAAGCTCCCAGATTCTGAGAAGCCTTATCAAGTGCCTGATGCTGGGCTTCGCGTAGCTTCTCAGTCTCATCCAGATACTTCAAAGTCAAACCAACCGCTTCATCCGTAGACAGCTTTCTTCCATCAATCAAATACGGATAACCAATAGATTCGTACAATCCCTCAAACTTCGGGCTGTAAGCGAAGGGAAGAGTGACAACCCCCGAAGAAAACGCACCAATGGTAGCATGCATCCTAGCACCCGAAAATACATCCATATTAGAAATGTACCCCTTTGCCTGCATCGGAGAAACAAAATCGGGAGCTAAAATACAATGCTCATACTGTTCCGACAGCTCCTTGCAAATTGGGGAATCACATTCCGGATACATGTCGCCTACCACATGAGGGATGAGATGTACATTGTAACCGCGTTCAATGATTTCAGGAATAAGCCTTTTAATATATTCACGATAATTAACGCTCAAACCAAACTGGTTAGATTCCGTATATCCACCAGTCCAGAGAAGGCCCGAAACATTCAAACCGAAGCTCGGACGTCCACAACCATCTATTTGGACTTGGTCTTTGGGCAAGGCAAATGCCACATCTGTCGTAGTAATCGCCTTTATACCAGTAATACTTTCAACAAGCTTCGCGGATTTTTTATCACGAGCATAAACTCTATCTGCCGAAGAAATAAGCCATTTAGCCATTTTTTTTACGAGCTTATTTTTAAACGGCCCATATGTCTGAGGGCCAAGAACAAGACATCCATCCTTCTTAATGGTTACAAGCTTAAAGAAAGAGGTCAGAGCAAATCTTTTTAGCCCGTAGATGTCAGAGAAACTATCCCCCTCAGTAAAATCAAAGACCACATCACACTCTTCAATTTTAGCTTTGGCTAACTTGATAGAGTTCATTTTCTTAAATGAATATCTAATCAGTTCTTCGGATACCCATTTTTCCGAAGTAACTACATAATCCTTACTATCAACGTTAGAAAAAACAACTATTTTCAGTTGGACATTGTCATTCTTAAATATATCAATCAGCAATTTGCGAAAGGCATATGCCAACGCACTACACCCGAGATTAGGGGAGCAGAAGCTTAATCCACACAATCCAATACAATACTTTTTACTCATCATGACAGCCTTTCTTATATTTAATGCAAAGAAAATTCAGAGGAAGTTACCTTTTTTGAAAAGAGTATTAACTCAATAAAAATCAACCATATATATTGAAGATTATATGTAATACCCATAAATGCAATCACTAGGAAAGCATAAAAAATAGTCCCTTTCTTCCTCAAGTTTAAAACTCCATCCATAAGCCAAACGTAGAAGAACAAGAAACCAATAATTCCAAAATTTAATAAAATATTAACAAAATCACATTCCACAATCCAAACCTGATCAGAGTATTGCCCTGTCACTGCAGAATATGGAAAACCTGAACAATTGATACCAAAACCAAAAAAGGCATTAGCAAATGAACCATGTCCTAATGCATAAGACAAATTGGTAAAATAGCCCAAATGCGCAGAAGTGCTCGAATCCATAGCGGAAGAACTATTCAATAATCCATCTATGCGATAAGAGAAAACTTCCCAAAGTCTATCAAATTGCTGTCTAATGACTCCAAATGAACGATATGAAACAAATAAGAAGATTAAAATCAAAACAAGACCAGTAAAAATAGAAGAAATATTTTTCTTACATTTCACCAAAACGTTCATCTTACTCACATTGTACACAATCATAAATACAATGCACAGGCTCATGCCAATTGTTAAAGTTGCACTTTGCGTTAAAAAGGCACTAACAGCAATGATAATCTTTAATATCAGTCTCTTTTCTAAGAAAAAGCCTAAAAATAAAATAGGTGCAATCCCACCAGCGTTCCAACAAAGACCGGTAGGTACATAACCAGTACCTTTGTACTGTGATGCCTTCTCAACAAGACCAAGAATGTCCGAAAAAATAAGTTTATTTACATCTATTTTCAATAAATTCCACAGAATTGTTTGACTTATAATCCATACAGATTGCACTCTGCAAGAACAGCACAAGCCGTTCAGCAATTCATAAAGACAGGTTTCTTTATTATCACTTTCAACAATCGAAGAAGCTAACACGAATATAATAAGATAATTTAAAAGACCTTTTATATTGTTGATCAGATATCCGCTAGGTAAATTTGAAAAAAGAGAAAGTAGAAAAGAAAAAACAATCGAAATTAGAAAAGGGAGAAACTTAGTATTTATACAAATACTAAGATTTTTTCTCACTAATCCATAAAGAAATAACACATATGCAAATACTAGGAACAGTGAAATACCGCCTAGCTGAATAACCGTAAGACTTGAGAATAAGCCTAACAAAAAAAGAAATCTAGGGCTAATGCTACCGCACATTCCACGTTTGCAATACATAGAACTAGACATACATTAACTCACCAATCACCTGCACGAAGCCCTGTTTCAAAAAACCGCCCTTAATACTTCTATAAATACGAGATATCTTAGATGCTGAACAAAATGAGTTAAAGTCGTTCACAATTTCTAATTGTGAATCTGAAAGTTCTTTCTTATATTTTTCTCCAAATACTGCTGCCTGAGCATGCGCCATCTTTAACGTTTCCTTTACATGAGCACTGCCAGACAATCTTTTTAAGATAAAACCTAGGGTATTAACTTTTGTCGCCCCAACCACATTATTTCCATGCTGTCGATACTTAATCGTCGCGTCCGGCACACATACAATTTTCCCAAATGCGGCAGCGACAAGAGCAATCCACCAATCATGCATCGCAACAGATGGATCAGTCAAATCAAGCAAATTGTTGAGCTTAGAATTCCAACACATCGTGCAACCGGTAATATTATTTTGTACAAGTAAATGAGGCAAATCCGTGACATTGGGATTTAAAGCCCTATAAGAAAAGAATGAGGAACCAAGTGTCTCGAGTTTATCATTTACAACTTCTAAATCAGTATGAACAAGGACTGGGCCATCATAATTTGATTCTGCTCTTTTCATCGCTAAGAGAGTAGTTTGAATTTTATCTGTTTTCCAATAATCATCTTGGTCGGAAAACATATAATACTGGTGTGGAGCATTATATGTGACCCATTTTTGTATTGCAGCAAAATTTGCTTTTGAACTACCCCCAACTAGAGATTCATCTTTAATCTCAATTATTTTATCTGGATACTTCTCTGTGTATTGCTCAATAACATCATGCGTAGAGTCCTTCGAGCCATCATCACGAATATAGAGAGTCCAATCTTCAAATGATTGAGAAAGAATCGATTCAATTTGCTCCTTCAAGTATTTCGCTCCATTATAGGTAGCTAACATCACTGCAACACTCGACATATAAACCTTTTCCATTCAAAATTTAATATATTCAAGAAGACGATTATATTCATCAGCAATATGCTGCCAAGAATAGGCTTCAACAACACGCTGGGATGACTTCTCCCCCAACCTAGAAATCTCATCAGTGCTCATACCGTCTGCTTGGTCAATAAGCGAAGCCAAGTTACCCGGTTGCTTATTCCAGTACAGTGCAGCATCCTCAGCAACCTCGCGATTGAAGCCAACATCCAGCAACAGATTCAAATCGGTGGATCCAAGAGCTTCCAATAAGCTTGGATTGGTGCCACCGACCTCATGACCGTGGAAATACCCATATGCATTCTCACGAATCTTCATGAGCAGTTCTTTGTCATACACGGTTCCCACGAATTTGATACGCTGATCCTGATCGAAGTGTGTCTTTTCCTTCAGCTCTTCCAAGAACTTGTCACTCACATTGGTGATAAGCGCGAAATCACGCTTGGAATGGCTCTTCATGAATTCGCGAATCATGGTTTCATAATTGTTTTCAGGCACGAAGCGTCCGACAACCAGATAATAGGACTTTGGTGAAAGACCCTTCTCCTTATACCAAGCAGTCAGCTTTGGATCATCATCCGTTAGTTTGCTCTTACGAGTCTCAGCACCATACGCGATGAACGTAGTCTTCGGATTATATTTGCCGTACTCATCGTGAATGTACTTCTCGATGTTCTTGCTGTCACAGATCAGCAAGTCACAGTGCTTGGTCATCAGTTGCTCAGAAATCTTCCAATACTTACGTACCGGAGCACTCCACTTGGCGCGCATCCACTCGTGTCCATCTGGATTGATATACAGCTTCCCACCCAGCTTATGAATTACCTTCTGGAAATGAGCGGCAAACGGTCCGATGCGGCAAGCAAGAATATACACAATTGGATGCTGAATATTGTGCTGTCTAATGTATTTCACACACTGATTCAGTGCAGCAACATCATAATAAATTGCCTGAGCAGGTCCAATGCTGGGCACCTTCACATCGAAGCAATCGGCATTATGATACTCAAAAGTTTTGGTATCCTTGGCTTTGCATGCCACATGGTACTTCAAATTCGGATTGTTCTGGTGGTACTCAGTGAGCTTATCCACGAACGTTTCATAGCCACCGTAGTTACCGGGAATTCCCTTTGAGCCCACGATAAAAATATGTTGCACAGCTGAATCTTTCTGTCTCATTTTGCTACCACTCTCATACTCTCCATCTCAGTATGCACCCTTGTGCCCTAATACCGCACCAACGGTACGCAGCAACAACACACAGTCTCCCAGCATAGACCAGCTCTGCACGTAGCTCACGTCCAGGTTCTCGGATTCCTGCTGGCTTAGATTGGATCTGCCAGACACCTGCCAGGGGCCGGTAATACCCGGCTTCACTAGCATACGCGTGGCGTAGATCTGGTTGTATTGTGTTACCTCCTCGGGCAGCGGCGGGCGCGGGCCCACCACGCTCATATCGCCCTTCAACACGTTCAGGAACTGCGGAAACTCGTCAATGGAGAACTTACGGATAAACTTGCCCACCTTGGTGACTCGCGGATCGTCCTTCATTTTGAAGATGAAACGACCATCCTGACCGGTTTCTTTCGCCAGTTCCGCCTTCATCTTGTCCGCGTTCACCACCATAGAACGGAACTTGATCATCTTAAACGGCTTGTCACGGCGCCCAACACGAGTCTGCGTGTAGAAAATAGGACCGCCGTCGGTAAGCTTGATAGCAATCGCGATAGGAACGGTAACAATCGCAGTAACAATCACGGCAAACAGCGAAACCAGCACATCAAAAACGCGTTTTTTGCACATATCCCATGGCGAATACTGCGGTAGGCTGATCGTCATCACCGTCGTACCCTGAATCACACGGATGTTGGTCTCATGACCACTCACGTCCACTGCGGAAGTGACCACCGCAATCTCTAGATTCATAGTTTCCATGTTCAGCACAAACGTGTTGAAATTATCCGAGAAGCGCTGCATAACATCCGTGACCATCACCGTCTGCGCACCCATCGAAGCGGCACGTTCAGCGAAGTTCCTGCAATACGGCAGCATGAAAATGTCCCTACCACTGATCTTACGGATTCGTTCCTTGAAATCGGCAGGTGCGACAACGGCCTCCACGAGCCCAGTCCGCTCGTTCACCCCAATCGGGCACACCGCAATGGCATGATAATTCAGCTGGCGCTTCTGGCTCAGGAACTCCAACGCCTGCGCAATGCCCTCAGGGGAACCAACCACCACAGTGCCATACGAATATGCGCCCTTTTCACGGCTGGACAGAACAAACTGGCGGATAATCAAACGCTCCAGCATGGTAATCAGGAATGCGCACAGCAACACCAAGCCGGTATGCAGCAAAGGTATATAAACGTCGAGAATAGAATCAATTGCACAAATCATCAATCCCGTGAAAAACGTGCCTTTGACCAGTAGCGCGTTCAACTGGTAACCGTCACCCATCACATGACGGTGGTACACGCCAACACTATGCAGGCAGTAGATCCAAATCAACGAGCAAGCAAGCGCATACAACCACAAACCAATATGGAAATGGAAACGGGAAGAATACAACGCTTCCCCGCCCTGCCTCACATATATGATTGCCGAAGCGGCAATAAATGAAGCCATGTCGCACAGAATCAAAAGAGCATTGACGAAAAAACGCCAATAAGCGACGCTAAGCACCCGGTTACGGGAGGTTTCACTCAGATTCGTTTCAGCACTACCGCCTTGGAACATTCTTCTCTCCACAACTACCCCCCCCCCGATATTTCAAGAGGCAATAAACGAGGGTACACGAACTCCTATACAAAGCTATAAGGACAAGGACAGTGCCCGAAAGTAGACGTGATACGGGCCAACGCCGCGCGCTACCCGATATCAGCGCAATGCAGGATACCGGACGTTCCCCGCTCCACCTACTACTGGATGACCGGGCATGACGAGCGCGTACACGCGCAGACGATTCAAACCGCACGGTATTCTCGGGCATGGTTCCGTCTCCTGGTTTCCAACCGCGGTTCTTTCGTTTTGACGAATGAAGAAATCGTGCGCGGGACGCGGGCCATGCCTTTCACATCAAAGACGGAAACCCAAAGCGCGCAAGAATTCGGACATTATCGCTACCGCCGGATAACCGTAGATCGCCATGCCGGCTTTCATTAGATGCAATGCCATGTGCGCCGACTCAATAACATCCGGATTCTTGCCCATGTCTCGCCTATATATGGCAGATGCGAGCTTGTGCAGTTATGAAGACCGCAGTCGGCTCGTTACGAATGCGCAGACGGCGGCAGCGACCAGCAACAGAAGCGATGCAACGGCGAGCGCTTGGATTGCGGAGCCGGTACGGGGCATGTCTGACTGCTTGGGCTCGGCGGGCTTACCAGGCTCATCTGGCTTGACTGGCTCTTCTGGCTTGGCGATGGATTTGATGTTCACTGTTACTTTCGTGCTGATTTCATCATGGCCGGAGGTACGGAATTGCGGGTCCGCTCCCCCATCGGCGGTTTCAGCATTGCGTGTTGCAGTGATGGTGACGGTTTGGCTTACCGTATCAAATGCCTTTCGCTTGGCGACTGCCTGCAGCGCGAGCTCGATCTGCTTGTTTAGAGCTTGCAGTTGCTCGGCATCCGCTACGAGACGATAGTCGGAAATACCGTTCAGTTTGGTTCTGGTGAGGTCTAGCAGACTGTCGTTGGTTAGCTTCTGTAAGGTTGAGCCTTGCTCAAGTTCCACCGTGGGGTAATCACTTGAGATAGCCAGCTCACTGATATTAAACATGCCGTCGCCGCTATCTGGAATCAGGCCTGCCATGTCGGCCAAGTAGGGTGTGAGATTCTCCGTAGTGGAGAATGAACCGCCCATGAGCACAAGCGTGTCAAGACCGGCGGGGATTGCGCCATGGTACTCACCGCCGCGAATACTCACATAGCCGAGGTGTTCTGCATCGTTCAACATGCCGATCAGTGTTGGTGCGGTGAATGTTCCTGCGGAAATACTGGCCTCGGCAGAAGTGCCGCTTGTTTCCGCGAACCGCATGAGCGTGGTGTTCGTTGTGAAGTTTCCACCTTGAATCCGCAACGCTCCACGGCAGTCGATTGCGGGATTATCTCCGCCGACAACCGTGCCCGATCCGGTGATGGTGAACTGCATGTTGGCAGGAACGGTGATTGCCGTGGTATTGCTGGCGTTGAGCGCATGTCCGTTCAATTCGAGCGTGACCCCGCGCACCACTTTCGGTGGGGTGACGGTAACGCTTTCCGTAGTATCGGTAAGCAATGTGACCGTATTGTTCTTCATCGACGTATGTCCAATCGCGTCTTGCACGCTCATATAGGTCGTGTTGCCCACTTGAGCGACCGGCTGCGGCTCATCTGCAAACGCCATCACGGGAAACAACAGCGTTCTCAGCAATGAGATAATCAAGAAAAACGCGATAATCGCCGTCGAAAGCGTTGACAACATATGGATGTGGTTTGATTGCAGGCGTTCGACCGCCTGCTTTTCATGCTTATACATGATCGTTCCTTGCATGGAGCGGTGATTAACTATTCCAAACGCACCAAAATGCGTGTAGACCACCCTCAGCTCTGAGGGATAAAGAAAAAGCAAAATAACAATATTACAGCGTTGAAAAATTATCTCACACAATCTACATAAAAAGCAAATCCACTGCCGAAAGAAATTAGACAAATAGTAGAGTAACTAACTCTATATCAGTAGTATTGTAATTATGTCGGCAATTCCCCAGAAATTTTTTATACAGGTAAAGAATGACAATAAACAGTAAAAGATACACCACAATTCAGATACTATAGGAAAGTTTTCTTACTTATACGTTAGTATTGCATGCAAAAACGACGCGATCCATCCAGGTGATACAAACACCCCATGAACCGCGTCATACCCCACTATTTCCCAGTGCATAACACCTTAGGGCAGGAGAAAATTCAAAAGCTCGACAAGAGCGAACCCAAAAAGCTCAGAGCACACCCTGAGCGCTCGGAGTCTGCGAACCAGAGCCAGAGCTAGAATCGCTGCCGAAACTAGAATCGCTACCGGAACTAGAAGTATTGCCAGGAGGTGTAATAGGAGAAGTCAATCCATCGCCGCTTGGAGTCTGCGTACCGGAACTAGGAGTATTGCCAGATGTAGTAGGAGCCGAGGGAGTCAATCCACCGGAAGGCTGCCGCGTGTACTGGTAGTTGTACGAATTGCCAGTATTGCTCTGTTGCTGCTGTTGATTCTGCGCAGCCAACGCGTTCATGGAAGCATTCACATCATCAGATGCGGTTTGCAAATCCGTTATCGACTGGTTAATGGCATTAGTATCGGTACTGTTACCATTGAACAATTCCAAAGCATGATCAATGGCACTCTGCAACGTCACTCGCGTGGAATCATCCGCCACTTGGTACAGGCTATTGTCAAGCAGTGACTGCGCATTATTGATGGCTGCTTCAAGCTTCTTCAGCGCATCAGCATTGTCTTGCTTCTCCTTAGCCTTCTGACTGTTCGTAACGGCTGTTGCAGAATCATTCAAGGTCTTGGACTGGCTTTGCAACGTAGGCAGTTGCTTGTTCATGGCTTTACTGCGCTGGCGAAGTTCAGCGTTGCTCAAATCAGCACTGCACTCCCCCACCGTTGTAAGATTCTGCGCATCTTTCACTGCAGACTGCAACGTGGTCAACGTTTTCGCATCCGAAACCTGATCGCTTTTCACATTCTGCAACGATTTGGCGTTCTTCAACGCCGCCTTGTATTCCTTCACAGCCTCCTCATATGCCCTGGAAGACTTTTTGCACATGCCCAACGCGGTACGGTGCTGTTCGTTCCGTTCAAGCCCCTGGTCATACTGTTGGCGCTGCCAAACACCGAATCCAACGCCCGCGGCAACCAACGCCACTATGGCTACAATCGCAACGGTAATAATAATTGTCTTGCGATGTGACTTCTTCGGCGGAACCGGAACAAGCTTCAATGGATCATGCTCATCGTTTTCCATGTCAGACAGATCATCTGGCATGGGCAGGCTTTCAGGTATGAAGGTAGTAGAAGCAGAGGCAGGGGAATCCACAAAAAGCGGCATAGTGGAATCCGCAGAAGCAGCCGACCCTACCGGAGACGCAAACGAAACAGTTCTCTCGGCAGATTCGGCAGATGGTGAAGCATCAGCAGACTGTGTAAAATCGAGCGTTGCGGTCGAAAAAGACGTCGAATCAGGCTCGCATGACGAGGCGGAATCGTTTTCAGCACCAGAAATATGCTTTCCTGCAATATTCGGAAAATCCTCAACACGAAGGTTTACCGTGGGCGCATCACTCATCGGGGTGGATGACGTGGCAGTGGTCATGTTTGTGGCTGCAACCTGCGCATAAGCCGCATCAGATGCCTCGCCCCGTTCCACAGCCGACTCAACTTCTGAAAAGGTGATCGGTGGAATATCCCAGAACGTATCCACCACATCATGCTCGGAAGCCGACTGCGCCTTGGCCTGCTTCTTGTCCTGAGAGCTCAGAGAGTCTCCCGACGAAACAAGATGCGACAGATTCGGCACAGTATTGTTATTGTCACCCATGTTGATTCCTTATTACAGCGTGAGACCGAAGCTTCACGCTCCGGTCTCATGTTCACGCCTTATACACTACTTGCGGCTACTTTTTGTGGCTTTTCTTCCGCGGAGCATCCTCGTAGTAGTAATAGTAGTTCGAATTGGAATGTGTCTTCTTCAGATTGGCATAGTTGAAGATAAAACCAAGCACCGGGACCTTGGCTGCATGCAAGGATTCGGAAATCTCCTTGAGTTCCTTCTTCTCGCACACGCCACGACCGGTCACCAGAACCAGACCCTTGGCCCAACGACCAAACACGGCACCATCGTTGGAAACACTCAACGGAGCGGTATCAATAATAACGTAATCATACTGGGTCAAAGCCTGCTCGACCATAATACGCATGGTGTCTGATCCAAGGAGCACGCCAGCATTCGCTGGGCGTTTACCAGCAGGAAGAATATGCAGATTCGGCTTCCAGTAGTTCTGCACCACATCTTTCGGAGACATCTGACCAGAAAGCACGTGCGCCAAACCGGCAGAACCTTCAAGACCCAAATGATGAGCAACGGAAGGATGGCGCAAATCAGCGTCGACCAGCAGCACGCGAGCACCATCTTCAGCCAAGGCCGCAGCCACGTTGATTGACGTGGTGGTCTTGCCCTCAGAAGGCTGCGCACTGGTAATGACCAGTAGCTGCCCCTTGCCCGCAACCTTATCGGTCTGCAAGAATTCGATATTGGTGTGAATACGGCGGAATTCCTCAGCGATAGGGCCATTAGGCTGGCTGACGAGCACTGGGCGCTTCTCACCTAGGGAATTATCCTGAGGCACGGAACCCAAGGAAGACGCCCCAACCAAGCTGCGCACGTCGGAAGTCTCCTCGACCTTAGTGTTCAGCATGTCTTTCAACAGTGCGGCGAACACTCCAAGCACCAGACCTGCGACCACACCGACCGCTAGATACAGCGGCTTATTCGGCGAGCTTGGGCTTTCAGGCACGCGCGCCCTCTGCACGATGGAGATCTTCACCGGAGACTTATCTGCTGCGGAATACAGATCGTTTTGAATCACGTTCTGCATAGACGCTGCCACCGCATTGGCAATGTCGGATGCCTGCTGCGCGTCACCGTCTTCCGCGGAAATGTTCACGAACGCGGTGTTCGTAGGATTGGTGACAGTCAGTTGCTCGGCCAGACTCTTCACTGAAGTATCCAGTCCAAGATCTTTGATGACTGGCTCAAGTACGGTTTCGGTGGTTGCCAACGTTGTATACGACGTGATCTGGCCGGCGATGTACGTGCCGCCCGTGTACTGCTGGCTAATGCCCGCATCATCCCCCTGGGATGCATTGTACGTAGCCATAGCCTGAGCCGTGGCGGTATACTTCGGCGGAACCAAGAAGGTGTACGCAGTCACCCCGGCGAAAACCATCACAAATACGATGGCAGCGGTGACCAGATGCTTGCGAATGATACGCATCAAATCCATCAACGTGATGCCGTCTTCAGAATCATCTTCAACGGCAACCTGCTGGATGTTAGTGCTCTCTACGGAAGTCACTGAATCCCTCACTTCTGCATGTTAAAAACCTTAAGTAATGCTATTCTACCCCCTAGAAATAGAGTCTGTTTTATCAGGCAGCAATCGCTTTTTTCACTATTTATCCATACGAATGTGCCATGATAAAAAGCTGGAACACTTAACAGAGGGGGATTAATGTCTCAACATGCGAGCGCTCACGCCGCCCGTTCTCACAAGCTTCGCAATACATTGTTTGTTATTGCGGCACTGCTCATCCTGCTGGTCATTGCCGGGGGCGTCGTCGGTCTGAATTTCTACAAGCAGGCGAAGGAAGTCAAAGCTCACGAGGAGCAGGCGGTCTCGTCTCTTTCGGCCATCACCGACGTCAATACGTTGAAGGATGCGCAGGCGTCGGATGCCGCGATCAAGCAGGCGCGGACCCATACCGCTGCGGCAAGAGATATTGCCAATGGAACACTGTGGAACATGCTGTCGAAGATGCCGGTTGTGGGCGGTGATGTTACCAACGTGCAGGGCATGACGCAGGTGGTGGATGATTTGGTGCAACAAACACTGCCGTCACTCACCGATGTGGTACAACAGCTTGCGAACGCGCAGATCAGCGGCGAAAATGGCCAGTTGAATCTTCAGCCCATTGTGGATGTGCAAGACGACTTCTCTTCGGTAAGCAAGCAGGTGAAGTCGTTGAATTCGAAGCTCAGCAATCTGCCTGAGCCACGTATCGGCATGGTGAAGAAGGCATATTCGCAGAGTCGCAGCCAGTTCACCAAGGTTACGGACATGGTGGGGCAAGTGAACAATGCGCTACAGATGCTCCCCTCCTTCTTGGGACAGAACGGTGCCCGAACGTATCTGCTGGTGGCGCAGACCACTTCCGAACAACGTTCCGGCGGCGGACTAGTGGGCTCCATGGGTACGTTGCAGACCGATCATGGACAAATTCAGGTCGGTGAGTTCCATCACAATGGAGACTTCATTAACGGCAGTAATGGCAATGCTTCGGAACATGCCGTATTCAAGGGGCCCCTGGGATTCTCCTTCGATATTCGCGATACGTTCGCGGTGCCAGACATCGCCCGCAATGCGGAAATGATGAATGAAGCCTGGCAGCGTTCCCAATATGCTTGCGATGTTGACGGTATCGTATCTGTCGATCCGGTGTTCATCCAGAAAATGGTGGAGATTAACGGCAATGTGACGCTGGAAGATGGTACTGTGCTCACTGGCAAAAATACCGCTGAATACATGCTCAACACCATCTATAAGGAAGTTCCTGTATCTCTACAAGACACGTATTTCGAATACATCGCCTCCACCATCATGAACAACGCCTTCAGCAACATGGACATCACCAAGATGATGAAGGTGGCTCAAAGCATCGGCGAATTAACTAAGAACCGTCATTTCTACGCATACACGTTCCATGATGATGAAGCCAAATATTTCCAAGGTGCCGGACTCGCCAAGGGCACTCCAGACAGCGAGACCGATCCGGAAGTGGGCATTTACCTCAACGAACAGAATCCGTCGAAGTTGGGATGGTATATCGACCGTAAGGCACAGATTACCAAAACCGGTCAGAATGCCGATGGGGCGAAAACCTACCATGTCACCTACACGTTGACCAATACGCTGACTTCCAGCGAAATGGCCACTTGCACCGGCTATATTCTGGGCGGCGAGCAGGCGGGTGTAACGGGTAAGCCTGTTGCGGCTCCGGGAACGTCTGCGCAGCGTATGCTGTTTTACGCGCCAAAGGGTGGTTCCATCAGCGAGATCACCTCATCCGGAGACGTACGAGACCAAAGCAATGCTGTGATGGATGATCAAAAACTGGTCACCAATGTGGCTTATATCGCCCCCGGAGAAAGCGTGACTTTCGATTTCGACGTAACCACCTCGCCGAAGGCCGAAAGCGATCTAACCATCGATCAGACACCATCCGGCAAAGTGACCAACGAGGTCAACTACCAGTACTGACCGATTTCGTGCCGGCGCTGACTGAAAGCGCCGGCACGAAATCGTCGACCATGACGGCCACTGCCATCTAAGCCCACATATTGTAGGTGGTAGTGGACTGCTCAGAACAAATCTGCGAGCGCATAGGCGCTATACCACGCTGTAATGCTTTTTCATGCTTTTCAGCATGGTTCGCAGAGCATTATTGGTCTGGTTGGCCGCGATACGGAACTTGTCGAACGACTTGCCGTGCGGGTCATCGATATCTTTGGGAGTGGGCAACATCGGACGAATCATGGAAGAGACTTTGATAACGGATGCGAGACGCTCCTGGATGGTCAGTCCGCTTACCATGCCGTTTTGCGCGCAGTATTGGCACATGTTGGCGAAGTCGTTAAGCAGAAATGTATAACGGACCGCGCCTGGCGCGAGGGCAACGATGTCTTTGCGCTGTTCTTTCTCGAAGCAGAGAATCAGATCAGCACTCTCAGCCATAGATCGGGTGAGTCTGCGGGATCGGAATCCGCTTGGTTCAATGTTGACGCTGGTCATAAGTCTGGCACTGGACGGATCCATCTGGCATCGCGGAAGGCCACGCGTGCCGGCGCTAGAAACCTGCACAGTGGTGCCAGCGAGGTAGCGAGTGAGCAAGAGTTCGCCCATAGGCGACCGGCAGATATTGCCTGTACAGACGAACATGATATGCATACCGCACACCCCTTTGTATCTCTACCTAGCTTATGGAAACTACAATCCTCAATCCTACCTCAGGCATAGATATTACAATCTGGGGTTTAACTGTTCTACTCCTTAGGGGATACCACAGGAAACATATGCACCCCCGACAAAGGAGCGTGCTTTTTTAGTTGCAGGTTTATCGCAGAAGTTCGTTTCCGCCGCCACTTTCCGCCGCTATGCAATGGTTAGGGTGGCAAGCAGTGCGAGATGGTCGGAACCTTGAATCCGCTTGGTTGCAAGATCAGTTGCACGCACACCCTTGTCGTAAATAATATGGTCGATTTCGGCAATCGGAAATACTGCAGGAAACGTCATATGCAGGCCCTCCCCCGCGCTCTGACCAGCGTCAGTAAAACGATCACCAAGCAAATATCTAAAACTTGCATGATCCCATGTGGAATTAAAATCACCCATCAAAACATACGATTCATTATTGCCATAATGCTGTAATTGAGCGATAGAATCCAAACTTTTATTCCATAAACCTTGATTTCTGGGACGCGGAGAAAAAGGATGTACCGACCCGAATCTCACTTTTCTTCCGTTGAACACAACGGTTGCAGCAGGGATACTGCTCGATTCTATAGGAATAAGATTCTCAGTTGTTTCCTGCAATGGATGCGCACTGTACAGCACATTCACACCGCCATTATCATGCCATGTAAGCTGCGGAGTAACGGAATATGGAAGATACTCTGCGATTCCCTCATTGTTCAGTCTGTTCAGCAAATCCGAAGAAACCTCTTGCATCGCCAAGACTTCGATATGCTCTCCGCGTATTGTTTCAACGATTTGTTGCGCATCGGCAACACCCTGCTTCGTGTTGAACGTCATAACACGAACTGTTGCCATGGACTGTGCGGCAGGGCTGGCAGCCGGCACAATATACCCCCAATGCCAAGCGACCTGTATGACCACGCATACCGCGCTCAATGCAGCCAACATCCTTCGTTTGCCGATACGGCGAATCGTCAGAGCAAAAACCGCAATCACAGTGGAAAGCAAACCCAGCCACGGTATCAGTGCAACAACCAGAGGCACATAGCGTTTGCCATCAAGATTATTCGGCAGCATGCGCAACAACATCGCCACCACAATGACCGCGGTGACCAACCAAAGCAAAACCGTCAGCAACGTTGAACGCGTTTCGCAACGCGTTTCATTGCGCTGAACGTCGCCAAGTCGAGTCATGCGCGATCCTTTCCTGTTCCGCGGTAATATGGTGCGCCAAAATATGGACACTTTCCGGCATTTGAAGCCAATCAGTCATTTTCATCCGGTAACCTGTTTGGCATTACAAAACGGCGCCTAATAAAAGGGGTAATCATGAGCGAAGAAGCAATGCGAGAAGAAGTGGCGCAAGCTGTGGAAGTGGCCGCAAACAAGGCCGCCGAAGAGGAAATCAGCAAACTGACCGAATTCGAAAGCGCCATCGACGAGACGCTCGCCTCCGGATATTTGGACAATACACTCATCGTCACCGACGCAGACGGTGTAGCGCAAGTACTGCCGGTGCTTGATTCCGAGCCGATCTCACACCTAGTGGAAGGCTTGGAAGCCGTAGGCGGGAGCGCCAATGTGTTCGTGCACACCAGCGCGGGCGTGGTGGCCCTCAGCGTAGTGGAATACAAGCCCAACGAAAAGGAGTAGCCGTCGCAGCATGCTCGATCAGGCGGCACGCCTACGGTTGAGGGCGCGTTGCACGGTTTCATGCGTGGAACCGGCACCTTGGCCGCGCACGCCGAAGAACACCATTAGCACCATCACAAAGCAGATTGCCGCACTGATACGAAGCGCCCACTGAATGCCGAACACGTTGGCAGCCGCATACACGGCTTTTTTGCCACCGAGCGCAGTCCAACGAAGAGACGTGAACGTCTCCATCAAAATCACCAACACCGGAGCGCCAATCGCGCCCGCAATCTGACGAACCGTATTCGTCACCGCGGATCCGGCGCTCACCTCTTCCGGTTCCAAACAATTCAGTGACCATGTGGTGATCGGCATCAACACGAAACCCATGCCGATCTGGCGCACAAACTGCCAAATCGACACCCACCAAATCCACGAGGTCATGGAAATCAAACTCATCATGACCGTACCGAAACACAAGGTAATCGTGCCTACCAACGCCACCGGACGTGCACCGAAACGGTCAAGTATCTTACCACCGAAAAACTGCGAAATGCACTGGCCCAAAGCACCCGGAAGCATCACCAGGCCGCTAATCGCAGCAGAATAGCCACGGCAATCCTGAATGTACAGGGGCATGATCACCATAATCGAACTGAACGCAAAGAACGAGAGCGCGGCCGTGATCGTGCCAACAGTAAAACTACGATTCTTCAACACGCTCAAATTCAACAGTGGCGGCTGCGCTTCAGGATTTTCAATCTGCCTGCGCGCGCCATGAATCTGGCGGAGCACAAACCAAATAATTCCCACAACGCCAATCACCATTGGCAGCCAAACCATAGGATTTACAAACGAATACGATTCAATATTCGTAAAGCCGAACATTAGCCCGCCGAAACCGAAAATAGACAGTCCAACGGAAAAAAAGTCAGCCTTCGCGGTTTTATCATTCTCACCGAAATTATGCAATCCAAAATAGGCAAGAAGCAGCGAAATTACGCCGATAATGGTCAACGTGAGGAAAATTGAACGCCAACCGTTCAAGTCCGTCTGCACACCGCCAAGCGTCGGACCGATCGCCGGAGCCACGCTCATCGCCACACCAACCGTACCCATTGCGAAACCACGGCGAGACAGCGGATAAATCGAAAACACCGTGATCTGCAACACCGGCCACATCACACCCGTGCCAACCGCCTCAAGCAAACGCCCGATCAGCACCATCAAAAAAGTTGGACCAAGCCAAGCGAACAGTGAACCGATCGTGAACACAACCATGGAAACAAGCACGATTTCGCGCGTCGAAAAACGTCTCGTAAGGTATGCCGTAAGCGGCACCATCACGCCCATGACCAGCTGGAAAATCGACGTCAGCCACTGACCGGTCGTAACGGAAATACCAAAATCACTGACGATCGTCGGCAACGCGGCGCTCAACTGCAATTGCGTGAAATTACCGACGAACGTAATAAATGTAAGAACCGCAATGGAAATAAACGCCGTGCGCGTTAAATGACCGTTCTGATACGATTCCTCTCGAGCAAGCGCTCGGGACATGCTCCGCTTCGCTGACATCAATCACCTTCTCCACATTCAAACGCACAAACTATATGATAGCCCGTATGACAGAGGCATGGATATTCACCTGCGGATTCCTGTTTTTGTCATTTCTGGGTAACGCTCCCCTATTTAGAGGTATCATGACACACGAAAGAGATAGGCAGGTTTTCGGCGCAGGCAGCGTCGGGGGGGGGTGGAGGATAATGACAGTCAGGGCCATGTTCCACATCTGCATGGAGTTGTGGGGCGTTGTCATATGCCTGATTTTCGCAGGCGGAATTTTCATTGCAACACCACAAAAAACCAGACGAACTCGCATCAAAATACTCATGCAGATCGCCTGCATGCTTCTTCTTGGATCCGACGCGCTCAGCTGGTATTTTCACGCAAATGCAGACGAAACCGCATACTATATGGTTCGCATAAGCAATTTCTCAGTATTCTGCATCAACTATATTTTCATGAGTTTCTTCGCAACCTATGTTTGGTTGACAGTGAGCAAAAATCAGCATCGCAAACCAGCCGCATTGCATACCGTCTACGCATTATCCGTAATTGGAATTCTCTTACTTATCATCACACAATTCACTGGTCTTTTCTACTATTTCGATGACCACAATCTTTACCATCGCGGTAATTTCTATCTTCTTTCGCAAGCAATTGCGGTCTTGGGAATCGCATTATGCCTCTTCATGTTGATCTCATATCGCAAGAATCTTAATCGCATTATTTTCCTTTCCATGATGTCGTTCTTCGTGCTACCAGTATTGGCGACCATCTACCAAGCACTGGCATACGGTTTTTCATTGCAATGTTTGGCAATCGTGATTTCCACACAGATTATGTTCGTCATGGACACCGTGGAAATGAACATGCGATTCTACTCGCAACAGTCCGCCTACGAAAAAGCAAGGTACGAAGCCGAACATGACGGCATGACCGGTTTGCTGAACAAAAAAGCGGGATATAAACGCATGCGCAAATACTTCGACCGCATGGATTCGCACGACGAAGCGCTGCTGATGTTCGTCGACATCGACGATTTCAAAACCATCAACGACACATACGGACACACAGTCGGCGATTTCTGGATCCGCGAGGTCGCATCCCAGCTTCGGCACATCTACCGGCAAGATGACATCATCTGCCGATACGGCGGCGACGAATTCATAGCACTCATCCGAAACACCGCCAGCGAACAGGTGCTCGAAACCACGCTGGGCATGTTCTTCCAACAGTTGACACGCGCCTCGGAACAGCACGGGCAAGACGTGCATTGCAGCGTAGGCGTGTGCCGCATTGCCGCCATCCGCATCAGCGGAAACACGGATATCAGCAGAAACACGGATGGAGGAAACGGCGAAGATACCAGAGGCGGCGTGGATTTCGGCCAATGCGTCAAACAGGCCGACCTGGCGCTGTACGAAACCAAGCGATCCAACAAAGGAACATTCACCGTCTACAATTACGACCGCTCCTAGCCAGCATCCGCAATCTGCATCAGGAGCGGCCGGAAAGCGTAAGGAAGACGAGAATCACATTAAGCGCAACAATCAGCGAAACAACTACCATATTGATCGCGAATTTCACTGGACCATCCACATAATCGCCCATTAATGAGCGATCGTGAGTGTATTTCATCAGCGGAATGATCGCGAACGGAATACCGATCGACAGTACCACCTGCCCTATGATCAGCGCCTCCGTCGGATTCTTCGCAAACCACAGTACAACCAATGCCGGCACAAGCGTCACCACGCGGCACGCCCACATCGGCGCTTTGATCCGCAACAGTCCGTGCATGATTTCGGCACCGGCATACGTGCCGACCGATGTGGAGCTCAGGCTGGAAGCCAGCAGTCCAATCGAGAAAATCGTGCCGACAACAGGGCCCAGAGCGGCGGCGATGGCATGCTGCGCACCTTCGATCGAATCAGTGCCGGTCACGCCATACAGCGAATTCGCCGCGAGAATCAGCAGCGCCAGATTCACCGTGCCGGCCAGAAGCAACGCCCATACCACATCGACCTTGCTGCCATGCAGCAGCGTCTTGATGTCGGGCTTCTTTTGCCCCGCGGAATAATGGTCATTGACGAGTGTGGAATGCAGGTAAATCGCATGCGGCATCACCGTGGCTCCCAGCATGGAAGTCGCCATCAAGACCGTTTCCGTTCCTTGAAAATGCGGAACAAGACCTTGCAAAACTTGCACTGGATTTGGTGGATCAATAAAAAGTCCTGCAATGAAACCAAACGTGATCACTAGCAGTAATCCGATTATCATTCTTTCGAAAATATGATGCGTCGCACTTTTTTGAAAAATTAATAGTACTGTCGAAATAATCCCGATTATGCATCCGCCGACAAAAAGTGGTAGTCCAAATAGTAGTTTCAGTGCGATTGCGCCACCAATTACTTCTGCAAGATCAGTTGCGATGGCAATAACTTCCGCTTGCATGAAAAACATGAATCGGCCGCCGTCGCCAAGTCGTTCCCCTAAGATTTCCGGAAGACTATTTCCTGTGACAATGCCAAGTTTCGCGGATTGATATTGAATAAGCACGCTCATGCAATTGGCGAGCACCAGCACCCATACCAACAAATAGCCGTACCGCGCGCCGGATGTGATATTCGCAGCCACATTGCCGGGATCCACGTAGGCGACGGACGCCACAAAAGCGGGACCAAGCATGCCGGCGAGCGCGTGCCCGTAATGTTGGTGAGATTGTGGTTGCGGAGTAGTTATTGCATTCTTTGAATCCATATTGTCCTCCATATCCGCGCAATGTTATAGCGCTTACCTGCATGGAATTGTTACGGCCGTTACGCCTCCCGCTAAACTGGTGTGGAGAACATCGCATATTCGATTCAAGGGGTTGTTTCCATGGCTACTTTCCATACTCCGATGGTTACGCTTTCCGACGGCAATCTGATTCCGCAGATCGGTTTGGGCGTGCTGCGCATCGACGATGAGGGCGTTACTCCCGTAGTTGAGAGCGCGCTGGAAGCCGGCTATCGGCACATCGACGGTGCCGCGGGATACAACAATGAAGCTGGCGTGGGTCGTGCGTTGCGCAATGCGGGCTTCACGCAAGGCGAGCATCGCAAGAATCTGTGGGTGACCACGAAGCTGCGTGATTCGGAACAGGGGTACGATTCCGCGCGCAAGGCGTTCGACCGGCAGCTGGGTCTGCTGCAGCTCGACTACGTGGACATGTATATGCTCCATTGGCCGACTCCGTTCAACTGGCGTTCCGGTGAGACGTGGAAGGCGTTCACTGAGTTTCGCGCGGAAGGACGTGTGAGGTCGCTCGGCGTATGCAACTTCCTGCCGGAGCATCTTGAGCGGCTGCATGAGGAGACGGGCGAGTATCCGGCCGTCAACCAGATCGAACTGCACCCAACCTGGCAGCAGCGCGAGGTTGTGGAATACTGCAAGGCGCACGGCATTGCAGTGGAAGCGTATTCACCGATGGCCCGCGGCGCTGATTTGAACGCTGGAAATGGCACGATCGAACGTATCGCAGCTGCGCACGGGGTCACCCCGGCACAGGTGATTCTGCGCTGGCATATCGAAAATGGAACAATCATCATCCCCAAGTCGACGCATACGGAACGACAGAAGCAGAATCTCGATCTGTTCGGTTTCGCACTCGCTCCTGAAGAGCATGCCGCGATTGACGCGCTTGATGGTCCGACGCGCGCAGGTCATGATCCGATGACGTTCACCTACGCCTGATATTCCCAATTCCGCAATTTCAGTGTGTTGCATGTATTATTTCAATAATTGTGGCACGAAAGAATAATCGTAATTCTTATAATTATCGGAATATTGAGCAAGATGTGCGTGATATTCAGCGGGCTGGCAAACGGTTCAAAAAAAGTTGGATTAATGCTGACGGTCCGCTGGAACGCATTCTCATTCTGCTGGTCGTCGTTGCGGTAATCGGCGTCACTATCGGCATGCTTCTGCCGAAAGTCAATCCGACCGTAGGTGAGATTACCGGCGAATACACGGCAACCGGCACTGCCGCGGAAACGTTGGAAAAACTTACGGTTGACGACAATCCCAGCAAAGCCGGATATGATCGCGACGCGTTCGGATTCCGAGAAACCGACAACGACGGCAATGGTTGCGACGTGCGCGAAGATGTGCTCGCCCGCGATTTAACGGACGTGCAATATAAGAACAGCCGCAGCTGCCAAGTTGCGTCGGGTACACTCGATGACCCATATACCGGTCAGACCATTCAGTTCGTGCGCGGAGTGAAAACGTCTTCGGCGGTGCAGATCGACCATGTGGTCGCGTTGGAGAATGCATGGCAGTCGGGCGCGAACACGTGGGATCATACGAAGCTGTACCAATTCGGCAATGACATGTACAATCTACTGGCCGTGGATGGGCCGGCGAATCAGCAGAAGGGTTCCGCTTCGGCCGCATACTGGCTACCGACGAACAGCGAATACCGTTGCGATTACGTGGCTCGGCAGATTGGCGTGAAAGACAAGTACGGACTGACCGTCACCACGCAGGAAAAGCGAGCGATGCTTTCCGTGCTGCACGGCTGCCCCGCACAGGAATTGCCGGCAAACTGAAGCTAATTCCTGTCTAAACAAGCCCTGTTCTGCGTCTGCGCAAGTCCGGAATTGGCCTTGAAATCGGAGTTGTGCAGGCGTCAGGTCAGCTACACGCGAGTGGTGGCGCGGGCGATCACGCGCGACTGCACGGTGATGCAGCTCGGTTCAAGCGTGCGCGTGCCGTCAATCCGGTCGAGAATACGGCTGACCGCAGTCGGCGCAATCCAGTCAAGGCAGGAATCCATGGTGGTCAGCGGAGGCTGAAAATAGGCGGCTTCTTCAATGTTGTCGAAGCCAATCACCTGCATCTGGTCGGGCACGGAAATGCCGTTCGCAGCCAAAGTGAACAGCGCTCCCAACGCAAGCTGGTCGTTGAATGCCACAATCCCGTCGAACGGAATTCCGGAATCGATGAGCTGTTGCGTAATTCGAGCGCCGGAGCCGATCGTCCAATCCTGGCCCGTGTTCATCACCAATCGCGAATCGAATTCGATACCTCGCGCGGCGCATGCTTCAAGCACGCCGCGGAGTCGCAGTTGCGCGTTGCCTTCAATGGCGTCTCGTACGGAATCAATGTGTTCCGGTTCGGTTCGAGAACCCACCACCGCGAGTCGAGTCGCTCCATGATCGAACAGGTATTCGGCGGCAAGGCGGGCTTCCTGAATATCGTCGGGAGTAACGTGGTCGGCTTTGCCGTGCGTGGATCGCGCGCCTACGCATACGAGCGGATAGTCCACGTCTAGGTCCGCCGCCTCAAGGTTTTCTACTTCGGAGATCGATAGAATCATGCCGTCGGAGACGGTGGTGTTGAAGTTCCGCAGTAATGATTGCGCACCTTTGGCGGATCCTTCGGCATACGTGGTGACATATACGGAATAGCCGTAGCCACGGGCCGCGTCGATCACGCGATTGGCGAGCTCCGACAGGTAGGGGGCGGTTAGGGTTGGCACGGCGAGTGTGATGAAGCCGGTTTTGCCGCGGTTGAGATTTCGTGCGGCCACGTTCACGCGGTATCCGAGGCGGTCGATGACTTCCTGCACTTTTTCTCGCGTGGAGTCGGTCATGCGCCCGGAATGGTTGATCACGTTGGATGCGGTTTTGAGCGAAACGCCCGCCTCTTCGGCCACGTCTCGCAGGGTGACACGCTTCCTATCCGCTTTCGGCCCCAGCTTTGACTCGCCCATGTTCATCTCCAGGATCATTCGATATGCCGGTGAAAGTTTACCAGTTATAGCAAGCCCGCCACCTGAAGTTTCAGTATGGCGGGCCTGGGTTATGTGAGGTTGGTGAGATTGGTGAGATTACGTGAGGTCACGCAATCAATCACGCGGAATCACGCGCGCTTTACGACGAGCACGCCGTTGCGATGCACGGTATAGCTGCCCGCCCGCTCCCCTGCTTCCGCTTGAAACAGGTAGACCGGTTCGCCGTCGATGCCCTGCAATGCGATTTCCTTCTTGCCTCGCGGAAGGTAGAAATCGAAGGTTGCGTCTGCGGACTTGCGCACGGTGTGCAGCACGTCTGGATTGGCCGGATTTGCGGAATCTTCCACGATATTGGCGCTCACGAATTGCGTGAGATCAGCCACATTGAGGTCGCATCCGACGAAGTACGTTTCGCCGGAACCGTACGAATTGCGGGTGATTGCGGCAGTGCCGTCAAGCTCCCATTCGTCGGCTTCCTCACCTTCGTAGGTGGCCAGCACTTGCGTATGTTCACCGTCGACGTTCACGTCGTTTTGCCACAGGCGGGTGACCGCTCCGGAACTCAAACGAATCTCAGCGGGATCACCTTCGGCTTCGGTGCCGAGAATGTTGAATTCTTCGCCGCGAATGCCCAGCATTTCACGCAGTAGGCCATCGCCGGCTCCCGGGTATCCGCCGAGCCAAGTGTGAAAGTTCTCGTCGATCAGTCCGGTTGCATAGCCGATGACCACACGGCCACCTGCGGCTGCGAAATCAGCCAAACGCTGCGTGTCTTCGGCACTGAGCATGATCACAGTCGGCAATATGACGGTCTTGTACGAGCTCCAATCGTATTTCAGAGGCACAATGTCGGCGCGGGTGCCCGCGTTGAGGAACGCGCGGTACCAGTCGCGTACGTCATGCCAATGGTTGAGTTTCATGCTTGGCAGGGTTTCGGAGCGCGTGGCCCATTCGGATTCCGCGCTGAACAGGATCGCCGTGTCGGAGAGTTCCAGTTCGGTGCCTTGCACGCCAGCGTCACCGAGAGTTTTCAGCGCTGCACCCAGTTCGCACACCTGACGGAACAGTTTTGTGTTTTCGCCCGCATGGGGCACGAGCGCGGAGTGGAAGGATTCGGCGCCGAATGCGGAGGCACGCCACTGGAAGAAGTTGATGGCGTCGGCGCCCATGGCCACGTGCGCGATGGAGTCTCGTACGGTTTCGCCCTTGCGCTTGCGTGCGTTGAGCGGCTTCCATTGTACGGCCGAAGTGGAGTGTTCCATCACATACCATGGCTTGCCGAGCGCGAGGGAATCCATCAAAGCGTCGGAGCAGAACAGTTCGTCGATATGCGATTCGCCCTCGTGGAAGTAGTGGTCGTTCGACACGAAATTCACTTCGTTGGCCCAGTCAGCATAATCCATGCAGCACTGGTCGGTGGAAACCATGAAGTTTGTGGTGAACGGCTTGTCGGGGCAGATTTCGGCGATCGCGTCACGTTCGGCCTTGTAGAAGTCAAGCAGCATGTCGTTGCCGAAACGTTCGAAATCAAGCTTTTGACCGGGGTTCACCATGGAATCGGCACCCATGAAGCGCGGGATGAGCACTTCGTGGAATCCATTCATTTCCTGACCCCAGAAGGTAGTGCCCCATGCCTTGTTGAGGTTTTCGATGGTGCCGTATTTACGTTCGCACCACAGGCGGAATGCGTTGCGCGCGTTGTCGGAGTAGTCATAACGGTTGTTCCAGCCGTATTCGTTGCCCATATGCCATGCGGTGACGTACGGGTTGGTGCCGTAGCGTTCGGCCAGCTTGCGGCACAGGGTGAGCGCATATTCCTTGAATACCGGGCTTGTTGGGCTCCAGGATTGGCGGGATCCAGCATTGACGGGGTGACCGAACTTGTCTTGCGGAAGCACTTCCGGGTGCTTTTCATACAGCCACAGCGGTGCGGTTGCGGTTGCGGATGCCAGGTCAACCGCAATACCGGCTTTGCCGAGCTTGTCGATGATACGGTCGAGCCAGCCGAAATCCCAACGGTTTTCTTCCGGCTGAATGCGATCCCAGCTGAAAATTGCCACGGCCACGGTGTTGACACCGGCCTGCTTCATCAGACGAACGTCGTCGTCCCACACGCTTTCCGACCACTGGTCGGGATTGTAATCACCGCCGTATGCGATGCCTTTGCCGTTATCGGTCAGCAGTTCCGGCCATTTGAACGTGCGATCCATGGATTACTCCTTTGTGTGCGTATGGCATCCGCTATAACGCTGAGGATGCCAGCTCGACAGCTTCCCTTCGAAAGCTTTCGTAAAATCTTTTTATAAAATCTAGTATATATATTTATTAAGATATTTGAGATGGTCCCGGGGATGTCCACGATGACACCCCCGAGGTCTTATTTTTTGTTCTTTTCGGACGATTGCCGAAAAATCGGTATGCGCTTTACCGAAATTTCAGCATGCGACCGTTGCGATCATTCCTTGACGGCGCCTGCGGAGAGGCCGGACTGCCAGTACTTCTGCAGGCACAGGAACGCGATGA
>OCQB01000568.1_pt1 | contig 38380 bp, 46 predicted proteins | sample 1538631 | NCBI WGS metagenome assembly OCQB01 (sample SAMN04571713, study PRJEB22368) | human gut metagenome | biome: human gut; material: stool | host: Homo sapiens | place: Luxembourg | collected 2012-10-19
AACGTGATGGATATGCTTCCCGGGTTCATAGAAAGGTATTATGAAAAGGGATACTGTGAAATGCCTGGGGCGAAACGCCCAGACTTTATATGAACAGCCCCATCTTCCATCAGTCCTTGTATAAATGCTCTTTGAACGGACTTCGGAGATGTTTTAATTAATTTTGGAATATTCTTTTGATTTGGTAACAGTTCACCAAACTGAGACAAAAAGCTACATATATAAGTAGAATGGATTTCTGCCGAATACATATTTGCCCAATCCCAATAATAAATTTTACAAGAATAACCAAATAAACAATTAGTCAATTCAACGAATTTTTCTACCACTTCTTTTTGTTTTTTTCCAAATCTTGCTCCGTGTCTGTTTTTAAATACCGTCCCATCTGCTACCATCATACCCAAGAACAGGCCAAATTTTTCATCTATAACTTTCGGAAGATTATATTTTACGCTCCTAACATCACTTTTATAATTATAAAAAGTTTCTGGAATGTGTACATATTCGCTTTGAAAGTCTGGGATTTCTTTTGTCATCTTTATATAATCACCAACGCACAGATCTTCGGCTTCGTACCATTTTTCTTGCATATCCCCATTCTTTTTAGCCAAAAACTTATGATCGGATGTTACCGCTATAGATCTATTACCTTCTGTTAAAATTTTATACCCAGAATTTTTTCCAACATTATAAAAACAGTCTGGTTTTTCCCATGATTCGCCCGTCCACACCGATACATTTCCGGTATATTCGTAGTCTCCAACTTGTTCATATCCGTTTTCTTTTGCAAATTGTTTCATAGATTTATATCCATCTGACGTATAAATCATTGTTTCTCCAGATATACACTTATGACAAGTTATAGCATATCCGAGTTGAAGCTCGAGGAGCATGTCTCCATTGATGACGACATCTCCCTGTGGGAGACGAACAATAAGTTGTCTTCGGAAATTATCTTTAGCAACAATCGTTCCAATATTTCCATTAAAAATTTCTGTCGAACCACCGTCGGACGTCTTAACCTCATAATTGTTTTTCATCACAATTACTCTATCGCCAACATGATACAATACATCATATTTGATTCCGTCAGAATATGTGATTTTTAACGGGTTTTCGTCCTCAAATTTAATCATACTCTGAATTTCGCGGTTAATTGACCTTCCAGACAAATCTCCCACCGAACGCTTTGCGGAAAGAATTAAAATATCTTCGATTGGAATATTCTCATCGAGGCGAAGTCGCTTAAACTCTTTTTTAATTGTTTCAAGACACTCCCCCGAAGAAGACTTTGCGATTATTTTTAAATCTTTTAGCTCTCCGTGAATTTCTTCTCCGCGGAACTTCGGTGGAATAATGGGGGTTTGCGCGTTTACTTTTAAAGAATCAGTAATTTTAGCCTGTCTAAAAATCTTAGACAAATGAACGCAGGTAATTTTTCCAGAATTTCTTAGATCAGAAATCAAATTGCATAAACCAATCGACTCCAACTGTCCTGGATCTCCGAGCATAATCAATCTTCCGCCATCTTTAATCGCAGAAATCAGCGAATAGAACAATTCGCCTCCGACCATTGAAACCTCATCCAAAACAACAACATCTGTTGGAAGCGGGTCATTTTTTGTGAATGTTGGACCGCCAAATTTCGGATTCCATCCCAGCAGACGATGGATTGTTTTTCCATCTTCCTTTGTGATTTCGTGAAGATTCAGAGATGCCTTACCAGAAAGAGCACAGATTTCGAAGTCCAACCCATTCTTTCTGAAGATGCGAGACACCGGATACATCAAACTAGATTTCCCGCAGCCGGCATTTCCAGTCATCAAAATGACGTTTTTATTCACCAAATTTCGTATCGCATCTTTCTGTTCTTCCGTATATTGGAACCCAACGGTTTCCTCGCACTCCACGATTGTCTCTTCAACGAATTCCATTTTACGACACTCTGCGTCCTGAAGTCTCAAAAGCTCACGACAAATCATTTCTTCGAGCTTTCGATATTTCATCAGCCCGATTCTCTTTGTTTCTTTGTCATAAAACAGCGTTTTGTTCTCGACCATTCGTCGGAGCTCTCTTTTCACCATTTCAGTGGAAATATCTTTAGACAGTCCTTTGATGCCAGAACCAAGGGCTTCCAGTGGCACCCAAGTATGTCCATCGACCTCCGCAAGGTTTCTCAAGTAATACAACGCATATGCGTTAATTCGAAACTGCGAGTTTGTCGGTATTCCCTTTCGTAGAGCCATACTGTCGGCCTTCGACCAGCCAATCCGGACACCTTCTCCAATCAGTGCGTATGGGTTGTTTTTCACTTTTTCGGCAAGAATATCTGCAGAACCGTAATGTTCGACCAATCGGTCTATGGTCGCTTTTGACAAGCCAAATTCCGACAGTGTCGTATATGCTTTACTACTATCTTTAGAAGCGTTATATTTGTTTAATAACTTTGTTGCCTTTGCCTCTTTAATTCCTTTAATTTTACATAGCGCCTCGATGTCTCCGCGCTCCAAAACCTCAACGGGGTTCGGATATGCCTCGTATAGTGCATTGATTTGATTTTCCGTAAAAACATAACCGAGGAACTTTCTGACATCCGCTTCTGTGTCGAGTTTAACAACGGAGTTAATGCTGACGATATCATACTGCCAACCATATTTCGCGTCTTGTTTTAGGTCAGCAGTAATTTTATATCTTGTTCCACCGTCGAGTTCGGGTACACGACCCTTAAATGTTATATCGTCGGTCCTATATTTTGGGTTTTTAGTCCGCTTGTCGATCTCGCCAATTACACTTTCTGGCGAAAACGTAAATATGGCGAAATCGCCGCTTTTTACTTTCGTCCGAGGAAAGATTTGCTTATTTACAAATCCCTCGACGACAATTCTGCTTGTTGACACGGTTCTCCTCCTTTCGCTTCTATTGATAGTATAACATAAAAGCCCTCATTTGTCAAGGGCTTTTATGAAATTTCTTTATAACTTTGTTTATTTTCTTCCGGAGTTTCTACATTTTTTATTTTAATGTGCCGCCAAATCTGCTTCGTGGAGAATATCCACGGCATCTTTCATCCACGGATCAAGGTTACGGTAATATTTTGTGTTCAAAAACGGGTCCATATGAGTTCCAACCAGCCAAACCACAAATTCATTAAACGTTTCTTCCATACACTGCCACGCCGAAGTGCATTGGTGTTGATAATAATGCGCGTGCTCGCTTGGATTTCCCTTCGAATCGTGAAAATCTTTTACAATATATTTCCCACAATCGTGAAGACGAGCCGCAGACGCAAGTTCATGTTTCAAACGATCTTCCAAGAAGAAGAAATGGTCTTTCACATATTTCTCCGCTTCTTGGCAGTGTTTCCAGACAGGAAGTGAGTGGTGCGGATTGTCGTGGGGAATCATCATGCGCTCAAAAAGGCTCCCATATTTCTTCAAAAATTGATCATATTCTTCGCCAGAATAATTTCGGCATATATCAATGAGATCGAAACCTTCGTCATAAAACGGCGGTTGAAATCTGCGAATCATTCTGTCGATTACTTCTTTCCCAACAGACCGCTCGCGAACTGCATCTCTTTCGACACACATCTCATACGGAGCGAAGACCACGGTCGCCTGTTTATAAACACATCTTGGGGTTGCCACCAAAATTCCGGAACGATCTTTTCTGGTCAGATTGGTTGCATCATAAAACACATCTCTTCCACTTTTTAGTGCTTCAATTGCTCGACTCTGCATCAAGGTAAATACTTCTGCTGGATTTCCTTGAACCGATTCGTTGCCATACAATTCCTCGCGAATCTTATCGGAAGAAAGATAAACGGAATTGCTGTTTGATTCGAGTTCTTCTTTGGCATAGGTCGATTTTCCACTTCCAGGAAGACCAATTAAAATTTCTAATTTCGGAATTCCACTCGTCATTTTCCCTGTTCCTCCATGTTAGGCTGATTCTTTCTTGCCTCCAAGTATTTTGCCCACTTGGAAACAGTCATGTTTTCTTTTACCCAATCATCCGCATCCTGATTATTTACCTTTGAAAATAGATACGGTTGAATTGATTTTGGATACTTTAGAACTTCCGCTGCGTATTTTTTCTTCATTTCTCTTGCGGCATCGTTCAAATCTTTAACAAAGTCTTTCATTTCCTGTTCGACCGACTCAAGCTCTTCGCGATAATCATTGGCATAAACAAGGAATTCTTCTTGCTCTCCATCGAGAATTACCTGAATCAGCGACTCTTTAGAAATTGAATTGTTCGATCTCGTGTAATGTGCGACCAACCATGCAGGAGATTTGATTTTAACGCGGTTGAAATTACTGTCAACAACGACATAACCTTCTTCATCCCACGGAAGCTCTTTTGCCGCATCGATAATATCTTGTGCGGAATGAAAGTCGTATTCTTTTGGAGTTTTAAAAAATTCGGAAACAATAGACTCCTTCGGATTCATTTCACGCTCCGTTGGCATTACCCGATGTCCAATGAAATACAAATCCGGCTTCTCATATGGAATTACGACACGGGTTTGTGGAGAGACGAGTTCGAAAGTATAACACACAAGCCCAGAAACTGATTTTTCAAATTCTTCTTTCGAAATACCGTTATTGCGGAAAGCCTCATCGAGCACATCTCCGAAAGTTGGAAGTTTGATGTCTCCGGTCGGAGCCTTATAGGCATCGATGGTTCCGTTAGTTGAATAGTGCCATTTTCTATCATCAAACCACGCACTCACACATGACCCGTCATATTTAGTTTGAACCCTTGCTGTATTCCAGTCGACCTCCGCCGCGTTCGGCTCTCCGTAGTTGAAAAACTTATCAAAGGCCCGTCTAACGCACTTCCAGTTGTTTTCTCGGAAAATGATTCCGCGTGCCTCACGCACAATTGGATTGGAGAAGTCCGAAGAAAGTTGATTATATTTAAACATCACATACGGACCGTCTCGAGAGATTTTCAGATTATACGGATCGGACGACAGTTTTGCCTCCCAATCGTTGGGATGATTTTGAATGAATTCTAACAAATAATTAGTTGCCATAAATATTCACCTCGTTTCTACTATTAGTATACCACAAAAAGCCCTGCTTGTCAAGGGCTTTTTGAAAAACAATTTAATTCTCGTTATCTCGATCTATCGAAAGCACAATGAAAAGTGAAACGACAGATAAAACGATAGCAATTGAAGACAAGATAATTGACATCATTGATTCCTCCAGCTCTCCCCAGTCTTCTCATTCAGCGCCGCCGCAATTTCTTCAGCGCGACTCTTGCTTGTCGTCCAAGCATAAATCCATCCGGTTGTTGTGTCTGTTAGTTTACGAAGGAAATAGCAATCACAGGTCCCGTTTTGATCGTCGCGATCCCATACAAACGGAATGCCATCTGTCGTACATTTTCCCGCGAACGGAAACGCCCGAACACCATATCCAGCCCAGCGGGCAACCATATAAATCTTTGGAAGCGATTCAAGATATTCGCGTGTTTCTGGCGTGCTTTCAAGAATCTTTTTCATCAACTTCCCCTCTTTGCGCGATATGAATTGCTTCCAGAATTTTGCAACACAATTTCGCCGCGCCATCTTCTTCCTTGTTTTGGGAGCCAACATAATAAATCGGATCTGTTCCCCAATAGCATCCAATCAGGTCTTTGATTTCTTCGAGCACTTGTTGCGTGGTCACGCCCGAACTCTGGCTTTCGGCTCGCGCCTCCCGACGCACATGTTCATAAAAATCGCATTTAGACCGGTCTCCATCGCAACTACAACAATCGTTTTCTTTAGTACCCAAGCAAACACCTTTGCAGATGTCTTCATAATCTGGAAGCAACCTGCCCTGAGCTGCCGCATAACCCTTTTCATAATCGCTAAAATAACGTCGCTCGGTTCGAGTTCGGTAGCAATCACACTTGTTCATTCTTTTCCTCCTTTGAACCATTTTCTATACTCCGGACTATATTCCCACAAAATAAGCTCAAGTTTTATCCTGTTTATTTGTTCGGTGGATTCCGGCATTGGCGTTAAATATTCAAAATGTTTTTTGTCGTCAATTAGTGTTTTGAAAATCAAATCAAGGGCAAATTGTGCGTCAATCGGCGGGTCTCCGAGAAAATCGTGCGTTTTACACCATTCGGACACCTTTTCGTCCAATCCGTCGAAAGATATTTCTTTTGGCCAGATCATAATAAAATCCTCCTTCTATTCATGTTTTATTAACATTGATTCATTAGAATTGATTAAATTAATTCTAACTGGCGTTAGACACGCCACTATTCCGTCAGCAAAAGCGTTCGGAAATACTTTTCTCATAATTTGAAACGAACCATTCACATCTGCGTTTATATATCCACTAGACCATTTAAACAATCCGCGATGGACTCTGCGAGATTTATCATAGTTCTCCTTAACAGGAATTTCTCCATCCATAAAACTTGTTCCAGATGTATAAGATTCTTCTGTTGTCTGAAATATAATGCCATTTTGTTTACATTTATATTCCAACTGCTTAATCAACATATTATATGGAATACTTATGAGGTTTTGATTTGTCTTTTTAGACATTTTAGAACTTTGCTTCCATTCTTTATTCAAACCACAAACCAAGTTTCCGATGTCGTTTTTAACACAATAATTAACAACAAACCTGCTTGCGTGATGAATAAAATTCTTGATACGATTGAACTTCTTAAATGTTATTGAATCAAGTTGTTTGCTCCAAAATGCATCTTTTGGCAATTTACTTTGCAATTCTGCTCTGCGTTTATTATAAAATTGATTTATCGATTTAATAATTCTGCCGTTAATAATAATCGGATTTAATCCAATATTATTTGTCAAAGTTACAAAATTATCTACGCCCAAATCAATTGAAGCTATATTGTTTTGATTTAATTGTGGGACTTCTTTTTGTTCTTCTTCCACAACTGCCTCCATAATATAATTGCATCCATTTGGAACAAATCGAACTTGAATCAATCTTCCCGCTAAATGAGTTTTCCATTTAATGTCGTTCAGCTTTTTCATCTTAAACACAATATAGCCGTCTTTTATTGAACAAGTATTATTGGGAATTTCCCAACAATATCTCCCGTCTTTCTTTAAATATTTTGGAATTTTTGGTTTCCCAAGATATTTAGACGGATTCTTGTTCCAATCCTTAATAGATTCAAAATATGACTTCCAAGTTTTATCTAATCTACGAAGTAAACAATTTGCCGGTTGGCTCATACATAATTTATATAATTCGTGTGTTTTCAAATCAGAATTCATTTTTTGATATGGAATATATTCTTTGTTAATTATAAAACTTTGACGAATTAGATAATTTGCATAATTGTATAAATCTTTAGAATACGAACACATTTCATCAATCATTTTATATTTTGGATGAGACGGCCTAATAGCCTGTTGTTCAACAACCATCAAATGTTCACTCCTTTCTATATTTATTATACCACAAAGTCCCCTTGTCGTCAAGAGGATTTTGAAAAGTTTTTATTTGTTTTTCTTACTCTTTTCGACAAACCAAAATCTCAACATCTTCTTCTTGAAAAACATCTTTAATAATTCTGGAAACCTTATCCCATTCCAATCTGTCTAATCCACACCCGATTATCGGCATTGCGATTTTATGAATATTTTCTGACTGACACAGAACCTTCATTTCACATAAAGCGCCTGTTAGAGTGTTATATGTTGGCTTCTCAAAATATCGTTCTTTCGTAATCAGGTTGAAAACTCGACCCTCAAGAATGCAGGCAAACAACCTTTTCTGTCGATGAAACTGATTGACAAAGTCGGGATATTTTGTCTGAAGAATATGTTTCATATCGAAGCGCTTGTTGAATTCTACGGCAATCCCCTTTCCCATCCCGAAGTCCGCGCTAATACAATGCGCGAGATAATAATCCTCGGGGACTGAAAATAGATCTCGTACTTCTTCTCGATAAATCATTTACAACCTGCTCTCTCTATCAAAACAATCGCTGTCAAGCGTAATATACCATTTTGCGTTTATAAAATGATATCTGTTATAGCATAGATTTTCTGTTCCGATTTCGTACTCCAGATCGTCTGTAAAGAAACATAAAGTGAGGTATCTATAGCCGTCATTTTCTGGCAAACCACTGGAATAAGAAAGCCCTCTTCTACTCACTTCCTCTATAAAACGACGCCGCTTGGGGTCGTATCCCAAGTAAATACAACAATTTCCCGCGCATCTTTCTTTAACATATTGATCCACGAGCCATTTTGTCTTACCAGCTCCGCGAGCATTCGTATAAAAAATCTTTTCCATATATATTACCACCCCACTAAAACAAGTTCATTATTTTCCCAATCAAATGCTTTATACACTCGGACCAACTCGAAAATCGCGTACTCATACGACCAGTCTCCCGTAATTCGCTCTTTGCTCTCATCCAAATCAATGGGTGAAATTCCGAAATATTTTCCGCTCCAGTTATCTATCTTATTTTTAATTTCGTTGTCTATCAAGGCGCGCCTTCTTTCTTCTTTTGACAGCCCAGACGGAATTATCGGGTGGTCTTCGGGATCGAGTAGGCTTTGGAACCAGTTAATAATTTTTTGTCGATACGTCTCAATAACCGCCTTGAAGTCATCCTTTGTTAGGAGAGCGAAGCCATAATCTTCATATCTCTTCTTTAGTTCATCCGAAGTAAAAAGTGACGGCCTTTCGGATTCCAACTTGAAACCGATTTCGGAATATTTTCCCAACTCGTAAAGGTCATTCCCGACGTCATAGGGAGCAAACCAGTCGCTTCCATTGTTGCAAACGCTTAGACTTACCCTGTAACCATATCGCTCTGCAAAATTACACCAGTCATCATTTGTTTTACACGCCTGAATTTCTGCGACTTGCTTTTTTGGAACTGCATATAAATAATGTCTATATCCCATATTATTCCTCCAAGCTTTTATCTTCAAACACAATTCGAATCGCCGAATATTTACTCGATGTCGAAAGAAAATTCAAAATATCGTCAATACACCCACGAGACATAAGCCAGCGTAAACTGTCGTACAAATCATACACGCCGTCCTTTCGATGAACGATTCGAAAGTCCGGCAGGACCGGGCCAATCTCTGACATTATCGGTGTTATTTTTTTGCACGCGGTTGACAGGCAATTTCCATACATATTCGCATATTCACAATATTCACCATATTTTTTGCAAGAATAACAATTCATATTTGATGTCATTTCTCTCCCCTTTTCAACGCACCTTCGAAATCAGATCTTCGTAAAAAGACTCGACTTCCGAAAACTCTTCGTCCGTCAAACCAAATACTTCAAAATATCCCCAATTGCGGCAGAGCTCAATTCTAACACCAGCCTCGTCGTAAATCGTTTCCATTAGGTCTCCAGCAATATTGCTGCAGTCAAAAATTCCGAACATTGCGTGTTTGACATTGTTCTTAATTACTTCTTTTACTTTTTCTACTGCCCTGGTCATTTTTCTCTCCTCTTAAATATATTTTCTGCTTTCACCCATATTATAACAGAAAACCCCTCTGTTGTCAAGGGGTTTTCGAAAATTTCTTTAAATTATTTTTAGAGGTCCCAATTATCATCTAATTTCGCCGTTTCTTCCTCGATTTCGTCGGCGAACTCATCATCCAACGACTCAAGTTGTTCAAGTTTTTTGTGCTGGATTTCATCCATCTCGATTCCCTGCCACGGCAATCGAACGGCGAACGATCTATCTTGCGGAGTCCAAAGGCTATAATACGGGCATAAATTTTTTGCTTCAGATGGTTGATTTGGGTTATTGTTACAAAACGCGCAGTAGAAGCATAGCGGAGACGGATGCGCTGTCCAGTTTTCGTTGAAAATATCATCCAATATTTTCCGCATCTTTGTTTCACACCGTTTTTCCCAACCCTTCGTCCCGGCTTTTCTCATTTCTTCCGCGACCGGGAATTCATACTCGCAATCGACTTGAATGTCCTCCCCAAACCGCTCTTTCAGTGCTCCGACATAAACCCACATCTGTCGTGGACTTGTCAGCTTCTTGTCGTCATATGCCTCCGCGCTCGTCTTTAGATCGTGGATTACGAAGTGCTTCGAATCATCTCTGCATTGGAGAACACGGTCAATTGAACCGGTGAAAAGAACCTTATCGAAGTAATATTCGAACGGCATTTCTGCGGCAAAAAGTTTGAGTTCCGGATGTTCCGCAAGATACTTTTCTTGCCGATAAATTCCTCTTTCCAAAAACGCTTGTGTCTTCTCTTCGAATGTTCTCCCCGTTTTGTCGAGAGCCTCCCAATCATCAGGGAACATCCGTCGAAGGATGTTTGTACCAAAAATATCTCCGTCCTTGTCTTTTGAGCCCTTCTTTGGAATGTTTACATTCTGAAAATAATCTTTCAGCATCGGATAGTCGATGGGTTTTCCGGCGAGAAGCATTTCTGTTTGGAGCTGATTTATTTTATGGACAATTTGTCCATATGAAATTGCAAGGCTTGTCGCCGGAATATAATGGCCCTTTATGTATTGAAGATAGTATCGATATGGGCAGTTCTCATATACTTCTGTTCGAGAGTATGAAAATTTTTGTTGTTGGTATGGATTTTTAGTTTGTGCCGTCATTATTGACCTCCAAATTTTCTTTCAGGGCTCTTTCAACCGCCTCGTCTACCAACTCTTCTGTGTGTCGCATTGATTCAGACAGCATCACATCGAGCGAATAGGTAGATTTTGAAAGTTTCCCGGTCACTTGAACTAAAAGAACCTCAAGCTTGTAAACCACATCTTCATAACTCTTAACAAGATTGTTATATTTTCTTCCAGATACAAAAGGAAGTTTGGTCTTGCTGTATTCCATAGTGCGTCTCCTTTCTGGTCGATGAAATTATAGTTCTATTCACTCTTCGATTTTAATACACTTGTTGTCCCACTTTTTGTAAGCATCTAAATATATTTCTTCTTTGTCGCCGTTATATGTTACTTCATAATACATGCCATCCCAAACAGTTGTACTCAAAAGGGCCTTATTGTTTTGAAGCGTTTTACACAACCATACGACATAAACGTCTTCTTTCGTCAACCGACCCTCATCGGTGATTTCTTTGTGGCCGTTGAAATAATCTGCAACAGCCCTTTTCGCAAGTTCTACAAATTTCTGATTATCCATTTTAATCCTCCAAATCCATTTTTGCGCCACAATTACTGCAATAGTGAGGTAATACCGTGTAATACCCAGAATCCATATCGCCTTCATAACAGATCTCATCTGTTACATGCTTACAATTGCTGCACTGTATATTTTCTCCATAATGTACCCATTTTGCGCGCTTTACTTTTTGCACGTCTGCTGTTAAGTAATCGTTGATTGCATTTGCCACAATGCCTCTTTCTGTAACCTGCGGTTCTGCGTAATATAAATTACGATAGTAATTCAGTATTTCTGATGCAGACATTTCTTTCACTGCTTCAGCAAAGTCAAACATCGCTTACCCTCCTGTTCCATGCCGCTGTAAGTTTCATTGCGACGGTTTCGTCCGTGGCGCCGTTGTTATAGCTGTGCCGTTCACAGCCGCATTCCGGCGTCGTGCAGACGACGATAGATTTGAACCCTTCTTTCAGCACGACGATTCTCGCGTCGCCACCGCAGAATGGACAGGACTTTAGTAAATCATTCATAAGACTTTCTCCTTTACTTCACAATTGAATAATATTTTAACCAGTCTTCTTGAATACTTTCATCCTTCACCCACTGTCCATCCACGAGCTTCGTCTTCGGACGCTGTTCAATTGTCAGGCGAATTGTGTCACCTTTGGCGAGAGGATTCGATTGAAAGTCACGCTTCGAAACCTTAACAACGCGCTGTTCTCCGCTCCAGATAGCAAAAATTGTCAATTTCGGAGAATATTTGGTGTCGATATCCAAGACGAGCCAGCTTCCCTGTTGCGATGGGTCCGTAGAGGCACAGTAGCCCAAATACTGTTGCTCCCAACTCAACCGCATCATCATTGTAATCGGACGCTCTCCAACCAGTTCTGCAAGTTCTCTGAGCATTCCATCGTTATCGGTGATTTTATACTGCGTCTTTGGCTTGACGGTATATTTTGCGACAACTTCTTGAACGGGCGCGGGGAGGGAGGAGATGTCGGATTCTTTGAGTGTCTTGCGAGTTCCGAACTTATTATAGAGTTCAACTATATTCAGAAGTTTTCCGATAGGTGCGAATTGTGAGAAATAGTTAAGTTTAATAAGGATTTCGAGCTGCCGACTATCACCAGGGAATACTCGCAAAAGGTCGATAAATGAGTCGAACTTTTGAGTGTGAGCAAGATCGTAAAGTTTATTTGCAACATCCGCAGACATATATTTGATTGAAGCAATGCCTTTGTAAATGGCTCCGCTTTCTTTATCGGGGAAATAAACATCCTTCGCATAACCAAACTTCGGCGGAAGGATTTTAATTCCTTTCGACGCCGCAAGATCTGTTCCCATTCGAATGTCGTCTTCATTAGAAGCATTGTTGAGATATGCCGCAATAAATTCATACGGATAATAATATCGTAACATCGCGCACATATAACCAACCATACTATATCCGGTGGAATGATTGAAACCAAACATGTAGGATGATGCGTCTTCAATAATTTGCAAGAATTTTTTCGCCTCTTCTTCAGCAACCTCTCTTGGTTTATCCGACTTGGAACAATACCCCTCAAGAATACTCGGCATTGCCGCATCAAGCCTGTCTTTCTGTTTGCGTCCAATCGCACGACGAATATTGTCTGCTTCGCTTCCAGAAAGGCCACAAATTTGTTGCAAAAATGCAATTACCTGTTCCTGATAAACAAGGTGCCCATACGTATCAGCAAGTAAATCGTCGATAATTTTTGATGGATTGTGATTAAATTCTCTCGCCAAAAGTCTATCTCTATATGAAGCTCCACTCGGGCGAAGAGACGCATTTACCTTTGACATATCGTTTATTTCGCGGGGCTTAAATGCCTTCAACATCTTAAAAGCATAATCACCCTCGAACTGAAAAACTCCGGCGGGAGAGGTGATCATGTCATCCCATACTGCGCTGTCTCTCCAATTAATTGTATACGACTTTGGATACGGAATGTTTGCCAGCGTGCAAGTATCTCTAATAACTTCAATATTTTTTAACGCAAGAAGGTCGTATTTGTTCAGATTTACCTCGTGGCAATTCTCCATATCGATTTGAAGAATTCGTTTTCCATCTGAAGACCAAAACATACCGTAATTGTCTTGCAGTGTAATTGGGCTAACAATAATTCCGGCGGGATGAACCGATTGAGAAATTGCCGTGTTCAACAACCCATCAAAATAATAAAACAGGTCTGGATGTTTCTTTTTAGTCCCATCTGGATCGTTTTCGTATTCCACTTTAATTTCCGCAATACGATCCAGTGAATACGGGTTGTTTTCTTTATCTTGATGTGTCTTTTCCCACTTGGTTGCAAGAGCGCGACCAATTTCGTCGATGGTGCCCTTATCAGAAATTGTACCAATTGCAAGAATGTATCCCGTGTAGTCTGCGCCATATGTGTCAATAATGTGTTTATAGACAAGATCTCTCTGGTCTGGAGCAATATCTATGTCAATATCGCCCAGTTCAGTGCGGCTTTCGTTTGCAAAACGAGAAAATACCGTGTGCCAAACGACCGGATCAACATCAATGATGTCAATTAGATATGCGATTTCTGATCCTCCGACGCTCCCGCGACAAGGCCCAATCGGAATACCATTTTCCCAACACCAAGTAACAAGGTCGGACATAAAGAGCATAAATCCCATCATACCGATTTTCTTAAATACCCGAAGTTCTTCGCGAACGCTATCGATATATTGTCGAGACGGCTTAATCACTCCACGGCGCACCTTGTCATTATACCTCTCATTGCACCGCCGCTTTAATTCTGCCTCATCATCGTCGTAACACTTCGCATATTTAAAACTTTTATCAAGCTCGAATTCCGATACGGAGTCAGCCATAATGTTGGTATTTTCAATCGCTTTTAGATACACATCCTCTGGAAGGACCCCCTGTTGTTTAAACATCCCGCACAACTCGTCATATGTTTTATATGTCAAATCAAACTCGTCTTCGTTCGAAAACTCGATTTTTTTGGCGACCTGAAGAATTGAGCGACACTCTGCCTTATATGGGCTAATACTATGTGTATCGGTGCCGGCAATTAGTGGCTTATTATATTTTTTCGACATTTGATATAGCCACAGATTATATTCCTTCTGTTCTTCACTGTTAATATGTGGCTGTATTTCTAAATAGTCATAAAACGGAATTAGCGATTCGTCTCGCAACTTATTTAGCGGAGAAGCGAGACAGGCGCTAATTTTAATAACGTGCGAAGAAATTTTTTTAAACTCATCAAAAGAAATGCGACGCTTGTAATAGAGATGGTCTTCTTCGCTTGAAAGGCTAAAGAGAGAGTTTATCTCCCTAACACCATCATAGTCTTTTGCGATCAAAATGGTATGATAGTTATCCCTTACTTTTGGTTCAAGTTGTTGTGTTAAATAAATTTCAATTCCATGGAGATATTTTATGCCGTTTTTCTCACAATATTCTTTCTTTTCAATCCACTGATAGCAATTTCCGTGCTCTGTAAAGCAAATTGCCGATTGCCCAAGCTCCTTTGCTTTGTCAACATATAGCTGGTATTTTGTACAGGAATCCAAAAGACTCAATTCACTATGAAGATGGTAACAAACATAATTACTCATATTCCCTCCAACTCACTTTCCATAACCCTATCAAACTTCTCTTTCCCCAAATCAGTCGGACTGTTTTTCCCACTTCCATCAACAATCGAGCTTTTCGTCCAATTCCACCAACGAATCGGTAAGTCTCTTAATACGCAATACTGACGCAATGTTTCCACATTTTTCATCGTGTGTTCCTTTTCCAGTCCTTCGTCCAGCAAAAACACAACGGAAGCCGGAGAAAGTGTCATAATCAATCGAGCCTGCTCATCTGACAAACTGCTTGACCCAAGAGCCACCGCATTTCGATACCCCATTGTCGCCAACTGCTGAACGGCTTTTTCGCTCTCAACAACACAAATCTCATTTCCGAACAGCTCGCTATAGTTCTCCGTAATGCCATAAAGAGAATTGCTGACGGCGCCCTTGTAAACATACCAATATTTTTGTTGACCATCTTCCAACGGGTGATTGACGCGAGCTTTTACTGCGATAATCTCTCCTCCGACGGGCGATCTCCAAGGAAACACAATCAGGTCTTCTATCGGGTCAAATCTAACCCCAAACTCGTGCTGAACCGCAAGCGAGATATTATCATCGAGCCAGCGCCGGTTTCCCTTATCGACATATTGGTCCATAATCGATTCTGGATATGTCGCAATCTCAACATGTCTATCGTCTCCAATTCGGTCATAAAATCCACCAAACAACACATCTCGCTTTGGAGGTTCCCAATCATCTCCAAGCCCGAGGATACTTTTGATTTCCGACAAGACTTCGATAAACTTCACCGAACGACTTTTCATTATATACGCGATAATGTCTCCATTCTCATTTGTTACGAAATCTTTAACATAAATTGAAGGATTATCTTCGAGCCGAATCGAGATGTTCTGACCGCCATCTTCGTTACGAGCAAACCGAATTTCGGTTCGTTTGAGATGGATGTGGCAGAACTCAAACCTTTCGAGCAATTCCACGATGTGCTCTGGGTTTTCTATTAACATTTGCTTAATGTCTGTGAGCATCGTGGTTCCCTTTCTGAATTTTGGATTCAGTCCAACAACATCTTTAACTGTTCGAAGTCAATTTTGACATTTTTCAGATCGGCCGAAGCGCTCGTATGTTGGAAAGTTCTTTTCTTACACATTTCGTCATATTTTTCACTAACGGAAAAATTAACAGTAATGTTGTCAATTGAGAACCCGCTTTCGTCGGCATATTTAAGGTTCTGCCTTAACCAACTATTGAAAGTGCTCCGAACAGATTTTCTTTTATCTTCAATATAATTTTTATCAAATATAGCTTGTTTGTTTACCATATCTTCCATAACCGCTCCTTGTTAATAAAAGTGGCCTTTTATCACCACACAAATTCGGGGTGCTCTCTTACAAACGGCATAACAACCTCATTTAACGCCGCAGTTGCCCAAGCATTTGATTTGAAATATACCGTGCCAGGCTCCTTTTCGTTACGTGTCCAACGAGTATCGTAATCCTTTTTCGTAGAATTATATATAATATAAACGTGTACATTTGTTCCGTTCCACTCTTTATCCTCGCACTCATTATCATACGAATACTTCAAGAGTTTGCGATATAATAACTGATGAAGTGCAACTTGCTCTGCAAACGGATGCGTGGAAAAATAATTGACTGCCTTAAAATATGCCTCTGCCGCACGGTCCTTACAGTCGTAATAACTCTCAATACCTCCAAAGTTTGAGATGCAAAAATACTTACACCCATAATGGGCCTTTTCGAAAGGGTGTTTTTCTTTCTCGATAATCCCCAATATGTTCAATTGTTCGTCTGTTAATTGAACTTCTTTACCATCAATTGTTAATTTGATTTCTTTCATTTTCTTATTCTCTCCTTTTACCACACAAATTCGGGGTGCTCTTTCATGAACGGGTCGACAACTTCTTCGATGGCACGTTTTGCACCTTCTTCGGAAGAAAAATACACTTCTTGTGCCCCGCGCGAACTTTGATAGTAAGCAGTACGCGCGCCGCCAGCGTAATTATAACGAACCGCCCAGTGTTTGTTGCTTCCATCCCACTCTGCCGTGTCTTCGCATTCGTTATCGTATGCAAACTTCAACAGCTTGCGATACAGTAATTGATGAAGTGCGACTTGCTGTGCAAACTGTTCGTCATTGAAATAGTTGACAGTATTAAACAGCATATCATCTTCACCATCATTTGCTTGTCTATACCCATCTACACCACCAAAACGACGGATGAAATAATACATATCGTCTACTGCAACTTTCGAAAACGGATTTTTTCTTTTTCCTTCGATTTCAATTCCAAGTGCTTTCAACTGTTCGTTGGTTAGTTTAACTTCTTTACCGTCAATTGTTAGCTTAATTTCTTTCATTTCTTTATTCTCCTCCATAAATAAAATCGGTGTTCTATTTCTACTATTATTATAGCACAAAACCCCCTGGTTGTCAAGGGGTTTTGAAAAATTTAATATTCTATTTTTTTGTCAGACTTTTCGAAGACCCAAAAATAACTATGGAACTTTCTTGCGTTCTTTTGATTCTGAATTTGCCAATCTGCCACAAGTCGGTTCTTTGCCAATAGAATAAACAAATCTTTTGGATAAAACCCAACTTTGACCGCTTCGTTCATAATAAATACGTGGCTTATATATTGTTTTCCGCCACTTACTTTGTCTTGACATTTGAAAATTAAAACTCCATTATCTTTTAGAACGCGGTGAAATTCTACGAGAGAATCTGTATAAAACTGGAAAAGTTCTCTTTCTGTTGGATATACCCCAAACCGTTTGTTGATTTTGTTGTTATCGTCATCTTTGGACAAAGAGGGTCCCTTTGTCGCAAGAAACGGCGGGTCAAACATTAAACAATCAATTGAGTCATTTTCCATTGGGAGGTGACGGCAATCGGCTTGAACAACCTCTGGAAGACAAGGAGAGATGTCAAATTTTAACTGCGGTTCTGGGACGTTATATTTTTTATAGAAGTTGCCTTTACTATAGGTGGGGTCGCAGTCAATTTTATGGGACGAAACATGAAGCCGGAGAATATTGTTGATAATTTCTCCTTGATCGTATGAAATACTAGAAATCAGATTTTGCATCATTTTGCTCCAAGTCAAAAGCGCCGTTCATAAACATCTTCATAATATTGTGCCCCCTTCGGATTTCTTTGTCAGTCAATTCGTCGCATCTTACAAAATCGTGCTTTGATTCGACATAAAAATAAATGTCTGTACAATTATCTTCGTTATTCCAACCATATTTATGATCGAGAGCAACAAGAGAATTTGTTAATAGAATACAATCATAATAATTCAGACACGCCCATTCGAGTTGTTCGATGTTATCAGATGGTCCGTGTGCCGCATTGAGAGTATGATGGTGTCTGATGGTTGCTGGACGACACCATTGACGAATGTCTCCGTCGTAAAATAGAATCTTCATTTATCAACCTCCGTTTCCCACCACGGATGAAGTCGAATCCGAAGTCCTTTCGTTAGAGTTTGGATAATTTGAAGAATGTCTGCGTCATCAAGAACGTGGAATTCGTCGTCATCACCATACTCTTCAATGTTCCAATCGAAATCAAAAACCTCACCGTCTACCGTCGGGACGAGAAAGGTCGCTCCAAAATTACCGTCGGTAACAAGGACGCTGTTGTCGCCATTGAGAAACGGGATTCCGCCATTTGGAAATTCCTTCATTAGTTCTTTGAATTGTTGTTTTGTCAGCCTTGTCATTACAATATCCTCCAAATAAAAGTGCCATTTTATTCTGTAATTTTACCATAAAAAACACATTGCATAATCATATCTACGATTTCAGAATTTAATATAGAAATGTGCCATTTTGCAGTATTGTTATCAAATTCGAACCAACGACAATAATTATCAAGATGTTTTTGAATCCAAAAATTTTCTTCTATTGTTTTCTTCATTGCAAGATTTATACCGTTCAAAAGCCTTTCAAAAGACAAATAATACATTCTTTCTGGCTTATGGTTTTTAAATTTTATAATCTTCCCATCAATAAGAGCTTGTGCGAAAACATCATTTCTGTTAATATCGCCAAAATCAACGCCCATATCCATCAGATGCCTAACAGAATCCCCATAATCAGCATTACTTATAACCATATCACTCCATTCTGGAATGAGAGAAATATAATAACAAATCAAAGAGATATCAACTTTAGATACTTCTAATTTAATAGAGACGTTGCAGTTTCCACAAATTTCTTTATGCCAATCTTCATACCAATCAAAACAATTCATATTTATCCCCCTTTTGTGTTGAAATTATGTTTTCGTTCACTCGGAACGATATTCATTCCAATAATCTGCCATTGCTTTCTCCAAATCGTTCATGTTTTCTTTGGTGATTCGGACCTTGTGAATAATTGCATCGCGCTCCATTTCGTCGACTGCATCATCGAAATTGTTGCGCATATAGATTAGAGCCCTTTCGTTTTTATCAGTTTTGCACTTCATATAACGAGATTCGAGCCTGTTCAGCCACTCGGTGCGTATTTCTTTCGACGGGAATATCTCCATAATGTCCGAAAAAACGTCTTGTTTCTTTGCTAAACATTCTCGCACATTCTTGTGAGACGAAACAAAAACCTTATATCCTTGTAAATCAAGGTCAAGAGCAACGCCGCAATATTCCTTCACCCAGTTGTCGTCCTTAACAAAATTACTACTTTCAAGGTCGATATAACCAGTTGTGTTAGTGTCGCCCTCATATGCGCGAGTTACGCTACTTTTACCGATCCCCGGAAATCCAATAATAATCATTTTATTTTCTCCTTACTCATTTTTGATCTTGCCCAATGCGCTTTCTTACCGGTCTTACCTTGCAGGTCTCTCCCCATTTACAAAAGTCGCCTGTATATTTATAAAGATATGCCACTCCATTATCTCCACTATCTACCCCATATCTATTTTTGTCAATGGTTAAAACTCGATAAACGCATTTCTTTTCTTCATCTTTTAACTCATATGGTTCATCTTTCCATGAGCCATCTGGTTGTTGTATTGAGCGAAATGGCTTAAAATCATATGGGCCACCAGCCTCCATTTCCAGATTTAAGAGGGCTTTACGCATGAAGAGCATGGTGGAACATGCTTCCTTGACCGCCTTGCTGCCAGAAAGCGCAGACGCATCCAAAAACAAATTTCCAATACTGTTTGCTACAAGCTGGATTGTATAAAGACCAATTAAATTATACTTTTTTGCAAGAGAATCCATATCACGAGAATCTTTAATAAGATCAATCCAAAACCCAGAATTGTTCCCATCTTCAAGCGTCATCTTAAATGTATCAACTACGAAGAAATCGATCCCATTACGAAGCGCCTCTTTTTTAATAATATCGTGTGTTAATGCAGAATCAGCGTCGCTCATTGTAACAATTTTCAAATTCTTACCGATGCCTTCATCCCACCATTTTAATGCCAGTTGGACCTCTTCTTTATCTTCGTCTGTTAAATCAGCATTTCTCAGTTTCTTTTTTGTGATCTTCCAATAATTTCTATATTGCGTCAACACAATCATCATAATAATAATCTTTAACTCTTTAGAAGACATTTCGTTGCTGATAAACACACCCTTCAGCCCTTGCGCGAGAAGAGTAAAAACAATGTTCATTATCAAGTTTGTTTTTCCGCAACCGGAATGCGAAGCAAGAGCATTGGTCGTTCCTCTGTGAAGCCCAGAAATTTGCCGGGTCAGAAATGGGAACATTTTAATTTCTTTTCCTTCAAAATTCAGCCCAGCGCTTGCAAGAGAAACTCCATCATCCCCATCTTCTTTTAGGTTTTTCAAAAAATCTCCGCCAAACAGCGCCTCTCCTTCATCGATAATCTTCATCGACGAGGCGCTATTGTTAATCGAAATATTGGCAATTCTCTCTTCGTACCATTCGGTAACGTTGTTGGCGCTAAACTTCTGAAACAGCTTCAGCGGTTTAATCTTTTTCCCATTGTCAAGTGTTACTTCTTCGAGAAGATTAAATCCATTCTTGTAAAGTTTCAGAATAATGTTGCTTTTATTGAACTCATCAAGAATCGCATCCCAGTTCTTTAGATCAACGGTAGAAGCAAGTTTCTGAATCGTCTTCCAGCCACCGATACTTTGAAGACGATCGAGAACCTCTTCCGGACAATTGGAAAGAACCGTAACCTCATCAATTACGTTAAAGCGCTTTTCGCGAAGATATTTTACAACTCCAAAAAGAAGTCTTCCGTGCCGAGATAGAAATGTATCCGAAGAAACAGTGGATTTTACATCGTCATACATCGTAATGTCTGCGTAAAGGCACGCAATTAAATTCCCTTCAATCGTCAGTCTATTTTCGAGAAGCTCTTCCGGATATTGCTCTGTTACCCCTGTTACGAATTGCTCTTTCTGACACATAATTATGCCTCGTCCTCCAATTCTGCCAACGACTTTCTTCGTTTACTATTCGGAATCACCGCCGTGTTTTCTTTCACCTGTGATTCAGACTCATTCAGCGGTAAACTCATATACTCATTCGACCGATACTGTGCCACATTGCTTTTAACAATTGCACTCAAATATTTGATCATACCAAAGTCGCTCTCAAAATGCTTTTTCTTCAATGTCTCCGACAGCGAGCGTTTATTCTCTGTTAAATACCACTTGACTTTGTTACCATTTCCATCGACGACTTCTTTCCAAGTCAAGTATTCCTTCCAAACGATAGTCCTTCCGGTGAATTTTCCTCCACAAATATCGAGCACGGAATCATAAATCGGGGCGAACTCCTTTTCGTCAATCTTATTGGATTTCGCTGAATTTTTGTCCTGCCAACGGAGATAGTGCCGTTCGTTCAAAAAGTAAACTTTGCGAGTTCCGCCGAGAACAATCTTGTATGCGCAAGACTGCTCGATTTTGTTTCGGCAACCGCAAAAACATTCAACCATCATTTGATTCCTTCCTCCCCTATCAACGGTCTATCATATTTGTCCAACCGCTCTACAATCAAGTCTCTCGGCAAGAAATTTCGGCAAAAATACGCAGAAGCAAACGGACTGCCCTCAATGGGTTCCGCCATATTTTTTGAAGTGTGAAATCCGATGCGTTGGTCGAAACTCAAGAACTGAATTCCGTTTTTGAAAACATCAAATCTAGACTTTCCCTGCAAACTATTTAACGGAAGGAGAATCGCGAACGGTTTTCCGAGTTCGTCAAGACGATGAAGGACATCATCTTTTTTCGAAAACGGCGGATTACTAATAATAACATCATACGGTTCGTCAGGCTCATATTTGAAGAAATCCTTTCCATCAGAAATTGAACTCCGAATAACCTTAAATCCCTCTTCTCTGAGTATTCTTACATACGCACTCCACTCCTCATCAAACGGGCACCAAACAGTTTTATACCCGCTATTCTTCAAATGCTTAATAAGAGGTGTGACCGCATAAAACGGGGCGTACATCTCATCCCCAGAAGCGGTTGTGTCAGAAGTCAAATAACCAACATTCAGCATAAATCAACTCTCCTTTCGATTCCTACTATTATTATACCACAAAGCCCCTTGATTGTCAAGGGGTTTTGAAAGGTTTTTTAGATTTAAAATGCGAATTTTATTCACTCAATCCAGAATCGCAAGAATCTTGTTCAGTGTTTCCACCGTCGCGTCAGCGAGTTTAATGTGTTCTGCGTCTTTAGCCTCCGTAATCAAAATTTCCTTCGCCTTCTTCTTTACTTCTGCGCTTGCTGTACGAAGCTTTCCCTGAATTTCTGCACGGACATCTTCGATGGTCGGAGCGGTGTCTTCACCATCTACATCGATGTCAACGTTGGAAGTGTCCGGGTCGAGGTCATCGATATCGGCGGCGTCGGTTGTTGTGTCAAGATCTTCATCTTCGGAAACCGGCTTCGGAGTTTCTGCACGATATACGGGAGGCGCTTTCTTTGTCGTTGTCGGATGCGCAGAAGAAAAGTTTGTCTTACTTCCTTCAATCCCATCTTCAACAATCTTGATGAAATCTTTTGCCATATTCGGTTTATCAAATACCATATATTCAGGTACGGATCCGTCCGCAAAACGACCACCGGCATCAATTGTGTCTGTGCCACGGAAGTAAAGTTTACGAACCATTTCAGTTACATACTTCTTTTTCTTATCTCCCCCTCCGCGCTCTTCTGTATTTCTATCGATAATTCCAGTCAGACATACATCCAAGCAGTCTCCAAAAGCGCCTTCATAATCGGCGCCAAGATTGGACGTAAGTTGCATATATCCATCTTCGTCAAGGGAGCCCTTATCCTTAATTGTCTTCAATTTTGTATGAGCAATAACCCAAACACCAAAACCAGCCTTATTCAGTTCTGAGATTGTAGGTTTAATCAGGTTGTTCGCAGAATACTTCTCTCCGGCGCTATATCCTCCCCAACTAGCCTTAATCGAACGGGTTTGTTTCGAGGGATTTTCACGGTTATAGAGTTTGACAGTCTTTGCGTCCGCCAGTCGAACAAGCTCGTCTCCCGTATCGAACGCCACGATCTTAATGTGGTGCTCTTTCCCGTTTTCGGAAATCAGCCAGTTCTTGAGCTCGATCAAATCGTCCCAAGTTTCGACCTGTGTCACGTTGAGTCCGTCGAGCATCTTATAGCCACACTCTGCCCCAACTCCAACGAGAAGGCCATACGAAGGATCTCCATACTTTTCCAGAATAACATCTCTGAAAAGGGTTGTCTTTCCAAACTTCTTCGTGGAGCGCAGATAAATCGTAAGATTTGAAATATCTGCAGTAATTTTTGTCACCGTCGGCCTTGTAAATGCCATAATTATTTGTCTCCTTTTAATTATTATTTATTTAACTTTAAATAATCTTCTTCATACATCCATTTAAATCCATATGCGGTTCTCCATTGCTCTTTACAGTTTCTTACAATTGCAGGAGTGTTTTTTCCAATAGAGTTCGCCGCTTCTGTCAGGCTGTTAAAGCAATCAATATATTCCATATCTTTTGTTAATTTAACAACTCTTTTTTCGTGTGGTTTGACTGTTGGATATTCTTTATTTGGATCATAATTTTTTAAATAAACCCATTGATAGCCACCGGCGGAAGTACCCGATTTTTGACAACATACAGTAATGTTTGATGGGTTAATTCCAGTTTTCTCTGAGGCTTCTTTTATAGAATTATATTTGTGTAAAAAGTTTCCATTTAAATCAAGTTGAACAACCGGCACGATATAGTTTAAATGGTATGTTGGGATATATCCATTTTTATATTCAGATTCTATCGCCCACAAATATCCTCCAGAAGAAACCTGCTTTTTAATACAGCAATTAGAAATACAAGTAGAAGAAATTCCAGTTATTTCTTCTGCAGTTTTAGCATTTGGATAAACCGCAATAAAATCCCCATTTAAAGAAAACTGAACAACAGATCTTCCTTTATTTGATTTTCTTTTTACAATTTCAATATTTTGATTTGGCGGAGCGTCTTCCAAATATCTCCAATATGATCCTTTTATTGTTTTATGTTTCTGTTTGCAGCATAAACTTATATTTGTACTTGAACATTCAACATCAAATGCAGCTTCTTGAATACTATCATATGTACAAATATATGTCCCGCATTCGTCGTATCTATTTACCGGTTTAACTCTTGGTTTGGCTCGGTTTAAGATTTTCTTATTTTTGTAGTCATATTTAATCTTTGGAAGAATTTCTCCATTCCATTCGTTTAAATACAGCCACCTATAACCGCCGGCAGTTCCATATTTATTAGAACAACATCCTCTAATTGAAACAGCACTGATACCGGTTTTTCCTGAAGCGTCTATTGGATTTAAAAATGTTTCAAGATACTCACCTTCTATAGTAAATTGCACAACATCTATCCCACGAAATTTATACCTATAATCTTTATTTGGGTCATATTCTTCTTCTGACACAAATATAAAACCACAAGCACAACCTCTATTGTGATTTTTGCAATCTACTATATATCTTTCGTCTATATTCAGCGATGCTCCAGCCTCTGCACAACTTTTATATCTCGCAATATAATTTCCAAATAGATCTAATTGAATAACCGGATAACACAATCCCGCATTAACTCCGTCGATTCCGCCTTCTCTAATATTATATCCATATAAACTATTTGTAGTGTCGTATTTTTTTATTAGACGTTTCTCTTTTTCGCCGGCTTCACTCTGGGTAAGATTTTCAAATAAAACCTTGTGTTTCACAAGATTGTCCCAGTCTCCGCTATTCGGACAATATTTATTGATTGCATTGGCGATAGCCGGTTGTACATATTTTCCATTTCGAATTGTTAAATATCCATTGCCGTCTTTACCCCATCTGTTTTGTGGCTTTTCGCATGTTATCCCAATATATTTTTTGTTATTCGGGAAAATATGCATATAAACACACCAGCGCCTATTTTCTTTTTCTTCCATATTTTAATCTATGTGGACAGACAGACCATCATCCATATATCTTTGATCCGTCTGCCCGCACATCCTTATTGCTTAAAGATCTCCAAACAGGTCGAAGTCTTCATCTTCAGCCTTCTTTTCTGTCGAATGGCCGCTATTTGTGTCATCAGCCTCGTCTGCACCATCATGTCTCGGAGGAAGCAAGTCCTCTGCCTCATATGCCGTTCCCTGAACATTTCTCGAACTTGCGAAGAGAAGCTCCGTCACACGATCTCCAAATACGGTCCCGCCCGCAAAACGAATCTCATCCTCAAGAGTAGAAAGACCGAAATCAATGTTCTCCTTCGCCTCATCGGACAAGTCGTCATATGTTAGAGACACCATTTCAGTTCCGTTAATTACGTCGAGCATAACATCTGCTTTTGCAAAAGAGCACTCATCGGGGAAGTTTGTAAATCTGCGACGCACAAGATCGAAAATTTTTGAATCTCTTACAACAAACTGAATCGGACAAGTTGCCTGACCCTTGCAAGAATCCTTGCGGTAATTTGCATCATAATATCTATGATAGCAATTAACATGAAGAATCTCTTCCCCGTCGTCAATCGCATCGGAACCATAAATCAGATCGAGCGAAACCCTCATTTGGTCTTTCTCATCATCTCCGGCAAACGAAATTCTCGTGGGAACAAACGTTCGATAAAAAATACCTGTGCTGTCTCCATACTGAATTTCCATATTACCTTTAATCTTTACCCGACGCTCCATAAACTTCGGATTATCCATCAGCTTTCGGAGTGCAGTCATGAAGTCGCCCTCAAAAATGAACTCGTAATCTTTCGAGGGATCTTTTGCTTCTCCGGGCGCGTTGAGGTTAATGCCGAACTTGCGGAAATATGCCACACGAGAGAGTGTCTCGGGATTCGCTCTGTCCACAAACGCAACCTCCATCTGCTGGCTCTTCGCGCCACCTTCTGCCTTCGATTGCGTATAAATCTTCATCTTACTATCATCGACGGAGCCGTCGGGCTTACTCCAGAACCCGGCACGAATCTGCATAATATGAGAGTTGTTGCCATTGATCGCGTTGAACTTAAAGGTCTGGTTCGTCCATCCAGAATCGTAACGCTTTTCTTCGAACGCCTTAAATTTCTCAGTCTCCTTTTCGATTTTCTTCAGCTTTCCTACAAATTCAAAAGTTGCTGCCATTTTGTTTTTCTCCATTTCGTTTAATAAAAATATTTTCGTTTATTCGTGACTTTCTCTGTCACGATTATATTATAACATATTTTTCCCCTTTTGTCAAGGGTTTTTCAAAAATTTTTACTCAAAATCTTTGAACTTGATTTTGCAAATCAGTCTCTTGCCAACTCTATCTCGAAGTTCAATCTTTGGTCTTCCGACCAAACCTTCAATCAGCGCACCGTTTTTCGCAATCAGACTTTTGCGGTTGTGGAGCACGTAATCTACTCCTTCTGCAATTGTCCCCTCCAGAACAATGGGAACAATGTCAATTCCGAAATACTGTGCAATGTCTTCAACCGATGAGCGAGGCTGATAATTACCAGCAATCATTGCATCGAAAATAATAAAATCGACATCGTTGCGATAACCACCGCCATTCTGAATCTTCGGACCATATCCCTCTCCAAAAAGAATCACTTCGGTTTCACCGAATTTCTGTTCGAATAGCTGTGCGTTTGTCTCACCCCCAAAAAGTTCGTTCAGTCTGTTAATGAGCGGAACGGGCATTTGTGCCCTGTCGGTGCGACCACCGAAGGTTACGGTGTGTCCGTCCCAAAAAATCCTAACACTCATTCCGTCAACCTTCTCCGTAAAAGTCCACGGAAGGTCCTTGCAAAACTCCAACGTCGGATTATTGAACTCTCCGACAACGAGTTTCTTCGTCTTTTCGTCTCGGCGATAAACCGTCTCAATCTTATTGTACTCAATCATCGACATTTGCAGCGTCCTCCTTGTTGTTTTCAATCTGTTTCGTCAGCTCTTCTGCCGACACAAAATCTTCTGTGCTGTCCGGGATCTCCCACGGAGACACAAACTCTCCCTCTTCGCTCTTCACAAGCAGGTCTGCGAACAGGTCGAACTTCCATCTCGGGATTCGAACCTTTTCTCCGTCCATCTCGCGATATCTCTCGTCTTCCGCGAGGCAAACGAGCGAGCTTGCGTTCTCCTCGCGATCAAGGTGGAACACGTCATCTTTGTGTTCTTCGACCCACTGCCAATACTCCTCTCGGAAGTCCTCCCGCTTTCTCTGCGAAATCTCTGCGTAATTCAGCTTAACCTCAATTCCGTTCGGGAACTTGTCTGGATTGTCGTAATGGGCAACGCCACCAGATGCCATCTTGCGAATATCTTCGTCGCGCACGTCTCCGTGGCGAAGTCTTTGGACCATCAGAAACTGCTCGAACTCATCTTTGGTCAACGGACGCTTTGCCTTTCGATTCAACGCCTGGAGCATATTTCTCCTCTGCTTTCGATTTGGGTTGAACCCTGTGTTCTTGTTTTCGGGTAAAATTGCCTTCAATTTTTCCAACTCCTTTACAATAATGTGATCTTGGCAGTCCTCTGCCTCGAGTATAGTATACCACAAAAGACCGTTTTTGTCAAGAGGTTCTGAGAATAAAAACCCACTTTTATTTATTTCATCAAAACGCACAAAAAAAGAGGGGTATAACCCCCTCTTTTTATTTATGTTTTGTCCTGATTTTCCGCCTCTTCGACCGTTTTTGCAAGATCCGGGAAACGTTCTTTCAGTCTTTCTTGCAGGAATTTCAGATCCCCGTAAAATCCTTCCTGCTGTGCTTCTCGCTTATCATCATCTGATTGGATGTCATATAGCGCTGACTTCATCTCAACAGCAGCCTCTGCGTATCTTCCCATCCACATTAATGCGTCCGCCTTGATCTGGCCAACCTTCCAGTTTCTCCACATATAATCCAAATTTCTCCAGTCCTGAACCTTGACAGACTTTTCATCCATCTCCTTCAGAACCTCGAAACATTCCGCAGGGCGGTTTGAGTATGCGAGTTTCTGCGCCAGTCGAATATATGCGTCGCGGTATGTCGGATGCAACTTGATTGATTCTTGATAACAAAATTCGCAATCGTCGTTCGCTCCAATTTTGTCATAACTTTCTCCAAGCAGAACATACAACGCTGGCTCCATCAGCATATCATCGTTCCCGGTCAATTTGATTCGAGCAAGCAGATACGAACCCCACTGAATTGACTTATCCCACATTCCACGGAAAGTATATTCGCGGGCGAGGTAATACAGTCCATACATATCATCCGGAGACTCCTGCGCACGAAGCTCAAGAAGCCCAAGATAACTTCCGCGACTCTTCGTCTGATCCGGGTAATGCCATAACCAAATTGTTTTGTCGGTCATTCTCGCGCTGTCCGGAAACATTGCGTTATACTCATCTGTATATGTCAATGTTTCGTGAACGGGGTATTTCCATTCGACTCCGAATCTCGGGTGACGGTGGCACTTGTTATACCAAAAATATCGTTTCGCGTCTCCGGTTGTTTCGTCGCTACTCCAAGCGTAATAGTAATAAATCTGACCGGCCGTCGGATTCTCTTCTGCGACTCGACGGAGTTCTGTTCCCCAGCCTGGTTTCAGAATTTCGTCCAAGTCCGTGCAAATACAAATATCAGCATCATCGGAAATCAGCTTCATGCTGTCATTTCGAGGAGTGTCAAATCTCCAAGGAGAATATTTCTTCTGATCGAGAACCAACCTGTCTGTCGGCATTCCAAACTTTCGAGCAGAATCGTATAGCAGATCCTTCCAGCCCTCTTTTGAACCAGTGTCAAGAACGCAGATTTCATCTGCCCCATCACCATTGTCCCACATCGACTCAATCCAGCGATCAAAGAACTGCTCTTCATCCTTCATAATCGCATATACTGAAATCTTTAATCTTTTCTCATCCACTTTCTTATCACCCTCCAATCACCACCACAAACGAATCAGATTTTCTGTCAAAAACTCAAATCCGAGGCGAAGCTCCTTCTTCGCTTCCTCATACATTTTCTGATTTTCGTCGTAGAACTTGTCTCGAATAATTTTTCTGTCCACATTTTTGTCTTCAATTTCCTGAATATATCCAAGATGATATATATTGTTGTCGTCATCAAGCAAATATTTATATTTTTTAAAGTGTCCGATTCCTTCGTCGATTGCATTCGCCCAGTCCTCAAATGTCGAATATTTTCTGTCTGGATATCCAAGAGCAGATTCCTTGTGCTCCTCAAGTGCTCGAATGATCAGATCAACGAAGAAAACGTCAAGATCACAAAGGTCATAATCGCAAAATCCCTTGCGAGCACGGTCTCTTGCATATTTTACCTTGTGGAAAAACCCATTGATTTTCTGGAAGATATTTCCATAGTTCAGAAACTTCCAAACGTTCAGTTGGTAATCGCCCTCAGAAGCCTTTTGCTTCTTGTCGAAAATTTTCTTCTTTAATTTCAAATTCTTATCTTTCATTTATAATACTCTTGCCAAGGAAACCGCAATCCCTTTATGGTTGCGGAGGAATTGGTAGCCTCCTCTCTGTTAACATGTTATTATTCTTTTGAATTAACTTTAACTTTTTATAACTTATAGAACCATTATTAATTCTTTCTCCATCGAGCGATCTAATGTCCAAAAATCCAGACTTTCGTCTACTAAACACGAAATATCTTTTCTTTTGATATTCGACCGTGTCAAATAATCCAAAACCAAAAACATTACCGACCAATTGATTATTCTTTTTGATTCCACCTTTAATGAATTTGTCTTTTGTCATTTTGCGATTTTGTCTTCTAACACATTTCTGATAAAGATAATACTCCAAAGATTTCGCTAGTGGATTACCGCTAATACACCTCGCGTCTACATAATGTTCTTTCGGCAAATTATTCTCAATTCTTATGTTTTTTGTAATATAACCAAAAATTTCTTGAACGTTTGAATATATTTGTCTTAATCTCAACAACAATGTCTTTCGCATAATGCCCATAAACGCCGCGTCTCGGAAGCTCTTTCCACGTTTAATATTTAGCTTAATCTTTCCTTGATGATAATCATTATGACAAGTTTCACATAGTGTAATTAAATTATTCGGAGAATTTCCACCAGTCTTGCGACTTTCGATGTGATGAACATTTAATCGATTATCTTTAGACTTCCCTTTACAATACTGGCACTTGTGTTCATCTCTGAAAAGCACATATTCACGCACATTCCAAAACCCCGTCTGTTCGCCTTGCTGATATTGTTTTCCTTCAATGTCTTGATTTTTAATCTTTTGAATATCAAATTGTGCTGTTTCTACAATAATCTTTGAAATCGGAATAATTTGATGAAGTCTTTTGATTGCCTGAATATGCGAATTGATTTTCTGTTCGACGCTCGGAGCAAGCCAACCTTTGTGTTTTGAACGAACTCGATTGTTGAATCTTGCAGGACGATAACGCAGTCTATTTCTTCTCGTTCTTCTTGTTTCTCTGCGAGAGGATAATTTATCTACGATATCGTTCCTTAATTCAATATCCGCTTCATACAAAACTTGTTTTTCTGTCGTTACAGAAATTCCGATGTGCTTGCTTCCGGCATCGACTCCGAGAGAAACTTCTTGCGTTTGATTTTCACACTCAAAAGTCAATTGAATTGTGAATGGCTCATATTTCGCTATAATAGCTTTGTTTTGTTTTAGCAATTTTCTTGCTTTTGCTTCTTTACAAGGCATTAATGGATTGCCTTGATTATTTAATACATACACCAATGTTTATATAACCTCCTGTATGTTTAGAGTAGTTACTCCACGACAATGTTATTCAAAGGTTTTTGTATGCAACACTGTTCCTACCCATCAGAACTGTTTAATCACATACCGCAGAGCGTCAGACTGGAGAGTACATCCAACGGTGCCTATATATTCTTTGATAACGTAGTGCTCGAAGCACTTAGTCTGATCAATCAGTGGGTTTGATTACTCAAGCCCACGCCCCTTTAGGGCTGGGTGGTTGATATAAGAATTGATTTTGGCGGTTGAAACGAAAAATGATTTCTGGCTGGGTTGATTTTTGCTGATTATATTATAACACAAAATGGTTGGTTTGTCAAGATGTTTTTGAGAAAATAATTATAAAATTTTAAACAACATAACAGAACTTCCATCGCTCATGCTTGTAAAATTGTACAAAGAACCACCCGAACCGCTTACATAATATCCAGGTGTAATTTGTAAATTCGACACCGTGCTGTTTTTATCTACTTTTAAATAATAACTGTTAGTAACAACTGGAGTTGCACTACCTGTATTTATTCTAAATGGACTTATATTAAACGGAAAATACCAATCGTCTTTAGTTGTACTACTATCGAACGGATTTGTAATTGTAATTGGAGCCATTAAATAAACCGTGTTTATATACGTTCCATATCTTACAAGATATAATCCTTGAGAAATTCCACTGCTTTTTGCACTGACCCAATTTCTCTCCGCCGTTGAGCCAATATTCAAAGACATCCTTCCATTACCAACGCTTAATGTATATGCTTTACTGTTACCACCGAGTTGAATCGTATTTGGTGTGCTCATCCTCGCTTCGGTGCCAATAGCAATGGTTTCTGACGTATCAGCTGATGCATAAAGACCAATTGCTATAGAATTAACTGCGTTTACAGATGCATTAGACCCAATAGCAATTCCGCTGTGTGCAACAGAGAGGTCTCCAATTGCAATTCCGCCGGTATCAGCGCTTCCTACAATTGCAACAGTGCCGGGAAGCCCGCCGCCATCAGCTGACGCCGTAGAACCAATTGCAATATCGCTAGGAGCTCCAGTATCGCCAGTTAGCATTTCATTCAAGTTTCCGTTTTTGTCATACCATACAGGAGGCGTTAAAAATTTTGACATAATCTATCTCCTTTTCTCAATTATTTATGAACTACCCAGCCCCTAAAGGGGCGTGGGCTTCCTGCTCAATGAAGTTTCTTCCACGCATAACAAATTTACGTTACTTCAAGTATCAACAGGCTATCTCCGCAGTCCCTGCGGTTCTTATGATGTTTAGACCGTTTATTTGTCGCATTCATCCCAACACCTAAAGGGATTGGGATTTCTGCTCCGTTCTCTTTAAAATTATTTTTCAACAGGAATCTCCACAATTTGGTAGAGTCCGCAATGACAAGTCTCTCCGACCCGCCCTTCTTTTAGCATCTGACGGAAATTAGCACAGGGACATTTTACTTCTGGAACTCGCTTAATAGCACAGCAACAATATCCCCCGTTCTCTTTGATTGCCGCTCTAATTTCCGTTACGAGTTCTTCATCATCATTAACTTTCGCTTTTACCATAATTTGCTCTCCTCGACTATGAAATTTTTTCGGCGTATTGATTTGTTGACGCCAATTCCACGCCGAGAATTGGATCTATATGATGCGGTTCGTTTGGTTTGAACCGTCCAAATTTAACAATAATGTTTGGAAATTTTTGAAGTTGTTCGATTTTGTCTTCAATTTCTGATTTGTAATAGCCAGAATATAAAATTACGTCAGAGTCGGAATGTTTCCTCAAAATGGATATGAAATTCAACACATCATCAAAAGAGTCAAATGGCTCCATTCCACCCATAACAACGGATTCAGAGATTGGATTCTCCAAATACCGTTGAACGAGCTTTTCTGTTGAAATTTCAATAATCGGCTGTCTCGCAAGGGAACTATTTTGACAACACTGGATTCCACACTCTTTTTCGCATTTAAATGTGCAAAAAGGGAAAATTAGAAACAATGATGGCTTTTTGTAATTTACGAAATCTTCGTCAATTAGGCCTTTTAACTTCATTATGCATCAATTCCTTTGTCGCTTAACGATTGCCATTCTCTCATTTCATATTCGGCTTTGCGTTCGGAAGACCACGAATCTATTTTAGTATAAAACCCGACGGTTCTTGTATATTCTGCATTCTTTTTCTTGCCACAGACAGGACAAATATATCCATAGAACAAGTGTTCGTTTTCACAAGAGCTCAATTTCCCATTAAATGCAAAATAAGTTACTCCTTCATTGGTGATATAATCAAGCAATTTCCAAGCCGTCTCTTCATCACTAATTGGTTTATCAACATTGATATGACAGATAGACCCGCCATTGCAATACTCGTCAAACGCAGAACAAATTCTAACCCTTTCTTTAAGAGTTGTTTTAATCCCAAGAGGAATCCACTGATTCCCATACAGAGGAAGTACATCAACGACGTCAGAACGATAGAGCAATTTGTCTGCCTGCATAAATCTCGCCGCACAGACCTCTCCGGGTACTTGCTCCACATTTACCATATACTTTTTATCCAACGCAAATTCCCTTGTCTTAGTATGAATGGTATCGAAAATTTCCTTTCCGAATCTCATTGCGTCTTCGGTATAAAACGTATTACCAAATTCGTCGACCGTCGTATATCCGAAAAACTTCATTGTTTCGAAAATTCCATTGATACCAACGGTATTATAAAGGTGTTCAAAGTCCATCAGACCTTTTTGAAAGTTTGGAAGAAGACCCTTTTCTACATTTCGCTCAATAATATTCCTAACAACGTCGAGAGCCTGCATATCTGTAAGAAGTCGATCTGAAAGAATTTCAAAATACTTCTTTTCATTTTTATTAGACTCATATGCAATTCTTGCAAGATTAATGGTCGACACTTTAACAGAGCCAACTTTAAGAGCAGATCCACCAATTGAGTTAAAATATCCCATTTCCTGAATATTTGATTTAAGCCTACAGCAGTTACTCAACGACGTTACATTATCATCAACAAAAATGTTTGAATCGTTCCATTTTCTGTTCTGATTACTTGCCCATCTTGCAAAATCTTCGTCTACGAATTTTCCGTCCTTTTTGATAAGAGAAATCGTGTTTACTGGAAACGTAAACATTCTGCCGCGATCTTTAATGGCGCCCATTTCTTCCAAAAACCATTTCTGGAACTGCATAATACCATCTTTGTGATCGATCATAAATTCTCCATTTGGAAACACCGAGCCGCCAAACAAAGCATCAAAATATTCACTATCAAAAATTGAAGTATTTACGAAGGCTGATTGAATACCCATTTAATCCCAGTTTTCACTGGGCACTGACTATTTTTTAAGCGATTGTCATATACAACCACTAACTACTCTTTCCGGCGGCGTATCAATAGCCGCCGTACTCCTCTTCGCGAGGATAGTCGATACAGGCTTCAGAAATTTAATTATTTTTACGCAGTGGGTAGGTCAATCCCTTTCTGCGGTACATTTTTAGTTTTCCGTTTTTTATATTAACAATATCGTCATACGATGCATTAAACATTCGCCCAATTTCTCTCAACGATATTTTCGTGTTGAGCAACAGATTCGTAATTTGGGTAATCTGATCGAATGTAAATTTTGGAGTTGCTCCGCATGGTTTGGATTCTCTAATCGGATATTCCTCGTTGCTTTGATAATGCGAAGTTCCTTTGTTAATTTTAGCGATTGTTCGATAGTCGACATCGTAATCTTTGGCTATTGTTTCATAACTATCATACGATGTTTTTAATCTATTAATAATCTCTAATACATCTTGACAAGAAAGTTTCCCGTTATATACATCGTCTCTTATTGGATATTTAACATTACCTCTATGATATGTAATCCCATTATTAAAAGCGCTTATCATCCCATTGGAAGAATATCCATATTTTTTTGCCAAAATTACAAACGATAAATCTGTTTCTCTTAAGTCTCGAGTTAAACTTTCTATTTGTTCTTCGCTTAATATGGATCCTGGATGCTCAGAACCTTTCATAACAGGTGGTTCTTCTCCGCCAATACATATATTGTATCCGTTTGGGGTCAGCGAATTATACTTTTCGATATACAATCTTTCTAATTCATTGTAATTTTCTGTTGCATCGCATAGTATCTCGCATACAAAATGCTCTTTTCCGTATTTTTGTATTGCCCTACCAACAAGATCGTTGTTTAATGTCCCCGCAGACGGTTTGCAGTGAGATAAAAATCTTTGTTTTACATCTTTCGCTTGCCCAATATAAACCTTTTCATTAATATCATTTTTTATAATATAAATATACTTTTTCATTAGTTCCTCCTTTCTTAATAATATAATAATATGACCAAAATTTCTGATTCCCACGAGATTACCATGCCATCTCAGCTAATGGTTTAGGCTTCCTCGTTAGCAACACCTTTGTGTTACCCAACTGATTAGTTGAAAAGTAATTAAAGGACAGTGTTTTGTCTATCCCGTGTATAAGGTTGATTCATTCCGTAAATAACTCTTTGAATTTCGCTTTTTGCAAAAACTTCAGGCGTCTGATTTCTCGGATAATGACCGGATTTAATATCTTCGTTCCAAAAATAATACATATACGGAATAAGGTTTGGCAAGCCGCAAGCACCGGAAGTTCTATTAGAATTAAAATTAATAAATTCTTTTACAAAATCCACAAACGTTTCGAGGTGTTTTGCCGGCTCTTTCTTTTGATGGTCGGGAAGATAAAAAAGTCCTTCTTCTGCAAGTCTTGTAAGATCATAAGCAAAACAATATGGGACCATCGTCGAACTGTTGCAGTCGTGCATATAAAGTGCCCTGTTCCATTCCAATTTTAACCACTTCTTCGCCGCACGTAAACCATATTTTTTCCTCATTTTTTGAAAAATTTTACTCAGGGCAAGAAGCTTTTCGTGTGGCTTAGACATCTCCGAACGCATTGTAACAATATCTTTAGAATGAACATTGGAACTTCCGTCGACAGAGGCGTCCGCTACGGTCCTTTTAGCAACGAAATTATCCAAGAAGTCACTATAACTAAGTTTGTCGTCGGATAATCCATTGATCGTGGAAAAATCTTCGCCAAACTCCTCCTTCAAAACATTAAAATATCTTTCAAAATCTTTATCGAGTTTAACAGAAATTTCCATATATTACGCCTCCAAATTATTAATCCATTTTACTGCCTCTCCGAAACTCATCGCAGTTCCGTTCACTTCGAGCATCGGGGCGTTCTCAAACCCCTTCCCCTGCATAATTTCAATGTCTCTGCACTCCTCAAAGTCAACTTTTTTTGCCTTCAGCTTACTTTCAAGCACGCGGCATTTTGGACAATCAATTGTATAAAATACGACTTTCATTCAAATTACCTCCCAGTGCTTCCAAATCCGCCGGTGCGCTCAACTTTATCAACCTTTTTATTGAGAAATTTGTCCCCATCCACAATTGTGTATCTGGTAAAAATTCCCTGCGCAATTTTGTCTCCAATTTTAATTTCCGCCAGCTCATCTCCATTATTGACCAAACAAATACCAATCCCTCCATCGTTTTGCGGATTACCGAAAAAGTCTGCATCAATTATTCCAATACAGTTTCTCGGCACAATGCCCTTTTTACATCCAAGTCCCGATCGAGCAACAATCATCAGCACGTTGTCAAAAAACATCGCGGCTTTTACGTCTGTCCAAAAGATATGACTTTCTCCCGGTCGAAGCATATAATCTTCTTTTGAATAAAAATCGTATCCCGCGCTCCTGGAACTACTTCTCTCCGGAAGCTTCGTTTCCACATCAGGAAACTTTCTAAATTCCTTGCTTACTTCTTCAAATCTTCTCATATTTTCCTCTACTTTCTGCCGGGGAAAATTTTCAATTCCCCGGCTATATATACTATACCACAAAACAGTCTGTTTGTCAAGTGGTTTTACAAAACTTTTGAAACATCTATAAATATTTCATCGAACAATACAAATTTTTCCTGCAATTTTCGCATTTGAATAAACTGTAACGGTGCCGCCATAATGCTTTACATTAGCATAAACCAAACAATTATCAGAGTCATAAACATTAACAATGACCCTTGAAGAACTTAATATTCCAGAAATGGAATATTTATAAGAACCATAGTTTGCATTGTCTGTTGTGCTCCAAGCACTTTGAAAAATAGAATAAGATGAAAACGACGCATCTCCCGGGTCTCCTTTTGGTCCAGTCGGACCAACGACACCAGTATTGCCCCTTGGACCAGTTGGGCCAGTAGCGCCCCTCGCTCCAGTTGGACCAACGGCACCCCTCGCTCCAGTCGGGCCGATGGGACCAGTGGGTCCTTGCGCTCCCATCACTTGCCAAGCGTTCCATGCTGTTCCTGCTGAATTGGAGGTTCGGTAACAGAACTTACCCGTCGAAGTATTGTTTGTCGCAATTTGCACGGGCATACCGCCGCTGCTATCTCCCCAAGGAGTTATTGTTGTAAGATTACAATAGTTCCCATCAAGAGGAGGATTTTCTATACTATTGATATGCTTGAATTCGGTGATGATACTTTTACCGTAATTGACCATATACCAGATCGGTAACTGATTATCACTCCTTGTGTCAACTTCTGAAAGCCGTACATTAGCTGGACCAGTAGGACCCGTAGGACCAGTTGCTCCGGTTTTACCGGTTGGGCCAACACCACCAGTATTACCCTTCGGGCCAGTCGGACCAGTTGGACCAGTGTTGCCCCTCGGACCAACGGCACCAGTATCGCCCCTCAGTCCTATTGGGCCAGTTGGGCCAGTAGCGCCCATCGGACCAGTAGGACCAACGGCACCCCTCGCTCCAGTCGGACCAACGGCACCAGTATCGCCCCTCAGTCCTATTGGGCCAGTTGGGCCAGTAGCGCCCATCGGACCAGTAGGACCAGTATTGCCTTTCAGTCCTTGAATTCCCTGTTCTCCTTTTGGACCTTGTGGTCCGGTGGGACCCCTTTGACCGACAAGCAATCCGTCGGCAACCAGAATCTGAAGGGCAAGTTTTTTGTCGCTTGTAATAATAACCGTTCCATTATTTGCAACGGTATATTTTGCGTGAACTCCTTCGTAAGGCGTTTCTCCAGACAATCTCATTTGGACAAGAATATCCTTTGTTGGGGTCCAACCTCCTTCAGCAGCGGTTTTGGTGTACGTATACGGTCCAGTTCCGGACCAACTCGTTGTAGTAATATTGTAAGAATGAATGTTATAACCAGCATAATCCGTTCCGGCAATTTGACCAAATTGTAACGCAACCGTCTGTCCGTTTTGTTTCGCAAACACAACCGTCCCGGTAGGACCAGTGAAAGCGTTAACAAAAGAGTTTTCATCAAGCGGACCCGTTGGACCTTTTGGCCC
>OCQB01000587.1_pt1 | contig 37553 bp, 31 predicted proteins | sample 1538631 | NCBI WGS metagenome assembly OCQB01 (sample SAMN04571713, study PRJEB22368) | human gut metagenome | biome: human gut; material: stool | host: Homo sapiens | place: Luxembourg | collected 2012-10-19
AAGTCCGATCACGAGTGCAATGATTCCAAGCAGGCTCAGATAAGAAAGCAGAACACAGACTCCTGTCCGCGTCTTTTTTATAACCTTCTTTTTTGATTTTGGAAAATAATGTCTTTCATAAAAACTCATTAAAATGTTGACGGCATACGCGATCACAAGTCCTGTGATCAATGGTGCTGCCGCATGAAAGGCAATTCCGATTCCTGTCGCGATCACGGACCAGTAGTGAACAGTCAAAAACAGAACTGCCACTGTCACCCCTGCGCGAAAACAAGTTTCCCAGCTTAATTTCATCACTCATCACTATCCTTTTCTGTTTCGTTTTCCATCTCTATTTCCGAGCTATCCGCTCTTTTTTGATTCAGCAACATCAATAATCCCTGATACGAAACCATGATCTGCTGCAAACAATACCGGACGCGCTCCGGATTCTGCTGTCCTCGCTGCAGGCCTCTGTGAAGCATCGTCACGTCCTGTATTAAAAGAATATTTTCGCCCTGTTCCCCCGGTGCCATACGCACCATGATCCACACCGGCTCCGGCTTCCCCGGCATACTAAATGCATGCTCAAAGGCAATGGTATATTTTACTGATTCTCTGCAGAATTTTTGTACTTCCGGATATTTTTCATACAGATCCAGTTGTTTAAAAAGGTCTTCTGCACAAGATATCACTTCCCTTTTTATCCCAAAAAGCCACTCGGCACTTCGGGAAAGAAAAGTTACCGCGTGGTTTTCCGATTTGTTTATCATAATCAGTACATTCAATTGATCTGCAATCAAGTTTAAAATTTGTTTTGTCATATTTTATTCTTCACTCATTGAAGCCAATTTGGCTGCCTGGTCTGCCGCAATCAGACTGTCAATCACTTCACTTAAATCCCCATTGATAATGGCATCCAAACGATGAAGTGTCAATTTAATACGGTGATCCGTCACACGTCCCTGTGGATAATTATACGTACGTATCTTTTCTGAACGGTCTCCGGTTCCAATCTGGCTTCTTCTCTTTTCTGCCTCTTCGTCATGTGCTTTTGCACACTCCAGTTCATATAATCTGGCACGAAGTACTTTTAATGCCTTATCTTTATTTTTCAACTGTGATTTTTCATCCTGACAAGAAATGACAATTCCAGTCGGAATATGGGTCAGACGAACTGCGGAATCCGTCGTATTGACACACTGTCCACCATTTCCGGAAGCACGGAACACATCAAATTTACAATCGTTCATGTCCAGTTCCACTTCGACTTCCTCCACTTCCGGCATAATTGCCACGGTCGCTGTCGAAGTGTGGATACGTCCACCGGATTCTGTCGCCGGAATACGCTGTACGCGGTGTACCCCGCTCTCGTATTTCAGTTTGGAATATGCGCCGGAACCATTGATCATAAACACGATTTCCTTAAATCCGCCGATTCCGTTTTCATTGGAGTTCATCGTATCTACTTTCCAATGCTGCTGTTCAGCATATTTGCAATACATGCGGTACAGATCCGCAGCAAACAGTGCCGCCTCATCTCCACCGGCACCCGCACGGATCTCGACAATAACGTTCTTTTCATCATTCGGATCTTTTGGCAGCAAGAGGATGCGAAGTTCCTGCTCAATCTCTGACACACTAGCCTTACATTCATTTAATTCTTCCTTGGCAAGTTCTCTCATCTCTTCATCGGTTTCTTCGTCCAGAATCGCAAGACTATCCGCAATTCCTTCTTTTGCGCTTTTGTACTCTTTGTATTTTTCTACGACCGGCTCAAGATCGGACTGTTCTTTCATCAATTTTTGATAACGGCTCTGATCATTAAGCACATCCGGCTCACTCAATTCATTCAGTACTTCTTCATAACGCAGAAGCGTATCTTCCAGTTTATCAAACATAATCATTTTCCTTTCTTTGACAGTCTGCCCCGTACGACACGGTCAAGTCCTGCCAGATCTTTTTTTATCTCAACATCGGCAAACCCGTTTTTCTCAAATAACTGCTTTACTTGTTCGCCTTGATTGTAACCAATCTCTACCATAAGTATTCCCGCCTCTTCAAGATAAAACGGTGCTTTTTCTAAAATCTTTTCATAAAATACCAGTCCGCTTTTCCCGCCATCCAGAGCAAGGAGCGGCTCATGATCAATCACTTCCGGCATCAGCCCGGAAAGTTCCTCTGTCTCAATATACGGTGGGTTAGAAACGATCAAGTCAAATTTTCCATCGATCGGTTCCCATAAATTTCCAAGTGCGTAGGTGATTTCCGGTTTTCTGCCTCTTCCTTTCCAGCCATTTTTGTCAAGATTTCTCTCATTTTGTCCGGCTGTCGCAATAGCCTCTTCCGAAACATCACTCAGCGTGACCGCTTTCGGATTCCCACACACAGCAATGCTCAAACCAATGCAGCCGGATCCGGTACACAGATCAAGGACTCTTTTTCCCGTTGAGACTTCCACCGCCATTTCGACTAAAATTTCCGTATCCTGTCTTGGAATCAGCACACCTTCACGTACCAAAAAAGTTAATCCCATAAACTCTGTATATCCAAGAATGTATTCCAGTGGAATGTGTTCTTTTCTTTTGGAAACTTTTTCCATATATGATGTTATTGTCTCTGGCGCCGCCTGCTCCATCTGTTCTAAAAAGAAACGGCTTCTCGTATACGAAAACGGTTCCTCGCTCAGACATGACTGCAGAAGATACCAGGCATTTAATTCTGCCTCCGGCACTTCATTCTCCGTCAATTTCCGGATTCCTTCCCGGTACAAATCCTGTAATGTCATAGGTTCCTCCCGGCGAGATCACTGCTCTTTTTCTTCAGTCGGTGCTGCTTCATCAAAATACCGGTCAAGTGCCTGCAGGATCTCATCGTTTTCATCCTCGACATCAACCACTTCAAATCCCTCTTCGTCCGGCTGTTCTTCTTCATCCTCATAATGTGCTAAGAAGTCCCGCCAGTCAAATACAGCCTCCACCGAAGAGATCGCCACTTCCAGCATACTGTCATCCGGTTCCCTCGTTGTCAATGCCTGCAGCCAGAGCCCCGGCTTACTCAGTACATTGATCACCGGATTTTCGGACTTTCCGGCAAGCGAAATAAATTCAAAGGAAATTCCCGCAATCACCGGAATCAATAAAATTCGAAGCACCATACGAACCCACATATTCGGTACGGAAATAAACATAAACAGCAGAATGCTCACAAACATTACAACCAGCATAAAACTGGTTCCACAGCGCTTATGTACCATCGTCTGTTTTTTTGCGTTTTCGACCGTTAATTCCATTCCATTTTCAATGCAGTTGATGCACTTATGCTCTGCACCATGATACATAAATACCCGGCGGATATCCTCCAGCAGAGAAATCGCTTTTACATATCCGACAAAAAGTGCAACACGGATCACACCTTCGATCAATCCACGTAACTGAATCGACGGAACAATCTTATGAAGTTTTTCTGATATAAAAAATGGCAATAATACAAAAAGACCAATTGCGACAATGATGGCTGCTACAAGTGCCAGCCCCATCCACAGATCATTGGTTTTCTGATTTTCTTTTGAATTTTCTTTTGAACTTTCTTTTTCCTTTTCTTCTTCCTCTTCCCAAAAACTTGCCGAATAGTTTAAGGTTCCAATTCCCATCTTTAAGGATTCTGCAAAGGCAAAAATTCCTCGGATAATCGGGAGTTTCGCAATTGCATATTTTTCTTTCAGACTTTTGTAATCTTCTACTTTGACTTCAATCTGTCCGTCCGGCTTTCGCACAGAAACAGCGTACCGGCTTTTTCCCTTCATCATAACACCTTCGATGACAGCCTGTCCACCAATTCCCGAATATTTCATATCCTGCCTCCAATCTGCATTAGTTCACATTTCATTTCTGCTCTATATAGAACAACTCCGCAGTTCTCAAGTACCTTGCGATACAGAAACCTGCGGAGCCTTTATGTGTTCATTCTCTGCTTATTTCAAGCCATATTTACGATTGAACTTATCAATCGCACCACGAGCTGCCATGGACTTCTGCTGTCCTGTATAAAATGGATGGCATTTGGAACATACTTCAACATGAATATCTTCTTTTGTTGAACCTGTTACGAATTCATTACCACAGTTGCAAACAACCTTTGCCTGGTAATATTCTGGATGGATTCCCTCTCTCATGATTTTCACCTCACTACTTCTATTTTACTAAAAATTTTGTCATTTCTCAAAATCGGCTTTCTTATTGTACCACGCTTTGAAACAAAATGCAAGCAATTTTTAATGAAGCTTGATTTTTTTAATGGTCTCAATAAATTCTTTGTTATTTTTTGTTCTCCGGAACAAGTTAATGATCTGTTCCAGATTGCCGTCGTTATTCGGAGAAGAGCCCAATGCTTTTCGCATAATGTACACCGCTTCCAGTTCGTTCTGATCGAGAAGAAGATCTTCACGGCGTGTACTGGATTTCTGAATATCAATAGCCGGGAATACTCGTTTTTCCGACAAATGTCTGTCAAGCACGAGTTCCATGTTACCGGTTCCCTTAAATTCCTCGAACACCACATCGTCCATACGGCTTCCGGTATCTACAAGTGCCGTCGCAAGCACGGTTAAACTTCCGCCTTCGCGCATATTTCTTGCTGCACCAAAGAATCGTTTTGGCATATGGAGTGCCGCCGGATCCAAACCACCGGAAAGAGTACGTCCGCTTGGTGTAACCGTAAGGTTATACGCTCTTGCCAAACGAGTAATACTATCAAGCAGCACCACGACATCGTCGCCGCCTTCGACAAGACGTTTTGCTCTCTCGATCACCATCTCGGAAACACGTTTGTGATTTTCCGGAAGTTCATCAAATGTCGAATAGATAACTTCTACCTTTTCTCCTTCGATAGATTCTTTTATATCGGTTACTTCTTCCGGGCGCTCATCGATCAGAAGAATCAGCAGATGCATATCCGGGTAGTTCTGTGTGATCGCACTCGCCACCTGCTTCAGCAGTGTTGTCTTACCGGTTTTCGGCTGGGATACGATCATACCTCGCTGTCCTTTACCAATCGGTGCGATCAGATCAAGCATTCTCATCGAAACGCCTGAATTGCTTGTCTCCAAATGGATTCTTTCATTTGGAAAAATCGGTGTCAGGTCTTCAAATTTATTACGGTGTGCCAAATACGTAATCGGCCGTTCATTGACTTTTGTCATATACAAAAGGGCACTGAATTTTTCATTCTGCGTACGCACACGAAGATTTCCTTCAATAATATCTCCGGTACGAAGTCCGAAACGCCGCAAAAACGCCGGTGATACGTAGACATCATTATCTCCCGGAAGGAAGTTATCGCAGCGAATAAAAGCATAACCTTCCGGCATGATCTCGAGGATTCCCTTTTTCGTAATACCGCTGTCAAGTTCTTTCAACTCTGTCGGATGCACATCCAATACCTGACGATCTTTCGCAATCGTGATCAAACCAGCCTTGATCACTTCTTCAATCGTGCGGTACGGCTGATGCTCCTGCAACATTTCGGAAGATCCATTGTCATGCGATGAATTATCCTGAGAAGAATAATGGGAATTATTTTGGGCATTTGAATGATAATTGTTGTTCTGGTAATTATTTCCCTGATAATTGTTGTTCTGGTAATTGTTGTTCTGATGATTATTTCCCTGGTAATTGTTGTAATTACTGTGGGAGGATATATTACGCCCTCTGTAATTTCTTGAATTATTATTCTGCGAAGGCACATAGGTGTAAACCTTCTTTTCTCTTTCCGGCTCGCTCTTTTTCTCTTCCACCGGTTTCTCAACAGGTTTTTCCGCCTGTTTCTTGCCCGGAAGTTCAGCCGGATTAAGAATGTCAGCCGGTTTCACCGGACGAACAACACTCTGAGAAAGAATCTCCGCTTTCTTCAATTCTTCGATCAATTCAGCTTTACGCAATGCGGAAATTCCACTAAGTCCTTTTTCCTTCGCCATCTCGCGAAGTTCTTTTAATGATAATTTTGTAAAATCCATTCCATCGTCCTTTCCAATTTTCTTATCCCTAAAATTCAATTCCATTTTTTTTCATTAATTCTCTTGCACTTTCTAGGGAATCTACTCCGGTTGCATTTTTAATCGGTGCAAATTCTTTTTCTCTCTCCACTTCAAAAGAAAGACAGTTATCCATCATATGAATCATGTCAAGAACCAGTGTCTCAAACTTATATCCGTTTGGCTTATCCGGCTTAATCTGGTTTCCTTCTGCATCCATATAGGGAATTTTCTTTTCTACAATATGGGTAGGGAGATTTTCGTTCATGATCTTCTCAAGTGTTGCTACAGAGAAAAGATAATTTAGTATTACACCATAATTATACAACAATTTTCCCTGTTTGTCACGCAAATGTATCATTTCTTCTGTCATTTCATAATATTCCACGATTGACGGCTTCCCATCTTCGAGACAAAGCACACCTACTTTTTCGTAAGGATCTGCTTTGGCAACCACTTTGGAACCGCAGACGCAGCCATGTTTCAGAACAGCTCCGACAAATACCGGATCCGCGATCTTCTGCAGCACATTGTCCACAGAAAATACATTGAGCCATTCCACGCCAAGTTTTTTAATCGTGTCCAAAAGACCGGCACGCACCATCGAGATAAACCATCCGCCATTTCCATTTGGCGAAGCCGAGATACGTCCTTTGTCTTCCATATAAATCTTTCCGTCGTAGCTGACGGACGGTGCCATCTGCTGAACAAAGAAAAATACATAGTCCTCATTATATCCGAAAAATTTCTTTTCCTTAAAAAATTCTACCGTATCTTTGTTATTTTTTTCACTGGTCATAATAAAGAGCGGAACCCAGGCTCCCGTCTCTTTGACAACATCCATAATATTATGGATCAGCTGCTCAAACAAATATAATTCTTTATGTACCCCTACATTGAGCATTCCTTTTGGTTTATCCAGTCCCAGACGAGTTCCCTGACCGCCTGCCAAGAGTACTGCCCCTACTTTACCGGCACGAATTGCTTCGCATCCCATTTTTCGATATTGGTCTTTTTCTTTCTGAATCTCATCCAATGTAACCGCACCAAGTGGTTCCAGTTTTCCCTTTTCCACTTCTTTGCTCTCTTTCTTTAGCAGATCCAGCAATGTGATATCCATCTTTTCAATCTGTGCCAGAAGTTTCTCCTGATCTTCTTTGGTGAGTTCCTCATAATATGCCAGCAGATGCTGCTGTCCTGCCTGCTCACATTTCCGCTTTGCCTCTTCTAACGTCATAGCCTGCTCCATTCTTTCCTTCTATTTGGGATTTATTTCGAATCCCGCCCCTAATACAGATACTTATATCCATTGTACCATTTTTTTCAAAATACACAACCCTTTAAATCATTTTAATTTCATTTCTGTTGTTTTTCCTATAAAAAAGTGATAATATAAATATGTATGCAAAAAAACGAACAGGGATTTTCCCTCAAAGAACGGAGGATTACAATGACAAACAGTGAAAAAGCGCTTGCTTTACACAAAGAATGGAATGGAAAAATCGAAACAACCCCAAAATGCGAAGTAAAATCCAGAGAAGATCTGGCACTTGCTTACACTCCGGGTGTCGCTGAGCCATGCAAAGTGATTGCCGAAGATAAGGAAGCTGCTTATCAATATACGATCAAATCAAACACTGTCGCTGTCGTTTCTGACGGAAGTGCCGTACTCGGTCTCGGAAACATCGGCGCCGCTGCCGCTATGCCTGTTATGGAAGGAAAAGCGGTATTATTTAAAGAGTTCGGAAATGTCAATGCGTTTCCGATCTGCTTAGACACACAGGATACCGAAGAAATCATCAAAACGGTAGTAAATATCGCACCGGCGTTCGGAGGCATTAATTTGGAAGATATTTCTGCTCCTCGATGCTTTGAGATTGAAAGCCGTTTGAAAGAGCTTCTTGATATCCCGGTATTTCATGATGACCAGCACGGAACTGCCATCGTCGTACTTGCCGGCATTATCAACTCGTTAAAAGTTACCGGAAAGAAAAAAGAGGATTGCAAAATCGTGGTAAACGGTGCCGGTTCTGCCGGTATCGCGATCAGCAAACTTCTTCTCCGTTACGGTTTCCCAAATCTCACTCTTTGCGACAAATCGGGTATCTTAAATAAAGATTCGAAAGATTTGAACTGGATGCAGAAAGAGATGATGGAGGTAACAAATCTGGAAGGTAAGTCTGGTACACTCGCGGATGCATTTGTCGGTGCTGACATTTTCGTCGGGGTATCCGCTCCAAATATTGTCAGCGAAGAAATGGTAGCTTCCATGAATAAAGATGCCATTCTGTTTGCCATGGCAAATCCAACCCCTGAGATCATGCCTGACCTTGCAAAAAAAGCCGGTGCAAAAGTAGTTGGTACCGGTCGTTCGGATTTTCCAAATCAGGTCAACAACGTAGTCGCTTTCCCTGGTATCTTTAAAGGTGCTTTGGAAGGACGTGCAACCCAGATCACAGAAGAAATGAAACTGGCTGCTTCCCTGGCACTTGCTTCTCTTGTACCGGACGACGAGTTAAACGAAGACAATATCCTGCCGGAAGCTTTCGACCCACGTGTCGCAGATGTCGTAAGCGCAGCCGTAAAAGAACATATCCATGAATAATCGGAAAATGTGGGGCGAAAAGCCCTACCATTCTTTAGATTACGAAATGAAACACCGCTTTGGGGAGAAAGTGTACAAAATCTCCCTGGATGGCGGTTTAACCTGTCCCAACCGCGATGGTACTTTGGATACGCGGGGCTGTATTTTTTGCAGCGGAAATGGTTCCGGTGATTTTGCTGCTCCCCGCTGTTCTTCTGTCACAGCGCAGATTACACAGGGAATCGAGGGCATAAAAAAGAGAAAACAGGTCGGCCGTAAATTCATTGCCTATTTCCAATCTTTTACAAACACATACGCACCGGTCGCCTATCTGGAGCCACTTTACAAAGAAGCTCTCGCCCATCCGGATGTGGTAATGCTTTCCATCGCCACCAGACCGGACTGCCTGCCGCCGGACGTGCTGCATCTGCTCGCCGAATGTAACCGGATCAAACCTGTCATCGTAGAACTTGGACTTCAGACAAGCAGCGAAGCCACCGCGCAGTTTATTCGCCGCGGGTATCCGCTTTCTGTATATGATGATGCCGCAACAAAGTTAAAAGGACTTGGTATCGAAGTTGTAACCCATGTGATCGCCGGACTTCCCGGTGAGACAAAACAGGATTTTTACAATACACTCAGCCATGTGGCAGCCTGTCATAGTGATGGCATAAAAATTCAACTGCTGCATATTCTAAAAGGAACCGACCTGGCAGCCCTTTATGAATCCGGTCAGTGCACGGTGCTTACACAGGAAGAATATATTGATCTCGTTTTGCAGTCAATTGCTCTTCTGCCACCGGAGATAACGATTCACCGTCTTACCGGAGACGGACCAAAAGAATTGCTGCTCGCCCCTTTATGGAGCAGCCGCAAACGCGAGGTGCTTAATGAGATCCACAAGCAGCTAAAACAACAGAACATCTGGCAAGGAAAGGAGTATAAGAATCATGAATGAAGCATTTACTATTTACAAACTGATCATTTTATACACACTCAATGAAATCGAATCCCCTTTAACCTTCGGACTGATCTCGGATTATCTTACCGGGCATGAATACACGAATTATTTCAATGTCCAGAACGCATTCGCCGAGTTACTGGATGCGGACCTGATTCATTGTTCCAACACCTACAACACCGCTTACTACGAAATTACGCCTGCCGGCAGAGAGACTTTGGAATTATTTGGAAACACCTTGTCTCGAGAGATTCGTCAAGAAATTGACGAATATTTACAAGCAAACAATCACGAGATCATACAGCGTGTTACTCTGATCAGTGATTATAGTAAAAATACAAACGGGGAATATACTGCCACCTGCAGTCTGATGGAAAAAAATATTCCAATCTTTGAACTTAAATTATCCGTTCCGGATGAAGAAGATGCCATTCGCATCTGCAATAACTGGCGGGCAAGCAGTGACGATCTGTATGCCATGGCTGTTAAAAATTTACTCCGTCCCACAGAGGAGACGGAGTAATCCGTTTCTTTTTATCGATTTGTAAGATATTTCATTGGATTAAACTGTCTATAAGTATACTTATCCAGGAACTCATAACTGTTATAATTTCCGGAGAACGCCGGTCCTTTACGAAGTTCCAGATGAAGATGCGTTCCGTAAGCAGCTCCTGTCGCTCCCATCGTAGAAATGACCTCTCCTTTTTCTACCTTATCTCCGGCTTTACAACGTATCCTATTGCAATGTGCATAATACGAATAAATTCCATTTCCATGATATACTATTACCAATTTTCCAAAAGAAGATCGTTTTGCCGCACTATGATATTTTGCATAAACTACAGTACCATCGGCGATTGCTTTAATCGATGTTCCTTTTGATACCCCTTTTACATCAATTCCAAGATGACGCCCACCGTGTACAGAACATCCGCAATGGAACCCGTCACCTTTTACACCACCGTCTACCGGCCACGCCCAGGTAGTCTCCTTGACTTTAAAGTCTTTCTGTAACGCCACACGCTCATTTCCATAAGTATCGGAAACTTTTACCTCATAGGTATATCTTCCGGCATCCAGTTTGGAAAAATGAATGTCATTGTCGATCTTACTCAGGTCAAATTTTTTGCTGTTTGCCTTTTTCTTAATCTCAACGGTATCTTTTCCCTTTGCATCAATGATACTTGCTTCCACCTTTTGCATTTTATGATTTGCCTTCAAGGTACCTTTTAAGGTAAACTGCTGACCTTCATAAATTTTCTTTGGGTACGAACATTTTTTCTTTTTTACCACCAATGTGTTCTGTGGTGCAGCAGTCGGTTCTGCCGTTGGCTCCGCTGTTACTTCCGGCTGTGGTTCTGCCGTCGGTGCCGGCACCTCCTCATTAATCCCCGCCGGGGATACCGGCTGTTCTTCGGCATATACCACTGTTTTTGGCATTCCGGATGACACAGCCATCGCAAAAATCATCATTACGGCAAGCACACGTTTTCCACACTTGCCAAAGCCACTTACTTTTCTCACGTTTTCCTCCATTTTACTTAATATCGTTGTAATATTCTCACACAATAACTTTATAATTTTGTAACATCTTCTACAGTATACACTATTTTTTTTCATTCTACAAGTGTAATTTTAAACATTTTCACTAAAAAAAGTAAAAAAAAATTGATTTTTACGAAAAAATTCGATACAATATAAACAAAGTTGTATCTATTTAGAATCACTATTTGGAAGGGCAACCTGAATAGTTACACACAATTTTGAAAGGCGGGATACTATGAAAAATCAAACTTTTTTAACTCTTCCGGATGACGACGGTCATCAAATATGTCCGAACTGCAATTCCAATATGCGTTATAAATATGGCGGCATTTTCGTATGCGACAAGTGCGGCACCGAAACGACAAATGATTACGGTAAGGTTAAAAAATATCTGGACGAGCATGGTCCAACCAATGCCATTGATCTGGCTCAGCAGACGGGGGTCTCTTCCTCTAAGATTTCCGCATATCTTCGCGAAGGAAAGCTGGAAATTCCGGAAAATTCTACTGTCTTTTTACATTGTAAGGGATGTGGCACACCGATCCGCTTTGGAGAATACTGTACCCGATGTGCCAAATCCACCGATATCAAAGGTGCTTATATCGGCGACATCCCGAAAAACCACGAAGCCAAAGTCCGCTTCATGAAGGAAAAGCATTAATGGCTTTTTACCCTTTTACAAACACTCCACGATCCATATGTTCGTTTTTTTCCCTGTATTTGGAATGCTCGGATTTTCACATAACATTTTCCGACACCATTCCATGTCAGGGATACTTTTGTCCTTTTGGTATATTTTACCATTCTCATTTTTCCTTTTTTTCGTTTCATAAAGACAACCTGGTACCCTTTTGCATTCTTACTTTTTTCCCATACAAGACGGATTTTTCCGCCACGGTATCCGGTCTTTTTAAAACGTACTTTTCCCGGCTTCTGCTTCTGCGTTTTCACCCCAAACAATGTCGATTTCTTTCCCTGTCTATCCGCGCCTTCCGTTGAAATCACCGCCGCTTTATTTATCTCCGGCGACGATTTTTTTATCTGCTGCTGTACCGCTGCGGATGTTTTCTCCGCTTCTGTTCCGTTGTCTCCCGACACCTGTGACGGAACTGCTGTCGCCTCCGGCTTCACACCCACGTCCGGCGTAATTGTCGGCTGCGGCTCAGACGTTTCTCCCGGCACTTTTGTCGGCTGTGGCGAAGGTGTTTCTCCCGGTGTGATGGCTGGCTTTGGAACAACCGCTGCTTCCTGGACATGCAGCGGAATTTTCTCATATACCGTCTGATAATGCTCCGTGTCCTCCGGCTCATAATATGCCTCATAGTACGCGGTTCCCGCTCGCGGCACACACTCCGGCTCAGTCCAGTACCAGTGTTCCGGCAGTTTGATATCTTTTAGTCTCTGCTCTGGATGATAGGAAACCGCCTCCAATACCGGTATCACATAATCCGGTTTTCTTTTTAACACAACGACCTCCATCTCCCTCATGATTTCCTGATTCCGATAGAGAATCATCAATTTTTGCAGACCGGTTTCCTGCGGCGTTGCCGCCTCGTCCTGCCAGCGGTATTTTACATCAGGATTTTTTCCCATAAATGATTTACTCCCCAATGTATCACCATATACGATCTCCATCGGCTCAGGGTACGGTACCACATCAACCTTTTGCTGAATTTGAAACCGGTTCCAGTCAAGTTCATTCTGGCTCCATTCACTCCAATCATAATTTCGAAGATCCTTTGGGCGGAAAATAAGTGTGTATTCCGACTTACTCTGCGTTACTTTTTCTTCCGGTTTTGCCCAGCAGAAATCTCCCAATTCCAGATTATCCGGTACAATTTCAGACTTTTCCAGTTCGTCTCCTTCTGCGAGAAATCCGGCAGAAATGTGGGGTAGTTCTCCTTTTTTCCTTCGAACGGAAAGAACAACGTCGCGCACAATATTTCCGCTTTTACTATCATATCCCTGCACCTCTCTGTAATCATAATTTTTCTTATCAGATGGCTCGTAGCACATCGGGCTTTTCGCATCATCTACGGAAGGAACATAGGTCGGATCCATCCACGTAAACGTTCCATAGTCATCCTGCATTCCAGTCGTTGGAATATCACATAAAGAAGTTCCATATATCACTTCATTTGTGATCGGGAACGTCACATCTGTGACCGGTTTCTTTTTAATCTCAATCTGCTGCACCCCAGTTACTTGTCCATATCCCGTTTTGGTAACCTGGTAATATATATTATAAGTCCCTGCATCCTTGTATTTCGGACACTCTACAGCTGTATACTTCCCTATCGATGTCCCATATCTGATCTTGGCGCCATCTACCCCGATGACCCGGATCCCATGTTCTTTTTCATCATAGATACCACTATAACCTTCTGCCACAACCGGCATCGTCCCCTGCACGATCGTAACGTCTGCCCTTCCGGTTATTGTCGTATAATTTGCCCGCGACACCTGATAATACACAGTATATTTCCCCGGAAGAGTGTATCGTGGGGATGCTGTCAAAGAATATTCCCCTGATTTTGTACCATACCGTACCGTGGTACCTGCCGGTGTCTGCAATGTAATTCCGTGCGCTTTTTCATCAAAAACTCCCTGATACGATTTTGCATTTACTCCGGTAAGAATAGCTTTGCGTATCGTAAAAGATAGCTGTTTTTTACCACTGTAATCCCCGATTCCTGTGATTATAACTGTCGCTGTTCCTGCACTGATATTATCCGTATAGGCGACCGTGTAATCTGTATTTTCTTTAAGAAGCACACTGCCATAGTAAACCTTCGGTTCCGGACAGATGGCTTTTCCGGTATAAGTGACCGGGGAAAGCGGACTTACCGTGCAGTCTTCCAGCGACTGCGGAATCTTTTCGCCTGCTTTCAATTTACCCCATACACCGGTTGTCTCCAGATTTCCGCAATTCCATCCCGCTGCCAGATAGCGGCGGATCAGATGTGCATTTCCTGCAATATAATTTACTGCCATCCCTGTACCTGCCGCTCCTAAAAACTCTCCCTTGGCGGAAGAATCACACACAGATGTCACCGCAGCAAATTTATTATATCCGGCAGTATCATTGATTACAGCATAAATTGTACAAGATCCGCTTGCCCGGACACATCCGGCATAGCATCCGGACATATTTTTTACCGACGATGGGATATTCGGTACCGCTTTTAGCTTTTCACAACCATAAAACATCTCGCTGATATTTTCTATCGTTTTCGGTAAAGACGGTGCTTTGCTCAACGAATTACATTGATAAAAACACTTTGCAGCCTCCGTGATTCCTTCGGGAAGTTCGGGTGGATCTGTAAGTTTTTTACAGTCTTTGAACATTGCGGTCACATTTGTCACCCCAGTTGGAATCGAAACCGGTTTGGCAACCGATGTTCCCTGCAAAAGATAGGAGTAATCTTTTACCTGTGTCGTTTCAATGTTCGGAAGCCTCGAAAGTGCTGCACAACCCTGAAACACTCCTTTCAAATTTTTTACACTTTTCGGAATAGTTACCGCCTGATTAAAACTGGTGCAGTTTTCAAATGTATGTTCCATCGTTTCGACGGAATCCGGTATTTTCCCTACCGATCGAAGTGACCGGCAGTTCTGGAACGTCTGCGTGAGATTGCGGATACCGTTCGGAAAATCTCCGACACTCTGGAGATTGACACAATTATAAAAGTAATTCGTCAGATCCCCATCCTGAATGCTGCTCACATCAAACGTTACCGACTTAATCCGACCGGCATACTCACGCCAAGGAATCTTGTCCGGCTCAAGCAATGGAAATTTGAGTGATCCCCGAAACAATAAATTTCCTTCCGAATCCAAATCCCAGCGGATTGGACCGATGGTTCCCCATACATCCTTCGCAGCCGATACAATGATACCATTTCCGGCCAGGGTGCCTAAAAGAAGCCCTGCCACTAAAATCAGTGCTGTCAAACGTTTTTTTAATTTTTTAACCATAGAATCCTCCCTTTGCATTCATTGTAATTTTGTTGCTAAGTTACTAAGTTACTAAGTCATTGAGTCCATGGACGACTTGTCCTCATTGATTCTTAGATTCTGAGAATCTGAGATTGAATTTGATTATATATCGTTTCCTAAGAAAATGCAAGTGGTTTTTTTTAATTTTTTTCAATTCTGAGTCAAAAAGTAAAACCAGCCCCCAAAATCACGAGGCTGGCCATATTATCATAAATATTTTTATTACGGTTCTGTGTTGAGCATATACTCTGTAGTGATCATATCTACATGAAGTTTATTTACCAGATCATATGCTTTTTCAATCGTGTTTACGGTCCAGACATTGACCTGTCTGCCCGCCGTCTGAAGGCGGTATACATCCGATGCTGTCACAAGGGACTGACGGGTATCAAGATCGATCTGATTGCTGATACACCAATCGATCACACTCGAGGTAACCGATGTCGTCTTATTGAAATCTTCCGCACCATATACATACTGAAGCTGTGATGTATTGACCCCATCCAGCCGCTGCAAGGAAAGAAGGTTGCTCTGATGCACACTGATAAAATAGGTCTCATTTAACAATCCTGCATCTTTTACCTGCTTCACAATTTTCCGCAGATCAGCATCATTTAATTCTTCTTTGATCTCGACAAAAGGATGAACCTCTTTATTCTTTTTCATCACACCGAGATATTGCTCAAATGTCGGCATCGTCAGATTATCGTAAGCATCCACATTACTTCCATTGATCATAAAATATTTCTTGATCTGTTCTGTCGTCAATGTTGCGATTTGAAAATCATAGCCAAACATACGGTTCAGATTCCCATCATGGGAAACCATGAACTCACCATCTAATGTTTTCCATATATCACACTCTATTCCATAAAAACCACTTTCGAGTGCTTTTTCAAATGCCGGAATCGAATTTTCCGGTGCCTGAGAACTAAATCCCCGATGCGCGATCAATTTTTGATTCGAAATTTCCATACGAAACACCTCTACCTTGATATTTGCGGTTGAATGTCCATCTGCGGCATCCACACGAATCACAGCTGTTCCGGGCTCTAAGCCGGATACGATTCCGCTAGCCGAAACCACGGCAACCGTCGGATCTGAACTTGTATAACGCAGTGATTTATTAGACGCATTTGCCGGCTGAATCGATGCGGAAATCCCAAAACTTTTCCCTTTTTCCAGTCTCTTCGTCGTGGCTCCGCCATTGATCGTTATGCTCTTTGTCAGCACCCTAGACTGAATAACATAACTTCCGGATTTTCGCGTTCCATCTTTGCTTCGCGCTGTGATCACAGCTTCGCCTTTTCCTTTTGCCACAACGGTTCCCTTGGAAGAAACAGAGACCACCGATGGGTTTGAAGATTGATACGTCACTTTTTTATCTGTCGCATTTCCCGGCAGCACAATCGGCTTTAAATTAGCTTTCTGTCCTACTTCCAATTCCTGCTTCTTCACTGCAAAACTAACACTCGTAACTTTACGTCCTACCTGCACTTTTATCTTTGCCTTTTTACCGGAACCGTCTGCAGCCTTTAACCAAATATTGGCTTTTCCATAACGTTTTCCACGAATCACGCCCTTTTGAGACACGGTAACAACCTTTTTATTGGACGACTTCCATCTCACTTTTTTCTTCATAGAAGCTGGTTTTACTTTTGCTTTCAACTGTATTTTTTCTTTTTTATTGATCAGAACGGTTTTTTCAGCACTCGCTATCTTTACTTTCTTAATCTTCTCTGCTTTTGCTACTACCGGTTTTCCCCCCGCCAGAAGAAATATCCCTGCCATCACAATAGCCGCTGCGCCTATATATATTTTTTGCTTCATCTTGTTACATCTCCCTTTTTCACTTCGGTTGCATTTAGTATAACAGCCATCTGTTACATTTTCATGGCAAACCACACATTTTTTATTGTCTCACGTTCCCCTAAAAAAGTCAACAGAAAGACCGCGGCAAAAAACTGCCACGGTCTTATTTTTTATGTTTGGTTTTGTATGATACACAAAGTATTAATAAGCGTTATTATATTTTTCGCCTGTCATCAATGCTTTTCCTTTGATCGCAAACAATTCCGACACGCCGACAACCTGAATTCCATTGTCCTTGCAATACTTCAGGATTTCCGGAACCGCCTGTGCTGTCTTTTCATGAACAGAATGCATGTTGATGATATCGCCATCTTTGAGGTTCTTTGTTACATTTTCGACAAGATTTTCTTTTGTCGTACGGTTTTCGTAATCGTTACTCCATACTGATACATCGATAAATGGTTTTTCGATCACAGCAAACATTGTATCACTATAAGCTACATTTGGTGCGCGGAATAAGAAATTGTTATATCCTGTCAATTCCTTCAAAAGTGCGTCCGTCTTCTGAATCTTCTCTTTGATTATATCTGCATCTTCTTTGTTCAGTCCATTGGAATCGTAGGAGTGGTTTGCCACTTCAAATCCTGCCTCTTTGGCGGAAATTACTTCATTTCGAGAATCTTCATCGTGCTCAATATGTGCTCCAATGTAGAAGAATGTTGCATGTGCACCATATTCTTTCAATGAATTCTGAATCTGCATACCATAATCTACAAATTTGCTGTAACCACCCGGGCCGTCGTCAAATGAGATAGCTACTACCGGCTTGCTTGGGTCAATATTCGCATCGATCCATGCCCGATCCAATCCGTCGTAATGGAATTCGGAAGATTCAAATTCCGGTGTTACTGTCGGTGCCAGTGTAGGTTTCACGCCACCTTCGGTATATACAGCGCCTTCTTTGGCTACAAACTCGATGCTTGTGATCGTGATGGATTTCAAGGCTGCCGGCCATCCATAGTTATTTGCACTGTCCATTGGCTGAACGTTGAGACCTACTGCACTTCCTGACACTTTGTCACCAGACAGATCAATTGTCGTTGATGTCTCATCTGTGGATGACAAATTATAAGAAAATGCAATACCATCGCTATATCCATCCAGGTCATCCGCTGTAGATGCTACGGCAATCTTTCCACCGGTAATCGTTGCAATATCTGCTTCTTCATTGATTTCCAGTGTATAACCTACTTTTACTTCTTTGAAATAGGACAGATCAAAGCGGCTTTCAATCTGGCTGCTAAAATCAAGTGCTGCCGGAGAACTTGTAAATGTTTTCGCAGAGACTTTGCTCATATCGATAACAATATTTTTAACCGGTTCATTTGCTTTTGGTGACTCGCTTGGTGCCGTTGTCGGTGCTTCACTGACAACCGGTGTCTCACTAACCGTCGGTGCGGTTGTTACCGGTGAAGAAGCCGGTTTATTTGTTGCTGGAGCCTGCGTCGCCGGGGCTTTTGTTGCCGGAGCCTGTGTCGCCGGAGCCTGTGTCGGCTGAACATCTGTGTTTGCTGCTTTTACCTTCACTTTGCAAGTCAGTTTTTTCTTTCCTGCTTTTGCCGTTACCACTGCTTTACCGGCTTTCTTTCCGGTAATCACTACACTTGCTTTTTTCTTCTTTGACAATTTGATGACTTTTTTTCCTTTTGTCACCGACCATTTTACTTTCTTTGTCGCTTTCTTTACTTTTAATGTCACCTTCTCACCCTGTGTGATAGTAATTTTTTTCTTACTGAGTGACATCTTTGCTGCTGCATCCGCCACTGGTGATGTCATGCTGATCACCATCGATCCGGCCAGAACCAGACCTAACATTTTTGCTGTTTTTCTTCCCAAAACATTATCCTCCTTATTTTTTAAATAGGATAAGCGCCAACCCTCCGTGGCTCTTATCGTTTTCGTTATATAGAGTATAACATTTTTACCATCTATTGGCAAATTATTATTGTGTTATGATAATCATAAGTTTTTATTTATACCGTTCGTTTCTTCGTCGTTTCCGGCACAATATACCAGAAAAATTTTATTTTTTTCGTAAATACGAGTTTGTTTCTGCCGGAAGCCCTTTCTTTTCCAGTCTGCGATGGCTCCAGCGTTTTACTGTTTTATACAAAACAGAGAATACAGGAACCGCACAGATCATACCGATCAATCCAAACAACGATCCGAATACCAAGATGGAAAACAAAATCCAGAAGCTTTCCAGACCAACGGATTCTCCAATGATCTTCGGTCCGATAATATTTCCGTCCACCTGCTGAATGATGATGATAAGTACAAGGAAGATCACTCCTTTAAACGGCGATGCCAGAAAGACAAGCAGCGCACTTGGGATAGCTCCGATATATGGTCCAAAAAATGGGATGATATTGGTTACGCCGACGAGTACACTGATCAACGCCGTGTATGGAATATTCGCAATACTGAGCAATAAAGGTAATGATCGCTACAATGATCGAGTCAATGATCTTTCCACTGAAAAACTTGGCAAAAGACCAGTTAATGTCTTTTCCAAAGGCCAAGATGCGATTTGCACGCTTTTCCGAAAAAAATGTATACAAAAGACGTTTTGCCTGTGCACAGAACCGCTCTTTTCCCGCCATCAGATAAATCGAAACGATAATTCCGATGACAACATTTAACAGCATACCAAGGGCACTCAAAAGACCATCCGACACACTGCCGAGGATTTCCGTGCTTGCCGGCAAAAGGTCATTCTGTACCCAATTGCGAACCTGAGTATACACGGTATTTGTACTTTCTTTCATATATTGTGCTATTTCCGGATGTTTTTTCCCGATATCGTTCGCTACCTGAAGCGTATTTCGGTAATAATCCGGAAGATTATCTGCCAGATTGGTAATACTGTCGACAACTTCCGGCACGACAAGCATAGACAGCCAGAAAATCACTGCAGCTGCAAGCACGAGTACAAGTACAATTGATATCCCTCTTGCAAATGCGCGCACTCTCTTATCCGTCTTATTGATTTTTCGAAGCAAAGGAATGAACACCATTCTCTCCATGCCATTGACCATTGGGCTTAACAGATAGGCGATCACCAAGCCGATATAAATAGGCGTCAATGCCGAATTCAATTTTCCAAAAGCTGCTGTTACTACATCAAAATTAAAAAAGATAAATCCACAGATCAAAACAGCCATTAAGACACAAAACGCCGTAATCCCTGCATATATGTATTTATTCTCCAATTTTTTCATAGATGTCCTCCATTCCATTTTCTCCCATATCAAAAAGGTTAGTGACTGCCACTAACCTCATTATACTTTGTTTTTCCATAATTCTCAATGTTTTTTCATAACAATTCCAAACGTTTTATCCTTTCATCTTTGGCTTAAATACCAGTGACGCCAAAAAGCTGATGACAAGTGCCCCTGAAATACCGACAGCCGCCCGCTCCATACCACCATAAAAGATACCGATAAACCCTCTTTTATCTACCGCTTCTTTCACGCCTTCAAATAAAAGATGTCCAAACCCGATCAAAGGCACCGTCGCTCCGGCTTTTGCCCAGTTGGCAAACGGTTCATACAGATGCAGGGCGCTTAATACCGCTCCCAGACATACCAAGATAACCATAATCCTTCCCGGAAGCAGTTTCGTATTGTCCATAAACAGCTGCACTACCGCGCAGATTGCTCCCCCGATTAAAAAAGAAATCAAATACTCCATCTTGTCTTCTCCTTTCACATACATTCGAGCATGACACCATGCGCGATTCCCGGCACCGAATTTCCCTCATTGAAACTGACGGTCGATAAAAGCGCTCCGGTCGGCACAAACAGCACTCTCCGCCACGCATGTTTCCGCATTTTTTTCAAGATATACCCCGTCAGCGTGATCGCGCTGCAGCCACAGCCGCTTCCTCCGGCATGCGTATCCTGTTCTTCGTTATAATAAATTTCCGTTCCGCAGTCCATATGCTGCTTGCTGATATCATATCCGTAACCCAGCAGCATATCCTTTAAAATCCGCTGTCCGATTGTTCCGAGATCCCCTGTAATGATCTTGTCATAATAGTCCGGTTCTACCCCAAAATCTTTGAAATTGTTCAAAATACAATCACAGGCTGCCGGCGCCATACAAGCGCCCATATTCATGCTGTCTTTGATGCCGTAATCCGTGATCACTCCGGTCGTAATCCCGCGGATACACACGTAATCCATCTCTTTACGTTTCCATTTTCCGTCTCCCCTTCCGATCACAACTGCGCCGCTTCCTGTCACCGTCCATGTCGCCGAATACGGTCGCTGGTTTCCGTACGCCAAAGGAAAACGAAACTGCTTTTCCGCGCTGGCAAAATGACTCGACGTCATGGCGACAATGTACTCTGCAAAGCCGCCTTCCACAAGCATGGAACCGATTGCCATCGACTCTCCCATCGTCGAGCACGCACCATAAACACCAAACATCGGTATATTCAGATTCATGATGCCAAACGAAGTCGCGATCAGCTGCCCGAGCAGATCCCCTGCCACGATATACCGGATATCTTCCGATTCCAGTCCGGCATTGCGGATTGCGATGTCTGCTGCCATATGCTGCATTTTACTCTCCGCCTCTTCCCATGTTTTTCCACCAAACAACGGATCGTCTTCTATAATGTCATAATATTTTCCAAATTTTCCGGCTCCCTCTTTTTCTCCGGCTACGGAAGCAGCTCCGATAATGCACGGCGGCACTTCAAACTGCACGCTCCGCTTTCCAATCATTTTGTCCATAATTCCTCCAACAACCGTGCACACCCGAGCAGACTTTTGCTGCAAAAAAGCGGCTGCACATACTATTTTTATGTAGTATGCACAACCGCTTTCATTTTATTCATCAAAAATAATTATTTCTTTTTGTTACCGGCTTTTTTCGCTTTGGCTTTCTTCTGAGCACTGCGATTCATAAAGTACCAAATAGTACCTGCCAGACATACAGAAGAATAGCATCCGGAAATGATACCTGCCATCATCGGTACCGCAAACTGGCGGATGGAATCCACACCAAGAACGGCAAGACAAAGTACCATTACCAACGTTGTGATTGAAGTATTAAAGCTTCGGCTCAAGGTCTCTGTAATACTTGTGTTTACAATTTCTGCCAAGTCCGTGTTACCCAGTTTCTTACGGTTTTCACGCACACGGTCGAATACTACGATCGTCGCGTTGATCGAGTAACCTACGATCGTCAGCATACAGGCGATAAATGTACTTCCGACAGTAATGGACGCACTTCCGATCGCATAAACCATAAGCACTACCATAACATCATGAAGAAGTGCGATAACGGAACTTGCACCAAATGCAAGATTCTTGAATCTGATCCAGATGTAGATCAACATACCTACTGCTGCAATAAGCACGGCTACGATCGCATCCATACGCATTTCGTTACTTACCGAAGCAGAAATGGTCTCTACTTCGATACTCTTATCACTAACACCATATTTTTCCACTACCGTAGAGATTACTTTCTTCTGCTGATCTTCGGTAAAGGCCGGTGTACGAACAATCAATGTCTTTTCGCCGGATACATCCGAAAGTTCTGCTTCGGATACATTTGCCGCCGATTTCACAACATCGGTTACTTCATTTTTGAAGTCTGCGCTCGCATTACCGGAAGCATCAAATCCTTCACCCTTGTAATCCGTAAAGGTAATCGATGTGGAGGAACCACCTAAGAACTCAAGACTATAGTTAAGTGGCTGTCCCATTTTTACCATATTCATAACCAGTCCGCCGATGCACAAAAGAAGAAGGCAGCCGGAAATGATCGCATATTTCTTAATATTTCCAACAAAGTTGATCGGTTTTCTTGCTTTCTGTATTCCGTAGAACTTCACATCGTCAAAACCAAGTCCCACAAATGCATACAAGATCCATCTTGTTACGAAGATTGCCGTAAACATAGAAAGGATAATACCAATTGCCAGTGTCTGGGCAAATCCCATAACGGTACCGGATCCTTTGATATAAAGAACAACGGCAGCGATCAATGTCGTAACGTTACCATCGATGATCGCGGACAACGCTTTCTCAAATCCGATCTTGATTGCTGAACGAACCGTCTTTCCTGTCGCCAGTTCCTCTCGGATACGGGTAAAGATAATACAGTTCGCATCCACCGCCATACCGATTGCAAGAATAACTCCGGCGATACCCGGCAGAGTCAACGTGACATCCAGACCGTTAATGGCAAGCACGGATGCACCTACGTAGAATAACAGCGCAAGGGAGGCTGCTACACCGGGGATCCAATACATAACGATCATGAAGATAATAACCAGGGCAAGACCGATCGCACCGGCGATCAAACTTGTCTTAAGTGCATCTCCACCAAGTTTTGCTCCTACGATATTGGAACGGATATTTTTCAGTTCCAGTGGAAGCGCACCGATACGAAGAGTAGATGCCATATCCTCTGCTTTTGAAAACTCATCAAAACTTCCGGAGATAACGGCTTCTCCACCGTCAATTGCCTCACGGATAACCGGAGAGGATACGATCTCGCCATCGTAAATGATCGAGAACTGCTCACCTACGTGATCGGTTGTTACTTTTTTAAATTTCTTTGTTCCCTTTGCATTAAATGAAAGTTTTACAACATTTTCTGACTGGCCTGTCGTGGAATCCTGCTGTGTTGCTGCTTCTGCAGTCTTTAACATGGAACCGTCGATGATGACATCTTTCTTGTCATAGGTCGCCGTCTTTCCATCTTCTCCAACCTTTACATTGTTGTAAAGAACAAATTCCAACGCTCCCGCTTTTCCAAGCTTGTCCAATACTGCCTGTGGATCATCAACATCCGGAACGTCAACCGTTACACGGTTATTTCCTTCCTGATAAACAGAAGCTTCTGTACTTTCGTTCTGTACACGCATCTGCATTTTATACACAGTATCTTTCATTTCCTGAGCAGTTGGATTTTCTTTTGTCGCTTCGTATGTAACGCTGACACCACCTGCCAAGTCAAGTCCTAAGCGGATGTTTTTTGCACTACCCCGCTTTGCTCCTCCAATTCCCGTGTATGCCACAACACAAACTGCGGCAGTTACAAGGAGAATGACAAGAAGCTGTAAAACGCCCTTTAACTTAGTATTCATTGTGAAAATCTCCTTTTCTAAAAATGTACCAAAATATTATAGCATAAACAAATGCTTTCTTCAAGTAGATTTCTTTCGTTTTAACCGAAGTTCTTTAAAAAAACCGCTCATCAGCCGGCTGCATGGTTCTTCCAAAATCCCCCGCTCCACTTCTACCCGGTGGTTAAACCCCGGCATATCCAGCAGATTCAGGACGGAACCGGCACATCCCGCCTTCGGATTCATGCTTCCGATCACCACTTTGGGGATTCTTGCCTGCACGATCGCTCCGGCACACATCGGGCAGGGTTCCAGCGTGACATACATCGTGCATTCCTCCAGCCGCCAGTCCCCGAGAACCCGGCTTGCCTTATCGATCACAATGATCTCCGCATGCGCCAGTGTGTTTTTCTTTTTATTTCGTTTGTTATACCCTCTGGCGATAATTTTCCCCTCATGGACCAGCACACAGCCGATTGGCGTTTCTTCCATGGCATAAGCTTTCTTCGCCTGCCGGAGCGCTTCTTTCATGAATTTTTCGTCATCGCTCATTTTCTTTCTCATGCGCATTTCCTTTCTGCTAAACATTTCCAATTTACAGCAACAGCCGGGGCAGTGCATGTCTTTTGTCACACTCTGCTCCGGCCATGTATTTTTCATTCTTGCATTTTATTTCTTATGCCAATGCTGCGGTAATGATCGCCATGGAATATACTTCACTTGCATTGCATCCACGGGAAAGGTCATTGATCGGTGCATTCAGTCCAAGAAGGATTGGGCCGTAAGCATCAAAGTTACCCATACGCTGTGCAATTTTGTAACCGATATTTCCTGCGTTGATATCAGGGAAAATAAAGGTGTTTGCATGTCCAGCCACTTCGGACTGCGGACATTTTGTACGAGCTACACGAGGTGCTACTGCAGCATCAAATTGAAGTTCGCCTTCGATCGGAAGGTTTGGTGCTGCTTTCTTTGTCTTCTCTGCGGCGTTACGCATCTTATCTACATCTTCGCCTTTGCCGGATCCCAATGTAGAATAGCTGAGAAACGCAACCCGAGGATCGATTCCGAAAATCTTTGCACATTCGGAAGCCTCCAACGCGATCTCAACCAATTCATCTTCGGTCGGTTTGATATTAATCGCGCAGTCTGCCATCGCAAGCACTTCATTTTCACCGGTTGCGGATGGACGAACCAGAATAAAGCAGGAAGATACGATGGAATTGTTTGGCTTTGATCTGCAATGCCGGACGAACCGTATCTGCCGTAGAATATGTCGCTCCACCTAGCAATGCATCTGCTTTTCCCATCTTCACAAGCATCGTTCCGAAATAATTTGCCTGAGACAAAATTCCACGAGCCTGCTCCGGTGTCATTCCTTTATTTTTACGGATCTCACAAAGCATATCCACCATCTCATCAATCTCGTCATAATTCAATGGATCAATGATCTCAGCCCCACGGATATTAAAGCCGCTCTCTTCTGCTGCCTTTGTAATCTCCTCTTTGTTACCAACTAATACAGGGGCAAGAAATGTACTTGCCAAAAGACGGGAAGATGCTTCCAGGATACGAGGATCGCTTCCCTCTGTAAAAACGATTTTTCTTGGATTTTTTTTCAAAATGTCAATCAACTGACCAAAACCAAACATAGCAATATTCCTCCTAATATATTTTCTCTACTTCTATCATAGCATTTTTTTTGCTAATTACAAGAGGAATTTTCATAAAAACATCAAGAAACTTTATCTTTTACAATGCTTTTTCGTATAAGGAAAGCACATCCTTTTTTGTTGTGCTTCGCGGATTGACAGCAATATTTCCGCTCTTCATGGCATCGTCAGCCATTGCATCAAATTTATCCGCTGTTACCCCCACTTCTCCAAGCGATCCCGGTATACCAAGCTGTTCATTTAATTCTGTCAGAAGATCTACCAGCATAAATGGTTCAAACTCCGCTTCGGAAGCAGGTGCCAGTGAAATATAATTGAATAATTTCAAATATTTACCGCAATCTGCCAACGCATTATATTCTACAATTGTAGGGAGTAAAATCGCATTTGCCACGCCATGCGGCACATCGAAATACGCACTAACCGGATGACTCATCGCATGCACATCCCCAAGTCTTGCCCAGGAAAATGCAATTCCAGCAAATAAGGATCCGGTGATCATTGCCTCTGCCGCCTCAATATCCGTACGGTCTGCAACATATCTCCTTATGTTTTTCCCGATTAATTCCAATGCCTTTTCTGCCATTGCATCAGAAAAAGGAGACGCATCTTTCGAAATATACGCTTCTAATGCATGAACCATCGCATCAATTCCACATGCAGCTGCGACGGAAACCGGTGCTGTTGTAAGAAGTTCCGGATCAAGAATTGCATAAGCCGGAATTAATTTGTAACTAAACACTGTTAATTTGTAGTTTCTGCTATGATCTGTAATTACAGAAAATGCAGTAACTTCAGACCCTGTTCCTGCAGTGGTTGGAATAGCAATCAACGGAATAATATCTCCCGGTACTCTTCCACCACCCTCATACTCGGTAATGCTTCCTCCGTAACGCGCTACAACGCCCACCGCTTTTGCAACATCCATCGGAGATCCGCCTCCCAAAGCAATGATAAAATCCGCTCCACTCTTGCAGAAAGCTGCCGCCGCCTTTTCTACCGTTTCAACCGATGGATTTCCTTCTGTTTCTGTATAAGCATCCACCTTAATACCGGCATTTTCCAAGGACTCGCTGCACGATGCTACAATCCCCATTTTATTCAAATGTGGACCGGATATGATAAATCCGTGCTTTCCGCCTAATTTTTCTGCGGCTTCCGGCAATCTTGCCAAACTTCCTTTTCCAACAATAATTTCTTGTGGAACAGAAAATGAAAACTCTTTCATCTCAATCTCTCCTCTCATGCTGACATTCTTTTTAATACACGTTCGATTGCTTCATCAATAACCAGATCAAGTTCTTCATCATCTGCTTCCGGCATCAAAGTAGCTGCATCTTCATCCGAGATCAACTCAACCAGCATACCAAACGATTCTTTATATTTCCTCTTACATACAATATAGAACACTACACCAAGCAGTGACCATCCGCCAACCATAATCCATTCCTGCCATACAAGGCTTCCGCCGGATCCAGGTATACAGTACATCAATACCATAAATCCAGACATCAGAACCGCCATCACACCTACAAATTTATATGCCGGCACTTTATACGGTCTTGGCATATTCGGTTCTTTTTTCCTCAAAATAAGAAATGATATTGATACCATACAATAAGCGAGACAGCACCCAAAATTTCCTGCATCGCAGATCCAAACCATCATTTTTCGTCCTGCCAAAGGAGCAATCATCGTCAGAATACCGATTAAATACAATGAATTAATTGGTGTTTTATGTTTGGGATGAAGTTTAGCAAAAAACGGTGGAATCATGTAAGATTCCGCCATCGAGTACATTGCCCGGGAACCTCCGATCATAAAAGAGTTCCACGAAGTAATAATACCACACATACCTCCGACAATGATAACTTTCGCCATTACCGAAGTCTTAAATGCTGCTGCCATCGCATCCGCTGTCACAAGACCGCTTCCACTTTCCGATGCTGCGATTGCACTTCCATCTAAAACATAACCGACCGCCAAAATCACCAATGCATAAAAGATAACTGCCAAAACCACAGACAGGATCATCATTTTTCCAATTTTTTTCAGCGGAACATTGATTTCCTCTGCTGCCTGCGGAATAACATCGAAACCGATAAAATAAAAGGGCGTAACCACCGCTACGGCAAGTATATTTTTTACCATAGACCCTCCGGTAGATCCAACAAACATCTGACCACTTAAATTATCCACACTTCCATTGATCACAGAGGCCACAATCAGTAAAATACCGGCGCCACCAATAATCACCGTAAGAACGGTCTGCAAAATAGCTGCTGTCTTTGCTCCCAAAATATTAATGAGCATGATCGCAAAAGCCAGAATCACCGCCACGGCAAGCCAGGACGCATAGATATCAAATCCTGCCACCGTATATAAGTATCCTTTTAGAAACCCCGGCCACAAATAGGTAAGAATCGTAGGGAAAGCACAAGATTCAAAACATGCAACTCCTACATAACCAAGGATAATTCCCCAGGTACATATAAAAGATCCATTTGCTCCCATTGCCCGATGGCTGAATACGTGCTCACCACCGCACTGTGGCATTGCTGCCGTCAATTCTGCATAGGTAAGCCCCACAAAAAATATCATAACACCACCAATCGCAAAACCAATTGCAGCTCCCACTGCTCCACCGGCTTCAATCCATCCGCCGGAAGATACTACCCATCCCCAGCCAATCATTGCTCCAAAGGCAATAACCAGGATATCCCACGCACTAAACACTTTATCGAATTCTGATTTTTTCTGAGCCATAACATTTCATCTCCTTCCTATAATCCAAATACTTTCTTAGCCAAAATTTCAATATATTCCGCTGTTCCTTCGACACCAAGCAGACTACTGTCAATCAGAAGATTCCTGTTATGTCTGTCTCCCCTGTTGCTTCCCGTAAATGCCAGATGCCTTACATGATATCTTTTATCCTTTTCCAGAATCAATAGTTTTGCATCTTTTTCCGACAAATTATGGCTTTCGCAGACTGTCTTTACACGAATCTCATCCGGCGCATAAACAAAAACGCGCAAAATATTATCTTGTCCTTTTAATATGTAGTCCGCCGAACGTCCAATAAATACACACGACTCTTTTTCTGCTAATTTCCGGATAATTTGCTTTTGTACATGAATTGCACGCTGCGTCAAATCCGATAATTTTGAAAAGGACCCTCGTTCCTGGCCTTCTACACCTTTTCCTGCAATCGTCACTCCAGATTCAACTTTATCCATAATTTCCTGCGGTATACCTACCTCTTCTATAATAGCATCTACTGTTTCTCGATTATAAAAAGGGATTTTTAAATCTTCTGCAATCTTTTTTCCAATCGCATTTCCCTTTGCACCATATTCACATCCAATTGTTATTACAAAATGCTGCATTGTTCTCACTTCCTTTATTTCGATTTCCCCGTAAAAAAAGACAAGGGGACACAACTTACTTATTGCGACCCCTTTGTCTTCTTTCACCACTATTTTTCTAATGCTTTTACTGTTTCTTCCAATATCTCAACCGCTTTATCGCATTCCTCTTTTGATACAATAAGCGGGGGAACCATGCGGATAATATGTGCACCAATGGCGGTAATCAAAAGTTTACGGTCTAGCGCACCGTGTTTTACATCAACTCCGCTGATTGTATCATCAAACTCGACGCCAACTAACAATCCCTGATGTCTGACTTCTTTTACATGTGGAAGTTTCTCTAATTTAGCTGAGAAATAGTCTCCCATCTTCTTTGCATTCCCCGCAAGATCTCTATCAATCAATTCATTTACTTCTGCAAGCGCCGCCGCACAACTTACCGGATGTCCTCCAAATGTCGTTCCATGAGACCCCGGCGAAAATGCCTTCGCTACTTCCTCTGTTGCACAAATTGCACCGATTGGCATACCGCCACCAAGTCCTTTGGCCATTGACACAATATCCGGTTTAATTCCATAATTCATATAGGACATTACGGATCCTGTTCTGCACCATCCGGTCTGAACCTCATCAATCAAGAGAAGCATTCCCTTTTCATCGCAAAAGTCACGAAGACCTTTCATAAATTCCATTGTTGCCGGATGCACACCGCCTTCCCCCTGTACCGGTTCGATCATAATAGCAATGGTATTTTCTGTACATGCATTTTTAAATGCTTCGAGATCATTATATGGTGCATAAGAAAATCCATATGTCATCGGTCCAAAGCCTACCTGACATCCATTTCCCGGCTGTCCTGTTGCTGACATGGCACCAAATGTTCTTCCATGAAATCCCATTTTCGCAGTTACAATGTGGTACTTATTCGGACCATATTTTTCAATTCCATATTTACGAGCCATCTTAATCATTGCTTCATTTGCTTCTGTACCGGAATTCTGATAAAAAATCTTATCCATCCCGATTGTCTCACATACCTTTTCAGCAAGCAATGCCTGTGGAATCGTATAAGGATAATTAAATGTATGCATAATATCGTCCACTTGATCTTTCACTGCAGCCACTACTTTTGGGTTACGGCTTCCCGCATTATTAACAGCGATTCCTGCATAAAAATCAAGATACGGCGTTCCTTTTTCATCATATAAATACATACCCTCTGCCGTTTCCGCCAGGAAATCAAATCTTTCATATGTCTCAATCATATACTTATTTACTTTGTCTTTAATGTCCTGTACTGTCAGTCCTGTGTCTTTTAATTTCATGACCTATTCCTCCTTAAAAGCACAAAAGCGCCAATGGTTTCTTCTGAACCATTGACGCCTTTGTCAATCCTGTTTTGTTTTTTGATAAGTACAATATATCACACGCATTCGCGGATGTCAAGCATTTTTTCGTTCTTTTTTTAATTATTTGTCCATTATATTGAACAATCCACATTTTTAATCTCATCTTTCCGGTTAATAAACAACAAAAAATGAAATAAAACTGATTGTGCTAGTGCCTTCATTGGTATACACATGTGGCTGGTCAGATTCAAAACGGAAAAACTGCTCCTTTTCGACAGTATATACTTCCTGCTCCAGATGAATCGTTAATCTTCCCTTGAGCATCGTAATATATTCTTTGGTGCGTTCGCCATGAGAACCACTTTCGTACACACCCCCCGGCTCAATATCGATACGATAAATCTCTACCATCCGATTATCTGCAATGGGAAAACAAGTCCACACTTTGTATTGGCCCGGCACCTTTTTGGTCGGTTCCAGATTTTCCACATCCACCAGATACACATCACCTTGCGGCACCTGTGTTAAGTCCTGTAAATCCACGCGAAGACCACTCATAATCTTGCCAAGGACTCCAATGGATGGATTGGCATCGCCTTTTTCAATCGTTGCCAGCATACTCTTGCTGACCCCCGTCTGTTCTGCCACCACATCCAAACTCATTGCTTTTGCCTTGCGGATTCGTTTCAAGTTAATCGCAATATTATGTGATAAATAATCCACTTATCTTTTCCTCCATTTTTCTATATCAATCCAATTCTACCGCGCCGGTATACAATTGGTAATATCTTCCTTTCTCTGCAAGAAGCTGCTCATGCGTTCCACGTTCAATGATCTCTCCCTGCTCAAGAACCATGATACAATCCGCATTGCGCACGGTAGAAAGGCGGTGCGCGATAACAAATGTCGTACGGTTCTTCATCAAGCGCTCCATACCGTGGTCAATGTGCATCTCCGTTCTCGTATCGACTGAACTTGTCGCCTCATCGAGTACAAGGATTGGTGCTTTTGATACGGCTGCCCTGGCAATATTTAACAACTGTCGCTGTCCCTGGCTCAGATTGATACCATCGCCTTCCAGCATCGTATCGTACCCATTTTCGAGACGCATGATAAACGAATGTGCACTGGCGGTCTTTGCTGCCTGCTCCACTTCCTCATCCGTCGCATCCGGGCGTCCATAGCGGATATTTTCACGAACCGTTCCGGTAAACAGGTGTGTATCCTGCAATACCATGGCGATATGGCTTCGCAGACTCTTTCTTGCATAGTCTTTAATATCTCTGCCATCGATCGTGATCTTTCCTTCCTGAATGTCATAAAAACGGTTCAAAAGGTTGGTAATCGTCGTTTTTCCGGCGCCGGTCGAACCGACAAATGCCACTTTCTGGCCGGCATGCGCATACAAATTGATGTGCTTCAAGATTACTTTATCCGGATTGTAACCAAAGGAAACATCTTCCATAATTACTTCACCTTTGACATTGGCCATCTCTACCGCATCCGGTTTATCTGCCTCTTCCGGCTCTTCATCCATGACTTTGAAGACACGCTCCGCACCGGCAAGCGCGGAAAAGATCGTATTGATCTGCATAGAGATCTCGTTGATCGGACGGCTGAACTGTCGGGAGTAGTTTACAAATACTGTCAATCCACCAAGACTGAGCCGTCCGGCAAGACAAAACAAACCACCGACACACGCTGTGATACCGTAACTGACCTGTCCGATATTTCCCATGACCGGTCCCATGATACCGCCAAAGAACTGCGCTTTGACCTGTTTCTTACGAAGATCATTGTTCAGATCCGTAAATTCTTCCACCGCTTTTTCCTCGTGACAGAATACCTTTACTACTTTCTGGCCGGTTACTGTCTCTTCGATGTAACCATTTAATTTACCAAGCGCCGACTGCTGCTGGCGATAATATTTGGAACTGCGCTTTGCGATCGAACCACCGGCTTTCAGCATAAGCGGCACAAGCAGGATCGTAAGAAGGGCAAGCCATACGTTCATATAAAGCATAATACTTACCGTACCCACGATACTGATAAATCCCTGAATCAACTGAATCACCGTATTGTTGAGCATTTCACCGACGACATCGACATCGTTTGTAAAACGGCTCATGATATCTCCGGTCGCATTGGTGTCAAAATAGCGTACCGGCAAAGTCTGGATATGATCAAACAAGTCTTTACGAAGTGTCTTTAACGCACGCTGCGAAACGCCGATCATGATTCGCTGCTGTAAATACATGGAAATCACACCGATTCCATAAATCGCAAGCATCAAAAGGATACCAAGTCCTAATGTTTTCAATCCTTCATTGATAATGACACCGGCATCGCCGGCTGCTTTGGATGCCTTATCGTATGTTTCTGTAATTCCGTTGATGATCGGCGACAGCATATAGGATCCTGCCAATGTCGATAAACTGGAAATCACTACACACACCAGTGCAATGATCACGTGTTTCTTATCTTTTCCAAGATAACCGAGAAGGCGTTTTATCGTCTGTTTGGTTTCTTTCGGCTTGCCGCCCATCGCTCTGGCGTGTCTGCCTCCCGGACCATGTCCCGGTCCTCCCATTGGTGGGCCTCCGGCTGGCTTATTTGGCTTTCCGCTCATGCTGACACCTCCTCATTCTTGTCTTTCTGCGAATAATAAATTTCCTGATAAGCTTCACAGGACTTCATCAATTCCTCATGCGTTCCCTGTCCGACAATCTCGCCCTCATCCATTACAAGGATACGGTCTGCGTGTTCTACGGATGAGATTCGCTGTGCAATGATCAGCTTCGTCGCGTCTTTCAAAGACGTTGTGAAACTCTTTCGAATCTCTGCTTCTGTCGCGGTATCTACGGCACTTGTACTATCGTCTAAGATCAAGATTTTCGGCTTTTTCAAAAGAGCTCTTGCGATACAGAGACGCTGTTTTTGTCCACCGGACACATTGACACCGCCCTGTCCCAGTTCCATGTCATATCCATCGGAAAAACTGCGGACAAAACCGTCTGCCTGTGCATAACGTGCCATCTCGTAAACTTCTTCGTCCGTCGCATTTTCGTCTCCCCAGCGGAGATTTTCCATAATGCTTCCGGAGAACAATGTATTTTTCTGAAGCACCATTGCCACGCCGTTTCGCAGATGTTCCAGCGAATAATCTTTGACATTGATGCCATCCACGAGCACTTCTCCCTCGTCGACATCGTACAGACGTGGGATCAGCTGCACGAGCGAACTCTTTCCGGACCCTGTCGAACCGATGATTCCAACCACTTCGCCAGGATTGGCTTTGAAGGAAATGTGTTTCAATACATTGTTATGATTCTTCTTATAATAACGGAATCCGACATTGCGAAATTCAATCGCGCCGTTTTCCACTTCTTTGTCTTTGCATTTTGCTTCGTTGTCATTGAGGTCGATTTCTGTCATAAGAACCTCTTTGATACGTTTCGAAGAAGCCAGAGCACGGGATCCCTGAATCATGATCATTCCAACCATCATCAGAGACATAAGAATCTGTACGATATACGTCGTAAACGCAGTCAGGTCGCCGACCGGCATATCGCCGACGATGATCTGGCGTCCACCAAACCATACGACCGCCATCGTCGTAATGTTCATCGCAAGAGTCATGATCGGCATCGTCAAAATAACAATCTTCATCGCCGACAAACTCTTTTCTTTCAGATCTTCATTGGCTTTGTTAAAAGTTTCTTTTTCAAACTCGTCACGCACAAAAGATTTTACCACGCGTGTGTTTGTGATATTTTCCTGAATTCTCGAGTTCAGGCTGTCGATTTTGGTCTGCATGATGTTAAATCTCGGAAATGCTTTCCCGATTACGATAACCAGCGATACGATCAAAATCGGGATTACCACTCCAAGAATGATTGCCAGTCTCGCATTCATCATGATCGCCATGATCAATCCACCGATCAGCATCCCCGGTGCTCGAAGGAGCATTCGAAGTGCCATTGAAATAACATTCTGCAAGTTCGTAATATCGTTGGTCAATCTCGTTACCAGCGAACCGGTTGAGAATTTTTCGATATTCGCGAAGGAAAACTGCTGTACTTTCGCAAAAATATCTTTTCTCAGATCACCGGCGAAATTTACCGATGCCTTAACAGCAAAATAGGCACCAAGCACACCGCCGCCCATCATACACAATGCAAGAAGCACCATAATGATGCCGTGTGTTATGATATAACCACTTCCGGCGCCTCCCTTAATTCCTTCGTTGATGATCAATGACATCATCTTCGGAAGAAGCACTTCTCCGATCACTTCCACGATCATAAAAATCGGCCCTAAAATAAATGCTGACAGATAGGGAGTGACATATTTTTTATAAATACCCATGGTCTGTTCTCCTTTTACTCTATATTCTTCGCATTGCGGTACATCTGCCCCAATAAGCTTTGAAGCACCTCCAGCTGCTCTTTGTCAAATCCTTCCAGAAGTTTTGCATCCATCTGATGAAAGATTTCTTTGCTCTCTTCAACGACGCCGCGTCCCTTTTCCGTCAATTCGACAAATCGCACGCGGGAATCCTGTTCCTGCTGAGTTTTCTGAATGTATCCGCCTTTTTCCAGTTTTTTCAATGAAACTGCCACCGTCGCCGCCGACACTTCCAGTATATTCGCCAGTTCAACCTGTGATGTAACCGGACAATTCGATAACGTCATCAGCATTCTGTGCTGTGCCCTGTGAAGCCCGGTTCCGTCCAATAGTTTTTCAATCTTGCGCCGGTGGATCTGATTGATAAACATAATCAGCTTCACCGGATTCGCTTCCCGGATCACCGTCTCCGCATCCATGCGCATATGGCATCTTCCTCTTGGTTCCACACATAAGCCTCCCTTCGTTTTTCATTAACTTGTGTTCTTGTGATTTTAGTTAGTATTTAAATAATTTATATGCTAATTATTAGCATATTAATGATATTATACTCTTTTGAATCCATCTGTCAACAGAAATATTTGAATTTATGATTATTTTAGAATTCTTCTCTCATTCCTTATCTTGTTTTAAAGTCAGTTTAATTAAAAAAAGGAGCTTTTTTTCTCTTTCCGTGGGATTTCGGACACCGACGGTGCGCAGAGGGCGTCCTATGCCCTCCCGCACCGCTGCGTGTGTCCGCTAAGTGCAAACGGTCCCGCGGGGAAGAAAGAAAAAGGCTCCTTTTCTATCTAAACTCCTTTAAAACACCTCTTTAATACTATCATAATGAAGGAACACGCCTTCTTTTGCAAATGCTTCGATCTCTTCTTTGGTCGCAAGCATAAACCCATCCGTCTCGGCTTCCTGTGGGTGTACATCCTCTTCGGAAAATTCTCCGATAAATTTATATACATCCACAAAATAATTATCGCCTTCCCCCGGATTTTCACGATGATAGGTAAACTGGTATCCACCACCCCAGTTCGACACATCTAATCCTGTCTCTTCTTTCACTTCACGGAGAACTGCCTCTTTGGACTCCTCTCCTGCCATCGCAGCCCCGCCGGACACTTCCCACCAGCCGGGTGCCCAGTTTTTCGTCATAACACGTTTGGTGATCAAAAATCTTCCATCTTTATGTGCCACGACACCAAGCACCGTCAAATGGTACTCATCATCCTTTAAGCACCAGTCATTGCGCTTCATCTGTCTGCCGGTGCGCTGTTTATTTTTGTCATAAATGTCCCAATATTCCACTTTTTCCATTGTCTCTTTTCCTCCATCCTCGTCGTTATGTTCCAGCAATGATTATATCGCAACTTTTTCTTTCATGCAATTACTTTTTTCTCCTTGATTCCTGCCGTATTTTGATTTATTATAGTAATATAAATTGTAACTATTCAGGACTGCTGTGCAAAAACAATGGATTGTGCAGCAGATGTAATAGAACAGCTGTCCACGATGCAGGTATCGTCGGACTTGGAGAACATTATAAAAAACAGCATATCAATCAGACAATGTGCTGCATTACCTTTGATTAAACATATTTATACATCAGAATGGAGGACATTATGAAGCCATTATTTAAAAAGAAAACAAAAGAAACTTCGGTTGAAAAAGCATCTACTACCGTTGTAGAACAGGCACCGGTATCCGATAATACCGAAGCAATTCTTCTTACCATTGACCATTTGAAATCAACAAATGAAGAACTCGTAACTCAGGATCTGGAAACCTCTAAGGGCATTCAGGAAATCGAGGCAAGTATTCAGACACTTTCCGATGAAAATGAGGAGCTTTTGAGCCAGTGCCAGGCAATGAATACTTCCTTTGAGGGCATTGTTACCGCGAGTGATGAATTTGCTACTGTACAATCCGAAATTCAGGAATCTGTAAGCACTGCTCAGAATCGGGTAGAAGTTCTGAAAGAAAGTTCCAATACCGTTACCGAGCGTTTTGACGAAATGAATCAGACTTTCGAAAAACTGTTGGAATCTGTTTCCGAGATCCGCAAATCTACCGATGGTATCACCGCGATCGCGAATCAGACAAATCTGCTGGCATTGAACGCTTCCATCGAAGCCGCACGTGCCGGAGAACAGGGACGCGGATTTGCCGTTGTCGCCAATGAAGTACGTGAACTTGCCGACCAGATCAAGATTTTGATCAATGATGTGCAGAACAGCATTGCCGATGTGGAAAAGAGCACTTCCAATCTGAACCAGTCTCTGGAGGATTCCAAGCAGGCGCTTCACAGCAGCATCGAAAATGTCGACAGTACACACAGCATCTTTAATGGCATTAGTGCGAAAGTAACCGGTATCGAGGACGTACACAATGCCATCGACTCCGCTGTCTCTGAAAGCAAGCAGGGTGTCAATGAAATGTTAAATCACATCAATAACAGCCATACCAGTTATTCCCACGTCAGCAATCGTATTTCTGCGATCAATAAGTCTGACACAAAAAAGGGAACTTTGTTTGAGGACCTTGCTAACATGGTCGATCAGCTGCCTCATTTGATCAAAGACAAATAAAGATTTTTTAAAAAGTGTGGTCACACAAAAATGACCACACTTTTTTTATTGCGCATAACTGGCAAGCATTTCCCCGCATGCCACAATCACTTTTTCTCTCACTTCTTCCGGCT
>OCQB01000621.1_pt1 | contig 35820 bp, 40 predicted proteins | sample 1538631 | NCBI WGS metagenome assembly OCQB01 (sample SAMN04571713, study PRJEB22368) | human gut metagenome | biome: human gut; material: stool | host: Homo sapiens | place: Luxembourg | collected 2012-10-19
CAGATTCATTAAGAAATGTCTCTTGAAGTGTCTTAAATTACGATACCATTATAGACTATTGCATCAATACAACCTTTCAAAATATACCTTATATTACTGATTTAAGAAAATAGAAGAAGCTGCTCTTAATGAAAGTGGTTTTATTGAGACTGCTCAGCCAGCTTCTATCCAACACAGTTTACCTGCACTGTCTCTTCTGAATATTACAGTGAATGCCAGTTTAGATCACACTGCCACTTTGCCATAATAAAAGGCCCTCCTATGATTTTTTATCATAGAAGAACCTTCTAATATCTTATTTACAGAAAACCTTTAACGGAATCAGAAGAATCTGATGCCATAGTCAGAATTTAACTTCTTCTCTGCTACCATAACAACTTTCGAGCAATTCCCCCCGATTTTCTAAGATAGCAAGTTTATACATTGCATCGAAACGAAGTAAAAACCACAATATCATATATCGAATTATTTTTAAGTGACGATTATCCAGTTGGAATCCTAGCTAATTTCCCGTCCCCGCATATCTTTTGATGCCTTTCGTCCAAACAATTGATGCTATTGCCAGCATTATACCCGAAACTAAAGGTGCAAAATAGTGCCACACTTGACTCTCTCCTGCTGCCTTATCCAGCAGCACAACACTGGGGTAATAATTGATGAAAGCCACTGGCAAAAGACAGGTAACAAATATCTGAAAGTATTTTCCAAAAATGCTCACTGGGTATTGCTGCATCAACACCGTAAATCTTTCCGCAATATACATGGCAGCATTAGAACGTGTTGTCCAAAAGCAAAGACTGGCGCCGATCAAATTGATAGCCACCTGTATCAAGGTTCCGGACAGCACGCAGACCACAAAATACACCCACTGTCCGATATGCCATTGGATGCCAAGTTGTGTAGCAGCAAGAATGAATCCCAACACCCCCACCAGAAAATCCCCCACACCGGTATAGCTGATATCTTTACCGATAAATTGCAGAAAGGGACTGACAGGCCGGACCAGATAAGCATCAAACGTACCGCCCACTATCATTTCCTCCAAATCGGACAGATGCCAGAAAAACACGCCGTATATTCCACGGCTCAGCATCCAGAAGCTGTAAAGGAACAATAAGTCCCATATGTTCCATTTGCCCAGGGTATTGAAATTATATACTAAGATGCCTATGAGAGAGAGGTTTACGGCGTTTAAAATCAAAACACTGATAACCCCCACAAAAAAATCAGCCTTATATTGTACTTTCCCCAAAATAGCCACTCGCAAAAACTGGCCATATAATCGGATATTCCCCATATTCTCAACCTCCCTGTATCATCACTCTGGTAAAGACCCGTTTCATCAACAGACGGGATGTCAGCCAGAGTACAAATATCCATGTGAACTGCACAGTCAGCGCCCCAAGCATATCCATTCCTGCATAATTTCCAATATAGATGGACATAGGAATGGCATAAATGCAGCGGAATGGCAGGAAATCACTAATCACACCAAGTACGCTGGGAAAAATCCACAATGGCACCATCTGCCCGGAAAAGAAACGGAGCAGCGCATTATACCCCCAGTTGATGTTACGGATATTCATAGTAACCATACTCAGAAGCCCGAGAATGAAGTTCAGGAAAAAACTTACGATAACCGAACAAATCAGACTGCAAAGAAAACCAAAAAACGCAGGCAAACCCGGCAGTTCTAATGAAAACAGGAAGAACGCCGCAATCAATGAGGGTAACACTAAAAACAGGAACCGTACTGCGATACCGCCAATATTCTTTGCAAACATATAGAACTGAAAATCGATGGGTTTCATGATATCCATTTCAATGGTGCCTTTACGTACTTGCTCCATGATATACCTTTGTGGGCCATTTCGCGGATGCAGGATTGCTTCCAGTGCCACACCCAATACAGCATAGGAGATCATCTGTGGGAGCGGTACGCCGGTAACGCTGGGATTTGCAGCATACAATGCACGCCACACATAACCAACGCTGTACATCATAAGGAATGTGTAAATTAAGTTGAGCCAGAAAGACACGCGGTATATGCTCATATTATAAAATTCGTTGCGGAGAAACGCCGCACCTGTCCGCAGATCAATACCATTATTCGCTCTCATATAGGTTCCTCACAATCCCCTCGATGTCAGGCTCAATGATTTCAATATCGTGAATAGGGTATTTGTCACCGATAGAACGTATCAGCCCCATTGGAGTGGCTTTTGACCGATGAAATGAGAACCACTTGCGATTTCCTTCACTTCTGGTCAGTTCCGCGTTATCTACCTGGAAGTCCGCAACAGGCTCCTCAAACTCTATCATCAACGATCGGATTGCGCCAAACTTCTGTACCATGCTCTCTAAGTCACCGTCATACATCAGATGTCCGGAATCAATCACTATCACTCGAGAACAGAGTTTTTCCATGTCCCCCATGTCATGGGTGGTAAGTAAAACTGTAGTACCTTTCTCACGGTTGATTTCAGAAATGAAGTCATGAAGATACTTCTTGGAAACAACATCAACGCCAATAGTAGGCTCGTCCAAAAAGAGGATTTTGGGATCATGGAGCAGTGCAGCACAGATATCCGACTTCACCCGCTGACCCAGACTCATCTGCCGCACAGGTTTGTTGATAACCTCCTCAAGACCCAGCATGGGGACATAGCGATTGAGGTTTTTCTGATATGTAGCATTATCGATTTTGTAGATCTCCTTCAACAGGCGATAGCTTTCAATCAAGGGAACATCCCACCAAAGCTGCGTCTTTTGACCGAACACGACACCAATCTGCCTGGCGTTCTCCATGCGCTGGTCAAATGGCTTGATCCCGTCGACCGTGACGCTCCCGGAAGTGGGCTGCAAAATGCCGGAAAGCATCTTAATCGTGGTGGATTTCCCCGCGCCGTTTTTCCCGATAAAGCCCACGATCTCCCCATCACCAACGGAGAACGTGATATCGTCCACGGCTCGTTTGATGGTATGTTCGCTGGAAAACAGATTCCGTACAGCGGAAAATTTACCCTTTTTCTGCACGGGTATCTTGAACTCTTTTTTTAAATGGCTTACTTCAATCATAGTTATTCCTCCTCAAACCTGTCCTCTGCGGAAACATCTATGACTTTGAAATAGGCACCGGAGAATAACACTTTGTTAATATAATCATTGTAAAAAGAAAGAAGCGCCTCATTCTTTCTGTTCTCATCAAAAAGTCTCTCCATGAAGTCGCTGTTCCATTTACCCACAGGAGTAAGAGTGTCTCGGGTAAACCATCTGTCATAAATTGTGTTGCTAATTGCCTTAACCTTCTGCATATCCCATGTTTTATATATATCATTCGGAACAATATTTCCAAATATAAGCTGACAATGATATAAAGTATAGTATAATGCGTTTTCTAATCCACTTTCTTTAGCATATTCAAATAACTTTTCCCAATTAATTTTATTTTTCGAAATAAAAAGTGCGATATCAAAATATGATAACAGGCGCATGTCACGTCCAGAAATTATATCTCGTAAAGAGAGAGTGTGCCAATACAAATGAGATGACAAATGAAGTAAAAAGTCCTCATTACTTAATCGCCAAAAATTTATCCCTTGAATATTCTCCTTTTCTGCCCGTTGAAAAAGTAAACTAGAATTATAGCAAAAACTGTCAAAAACTGTACTAAGTCTGTGGTGCACATCAACAGAATAAACAGGAAAAAAATCAGAACTACTTAACTTAACAAATTCACCATAATGCTGAAGTTCAGATTCATATCCGATTAATCTGTTATTGTCCAATTTCTCTATAGCGTGTGTCTCTTTGTTATATTCTCCCTGAACATAACCAAGACTCTTCATAACTCGAAAAACATCCTCAGTTTCATGTTTTTGAATAAGGATATCCATATCTAAATACGGACGTTCTAAAGGATCGTTATAACATTTTTCTGCCAAGTACACCCCTTTGAGTAAAATAATTTTCAAACCTGCTTTGCTCAGTTCGTTCAAAAGGCATAAATATTCGTCTCTTTGTTTGGAATATATATGTTTCCTTATTTTGTACTCATTATCAAGAATTCGAACAATATGTTGAGGTACACGTAATACATTCTTGATTCTGTTATATAGTACAGGTAATAACTTGTGTTGTGTACAATGGTGGATAATGTAATCCCAATCCAAAGTGGCACTCAATTTTTCATTATTGCCAAAGTCAGTGTTTTGCATAAGCAATTCGATTATAAACTTATCCTCTGCTTTCATCTGATTTTTCTCCTTTATTTTATGTATTATGTAACTAGGTATTCCACTTTAGGAATAAATTGCTCATTAAGTATTCTGTTCATTTTTTGCACGTCCACCATTGTTATCTAAACCAATACCATCTTATATTCCTTAAATTCTGTTTCTCCAGCAATACTAAACATGCATTTACAGTTCACTCGTTAATATTCCATGTTTCCCACATACATACAAATATGCCAACCTCTCACATAATTTGCATATCTTCAGATTTTTTGTCCTATTTAAGACTATCCTCCTTTCAGTTTTTCACCTTTTTATTATCTACTATAAGTTTCTTCCAAATACATACGATTATCCCTCAGACCATTATCATTATATTCCGCGGTATCTTTACGATCATAGTCTATATCCGTATTTCACGGTTACAGACTATTATAATATTCTTTTTCCCTAGTTACAATATAAAAATATAAAAATCTATTTAGAAAGAGGGATCATATGAAACTTGATTACAAAGCAATCGGCAAACGAATCAAATTTGCAAGAATCCAAACGGATATCACCCAGGAACATCTTGCTGAGTTAGCTAGTATTTCTCCAAGTCATATGAGTAACATTGAAACAGGAACCACAAAAGTCAGTCTTACTACTATTGTTGCAATTGCAAACGCTCTCCAGGTTACAACAGATGACTTTCTCTGTGACAATGTTATTCAATGTAAAGTGCAATTCCAACGCGATATTGCCAAACTGCTCGCCGGCTGTGATGAATATGAAATCCGGATTGTTAAAGATACTCTGGCTGCTTTACTTGACAGTTTGCGCCGAGATGAACAGTTGCGAAAACAAATACCTGAAACGCTTTAGATGCAGGAACTCTACCGAACAGTTCCTGCTATTTTTCCAATAGCAAATACATACACAATTCCTCTTTGAAGTATGGTTGTTTCGTAGAATACACGCCACACTGATTTTATTTATATACTCACCACATTTTTCCAATTATAACAATTATACCGTTTACATTATGATATTTTCCATTACCCATAATTCTTTTTTTATAACTTTTGATACGCTTTTTTATTCTTTTTCCCAATCACTTGTCTAAAAATTACGTTCTGAAAATTATGAATTCACTTTTTATGTATACCTTCTGTTGTTTCAACCACGATAAGATGATAGTAACTTCAACTCGTGAAACTCATATAATCTCTTTTCAAAGGATAGCCTTTATAAGCTTTCATTTCCTTTTTATAAATTATTTCAATATTCTCCATTTGTAAAACCGTCCTATCATCTTTTTTTCATTCAGCATTATTTGTAATGATCTTGCTATGCTCTGAATTGTCTTGCCATTTCTTTTTCTATTTTTCAACTTTTTTCGATAAACACATAATCTTTGTAATACTTCTGAAAGTATGCATTTATATATTCTCCAATAAAATTTATATTTTAAAACGTCTTATTGTGCCTACCATGTCCTCTTTATACATAGATGGTTCTTATATCACTTACAATTTTCACCAATCTCAAATTACTCAATATTTTCTATGTTCTTCGTGCTCCAGTTTTGATAAGATTTCTTCTCTCTGATCCGATGTGATTTTTTCATAGTTTTTTCCAAACCATTCAAATATATTTTCTGACAAATCCCACTCATCCCTCATCATCTCATTTAATTTTCCACTGCTCGATATTTGATTTAACAACTCAGCATTTACCTGTAAATCCTTAACAAGAAAATCCAGTTGCATGAACTCTTCCTCTGACAGATCTATAAACTCTATTTTATTTCCTTTCTTTTCCTGCTCTTTGTAATATTCAACTTCCTTGTCACTTAAGGGAATCAGTTTGCCCTCTGATTTAATAGTGACATATCCCCCATCATCTATTTTTTTCACACAAACATCCGGAGTATAGGAGCCCAGATTCTTTGCTTCTTTAAACTCCTTCATATCCTGTGTAGCGTATTTTTTATCATATATCGGTTTTTCACCAGAAATAAAAATAATACAGTCCTCATCCGGTATCCTGGAAATCTCCTCGCTGGTCAACAATTCCCTGCTCTGTCTGTCAAAGTTTATACTGGTACTCCCACTCGCTCCTTTACTTAACCCATCATTCTTCTTATCAATAGTTGCCGTTCCCAGTAAATCAGCAATATATTTATGGGTGGAATAAGCCCCCCGGCCGCCACCCAGATAAAGAAAAGTTGAACAAGCATCCATCAAGATTTCCCATGTGTCATTTTTGTAAATCTGTTTTAACTGACTGACGGACTGCAGGAACACAATTACTGATATATTTCTACTTCGAAGCGTGGTAATTAAATTCTCAAAATTTCCCGGTCTGGATCCGTTGGCGAATTCATCCATCCAAACCTCTACTGGGATCGGTAATGCACCGCCACTTTCTCTTGCACAATCAATTAATACCTGAAACAATGAGGTATACAGCATTCCAACAATAAAATCAAATGACCTGTCATCATCAGGTACACACAAAAAAAGGGCCGTCTTCGTGGTTTTGTCCCCGTTTACACCCATTCCAAGCTCTTGTAAATCCATCTCATCTTCCGAAAATAATCTTTTTGCTGCAGCTACACCCATAAACTTAAATTTAGAATTGCACATAATAATGATGGATCTTACGGTATCCGGAGCACCTTCTTTCAGCTTCCTGTAATTACTGACTGCAGGATGCTCATTTCCCATAGGGGAACGTACAACAAGTGTGTTCATACGTTTTTCCAGTTCCGTTTCCCCTGTCTCTTCATCCAGCACCCGGCTTTCTTCATTCATCAGTAATTGAACCTTCGGTAATGTTGGTTCTTCCATTTCAAGCCATACATAATAGAAACATGCCAGAAGATACATTGTTACCCCATCCTCCCAGAATGGTTCTCCTTTTGATGCATCCTGTGGTGTCAGGGAAGTCTGTATATTGGTTACCAGACGAATCAGATCTACTTCTGTTTTAATATAAACAAATGGATTATACATATGGCTCTTTCCAAAATCTGAGCTGATCACATCCAGACATTTGATCTGATACCCATTCTTTTCCATTGCTTTTCCATAATTCCGCAAGAGGTCTCCCTTAACGTCCAGCACAACAACCGAAGCATCATTCCGCAATAAATTAGGTGCAACAATCCGAAACGATTTTCCGGTTCCCGGAGCGCCTACCACGATCATATTATTATTGGCGATTTTCTTCCCACTTTTACTGATCGTAATATGCTGTGAAAGAATCCGTCCCTGCTTATCTCCTTTCGTTGCCATCACCTGTTTAGGGTCAGCCCATTCTGCTGACCCATGCTCTCTTCCCAAAACAAAATTTCGATGATAATACTGATAATGTATAATGAGCCCCATCCATCCGAAGGCTGCCAGGTATAAACACCCTCTGGTCTTCTCATTCCAGTAATCTCTCATTGGATGCATAAAAATATCCATCAAAACTTCCTGGTAGTTACTCATATTCACATCTGGATATAAAAACATTCCACTTATGTAATATCCTATAACTTCAAATACAACTAACAATAGCAGTGATCCTGCCCATGAAAACTTCTTTTTCCTCCACATTTTCTCACCTGTCTTTATCTTTTAAGCACTGGAATCCCTGCTGATTTTATAACATTTTTTACCAGTGTTTCTTTTTGTGCTCTGTCCAGCTTACGAGTCACTTTTTCAAAATGCTCTCCATACAATTCTTTTCCCAGCATTTGAGGTCCTAACGTAAATTTGGTTTCTTCTTCCGGATGGTATTTAAAAGTCCGATAATTTTTATTCAATTCCAGAAAACTGATATAGGTCTTGCCATCATCTGTGCGAAAAACATTATTTACGTCCAGTGCTAAATCCAGTTCCTCTTTTCCAACTGCGTTGTATGTGCCCGGAATCCGAGTCAAAAACAAACCCTGTTCTTCGCTGATATTCCGTACAAGAGCTTCATTGATCGTAATTTCTACCGTTCCGGGTTGTTCTTTCATGGATAAATACTTTCCATCATGCACAGAACTCATTTGGCTTCCCGGAACAGGAAAAACTTCTTCAAAAGACTTTTTTTCGCCTAGTTTTTCCATCTCTTTCAACCGTTCTTTGATATCACCGGAGGCTGTTTGCTCATAATCTCCCGGTGAAAGTTTGCCCATATTGATATACCCGTCCATCGTCATGCGTTCTGAATCCTGAATGGATTTTCCCTGTTTTAACATCTCTTTCTGATATAACTCAAACCATGCTCTGATATTCGGAGCATCCGCATTTGCATACATTACCTGGACATATCCATCACCGATATTTAAATCAGGAAGAACCGCATAATTAATCTTCAATCTATCCAGGTCTTCCCGCAGCTTTCCGACCTCGCCCTCCCATGGAATACTGACAATAGAGGTATTTCCTTCTGTCAAGTTGCGAAGCTTGATCGAATCTTTTTCTCCCCCCTGCAGATGGTTGATACAAAAATTCTGATACCATGCTTCTACCTTATTTGTGTGTGGTACATAGTAAGCGATCTGTGTCATTCCATCATTCGGATTCAGATCCGGAAGAACGATATAGGTAATCCCTAATTTTTTAAAATTCTCCCGCATCCCTGCAAGTTCCTCTGCCTGTTCTGTCGGAATATTTAAAAGCTGGAACTGACCCTCTGTCTTTTTTATAAAAGAATTAAAATTATTCATTTCCTTTCCCTTCAGAAGTCCTGTTTTCTCCATCTTCTTCATAAACTGGAGCAATTGCAGGATAGATTTCACTGCTCCTTTTAAGAGATAATATTGTGTTTCCATTCCGATTCTGATAATCGTAAGTACCTCATTTCCATCATTCATATGATTCCTTTCCGGTATACTCTATACCACCCGACTATAATGTTCTTGATTTCTCTTTTTTATGGATTCCTTTCTTATCCGGAATCTCTTCCGGCAAGACTCTGGGAATCTGATATTTCTTTTCGTAATTTCCAACTAAATATTCCGCTATTTTTTCTGCATCCGCACAGGCCCGAAACAATTCATTGGGATCAGCTTCTAATTCTTCCAGCCAGCTCTTCAAATAATCCGAGTGATCCTGATAATTCTCTGTTTTCAACTGTATGTTCAGATCTGATTCTATAAACATCGCTCCCAGTTCTGCCCGAAGTTCTTCCATCGAATAATCCGGAGAACCAAAAAAGCCGCCCATCTTACGATTTAGGCGGCTCGGATGTCCGGTACTATGTCCCATTTCATGGAAAACAACTTTACCAAAACTCTCCATATCTTTAAATGTTCCTCTGAGAGGTAGTACAATCTGATCCCTTGACGGGGAATAATAGGAACGATTCTGGGCCAACTCATAAACAGGACATTCACTGCTCAGGATCATCTCATCGATTAATTTCTCTAATTCTTTTGAAGAACTTCTCTGCTCCTGATAAACTGGAAACTCCTGTATCTGTTGTGCATTAAATACTTTAAAATATGATACCTGCGGTCGTTCCAATTCTACAATGATCTTTTCTTTTTCTTGTTTTTCATTGACAATGATTTCTTCCTTTGTGAATATCCATTTTTCACATAGAATCCCCTGTTCCCCCTTTTTTGCATAATACCCTTTCTTTCGGTACTGATTCAATGTTGCCCATCGGGGATCTGTATATCCTTTTTCGACAACCGTATGCATCAGCCGCAGACGGTTGCCTCCTCGATATCGTACTTTTGATAATGGATTCTGCGGGCACAGCATCGCCCGATCCCATTCCGGAGCATTAAAAAAATATCCCTGTTTCATCATATCAATGACTTTTCTAACTAATTCTCTTCTGTTCTCCATGACAATGTCATATGCGCTGGACACACAACCACCTCTTCCCTATCCTGCAATTCCTCTACCGGGACAATGTCTCCTTCATCCACAACGCCATAATAATTCTTTACCTTTTCTGCCTGACTCATGTTTTCTCCTTATGGAAGTCTTGTCTTTACTGGTTTCCTGCTTCTGTGCGGTTTCCGATCCTTCTGAGATGTTTGAATCACGCCTGCGCTTTCCTGTACCTTTCGCATTTCCCTTTGATTCCTTTCGCACAGACGTTCGGCATCATCTCTCTTCTTATATTCCTCAAACGCCGGAAGAAGATTTTTCTCCCGTACAAATTCTAACAGCTGTGTATTTTCCCTTGTCATCTGACCGAGCAGTTGACCTAACTCAACCATCATCTCATAGATTTTTTCCTCTTTTTCCATAAACGGACGCTCTCCTTTTCAACAATAAATTTCGAATTCTTTCCATTGTCTCCACCTCAAAAGGTGTATATGCCATATTTCGAATGATATCCATAGAATCTCCCGCTTCTCTGCAGGCAATCAGATATTTTTTCTGTTCTAAAGAAAAATCTTTTTGCTGCAAAAGGAGGATAAAGTCTTCCTCCTCTTTTTTCCTTTTTCGCCGATAGAATATTTCACGGATTTTTTCACCCCAGGTTGGTCTTTTCAAATATTCCACAGGCATTGGATGACTTTCTGGTTCTCTTTTATCTTGCTGCTCTGGCTCTACCGCACTCTCTTCTGCTTCTTTCAACTCTTTTTGAGTAAACAGGAACTCACATAACTTCCGGCTTTCCTCCAATTGCTTTTCTACATCCTGCTTCAATTGTTCCAGCTGCTTTTCTACTTCCAGGTTCTGCAGATTTTGCTGTTGCCAATATTTATTGCGTACTTGTATAATTCCATTCGCTGTAAGCTCCGGCAGCTCTGTCAACAACTCTACCGGAACCTGATCCAGCAATGCCAGGTATGTCCACTCACGATTTGTAAACGACAGACCGGGAATCGAAATGAAATCCAGCTTTTCACGGGAGATTCCCATATTCGCCGCTATCCGGACCTGCCAGCATCCGATTTCATCTAATCCCTGTCTGCGTTTTTCATCCAGATATTCTTTTAATTCATCGTTTCGCATAGTGCTCCTTTCCTTTTGATGTTGTATTTTCTTTCAATGCGGTATTACCCAAATTCAACGGAGTTTTGCCTACTGCGGATTCTTTTGTCTCACGCAGGATCCGATTCACAATTCTCAGTTCTGCCTGAAGCATTTTCATTTGGTCCTCTTCTCCTGATTTTTTCATCTGCTGTTTTTGACTTTTTAAATCTGTCTGCTGTTTTTTCAACTGTTCGATCGTACAGATCTGGTATTTGACCAGATACCCACACTGCTCTGATAATTGATGGACTCTGCAGATATCCTTGCGATACCGCTCTCCCCGAACCGCATAGGGACTATCAATATGTTTTGCCCGATATGCACGTTTCAGATATCGAAACTGAAGACCAGTAATGTAAAAAACAGACTGTCTGGTATATGGCACGTACCTGTTACCGGTAGTTTTCAATACTGGAGAATACCTTAAAGTTTTCTTTTGAGGAACGATAGATACATACGATTTTCCCTGAATTCTTTTCTTTAGTTCTGCTATGCCATATTCCCTGCCCAGGGTATAATTCCTGTGCCCCCTTTTCATCCCCTCCGTATAAAACGTAAGATAAGTTTCTTTCCGTTTTTGCGAATATCCTTCTCTGATCCGATACCCCATAAGTTCCATCTGCCAAAGAAAATCTTTATAATCCATTGCTTTCCCAACTGCAGCATCTATATCTGCCCTTATCATACTGGAAAAGGTAGGATTTCTCTCTTTTTCTGCTTTCCACTCCGCATAATGTTTTCTTTCCTTCTTTTCCTCTGCATAAACCAGCTTTGGCAGTCCCATCTGCTCGCACAATTGATCTGTAACTGGTTGGATCTTCTTTTTCCAGTCATCTTTTTCATAACGATATTTGTAACCGTCTGTGCGTGATACAGAATTAAAGATCACATGGCCGTGTATGTGTTTGCGATCATTGTGTAATGAAAATACATAATCGTAGTTATCCTTTAGATATTCCTCGCACCATCTTTTGACTAATTTATACACCTGCTCTTCATTGGCCTCTCCCGGTTTAAAACTGATGATATAATGATATCCCTGTCTTCCATACGGTTTTTCATACAATTGTTTTGTTCTGAGAAATGTCTGATAGATCTCGTCCGATGTATATCCACTGTTGCCACCTGTTAAAACCATTTTTTCTGTCTTCTCAGGATTCAGAATATAATGAATGGCATTTTTTAAATGTTTTCCCGGATTTCCTCTGGAGGCTTCCTTCATATGTCCTAATTTTGTTATTGCCATTTAATCTTCCAGTTCTTTTAATAACCGGTATACTTTCTGCAACTCATTTTTCAATACCTCTCCATCATCAAGAAAACTAATACCCGCATTCATTCTGGCTGTCACCTGATTGATGTTGATTCCTATTTTCCGGATCTGATAAACCAATTCTTTCAGATCCCTTTCCTCTTTTTGAGGTACTGCATTCTGCAGGAGTAATTTCCTGCAGAATGCAGACAGATTTCCATCAGCCTGTTGTTTTAAAATTGCAAAATCTTTTTCAGTTAATCGGATATCAATATGTCTGGTCTTCCTTTCTTTTTTCATATGCTTTTATGGATTACCAATTTTTTATTTTGTTCTGCCACCTCCGGTGTCACTTCTTTTCCATGCACCAGCATCTGAATCTCCTTTCCGTCATATCGGTAGATGTGATCGGAGAGACGTTCTGCTTCTTCTACTTCATTCTGGTTAATCATCTGTACCATAGCTTCCAGTTCTACCGGATCGGCCTTCTCCGCTGATATAACAATCAGCTCATGCACACTTGACGGAAGAATATACAAATCTCCCATCTCTCTCCTAAGTTGCTCAAATGCTTCCGAATTCATAATGGAGGTGGCTCCATATTTCCGTTCTTTATTTGTTACAATGTACATTCTTGGATTTTCAGGATCTCTTGGCATACCAAGCAGACTTTCCATCGTAAATACAGAAACTGGATTTTTCTCTGCACTATTATTTTTCGCCTGGCTAATGAGTTCCTGTGTAGTTTTTCCCCAGTGTTTCATCAATTTATTTGTGACTTTGATCTCAGCTTCTTCGCTCACCTTAACCACTGGAATAACTGCCAGATTTAAAACACACTCATGTGGAATTTCTTTCAGATAAGATTGATTTTTCTGGTAATTAATGACCATAGGGAAAATATCCTCTTTAATTTCTTCATAATTGTTAATGCGTTCCCCTTGCATTTTCATTCTGTCTTTTTTATGCATATCCAGCGAATCCACAATTACTTTTTGGGCCTCTCTCGCCAGCACATCTATTTCTTTTCCCTGAAGATAATTGGAATAATAATCATCCGGATAGATAACAACTCCGATTCCCGGATCTGAAATTGCTAAAATCCCTTTCTGAGTCTGGTTAACTTTTTTAACAGTTTCTTCTCTTAACTCTATTTCTTCCGGCATAATTCTATCCAGCGCATCCATAAGTGCAATGGCGAATTCTTTTTTTTCAAACATTTTTCTTTGTCCTCCGTTTAATCTTTTCTGCAATAAATTTTCATGTAGAAATGCTCTTGTTTCTCCTTGTAGCTTTCCGTATCTCCACTTCTCATCCATCTGATCGTTGCTTTTGAAACTGAACATTTCTCCTGTTGCACCACCGACAATGACATGATCCAAAACCGGTATGTCGAGAAGATTCCCACAATCTTCCAATCTTTTCGTCAACAGTATGTCCTCTCTCGATGGCTCAACACTTCCACTGGGATGGTTATGAACAAGAATCACATTCGCTGCATTCGCTAAAATAGCACTTTTGAAAACTTCTCTGGGACTCACCAATGCTGATCTAATACTTCCTACACTGACAATGTTCATATTGATGACCTGACCATTTGTTTTCATATTGAGCACACACATCACTTCCCGGTCGTAGTAAGCAAGTTCTTTTGCCACAAGCTCCTTAACATCCTCCGGACTATGCAACGGCTTTTCACTGTACAGCGATGGTTCTTTTACCAACCGGATATTTACTACTTCCAGTTCATTTTTCTGCATTCTCGATGCCAACTTCCAGAATCACCCCTTCCGGTAACTGTTCCACCAATACCCGCAGTTCTTCTTTCGTAACCACTTTTCCCGTATTTTTCAGGTATGCCAAAAATCCTGCAGCATCTTTCCAAGCATCGGGTTCCTTATTTTTTTCACTCATAACAGTCTCCTAACCAATGACTACGATTTGTTTTCCGTTGCGTTCCACCAGGATTACTTCGGTGGATTTTTTAATCTCTTTTCGTGATTCCTGCAGATATTTCTGCACGTTTTCTTTGATATTCTGATCCATATGTCTCTCCTTTCCGGGTACAAAAAAAGCACCTTTTTTTGTAAAAGTGCTTATCCATGTATCCCTATTTTATTTGCCTTACCGCTGTAATGCCATCCCGCCCATCGATGGCCTATGATCTTCTTCGGGGCCTAACAATAATTTTACCAGGAAACTGCCAGTAACTTATCAAAATCCCCCAGGATTTTGGCAAGATACGCATTTTGTCCGACAAAACACATCTTGTTAGGGAAAGGCCCCTAAGACCCCTTTTATTATAGTTGTATTTCTTCCTTTACTGGTAATCTGCCGGAAGATATTGTAACTCCTCATTTGACAATTTTATCTTCATCTGCTATCGTATAAATATAAAAAGGACATTACTGGTAGACAGCTAATCCCCAATTATTGGTCTTAAAAGAGTAACCGCAAACCTTGGCGAGGGGCGGTTACTTTTTTGATTGATTTATGTACGCAATTAAAATTGATACAACAATGCTTTCTATCATCAAGATGATAGAAAGCATTTCATAATCAGTCATATAGTTTGCCCTCCTTTCCCAGATTTCCTTTTCAGGATTTCTATGTAATCAGAGGGTTCAGTCCCTCTGTAAGAGGACTAACCGCCTAGCTTTTCCCAGTAATGTCTACGGCTATTCTAACAAAACTATTTGATAATTGCAATCTCTTCTTTTATTCAAAAGAATATCGATATTCACCATCATAGTCTACATGGATCACCGTCTCATCTTTCAATTTTAAATCAAACTGTGCCTTTCCATCTTCCACTTTTAAGTTTCCGGAATATACTGCATAAGTATCTCCTTCCCGGTCTTCATTAACCAAAAATATTGCAAGTCCTTCCGGAAGAGCTGATGCCTTTTCCCCAAGAAAGTCCGCCAGTTCCACAGGCGCTTCAAGAATTTCCATATCCGCATATGGAACCACCGGAGGTTTCGTAGGTTCCGGCGTTGAAACACTCTCTATTTCGCTCTCCTGTGACGATTCTTCCGGTTCTCCTTTATCTCCCAGAAGCTCCTTTTCTTTTTGGATATCTTCCAGTGTTTTATCGGTCGGTTCGATCTCTGCCTGATACGGATGATATTTTCCCAGCAAAATCGTTCCTTCTTTGTTATCCAGCTGCAGATAAAAGGAATGCGTATCTGATTGAATATCGTAGCCGATATATGCTAACACAACTGCATTCTTAGCAGGAATCTGATGCTCTTTTCCGTACTCCGTTAACTTTTCCTGCAGCACCCAGTCCCATCCATTAAATATAGTTTTCATATACCCATCCAGATGGATCTGTATCACATCCGATTCTTCCTGAAGCTTTTTGATATCCTCCTCCGGTTTTTCTACATCTTCTTTTTCCGCTCTCAATGGTATCTCCAACTGTTCTGTGGGTTCTGGAATCACTTCGTTTTCCTCTGCCTGTTTCTGTAGTGCCATTATAATGATAAAAAGAATCAATGACAGAAGTATGGCTGCTGTTCCCATCCATACCAGTAGCTGTTTTCTTCGTTTCCAATATCGTAATTTCATTTTCTCACCTTTCTTATTGAGGTCTTGCATAAACGCCTATATTACTGGGTCTATATGCATCACACACCACTCCATATTTTTTGCCCTTGGCATGTACTTTTTTCCCATCTCCGATATAAATTGCTACATGATTGATATTTTTATATCGTCCATTCTGTTCATGAGAATAAAAAATCAGATCACCTGGCTGAAGCTCCGCTTCCGTGACACCCATGCCATTTGACTCCAGATATCGTGCTTCTTCTGCGGCTGACATACCGGAAAGGTAATGAATTCCAACTTCCGCATACAAACGATACACCAAAGATGAGCAGTCATAAACACCTTCTCCATCACGGTCATCTTGACTATACCTGCACCCTACTTTCGAAAGGGCCAATTCAGCAATCTTTTCATTCCCTATGCCGCTTGGCCTTTTCCAGCTCCAATTAATTTTGCCATAGCCGCTTGGCGATGTATCCGGTTCATAGATATCCAATTCACCTGACAATAATTTCAGGCAGTCTTTTTTTTCGTCTCTCCATCTGGGCGCTTCCTGATGGAAACCGCCTCTTCGATCCAGCATATTGTCATATGCGATCTTAATCACTTCTTCCGGTGTACTGGATGCAGTTACGCCTTGAAAATAGCGCAGCAACGGTGCTGCACTTCCATATCCCCCATCTCTGATAGAAAAGCTCACGATACAAGCCTTTACAGCATCTGGTGCATTCACAAAATCATACTCATAGTGATCCGATAATCCCTGTGCTGCTTCGACAAAATAATGTTCATAGGTAAAGATTGTCTGATCAGCCTCAAACCGTGCTTTCTTCTCACTCGCATACTCCTTCCAGATTGTCTTAAATTCATGATCTTCCGCCAGTCCTCCTACTGGTAATCCAGCATAAGGAGCAAACTCTTCATACTCATCCGGTCTCGTTTCATAACACCAGTCTACAAAATCATTTAATCCACTTCCCGCTGTTGCATGAAATTGATATTCCCCATATGCCAGACCGCCAATACCTCCTATGGCTCCTGGCTCTCCATGCGATTCATACTTTGCTGAAAGATAACACGCCGGGTCCTCCCTGGCAGACAGACTGCCAACTCCGGATGAACCAAAAATCCCGATGAGACTTATCATAGCTATAATGATATAGCAAAAAATACTGAGCGCAATCAGTGTCAAAATCAAAAAAGGGATCCCTACAAGCAGAAAGTGAACGACAATGCTTCCTAAATGTTGGAAGAACAAAAATGCTGCCAGATACCCTTTTTTGTCAACTTCTTGATCCCCTGGATTTTTCTGTGCATATGCATTTTTTGCATTTTCCATTAGCTGCTCATGGGTCATTTCATCTCTCTGCAGATTTTCCTGGAAAAATTCGGCTGTTCTTTTTGCTGCTTTTATCGCTACCCGGACTGCCGCAGGAGCTTTATCAGTGATACCTCCCAAATGCTCCGTTGCGGTTTGAGCCTTTTCTCCCTGCTCTTTTGTATTCCGAGTGCTGCTCAGTGTTTCCTTGTGACTCCCTTTTCCCTGTTGGCTACCTTTTTCTGTCTGCCACTGGCGGGTCGTTTTTGATTGTTTTTCTGTTTTTAAATGCTTGTCTTCTGTCTCCTCCACATCGATTTTATCCACGGCATTCCATCCGCTATCTTGTGCAGCCGAAAAATTACATGGATACTTCATCCGCTTCGTTGCTTTTTTATGGTATATCGCTTTCTTCCTGGGAGAAAGCTTCTCCCATTTCTTTTTCTCCTTTGGATTTAAGAATACTCCTGGATCTTCCAAATTCGTTTTTTCTTTGCGAAATGTCTGTACTGAATTCCGAATATCCATCTTTGCTACCTGAAGTTCCCGGGATATTTTGGAAAGACTCTGCGTTTTTGTTTTCATCAATTTCATAAGCGTATACCCTTATTGATGAAAGGAAGTATGATACAGCCCGTACAGTGGATTGTTCTTCAGAATCCTGCTGTCACAAAGCAAAATATCCTTTCCCCATACAATCACACACTGTCCGGGAATGTCTTCATTCAGTGCTGCATATTCTGTTGAAGAAAGCTCGATGATATCTGCGATCTCCTGCCTGTCCACTCCTCCCTGATCAAAGAAACACTTAAACTCGCAATTCGTTACAAGATATTTTACAGTGGGATTTGCCAATGCTGCAGACATATTCTGTACAACTAAGGTACAGATTCCGCCAAACTTCCGGTATGTAAGAAAAGCCTTGTTCAGCTGCTCTGCAGAACTTTCTGTCCTGCAGACTACCTGTCCTTCATCAATAATGAAATGCGTAGCCCTTTGATATTTCTGGTTATAGTTGATCCGTTGAGACAATAGATGCATGACCACCAACATCACCGGTTCCCACATCTCTGACGAAATATTTTTCAGACCAAATACTACAAATCGGTTGCGGATGTCCAAATTGGAGGAACGTGCGAACATATCAAAGGTTCCGGTGCAATAGGCTTCCAGAGGTTTATATATTTCTCTTGTTTCCTGTTCATCCCGGGGATTCTCTTTTTCATATTCCTGAAGTAAGTGGTAAAAATCCGAAAGCAGAGGCTGCCGATGTTTTCTGTCCTGAAAAGCTTTTTCGTAAATCTGCATGACACATTTTGTAATGATGGATTTGTGGATTCCTGTTGGAGACATCCCCTTCATGATTGCATAACAAAAAGCTTCTGCAAAAGATGCCTGTTCTGCAACAAACAGATTCCATACCGAAAGATCCTCTGAACTTCTCACTTCTTCCGGAATATCAAAAAGATTTAAATAAATCCCGGACTGTGCGGATAAATCAAAAAACTGCCCTCCCAATGTGTCTGTCAAACTATGTAATTCATTTTGCGGATCAATGGCAAATACATCATCCTCGCTTCCGATCAGTGTCTGTACAATCTCCACCGATTTCAAAAACATACTTTTTCCACTGCCGGTATGTCCGGAGATCACTCCATTTCCATTTTTTAAACGCTTACGGTCCAGCATAACTATATTTTGTGTCACCCGGTTAATTCCACAGAACTGTCCTCCCGGATGAATGATATCCTTGCTGTAAAACGGTTGAAATGCAACCAGTGAACTGGTGAGCATACAGCGCATGCAATCTACTTCCCTCGCCCCGATCGGAAGTGCCGTATGAAACGCTTTCATCTGCCGGAAGTTATACGTTACAAATTCAATGCCGCCCAGCCCTTCTCCAATGAATCTGACCGCTTCGATACGATTTCTCAGTTCTTCTTCGCTATCTGCAAGCACCGTTACCAGCATGGAAAAGAAATATCCATTTTCATCATTATCATCCAGCTGTTCCAGATATCCTTCGATCTCCTCCTTCTTTTTCTGCTTTTCATACGATACACCGGCGACAAAGTTTTTCGCTTTCATGTGTCGTTCCTGTTCCATATGAATCGCACGTTCATTATTTCTTCCTGCAGCCATCAATTTGTTTCTTACCGCAATCCGGGGAATTGGTGCATGATCCAGCGTAATCATCGAAGGAAATGTCAAGTTCCCTAGCTCTGCCATTACCTTACTTTCATCTAAACTATTGGGAAGAGTCAGCGCAAAAAGGACCGATACATATTTTCCATCGATCTCGATATAATCTTTATGACTCTCCATGTAGGAAGGTAAGATTTCATTTTTCCAGTTTCTCTTACTTTGTATCATGGAATCCCAGCTCCAGGAAAACCTGGACTCCTTTCCATGCCTGTACATGCCAAACAGAGTCCGCAGACGTTCCACTGCATTCATTGGCTCCAACCGACTTTTCACAGCCTCAAACAATGGCTCTAAGATAGCATCCAGTCCAATAAAATATGCTTTTGCTTCTTCATAATTCTTTTTTCTTACGGTCAGTACCAGATACCGTGTCTGGCATATTTCCGGTTTTCCTCTTTTTAGGCCCTCCTTGATCCATTCATTATTGTTTCTCCCAAGTTTTCCATATACTCCATCCTCCGGATAAAAGATCTCCTGATAAAACTGTTCCATATCTCTCCCGGCATTGGAAACAATAATCTTGAAATCCACATTGATAGAATTCAGTATCTTACATAGTGTTAATAACACTGCTTCCTTCTCTTTTTCATCTTTCAAGGTGTAATTAATGTCTTCCAGCAGATATACCCTGTCAAACAGTCTTGTATCTTCCCCGGGTTCAATCTCAAAAATTCCATCTTCTGCTATGCTATGAATCGGAATCGTATCTCTGACATTCCCCGGTACTTTTACGGTTCTTTTTGTCTTCTGCTTATACTGTTGAAACCCGATATTGCCTGTCATGAGACTCATCACCTCTTCCCTCCCTTCCAAATCGGATTCTTATACCGTCTTCTTTTGACGGTTCTCTGTTTTCTGCTTCTTTTCTCCCTTCCCCGATCCATGCTCTTTTCTCTTATTTTCTCTGCTTCTCCGGCTTCATAGCAAAGTTTGTTTGATTTTTTTTCTTCAAATACTTCTCTGATCAGCTCCAGTAAATTCATTCCCTGATAACGATAAAATCCATAGACCAACAGCGGGATCGCTGGCGGCACACCTGTATAAATCACCGTATTTAAGGGAACATGATAGGTGTAATAAAACCACATACTGACAGCTGCCGCCATAGACAGGGCAATTCCAATGCAACATACTTCCTGCATGGAAAATCCACGCCAGCTGTCATCCTTATATTCTTTTTCAAAATCTTTGTTGATGTTAATGTTCATATCCTTATTTCTCCTATAGTGCAAATGATCTTCTTAAAAGTCCCTCTGCGCCCTTGACAGTTCCTGCAGTAATCGCCATCGTCATCATTCCTTCCAGCACACTCACGGTCCACTCTGCCACAGTTCCTTCCAGAGAAGAAAAGACGATCAATCCTCCGGTCAGCATCCAATCAGCGATAAGCAATGCCAGCGCAATGACAACCACTTCAAAAGTCGCTCCCAAAAATGATTTTATCCATGCTACCGCTGTCTGTGAAATTCCTCTGTCTCCACTCATAGAAGATAAAGCGATCGGACAGAACAGAATGACCAGATACAGGTTCAAAAACCTCTTGTATACCGCAAACAAAATCATGAAACTGCTGATCAATGCTACAATCATAAATACCAGACCCCAAGCCAGATAGGTCAGCATTTCACCGATCTGTGGATCTGCAGGGGTCACGATGGTCAATGAGTTATCACTGATCGTAGAATATGACAATTGAGATGCCATACGGAAAAACAGTTTGATTAGTGGAATGGCATTTGTCAGGAGAAATTCTGCAATAATCAATTTGATTCCATAAGTAACCAGAAGCTCAATAGTTATACTCTTTCTGAAATCGGTAATTTCTTTCAAAAAACCAATCGATAAGAAAATCAAAAGCAAAGAACTTCCTATCACAAAAAAAGTAGGGTACAACTCTGAAATCACTCGACTCCACACATCTCCATTACCAATATCCATGGGAGTCGTTACCAGCATCATTTTTACGCAGCTCATACACGCTTTCCATATCGAATTGGCCGGATAAATCATGTTAAATGCCCCTACCAATAATTCTTTGATCCACTCTGCCATATCTTTATCCTTTCAGGAGTGTATAGATCTCCGGTGCCGACATGCATAAAAATCCGGCAGCAATTTTTTTAAATGCACTTGCCTGCATGATTCCATCGTTGCCCATCAGGGAATTCGCAAATTCAAAAATTCCCCAAAGCAAATAGAAAGTCCCGATCAGACTGATTAACTGTCCTAAGAAGTCACGAAATGTATTCAGACTCCCAAGCGCAACACTGGCATCTGCAGCGTGAACCGGCATTGTTATAAACAAACTGAGCACTGCCCCTAATGCGATCCGATGCAACATTTTTTTCATTCGCATATGTTTTTTTCTCATCATTTTTCTTCTATCTCCCCTTGATTAATCCTGCACAAAATGCAATTGCCGCCAGTAACCCAATGATTGAGAACCGAATGATAGTTCCTCTGAATTTTCCAAGGGGTAATAACCATGCTGCGATTCCACACCCAATAGACACCAGCAACAATATGACCAAAATAACAATAATTTTTTTCTTCTTATTCATGTTCTGCTCCTCTCTTCACATCAGCTTCTCAAATTTTTACGCAAAAGGAGTCCTGCATTCAGCAGAACTCCTCGCTTTTTACCTTTCTTTATTTTTCTTTCTTACAGGGAAGTCGTTTGATATCCGGCTTTTTTCTTTTCTTTAAAATGACGGATACCAGAATCCCTGCCATTGCCAGAACTGCAAGTCCAACATACAGTGCAATCTGACTGGCATCTCCTGTCTTTACCGGTTTACTGGTAGAAGTTGTTGTTCCGGGTTTCTTTGATGTAATCGTAACGGTCTTTTCTTTATGCAAAGTCACAGTCTGACCCATATCCTCAATGTCTTCATGTGCTGCGATCTCTCTTCCGTTATAGAAAAGTTTCTCAAAGACTACAATTTCTTTTTCACCCAATGTAGAACCGTCAAATGTGAATTCCAATTCAATACTGCCCGCTTCACTTTTTGCAGTAAAGGTTTTCTCAGTCGTAACTTTCTTACCGTCAATCAGCAATGGTTTTCCTGTTTCTTTATCCATCAGGATTCCTTTGACGGTGTATTCCTTACCCGGAATCAGATTGTTATATTCTACTTTATCTACAATCGTGACCTCTTTTTGGGCGATACCTTCATTTGTTCCAGTTGTCTTATCTGATGCTGTCGTCTTTATCTCAGGATTTTGAAACTTCACCGTTTGATTTTTATCATCCAGATCTTCATGTACTGCAATTTCTTTTTCTTCATAGAAAAGTTTCTCAAAGACTACCGTTTCTTTGCCCTTTAATCCTGATGCATCGAAAGTAAATTCCAGTTCTACACTTCCATCTTTTTTCCCGGCAATAAATGTTTTTTCAGCGGTCACTGGTTTTCCACCAATCAGAAGCGTTTCTCCGGTTTCTTTATCCATCAGTGTTCCTTTGACGGTATATTCCTTTCCCGGAATCAGATCCTGATGACTTACCTTATCAATGATCGTCACTTGATCTACTGCATAGCTATAATGATCGCCTGTTTCTTTATCATAGGCTGTAGTTTTTATCTCAGGATTATGGAACAAGATTGTCTGATCCTCGTCTTCGATATCCTCGTGTGCTGCTATTTCTGCCTCTTTCCAATACAGTTTTTCAAAAACAACAATCTCTTTTCCTTCTAAGCCTCTGGCATCAAAAGTAAATTCTACACTGATCGTTCCTGTCTCCTTGGATGCGGTGAAAGTTTTTTCCGATGTTATCTCTTTTCCTTCTATCAGTAAAGCTTTCCCGGTAGATTTATCCATCAACATGCCTTTGAGCGTATATTCTTCTCCCGGCGTAAGATTACTGTAAAATACCTCATCTGCAATCGTCACGTTGTCTACTGCATATGCATCGTTACCCATGGTATCTTTTACTGAAGCAGTCGTGTGAATGGATACAACCGGAAGCAGATCGTCTGTGATCGTTCCCAAATCTACAGTCACGTTGTCACGTTTGATGACTACATCAAACTTGATCAATTTATGTCCTTTATTTGCCTCACACTCCTGTTCCTCAATGGTATAGGTATCATAAATTAATGCACCATGCTCATCATTTGGCTTGGAAGTACCGAACCAAATTCCATCTTCACTGGCTTCACCTCTGTTTGTATTTTGTGTATGTGGATTCCAGGAACTGCTTGTGCTATAGTATCCATTTTCATCAGTTACAAATGGATGAGATTCCCCTGTCGTTTTACTGGTAATCGTAAATTTTACATGAGCCATTCGATGTAAGGTTCCATCTTCTGCCTTTACCAACTGTAAATCTCCACGTTTCACCTGGTTCTGCGCTGCAGTATCTTCTGTGTTCAATTCTACAATCTTTCCATTTTCACGAATAGAAAATTTCTGTGTCAGGTTTTCACCTTCCGGCAAATAACCTACAGGAGCTTTTGTTTCTGAAATTTCGTACTCTCCATACGGCAGAATGTTATTTTTTGTAAGTGCCACACCTTCCTGATCTGTCACAAGTGTCATAATGACAGCTCCGACCGGATAAGAAACACCCTCTACTATTACAGGCTGTTTACTCTGATTTGTGATGGTAAATTCTGCACCTTCCAAGGTTGCACTTCCCTGCGGTACTTTTTCATGAAGTTCATAATCCCATTTTTCAATTTTCACGCCACCACGAATGACCTTATTCTGGGCTGCTGTTTTTTCGGTATTCAGTTCTACCAGTTCTCCGTTTTTTCGGATTGAAAAGTTCTGAGTAAGATTTTCTCCCGCCGGCAAATATCCATCAGGTGCTTTTGTCTCCGAAATTTGATATTCTCCGTATGGCAGAACATCATTTTTTGTAGATGCTATCCCTTCTTCACCAGTCTTAATGGTCATAATTTCTTTGCCTTTTTCATAAGATTTGCCATCTACAATCACAGCTTTCGCACTCTGATTTGTAATCGTAAACTCTGCTCCGGCTAAAGTTGCTGATCCCTGTGGAACTTTGTTCTTTGTTTCAAAATCCCATTTTTCAATAGATACACCGCCCCGGATGACCTTCTCCGAAACGATGACCTCGTTGTAAACATCTACAGGTTCAATCGTTCCTTCCCCTTTTATTTGTCGGACAAAAATCTGAGAGTCTATCAGATATCCGGAAGGAGCTTTTGTTTCCTGAATAGTCACTGTTCCTAATGGAAATGTTTCATATCCATTAGAATCTTTGTAGAAATCGTCTCCTGATACTTTATAGGAATCCAGTAATTTGCAGATTCCCTGCTCATCGGTTTTTAATACCCATGAACGGGCAGCCTCGATTCCCTGCGCTTTCGGATCACTGTCATAATATCCTTTGTAATATTTTACAGTAAATTCCGCGTTCTGAAGAGAAGCACTACCCTGAGAATTATCCTCTGCAGTGTCCGCATCCCGCTTTCGTAATACCACATTAATTGGATCATTCTGTGGAATATCTGTTACTGTAACAACAGCTGACTCTGCATTTAAAGTAATCGCTTCGGACCAATTAGGATTTAGTGCAAAACCTTCGGGTGCTTCTATTTCTTTTAGCCAATAGGTCCCATACGGTATACTTTCACTGACTGCTTTTCCTTCTGCATTTGTAGTCATCTGTGTAATCAGGTTACTGTCTTTATCATAAACACCGTAAACAGCACCCTCCAAACTATAACATCCATTTCCCTCTGTCATCGTTGGATTCGAAGATACCTTCTGCATACTGATGTTTCCTTTTGGAACACCTGTTTTTTCTAACCAGCACATGTCCTGCTGGTTTCCACTGTATGCGGCATATGCAGTATACTGTTCCATGATATCCGGATGCTCTGAAGCCCACTTCTGGACTGTTTTGATATGATTCACATAGTCCTGTGCAGGTCCGGGATCTACTCCTTGTAAAGATCCACAATATACATAAGACACACAGGCATGAGTAATACAATAAATAGATTTTTTCGCTTCCTCAAGCGGAACTCCCAGTTCAACCAATGCATCTGGTGACAACATCGGGTATGGACCTTCATAAGCACACAGCAACAATGCTTTGATCGTATCATTGTCTAAGATCGATACAGTAGCTGGTCCTGATGGAGAACTTTTATGCGGCTCCATACAATATGCCGGGTAACTGCCTGTCTCCGAATTTACGGTAAACATATGAGTGCTCCAACTCATATAAGGGATTTCCACTCCTTTTACGATCGTACATATAGAGCCTTCACTTGCTAGAAGAGAAGGCGTATTTTCATCTACGATTTCTGCAGTTCCTAAAGTTTCTCCCAATGACTGATTCCCAATATCTGTTCCCAGTTCCGGTAAAGCCATTAAGTCTATCCACTTTTCTTTTGATTCCTCTGCAATATCATCCTGTTTTTCTTCCAACGTTTCTTCTTCCTTTATGGTTTGTTCAGTAGCGTTTTCCTCCTTCACTTCATTTTGTCGCTCTGTTTCTTTATTTTCAAAATCAACCTGCACAGTAAAAGGATCTGAAACTGTGATATCTCTTCTATAGCTGCTCTCTGCATTTAAGATATCCAAATTTTCTTCCAGTTCTACTTCTTCATTTGTATGAGACACCGTATAACGTTTCACCAAAGAACCGTCTTCCGGTATAGCTTCTGTTCGGAGCGTATTCCCTGGCACACTCTCTAAGGTTAATGTCTGCCCTGTCTCAACCATGTATTCTTCTCCATTGATATCCGTAATTTTTAATTTTCCACATCCATCAACAGTAAAAGAACCCTCTACCATCTGATTCATATCCTTTTTCGCAGCATATGCGGTTCCTGGAAATGCAGTACAGCACATCATTACCGCCATAATGCTACTGATAACTCTTTTCCACCTTTTTGTTTTCATATCTCCTTAACTCCTTAGTTTTTTCCAAAAACAAAAGCACCTCATAGCGAAGTGCTTTTACCAACACGTATATATTTTTCTCCCGGCGGTCCTCGAACCTGATCCTCTTTTCTCATTTTTTCCTTTCCCCTGAAACATCTGAAGAAATTTTCTTTCCTCAAAATATCTTCTTTATTATTTCACTGCTCCGCATTCCTTGCATTTATAGCCTTTTGGAATAGTTTCATCATATGCCTCCTGAACAATCGCTTTTTCCTCATGCCCCTTTGCCTCATGAAAAACAGTCTCTGTTCCAGTCTGAACATTCTTCATCTCATTCCTCCATTGTCGACAAACATCATTTAAATGTTCATTCGGATTTCCTTCTATTTCTATTCCACAAGTAACACAAACGGCTTGCTCTTTTTGCTCATAGACAGGCACTTCCTCTTCCCATGCTGGAAACTCTTCAATCCAAACATCTTTTATGACTGCCTCATGGTGAATAATCTCCGTCTGCTCCTCCCAGTCGTGTATATGTATATTTTGAGCAGATGATTCTTTACCTTGCTCTGAAACCGGAATATTTCTTTTCTCCTCTTCATAATCAGAATTTGTCTGTACCTCTTTTGTATCATTCTTCTTTGTATCACTTTTCTTTTTTTCACTCACAGATACCTGTTTGGGACTCGTATCTACTGTTTTTTCCACTGGCTTCTTTTCTATATCTTCCTGCTTCTCTGACAGTTCTTCTTTTCTGTTTTCACTTTCAACGTGATCTTCCTCTTTAGCAATCGTCTGAATACGCTTCTCCACCACCTTCCTTTCATCTTCTGCTTCCTGAACTTCTGCAACCATTTTGATTGGCTCTATTTCATCCTTTTTGTCAGCACATCCACTTACACATCCGATAGCTAATATACTGACGCCTACCACCATATAGACTTTCCAACGCTTCATATCTTTTCCCTCCAAACATTTTACATAAAACCGGAATTCCTATATAATTCCAATTCCTCACGCATGAGCATCCGCAGTTCTTCCATGAAAGATTCCGGACACACCTCCATTGGTTCGGCATATGCAAGTACCGCATGGAGAATATAGTCACTCATAGAATTATATTTTTCCTTATCATAATTCTGTATTTTGATTAATGCTTCCGCTTCCGATGAATTTTCCAACCGGACTCTTAAATCAATTCTTTTTCTTTTTTCCATGCTTCTGATTCCATTCTTTCAAAAATTTTTCCTGCTGTATATCATCCAGCTCTTTATCGCATTTTGAACCTCCGGGCAGTAAAACGATGATCAGTACAAAAAATCCCACCAAACAATAAATCAGCATCATCTTTTCTCAAAGACCTCCTAAAGATTTTTTACAATCTGGTATTTCTGTTTTCTCTAAAAGTTTCTGACACTCTTTTAATACTTTGTTCGTAACCTGTTCTCTTAGACCCGCTGTCGAAAAATAAACGATATCCTTATATCCAATCTCTGTTTTGATCTGTGGAAAGGAAACGAACATCTTGTCCTTCCCCTGCAAAACACAAATATGGCTAAACTTCACTCCTTCGCAGGTCACATTCGCAAAAGCCACAAATTTTCCTCTTTGAACAAGCTTAATTTCAACTTCAATAGCATCTTCTTTTATTGACTGATTCATTTGCTGATTCAATAAATTCTTTACTGCGCTTTTAAATATCTCCCGATAAAGTTTTTTATCCATTCTGCAGATTTCAAGATAATCTCTCTCTTTTGGAAGTACCGGCAAAGACATATAAAATGTTCCTGGCGATTTCTGACTCTTCATAATCCGGATCCCTGTTATAACAATTTTGCTATTGATTACAACATGTCCGTACCCCAGCTGTGTCTCTGTTTCATGCAATTTCATATACGGCAGGATATAATTTTCCTGCTTTTCATTCAGCAATTCCATTTTCAGTTCTTCAAATATTTCTTCCCAGTCACTCATCTACATCCTCCTTTTTACTTTGCGACAATATGACGGGAAGTTCATTGCCTATGAAGCATTCCCATCCCTACTTCACGACAATTTGTCGAGAGGTTCTTTGGCCTTATCCATACAGATCATGATTGACCTCGGCCCGGTAATAATGATTGATCGTTGACGGAGCATTAAAAATACTAGTCAAAAGATATGCCCTCACATTGCGTATCTTTGTTGTATTATCATGCAGACATTCAAGCACATACTGGATATGTGAAGAATCCACTTTCAACAGCTTATTTTTTACAAACTGGTATGGATACTCGACATTGCCAATAAACATATTCTCACGTTTGAAACTAATCGTCTCTGCCATAAGCTCAACAATCTCGTCTATGTACTCCTTATCTCCCAGCCTACATCCCTGGATAAGAACATCATAATCAATATTTTCTTTCACAATAGCGGTATATTCGTTTATGACATCCATCCCATCCATCCTATCGGCTTGTTTTTCTGTTACTTCTCCTGATGGATTGATAAGATTGATATTATTCATATCATTATCACTATTATCAGTATTATTATAATAAGTATTATTAGGGTCGGTTTTTCCGACCTCTGTACTTCGGCATTCCAGAACTCCAGACTTCGGTTTTTCCGACCTCTGGGCTTCGGTTTTTCCGACTTCTGGACTTCGGTTTTCCAGAACTTCAGACTTCGGTTTTTCAGAAGTCTTGACTTCGGCTTTTCTGACCTCTGGACTTCGGCTCCCAAAATCTTCTGATTCCACATATTCCGGCTGCTGTTTTTTCTCAGATTTTTCTTTGATAATGAAGCTTTTTACATAAATAATTGTTGGCTTTCCTAACCCTCGTTTTACACGCTGTATCAAGCCAATCCCTTTATCCGTATCCAGTTCTGCCATAATTTTGACACCTTTATCTTTACCGCAATTCATATACTGCATGACTTGTTCCAAAGTAAAAATAATATACACTCGTCCGTCCTCATCCACCCATTTATTTTTAATAGACAGTGCCATCCTGTCCAGCATCAGACCATAAAGCACCTTTGCATCACTGGACAGGTTGCGAAAATAATCATCAGTAAACAACACCTTCGGGATTCGATAAAAAGCAAACTGCTCTGATTCATAATCATGGAAATAATCAAACTCCACATTGTACTTCGCCATTTTGCTTTTCCTCCTTCCCTCTTAATGTTTTTTCTTCCAATCTTCCAGCAGTTCAAAAATGACCTGTTCCATCTGTTGTTTACTGTAGTCTTTTGGAAAATATCGGCTGATTCTATTTGCAGGAATCGTAACTTTTCCTGTATCTTTCTTTTCTTCGCACAGAATCAACTGCACGGCAATTTCCGTCAGTTTGCCATTTTCGCTGTACTTCTTCATAGCATCTGCCATAGCACCACTAACTGAAATGCTGTTCTCAATAATACATCTGAATACCCAGGACTGTTCCTCCTTACTCAGAAAGGAAAGACTTACTGCCGGAATAAACTTCACTTTTCCATCATCCACCATTTCCAACAATTCCGGTAAAAGTTCCGTCAAACGGATATATCTCTGCACTTTTCTTCCGCTGTCTCCGGCTTCTTTTCCTACCAGATCAGCGGTATCTCCGTTTCCTTTTGCTCCCTGATGTTTCATGGCTTCCAGTTTCATTCTATAAGCAAATGCTTTTTCACTGGGCAGAATATTCTCCCTCTGGATATTCGAATCGACCATGATTACTACTGCTTCATCGTCCGTATAGTCACGAACGAGAACAGGCATCGTAGGCTTTCCTGCCAGTTCACATCCACGTTTTCGTCTGTGTCCAGCCACTATTTCATAGCCACCCTCTGCCCTCGGTCTGACCAGACCCGGATTTAATACGCCATAATTGCGGATACTTTCTACCGTTTCTTCCATCTTTTCATCATCCCGAACCTGAAAAGGATGGTCTTTAAACGGATGTAACTCCGACAACGGAACCTCCACTATCTGATCGGCTTCATGATTGACAAAATCATCAATCCCAAGCAATTCATTATAGGACGGAAGTTGAATATCCTTTTGACCTTTACGCATGGTGCAATACCTCCTGTGCCAGCTCTGCATATGATTTTGCTCCTATGCTGCAAATGTCATATGCAAAAATACTGACGCCCTCAGGTGTCGTTTCAGAAAGTGCTTCTGTCCTTGGAATAGATTGTTCAAATATTCTCACATCTGTGCCATAAGCCTCTTTTACAGCCTTCTTTTGTCGTTTGGAATTGTTAAAACGCCTACTGTCCATAGTAAAGAGAATTCCTTCTATCTCCAATTTGGGATTATAGCGCTGCTTAATACCTTTTACTGCTTTTAACAGTTCTGTCAGACCATCTGTTGCATAATACTGCGGCTGCACAGGGATTAATACACTATCTGCCGCATAGAGTGCATTAATCACCATCATTCCAAGTGAAGGCATACAGTCAATAAGAATATAATCATAATCGTCCTCTAAAAGTTCCAGATATTCCTTCAAGACTTTTTCCCTGTCCTCTACATTAATCAATGCTACATCCAGCCCTGCCAACAGTTTATTCGCTGGAATAACTTCAACACCTTCTTTATGCTTTAAAATTACTTCCTTCGGGTCAAATTCCAAACCCATGATAATATTCTCAAGCATATTTTTTAACGTCACACGAACTTTCTTTGGAAATCCCAGTCCTAATGCCACTTGTCCCTGTGGATCTGCATCTACTAAAAGCACTTTTTTTCCTAATCTAGCCAATGCAACCCCTAAATTAATACATGTGGTTGTCTTTCCTACACCGCCTTTTTGATTAGCCACTGCTATCACTCTACACATAACTTTTATCCTCCTACTGACTACTGTCTGTTCTTTTCTACTTCTGCGTACATACGAAAATATTTCTTTGTTCCTTTATTGGCATATGTCTCGGATATATCTAACACTGTAATTCTTTTATCTCGTTCAAGAATTTTCTTAAACCATTTAATATCATTTGTTGTTCCCTGCAGTCTGATTTTCAGCATATCCGTGTCCTCCAATCCTGTTTAGCAGCAATATTCCGGATACCGGATTTTGACTGCCTCCCAAAAATATTTTGCATAACCACAACAGAATAATTCTTCCACTGTATAACATCCGCACTCCTGCAGTCTTTCCTCTGCATTTCCAAAATCGTGAACACTTGGTGTCCCATTACAATAGAGGTTAAATGCCATACGCACAATTTTAATGCTGCCACTGTTCTGCCAGCCTTCATTTAAACATTTCGTTTTCACACATCCTGTTTTGAAATCATAAATACTATTCACATGATTTCTTGTGTCTGCATCAATTCCCAGACAATATACCAACGCTTTATGGTACACATCCTGATACCTGCACTCCGGCAAATATTTCAAGTAGAAAATTTTGTGAGCTTCGCTCTTAAAAGTTATTGTGTAATTTTTTTTGCTGTCTATTGCCCCTACCGCTGTACATACATTCATTTTCGTCTCCTTTTCTTTCAGATACATATTTTCTGGTACAAAAATAGGACTTATTAGCAATATCTGCCTTTCAGCAAACTTTACTAATCAGTCCTACCAAATTTTCAATATGAAGTTTTTCCTCCTTTCCGATTTGCCATTATTATTCCATTAGCATTAGTGAAAAATTTATGTTTTCACTTCGTTTCCACTGCTTTCACATGAAAACAGCTCTTTTTCCCGCCAAAATGGCGGCATTTTGAAGCTTTTTAATAGGACAAAATCACTCAAAAATCCTTTATTTACGGCTTTTCTCTGATTTGTCATTATAATACTACGTGGTTCTACAATCACCAGTGTTGCCTCTGTCTTTTTCAGCATATAATAAGTCCTGTTCCCTTTGGCCTGTCTGTGATTTTCCTTATCCAGCACTTCCACCAAATGTTTCTGTAATATCTCTGCCAGCTTTTTTCCTTCTGAAGAATCCTCATAATAAAAGACCTGTGCCCCATGAATTGCTTCTTCCGGGTAGCTGTTTTGATGAATACTTAATACACAGTCCGGCTGAATCTTCCGAACCATCTCACAACGTCTTTTCAGATCCTGTACTTTACTGTTTCCTCCGTCTCCTTCCGAAAGATCTACATCATTTTCTCTCGTCATATAGACCTTTACCCCGTTTTTTTCCAGTTGCTTTTTCAGCCGTTTTGCAATCTGCAGATTAATATCTTTTTCCTTTTCCTGATGAATCCCTATTTTTCCCGGATCACTGCCCCCGTGACCACTGTCTATCAATACCACACCATTCCCCGCTCCGGCATCTGCCCCTGTAAGTCTTGCTCCCGTCCTTGCCAGCCAGAACACACCGGTCAGAAGTAGCACCGTCATTCCCAGTTCCCATATTTTCTTTTTCATCGTAAAAACTCCCGGAGCATATTTATTAAAATATATGCCCGGGAGTCTGGTTCAAGTCCTGTGTTTTTCATTCTTCATCCTGACGGTTCATCATCTGTTTCATCTCTTCCTCGGAAAAATCTTCCTCTTCCTCGTCGAGATCTTCTTCATACTCCGACTCCCCCGTCTGCAGATTATTCTGTGCAGCAACTGTACTTTCGTCTTCTTTTTTTCTGGATGCCTCTTCATCTTCCAGCTCTCGCATGGTTTCCGGCATCGCACTGACAATCTTATGTACTTCTTTATAAGAAGCCATAAAACGAATCTGTGCCTGATTGATCAGTTCTACAATTTCATTCATCTCATCCTGTACAGCAATGTATTTTCGTTTTCCATCAGCCAGTTTCGCATCCACTTCTGCCTGTACGGCTGCCAGGCATTTCTCTGCTTCTTTCTTCGCTTCGTCCATCAGTTCATCTCTCGTAGCAATGGCCTCTGACACAATCTGATCTGCTGCTTTTCTTGCATTCTGTGTTGTAGTCTCTGCCTGCTGATCTGCATCGTTGAGTACCTGTTCTGCTTTTTCATTTGCTTCTCTGATAATCTTTTCCGCTTTCTCCTCAGATTCCAGCACCAGTCCACCGATCAGATCATAGCGGTCAATATATTTTTGATATTTTTCGCTGATCTCACGCTCCAGTTTTTCTTTCTGTTTCTGTTTTTCCTGAATTCGTTCTTCCAGATGAGCGATTTCTTCTTTATGTGCTTCTTTTTGTTTCTGCAGTGCTGCTGCTTTTTCACTGTCCTTTTTCGCAAGCTGTTTTTTCAGTTCCTGAATCTGCTTTTCCTGTTCCTTTTTTTCTTTAATCAGTTTGCTTTTTTCCGCATATGCTGCGTCCTTCATCTCGCGAACCTGATTCAATACATCATCTTTATCAAAACCACCCATCAACGTCGTTTTAAATCTTTCTTCTGCCATCTCTTTTTGTCCCTTTCCCTTCTTGTCTATACTCCTTTTATTTTACTGCAGATACTGTGCGATCACCGGCCATACAGATGCCCGCTCAAATCCCAGTTTCCACTCAGCTACTCCTGCCAGCTGATTCTCCTGTATCAGTTTCATCTTCTCCCCGATGGACTGTTCATCTTCCACCCAGATGGTATAGATTCCATCCTCAGCTTCTACGCTCGCTACATTCTGCCCGGCTTCATCATCCCAGTAAGTATCCATACCATGTTCACTGATATAATTTGCAGCTCCATCCATTCCCAACACTTCGCTTGTCAGATTTCCCGCACCAAATGGCTGGATCCAGACTCTTGTATAGAATGGAATCGCATTGATCACTTTCTGTGCCGGCACTTCTTTCAGTGTATCTTCGATACCTGCTTTTACAAATCCAAGTGAAGACACCGAACCTGCATCTGTGCTCCCTGCATAATGTTCATCGTAACCCATAATGATCACATAGTCTGCAACAATTCCCTGTTCTGTTCTGTCATAATGTTTGCTGTAAGTCGGAACCGGGTCATCAATGGAAAATACTATTCCCTGATTACGGCAGGCAATCGAAAGTTCTCGTACAAACTGAATATAATGCGGTGCCTGTTCTTCTGTAATTGATTCAAAATCCAGGTTGATTCCATCCAATCCCACTGAGGCTGCCTGTGTCATCAGTTGCTGAATGATATTGGCACGTGCCGCTGTACTTGACAGGAATGTCAGATTATCCGTTCCACTGTTAAAATTATCGATCAGTCCCCAGACCTCCATCCCCATAGCATGTGCCTGGTTTACATAATCAGCGCTTGCCAGTGAAGAAATTGTTCCATTATTATCCGTCACTGAAAACCAGGTTGGTGAAATCGTGTTCACTCCCTGTGCATCTGCCACCATCTGTGCCAATGTTGCGTTTCCATCCATACTGGTCACCTGATGAAACGCAAGATTAATTTTATAATCTTTACTGATATTGGTATATTCCGGTGCAGTACTTGCATGTTCCTCATTATCATCCTTCGGGTCCGAAAGTACCTCTTTTTTTATATATCCACTGTAGCCATCTGCCGTAGCAACTCTGCTCCAATTGTCCAGCTCCTCCTGCAGATACAGCGTATCTCCTTTTTTTACCTTGGCCACAATAGGACTCTTAATCCCGCCTTTCTGACGAATCTCACTGTTTTTCTGTGCCGTTACCAGCTGCAGATCATTCCATTTTGTTCGAACCACCACACGAGCCGGATCTTCAAAAGCAGTATACGTCATATCCGTATACTGGCTGACAAATTCAAGATCCAGATAAACACCGCCATCAATCTGTTTCAGTATCACATAATCCGTCATCTGAGTACCTGCCGATGTCACATACTGCGTACTCTCAGGAACAATCTGAAATTCTTCCGTTGGCAACGTATACAGCATCACCTGCTGCTGACTGTCCCAGTAAAATCTGCTATTAATATATGTAGCAACGACAGAATTCTCTACATAATACCTTCCGTCGATCATTTTTACTTTTGCATCTTCAAGCTCATGGTTCACCACCAGCCCCGCCTCATCATCTCCGGTGAGCTGAAAATAGTCTTTTCCGTCTATGATTGTTCCGGACGGAGTATATTTTTTAATAAATATAGAAAGGATCCCTGCGCAGATCACTAAAAAAATCAATATGATCACCGAAAAAACCGGTGTTATTTTTTTCTTCATTTCTGATAACCTCCTACTGCCCTTTATTATAACAACAGAATGATTTCCCGTCATCTTTTTTTGACATATTTTTTGTTTTTTCTACATTGCAAATATATTGTAACTATTCAGTAGCCACTGTCCCGCGAGGTGTTTTGACATGAATATGTCAAAATCCCGAGACATACAAGCCAAAATGCCATCACCGAAGGTGATTTACGCGAGCAACGAGTCAAAGTCCGTGCTTGCACGGAACCTTGAGGAGTGCTGCGATAACGATAAAAACTCGCAAAGCGTGATTTTATCGTTTAAATGCATTTTGGCTCGTAACTGTGAAGGTACTGAACCAATGTCACTTAGTTAAGCTTATTGGTTCACTATGAGGTAAACCTCTAACAAA
>OCQB01000623.1_pt1 | contig 35800 bp, 28 predicted proteins | sample 1538631 | NCBI WGS metagenome assembly OCQB01 (sample SAMN04571713, study PRJEB22368) | human gut metagenome | biome: human gut; material: stool | host: Homo sapiens | place: Luxembourg | collected 2012-10-19
GTTCGCATGACGAGCTGATCGCGCAAAAGGGCGAGTACTACCAGCTGTACACCGGCGCGGTGGAGCTGGAGTAGTGCTTTTTGGCTCCCCTCAGAGAGGGGAGCTGTCAGCGAAGCTGACTGAGGGGAGCCGCAGACTAGATGCGGTTCCCCTTAATTGTCTGCGGTGGAAACTGCCTTAAGACAGATACCCGTGCCGCTACTGTTCGCTGTGATGGACGTAGGCGTCCAGCGAGAGCCGGTCGATAAGCGAGGGTATGACGCCTTTGCGGGTGATTGAGTACCCGGCGGCATAGGTGGCGATTTCGACCGCCTGCCGCACGGTGTATCCGTACATCAGATACGAGGCGAGCGCGCTGATGAACGCGTCGCCGGCTCCGGTGCTGTCTACGGGGGTGAAGTCAGCGGCCGGATAGTGGCACTCGACATTCTGGCCGCGCAGGTAGCAGCCGTGTTCTCCTTGGGTGACGATGACGCAGCCCGCGCCGCGTTCGAGAAGATGCGCGGCCTTATCCTCCATTGTTTTTCCCTCAGTTTCGATGATCGCCAGTTCGTGCTCGTTCGGCACGAGAATGTCGGCATTGGCGACGATGGAGTCGGGCAGATAGTCGCATGACGAGGGCTTGATAATGGTTTTGGCATGGTGCCGTCGGGCGGTGATCGCGGTGACTTTGGCTGATTCCAACGGTATTTCGGTCTGTATCAGGCAGTATCCGGCATTGTCGAACAGGCGTTCGTTGGAGGTGATGTCATCCGGGGTGAGCGACGCGTTGGCTCCGGAGAGAATCGCGATGACCGATTCGCCGTTGGGGGCGAGGAATATGAACGATGAGCCGGTGTCCTCTCCGGCGCAGCGTCGCACACCGGCCGTATTGACCCCATGCTGTTCCATCGCCTTGAAGATGTAATCGGACCCATTGTCGACGCCGACATTGCCGATAAGGGTAACGCGGTGCCCGAGCTTGGCTGCGCCGATCGCCTGATTGACCCCTTTGCCCCCGGGGTATCGCGCCGCCGATTTGGTGGATACCGTACCCCCGATATGAGGTAGCCGCGGCACTGACAGATAGTGGTCAATATTGATGCTGCCGACGACCAACACATGTTTGATGGCGGAAGTGGGCGGGGCTGCGATGGTGCTGGTGTTGTCGAGATGAAAATCCTGTACGAACGAGGGATGCTGCTCTTTGTCGTGCTCTATCTGCGCAATGAGCTTCTCGCAGAGGTAGGCGCCGAAGTCGGAGTTGCGGATGGTGTAGGTAGATATTTCCGTGTTGCCGGGATAGGCCAGCGCTTCGGCGGTGTCGTTTTTGATGGAGACAAGTGAAGCATCCTCTGGAAGCCGGTAATGCAGGGGGCTGATCATCTGCGTGAACTCGAGTGCTCGCCGGTAATGCGAGGAGACAAATCCGGTGATGTCCCGGCTTCCGATTTTGCCGGGCAGCGAGTCGTTGAGGTCGTAGTAGACCAGATCGTCGCTATAAGGCAGCTGATGATCGAACAGGCAGGAGCGAAAGCCTTCGAGAAAATCCTGCGTGCGGCGTCCCTTGGTCATTAGGCAGGCGATGTGTTGGTGCCCCCGTTCGATGAGCTCGCTGGTCAGTTTGTAGGCCGCTTCTTTATAAGGCAGTAGCAGTGACTGGTCGCCGCCGTTGGGTCCTATGGTCAGCAGTGGGGTGCTTTCGGGGAATTGCGAGGCATAGGCGAGGCTGTCCGGAGTGGCCGGTTCCCAGATGACGCCGTCGACGTTGCGGCCGCATATCGCTGCGATGTTTTTGAGCTCGCGTTCCGGATCGGAATAGCTGTTGTAGGCATCGGTTGCGTATCCGGCGTTCTGGGCGGCCTGGATGATGCCGTCCAGCGTGCTATCGAAGGAGATGGGGGAGCGCAGCAGCACTCCGATGGTGTAGCTACGCGTGCGCTGTGAGGCGGAGGCATATGGCTTGTAATGATATTCCTTGACGATCGTCAGGACCTTCTTGCGGGTTTCCTCGCTGATGCTGGAATCCTTGCCGTTGACGATTTTGGAGACCGTCGAGGTGGAGACGCCCGCGATGCGTGCGATGTCCCTGATGTTCATGTCTCCCCTCCTGCCTGTTTTCCTCTGTATCAGTGTACAAGGGCGTAGCGTTCTGTTCCTTGCTACGTCGCCATTGTGGGCCGTTCGGTCCGGGTTGCTTGACCCTCGACCCGCCGTGTTGACACTGACGTTGGCGTCCTATAATCTTATCTCAAGAAAACATTTTAGGAAAATGATTTCCTAAGATTCCGCAAGACAAACAATGTAGATTGCACACTGCGGAAAACCGAGGGTTGGAAAATAAAGGAGGGCCAGCATGGCAAGGAAGCTGTCGTTCTGGGAAGGGATCAAGGCACAATTCTCCACAAAGTGCCTGGTGCTGATTCCGATCGCGGTTGGAATCAATCTCATTGGCGGAACTCTGTGCTCCGCACTCAAGCTGCCGCTGTTCCTCGACATGATCGGCACCATCGTCGTCGCATGCCTGTCTGGACCATGGGTCGCGGCCCTGACCGGCCTGCTGACCAATCTTTTCCTGGCACTGGTAGCCAACCCGGTCTATCTTCCCTATGCGGCGGTGTCGGTATTGTGCGGTTTGGTCGTCGGCTATATGGTCAAGGCCGGACTGTTCCACAAGAAGTGGGGCGTCGTGGTCATCTGGCTGGTGTGCACGTTCGTCAATGCGATCTCCGCATCGCTGATCACCACATTCGTATACGGCGGTGCCACCGGCGTCAACGGTACATCGGTGCTGACGGCAACGCTGGTCGTGGCCATGAAAGACATTCTCGCCTCGGTGATCTCCTCGTCGCTGATCGAGAACCTCCTCGACAAGGGCATCACTGTCGCCATCGCGTGGGTGATCGTGCAGAAGATTCCCCGTCGCTTTCTCAGCCAGTATGCGGCCGACTCCATGGGCGGCTCGGACAATGATGCGCTGAGTGATGATGACGAAGAAGAAGACGAGTAAGACATGTCGTCGCATATGCCGGTCATCAATGACACCGTAATTGGGAAGCTGAATCCGATCACCAAGATAGCGGCCGTGTTCGCCTTGGGTCTGTCCGCATTGGCATGGCCTGACTTCACGCTTGGTCTGATACTCGTGGTGTTGCTGCTTGTGGTCTCGTTCTTGGCTCATATACAGCGTGATTTCGCCAAGATAATGTTCGGTTTCGGCATCCCCGTCACTGTGATGCTCATGTTCATCCAAGGGCTGTACAGTCCCAAGAACCGTACCGCATTACTGGATTTTGGCTTCGCGCAACTGGGGCTCGAAGGCGTGCTGTATGCGGCCAAAGTGGTGGTGAGCCTGCTGGTGTTTCTTGGCAGCTTCTACATCATGAACAAAACCACCTATGTCGGTGCTATGGTATCCGCGCTCACTTCGGTGGGGCTCAGCGCCAAGGTCGGATACCTGGTGCTCGCCAGCCTGAATGTCGTGCCGCAGATGCAACGACGTATGGCGGTGATTCAGGAGGCGCAATCCGCTCGCGGACTCGATGCATCGGGTGGGGTCATCGCCCGCATCAAGGCGTATATCCCGTTGCTTGGTCCGGTTGTCATGTCATCGCTGACCGACGCCCAGGAGCGGGGTATGACCCTGGAGACTCGCGGCTTCGGCATTACTGGAGTGAAGCAGACCAGTTATGTCAAGGTCAGCTGGAATGCCGCCGACAAGGTACTCAATTGGATCTTCGTCCTGTTTCTGATCGCCGTGGTCGCCGTTTCCGTATGCATCCGCATCGGTGTGATTCCGTTGCCGGTCTCGTGGGGAGGCAAGTGAATGAGTCCGATAGTAGAGGTCAAGGATTTCTCCTTCAAGTACCGCGACACCAAGCGTCGGGCCGTCAAACACGTGGACTTCCAGGTCGAGGAAGGCAGCTTCTTCACCATCATCGGCGCGAATGGGGCAGGCAAATCCACGTTATGCAATGCGCTCGTCGGCCTGATCCCGCACTATTTCGTGGGGGCGGGGGCTGGACACATCCTAATTGACGGGACCGATGTCGCCGATTCGACCATCGCCGAACTGTCGAAGACCATCGGCCTGGTGTTTCAGAACCCGTTCAACCAGCTGTCCTACACCGCCGGGACCGTCGCCGAAGAGCTGGCCTACGGATTAGGCAACCACGGTGTGCCCAGAGCGCAGATGATCGACCGCGTCGAAGCTGTGGCGAAATTGATGCGCATCGACCACATTCTAGACAAGAACCCGCTGGAACTGTCGGGTGGACAGGTGCAGCGTGTGGCTTTCGGATCCACTTTCATCATGGAACCGCGCATTCTGGTGCTTGACGAGTGCACCACGCAGCTCGACCCGATGGGCAGCGAGGAGATTTTCGACATCGTCAAACAGCTCAATGCGGACGGCGTCACCGTCATCATGGTCGACCATGACATGGAGCGAGTGGCACGATACGCGGATACCGTCATGGTGCTCGAGCGAGGCGAAGTCGTGGCCCTTGGCTCTCCGATGGAGGTGTTCTCCGATCCGGCGATCGAAGAGCATGGCGTGGAAGTGCCCGATTACGTGAAGATCACCCGTGCGCTCGGTGGCCCGATTGCCATTACCGAGGAGCCGGCCATCCGCATGGCCAAGGAGGCGCTCTCATGAAAATCGAGTTGCAGGCACTGGAGCACGCCTATCCCGGAGGGGACAAGGCCCTTGACGGAGTGGACTTGACACTTGACGGCAACGAGCCGGTGGCGATCATAGGGCAGAACGGTGCAGGGAAGACCACGCTGGTCAAGCATTTCAACGGCATTCTGCGCCCCACCGGAGGCAAAGTGCTGATTGATGGCATTGACGTCAATGAGCGCAGCACCGCCGAATGGTCTCGCAGCGTGGGCTATGTCTTTCAGAATCCCGACGATCAGCTGTTTCTGGAAAGCGTCCGCAAGGAATTCGAATTCGGTCCGCGCCAGATCGGCATGAGCGATCAGGGCATCGCGCATCGTGTGGACAGCATCGCCGAGCTGGTAGGCCTCACCAAAAAGCTCGACGTGCACCCATTCGACCTGACGCCCACCGAGAAGAAATTCTGCACAATCGGTGCCGTCATCATGATGGACCCATCCGTGGTGATTTTCGACGAGCCAACGTGCGGTCAGGATGCGTCGGGCAACGCCCGCCTTGCACGCATCATCGAACGTCTGAAAGCACAAGGCAGACTCTGCATCACGATTTCGCACGACATGAAATTCGTCACCGCGAACTTCTCCCGTGTCATCGTGATGTACCACGGCCGCGTGCTGCTCGATGGCCAGGCCCGCGAGGTGTTTGCCCAGACCGACACACTTCGGCGTTCCTTCGTGACGCCGCCGCCCGTCACCCGAGTGGCTCAGGGTGCAGGCCTCAAGGAGACGGTATTCTCCGTCCCCGCGTTCATCAACGCCATTGCTCAGGAAAGGAACCATCGTGGCTGATGTCATTGCTCAAATCTATGGAATAAGGAATGTCGAGGACGCTCGCATGGTAATCGACATGGGCGGCGAACATATCGGCGTCTCCTACGGCAAAATCAAGCGGACGCCCGGTCAGCTCGATTGCGAACGGGCCAGGGAAATCTTCGAAGGCGTGCAACCACAAGCCGTGCGCATAGGCCTGACCGTCGCCGAAGACATCGACGAAATCAGCGAGAACCTGCGCGAAGCCATGCCCGACGTGTTGCACCTGTCCGGCGACATCGAAGGCATCAGTCCGGCCGAAGTGGCGGAACTTAAGAGCCGGTTCCCCGAACTGAAGATCATGCAGGCCATCCCGGTGCTAGCCGGAGTGCCTCTCGACGAACAGAAGGTCATGCAGTATGTGAAGGACTATGAGCCGGTTTCCGACTTCTTCCTCATCGACACCAAAGCACCTGCTGCCGGAGACATCGGAGCGACCGGCCTGACCCATGACCGGGCCATCGACCGGGCCATCATCGAGGCCACCGACGTGCCGTGCATCATCGCCGGCGGTCTGGACGCCTCCAATGTGGCCGAGGCGATTTATGCCACGCACCCGTATGGCGTCGACTCGTTCTCCCTGACCAATTACGACGATGATCGCGCCGATACGGATCGGTGCAAGGACCCGGCCAAGGTCGAGGCTTTTATCAAGGCGGCCAAAGATGCCTAAGGTCGTTGTCGTCGGCGATGCCAATGTGGATATCATCGTGCCCTATCCGCGTTTTCTCAACGAGGAGCGCACGCAGGTCGAATATCCGCAGATCGGCATCGAGGGAGGAGGAACCTCGGCGAACACGGCCGTGGCGTTGGCGAAGCTCGGCCTGGATGTATCGTTCGTGGGCACCGTGGGAGATGATCAGTACGGGCGTTTCGTTATGCAGGACTTCAAGGATGCGGGCGTGGACGTGACCGGGCTGGTTGCGGATTCGACCCTGAGCACGGTCGGCGTATTCGCTTTCGTGGACGACCGCGGAGAGAGGTACCTGTGGGGATGGCCTCGCGAACGGCAATCGTTCAAGGTGCTCGACGAAAACCTTGTGCCGATGCACATGATTCGTGAGGCGGATTGGGTCCACTCCTCGGGCATGTGCCTGACCTACGACACCAGCGCTAGGGAGACGATCATCCGCATCTTCGAACAGGCCCACGATGCCGGAGTCCCTACATCTTTCGACCTGAACCTGCGTGTGGACGACGGCGTGCTCGACCCCGATTTCGCGGCTGCACTCGAACGCATTATTCCGAATGTCGATTATCTGCTGGGATCAGGGCCGGACGAGTTCGCCTATTTAGGCGACGACGACATGATGGGCAACGCCACGGCCTATGCGGTGGACGGCCGGACCGTCATCGTCCGGGACGGCGCCCGAGGATCGATCGGTCTTACGCAAGACGGCCTGACGGAAAGCCCGGCGTTCCGGGTGAACGTCGAAGACACCATCGGAGCGGGGGACGTCTATAACGCCGGTTTCATCGCTGCCAGACTCGCCGGAGCCTCCCTCGCCGAATCATTGCGAGAGGGCAATGCCGTCTCCGCATACAAAGTGGCCCGTCGCGGGGCACGTTCCTCGCCGGACGCTGCACAGCTGCACGAGTTCCTCGCCGGGCAAACCGGCTGAACGCCATGCCCGAATATCGACCAATCCAAAGAACACAACCAACGGAGGTATCCCTATGGAAAACAAGAAGAAGGTCATCCTTGACTGCGATCCCGGACACGATGACGCGTTCGGCATCATGCTCGCCGTGCAGCACCTCGACGTGCTGGGTATCACGACCATTGGCGGCAACTGCACACTGGAGAACGTGACCCGCAATGCCATCAAGGTGCTTGAGGTCCTTGGCGTGGCGGACCGCATCGGCGTATATCCGGGGCACAGCTGCCCGATGGTCGCACCGCTGGTCACCGCACCGCAGTTCCACGGCGAGACTGGTCTGGACGGTCCCGTGCTGCCGGAGCCGACGCACGCCGCACAGAACAAGCATGCGGTCGACTTCATCGTCGACACCGTAATGAGCACGGATGACGTGACGCTGATCGCCACCGGTCCGCTGACCAACATCGCCTCCGCCATCAACCGTGAGCCGCGCATCGTGGAACGGGTCAAGGAGCTGTGCATCATGGGCGGGTCCGTCACCTACGGCAACTGGACCCCTGCCGCCGAATTCAACATCTTCGTCGACCCCGAGGCGGCATCGCGCGTGTTCAACTCCGGTATGCACGTCAAGATGACTGGCATCAACCTGACCCGTCAATGCGAGCTGACCGCCAAGCACGTAGCCAAGTTCCGTGAGATCGGCACCAAGGCCGCGAACCTGGCCGCCGATCTGACCGATTTCTTCATCGGCGCATGCGAGGAGGAGTCCGAGCTGACGGGCGCCACCATGCACGACGCATGCGCGGTGGCATGGGTTATCGACCCGTCGCTGATCACTGCGGTCCCGATGCATATCGATATCGAGCTGCACGGCGCACTTACCCGCGGTATGACCGTGTGCGACTACCGTCATCTGCGCGGTACCGTGCCTGCCGTGGATCTTGAACGCACGCCGACGATGGGCTACCGCGGCGAAGAGCCGAATGCGGAAGCCGCGCTGGAACTCGACTTCCCCGGATTCGTCGACCTACTGAACAGCACCCTCGAAAACTACGACTGAGTCTTGCCCCTGAACAACCCCCTCCACCGCCGGCCGGCGACTCCAACCCCTTCTGGTCGGCCGGCGGTATCTCGCCTCCAATCCTCGACCAACGCCATGCGAATGAACGAAAGGAGCAATCCAATGGAGTACCGATGCCTGTTATGGGATTTCGATGGCACCCTTGCCGACACTGGCAGCGACGTGTGGAATTCCCTGACGTACGCCGCGCGTCGTGCTGGCGGGGCGATCGATGACCTGTACATGCGCGATGACGCCAATCTGGCCGATCCGATGGATGAGATCATGCGGCACGTGATCCCCTATCCCGGGGAGGCGTATCTGGAGACATTTGATGAGGATGTACGCGTACACTACCGCACGCTCAATGATTTTTCGCACACCAGACTCTATCCGGGCATTCAGAGCATGCTGAATGAGCTGAAGGGACATGGCGTACGCAATATCATCGTCACCAACAAGCCGGAGGGCGCATTGAGGCGCATACTCGGCAGCAAAGGCTGGGCGAACCTGTTCGACGATTGGATCTGCCCCGATTCCATACCCGGCCGTGAGGCGACGAAGGTCGAAATGATAGCCGAAATCGTTCGACGGCATGGCATCGCGCCGAGACAATGCCTCTATGTGGGAGACACCTTCAGCGACATCGAAGCTGCCCGGACCAACGGCATCTCCTGCATAGCGGTCACATACGGGGATGGCGACGAAATCGCGTTGCTCAGCAGAAACCCCGCATATGTGGCGCGCGACATCGCGGAACTCAACGACATTATGACGGACACCGTCATACACGCAAGGAGCATGATATGAGGGATTTCACCATATGCATCGGAACCACCTTCGTTTTCGGGCGCGACGCCGAAACCAAAGTGGGAGACGAACTGGGCGCAAAGGGCGTTTCCCGCGTGCTCATCCATCATGATGGCGGAGCATATCTGGAAACCAGCGGCTTGCTAGATGCCGTGCGCCGCAGCCTTGGACGGGCCGGCATTTCCTATACGGAGCTTGGCGGCGTGAAGCCGAATCCCCGACTGACGCTGGTGCGTGAAGGCATCGCCATCGCCAAAGCCCGCAATGTCGACGCCGTTGTGGCCATCGGCGGAGGCAGCGTCATCGATTCGGCCAAGGCAATCGCGCTGGGAGCCGCCGGAGAGCGTGACGTATGGGATTATTTCACCGGCAAAGTGCCGGTAGCGCGCACCCTTCCCGTCGCGGTGGTACTGACGTGCCCGGCATCGGGCAGCGAATCCAGCCAGGTCGCCGTCATCAACAATGAGCATGAGCATTCCAAGCTCACGCTGAGCGAACCAGTACTCCGGCCGGCATTCGCGTTCATGAACCCCGAACTCAGCGTCACGGTGCCGGCGTTCCCCACTGCCTGCGGCATTGTGGACATGTTCTCCCACATCTGCGAACGGTATTTCAGCGCCGACAACGAGATCGGCGTAATCGACCGTATGGCCGAAGGCGCATTGCGCACCTTGGTCGATGTCGGCCCGAAATCGTTGGCCGACCTTGCCGATTACGACTTGCGAGCGCAAATCATGTGGATTTCCACCATCGCGCAGAACAACACCCTCGGCGTGGGTCGTGAACAGGACTGGTCCACCCACCTGATTGCCAACGAGCTGAGCGCGCTATACGACACCCCTCACGGGGCCACCCTGTCAATCATCATGGGATCTTGGATGCGCGTGGCCAGCGAGAAGGCCCCGTTCCGTTTCGCGCGATACGCCACTGAGGTATTCGGCATCAGGCCCGGCTCGATGAACGAAACCGAACTGGCCCGGCGTGGCATCGCCGCAACGGAATCGTTCTTCCGCTCGCTCGGCATGCCTGTTTCCTTCAAGGACTTCGATCTGCCGGGCGACGGCATCGAACGCATGTTGGACAACATCGATTTCTACGGGCCGGACGCCACCATCGGATCCATTGCCCGCCTTGATCGCGACGATTGCCGTCGCATCTACGAACTGGCTCTCACCGGTCCCGTCATGGGAAAGGAGTTCTGATGCGCATACTGAATTTCGGCTCGCTGAACATCGACTATGTGTACGGGGTGGATCATTTTGCGGCCAAAGGCCAGACCATCACCTCGCATGCGCTCGACGTGTTCCCCGGAGGCAAGGGACTGAATCAATCGATCGCATTGGCTCGTGCCGGCGCCGATGTGCACCATGCCGGCCAGATAGGACGGGACGGCATGTTCCTGCGCGACCTGCTCGAATCCTGCGCGGTGGGCGTGACCTCGGTGGTAGTGCGCGATGATGTGCGCAGCGGCAACGCCATCATCCAAAACGATGCCAGCGGCGACAACTGCATTGTGCTGTACCCCGGCGCGAACCGTGCCATCGACAGTGATTTCGTCGATCAGGTGCTTGACGGGTATGGGAAGGGCGATTGGCTGCTGCTGCAGAACGAAATCAGCGAACTGCCCTATATCGTGTCCCGCGCCAAGGCCCGCGGCATGTTCATCGTGCTCAATCCCTCGCCGGCTGACTCGCGGCTCGACGAAGTCGATCTTGATGCCATCGGCTGTTTTGTACTCAATGAGGGCGAGGCGGCGATGCTCACAGGGGCCGAAGAAGACGGGGAGACACTGATCCGTGCGATGCGTGCGCGTTTCTCCCAAGCGGATATAGCCCTCACCCTCGGCGAGCGCGGTTCGATGTATTTGCGTGGGGACCACGTCGTCACGCAGTCCGCTTATCTCGTCGACACGGTCGACACCACGGCGGCCGGCGACACCTTCACCGGTTATCTCCTTGCCGACCTGATGTCCGACGAACCCATCGCCCATGCACTTGACTTCGCCGCGAAGGCCTCGGCCCTCGCGGTATCCAGAAGAGGCGCGGCGCCGTCGATTCCCATGCGAGAGGAGGTAGCTGTTTTTACTCCTTGCGCTCGCGCATAAGGCATTCCACCAAACTCAAACCAATAGAAAGGAATCAACATGACAGAAACCGCTGTCGAGGAGAAGGCGAACGGTATCCCGGTGCCTGAGGAGGGCACCGAAGAGTTTGCCCGTATGAACAAGATGGCAAAGATCGCCATCCCGATCGTACTGATCATCTTCACCATGGGCGTGCTGCAGCAGCAGGCTTTCGGCATGATCTATGTGAACATCGGCGACCAGCTCGGCCAGGCCAACCTCGCCCCGCTGATCACCTCGATTCCGGGCATCGTGCTCGGCATCGTGTGCGTGATCTACGGTTCTCTCGGCGACTTCGTGTCCCTGAAGAAGATGATGATTCTCGGCACGATCGTGTTCGTGCTCGGTTCGATCCTCGGCTGCTTCGGCGACCTGAGCATCTGGATCGTCATCGCCGCCCGTACCGTGCAGTCCGCAGGCTGGCAGGTCTCCGGCTCCATCTTCCTGGTGCTCGTCTCCAAGTACATCGAGAAGAAGAAGCGAGTCATCTGGTACGGCGTGTTCGTCGCCGTGTTCCGTATCGCCGCGGCTCTGGGCGTCTTCCTCGCCGGCTACATGACCCTTGTCGATTGGCGCATCCTCTTCGGTATCGGCATCATCGCGGTGTTCTTCATCCCGATCCTGGCCAAGAACCTGCCTGACGAGCATGCCAAGGGCGCGCGCATCGACGTGATCGGCTTCACGCTCATTGGCCTGTTCGCCGGCTCGGTGACCATGTTCTTCACCGACATGACTATCTTCTGGGGTATCGCGGTGCTGGTCACCGGCGTGGCCTTCGTGGTCTACATCAACAAGGCCGCGGATCCGTTCATCACCCCGGAGATGCTCACCAACCCGGCCTTCGCGATGACCATGATCGTCATCTTTGTCGGCTACTTCTTCAGCTACACCCTGAACGCCGGCTGCAACGCCATCGGCCTGAACGTGTACGGCATCGACTCCTCCCAGGTCTCCAACCTGCTGGTGTGGTCGATCATCCTCGCCGCCATCATGGGCTTCGCCGCTGGCCCGATCATCCAGAAGATCGGCCGCAAGGCCTCCATCATTCTGGCGCTCGCCTGCATGGGCGGTGGCCTGATCGCCGTTGCGTTCCTGATTCCGATGGGCCAGATCTGGGCTCTTGCCGTGGCGCCGTGCATCTACTACTTCGGCACCTCGTTCTTCTACCAGCCGATTGTGGATACCGCAACGCTGACCGTGGAGGCCGAGGAATCCGGACGTGCATTGGGCTTCAACGATCTGATGCAGGCCATCACCGGTTCGGTCGGTGTCGCGATCTTCGGCCAGCTCATGGCCAATGGCGCGATGAGCGGCGGCTCACTGTTCGGCACCGAATCCGGTCCGGCCTCGACCTATGCCAACGTCTTCATGGTCGGCGGCATCATCGTCCTGGGTGCGATGGTTATCTTCATCTGCTCGATGAAGATGATCTACAGCCGCTCCCGCGTCGCCGAAGACGAGAGCTGACATCAGGTCATATCGTCTGCTGATGTGACATTGATATCGCAAAGCCCGTGACCGGTGTATTCCGGTTGCGGGCTTTGCGCGTTACGCTAAGTAGTAAAGTAATTTACTGAAGTACTACGTAATGTTTGCATTGAGGGGATGATGTCATGGTCACGATGAAGGAAATCGCGCAGAAATCAGGCTTCTCGCAGGCCACGGTATCCCGGCTGCTCAATGGGGACCCGACATTGTCCGTCAAAGAGGAGACGCGACGTCGCATCATCGAGGTCAGCGAGCAGCTTGGCTACGCTACCGGATCACGCCGTATCGCATTGCCACGCCGTGTGGCCGTACTCGACAACGCCACCCGCGAGGAAGAACTGGCGGACGCCTATTTCGATGAACTGCGGTCCGTGCTCGGCGACAATGCCAGAGCCCAGCACATGGAACTCACGTCGTTTTCCCATATCGACGATCTGATTGCCAACGCCGGTGATTTCGACGGCTTCATTTCCATCGGACCGTCCGTACTCTCTTCGGATAAACTGTTGAAACTCCATCTGGTATTGCCTTATGGCGTATTCATCGACATCAATCCTGCGCCCAGCCTGTTCGATTCGGTACAACCGGATTTAAGCCAAACCATTTTGGACGCATTGGATATGTTGGTGTCCTCGGGCAAACGACGCATCGGCTATATCGGCGGTACTGGCTTCACGATGGGTTTGCACGAATACCCGGAAGACAGCCGATTAACCGCATTCCGCAATTGGACCGAGCGTTTGGGGCTGGATGCGGAAGGCCTGATTTACGCGCAAGGCGCGTTCACTGTGGACACCGGGCGCACTCTAGGGGAGGAAGCGGTTAACGATCATCGAGATGACATGCCGGATGCGTTCATCGTGGCTGCGGACACGATTGCAGTCGGCGTACTGCAGGCGTTTACCGCTGCGGGAGTGCTGGTGCCTCGCGATACCAGTGTGATCAGTATCAATAACCAGGCCATCGTCCAGTACACTTCGCCGACATTGACCAGTTACGATATCGATCAGAATGAGCTGGCCGATACTGCGATTACGATGCTTGCCGAGGCCATCTCCAGTCGGCGCACGCTGCACCACCACACCTTCATCTCCACCACCCTAGTAGTGCGTGACAGTTTCGTACCAGCACGATAAAGAAGTTCCCTCTGTGCGATAAAGAAGCTCCCTCTGTGGAGGGAGCTTCTTTATCGCTGTTAGAACAGTTCCAGATTCACGTCGAGCGTGTAGGCGCGATCGGCGGGCAGCTGGTACTGCTCATGGACGGGCGCGCCCCATGAATCGTCTCCGCCCACGCCCATTTGCGCGGCCAACAGGCGCAGGAACGTGTGACGGACCGGCGGCAACTCGTTCTGGTGGGTCGCCTCTTCCAGCATGAGCGAGCTGTACGGCAACAGGCTCGCCGCGAAATGTTCGCTGCCGGCCTGGCTGATACGCATGCCGTGTCCTTGGGCATCAAGCACTTCGGCCCAACGCACGTCTTCATGGTTGCCGGTCTCCTGCGGCACCAGATACGGTGCATTGTCTTCGGCCGCGGTGCGCTCGAAAATGCCGAGCTTGCCACCGTGCAGACGGTCGCGATAGGTCTCCTCGGGGCCAAGGCCGTAGAAGCGCAGGTTCTCGTACTGCTTGGGAAGCGTCCATTCCAATCCGAATGCCGGCAGCGTCGGCGCATCGGTGGCACCGGCATATCGGGCGGTCAGATGTACACGTCCGCTGGCGGCATCCACCTCATAGCGCACGGCAACTTGGGTTTCGCCCGGTTCGGCCAACGTATGACGAATGCCGCCAACGGGCACCAACCTCGTTGACGGCATTCGTCTTTCCAGGACACCGCAATCGCGGATGCATGCCGTTTACGCGTTGAATACGTATTGGTCAAGGCGGCGCATGGCCTCCTTGACGCGGCTCAAGGGCAATGCGAGATTGACGCGGATGCTGTAGGGGGCCTGGAACATGTCGCCGTCCTGCCATGCGACGCCCACATCCCAGCCGCGTTTCTCCAACTCGGGCAGGCTCAGGCCGTGGCGTTCGCACCACTGCTCGCAGTCGAGCAGCAGCATGTAGGTGCCTTCCGGTTTGGCCAGACTCACTCCTTGGAAATGCTTGGTGATGTAGTCGTAGGCGTAATCGACGTTGCCAGTGAGCACCGCCTTCAGTTCGTCGAGCCACTCATGGCCTTCGGGCCGGTAGGCGCCGATCAGCGCGTGCATGGAAAGCACGTTCATGTCGTTGTAGTGGCATTTCGAGCTTTTGGCCACGATGCGGTCCCGGAGTGTGGGATTGTAGATGATGTGGTAGCTTCCCACCAGTCCGGCGAGATTGAAGGTCTTGCTGGGCGCGTAGAACGCCACGGTCCTGTTGCGTGCGTCCTCGCTGACCGATTGGGTGGGGATGTGCTGGTGGTTCCCCAGAGTCAAATCGGACCAAATCTCGTCGGAAATGACCACGCAATCGTTGGCCTTGTACACTTCCATGGCCTTCTCGATTTCCCAACGTTCCCACACGCGCCCGCAAGGATTGTGAGGGCTGCAGAACACGGCCACGTGGATGTGATGCTCCTTGAGCTTCCTGTCCATATCCTCGTAATCCATGCGCCATACGCCGCGCTCGTCCAGCGTGAGCGGACTGTGGACGATGCGGTAGCCGTTGTTTTCGATGCTCCGGGTGAACCCGATGTAGGTCGGGCTGTGCAGCAGCACGCCGTCGCCGGGGGCGGCGAACGCGGTCAGCGCACTGATCACACCGCCCAGGACCCCGTTCTCGTAGCCGATCGCCTCCCGGGTCAATCCGGTGACCCCGTTGCGCGTGGACTGCCAGTCGATGATGGAGCTGTAATAGTCGTCGGTGGGGGAGAAGTACCCGTAGGCGGGATGCTTCGCCCGTTCGATGATGGCCTGCGGGATCGTGGGCACGGTCGGGAAGTTCATGTCCGCCACCCACATGGGGATGACGTCGAAACCCTCGCGTGGCGGGTCCGGCGCGAATCCCGGGTCGGTGCCCAGTCCGTCGACCGCGATCGAATCCATGCCATGCCTGTTCATGATAGACGTGAAATCATACGTCATTGTCCGACAATCCTTTCTCGGTCCGTGGTGGCCGGTCCCAATCTAAATCGGGCTCCTGACGGTGCCGTGGCCGTGGGCGGCGATTTGACCGCGTGGCGTGTTACGATATGCACCGTTGTGAGGCAGTGATCCGTTATCAGCGGGGAGTCTTCGGAAGAACGGCGGCAATCGCCCAGTAGAACCGACGGGATCGGCCCGAGACAGCCGAACACAAGCGGTCGCGCAGGCTCGCGGCTCCGAGTGCAACAGTTCGGAGCGGCGCAACCGGTGCGATAAGCGAGGTGGTACCGCGGTGCGGAGCGCATACCAGCGCCCGTCATCGTCCTCGTAGGCAGGAACGGCAGACAGGGCTGTTCCGGGCGGAACACAGTCAGTTCCGGCTGCGAGGCGATTGACGCAATCGGCCCCACGGTTCGGTACGTGACATTCGTGAACCCAGCCGGCACACGTCGGCGCCCGGCAATCGCCATCAATGACGCTCCTGTAGGACCAGTGCACAGTACTAACAGGAGATTTACGGTGAGCGAAAACGTATATCCCAAGGCGAACGAGGGCGGCGAGACCGCGCACGTCGCGCCGAACCCCAGCTTCCCCGACATGGAGGAGACCGTTCTCGACTACTGGGACAAGGACGACACCTTCCAGCAGTCCGTTGAACGCAACCCTTCCGGCGACCACAGCCAGAACGAATTCGTGTTCTTCGATGGCCCGCCGTTCGCCAATGGCCTGCCGCACTACGGCCACCTGCTGACCGGCTACGCCAAGGACGTGATCCCGCGCTACCAGACCATGAAGGGCCGCAAGGTCAACCGCGTGTTCGGCTGGGACACCCACGGCCTGCCCGCCGAGCTTGAGGCGCAGAAGGAACTCGGCATCGACTCGGTCGACCAGATCGAGAAGATGGGCATCGACAAGTTCAACGACGCCTGCCGCGCTTCCGTGCTGAAGTACACCAACGAATGGCAGAACTACGTGCATCGTCAGGCCCGTTGGGTGGACTTCGAGCACGGCTACAAGACCCTGAACATCCCGTACATGGAATCCGTGATGTGGGCCTTCAAGCAGCTCTACGACAAGGGCCTGGCCTACCAGGGCTACCGCGTGCTGCCGTACTGCCCGAAGGACCGCACGCCGTTGAGTGCGCACGAGCTGCGCATGGACGCCGACGTGTACCAGGACCGCCAGGACACCACCGTGTCCGTGGCCGTGAAGATGCGCGATGAGGACGACGCCTACGCCGTCTTCTGGACCACCACCCCGTGGACCGTGCCCACCAACTTCGCCATCGTGGTCGGCGCCGACATCGACTACGTCGAGGTCCGCCCGACCGAAGGCAAGTTCGCTGGCAAGAAGTTCTACCTCGGCAAGGACCTGCTGCCGCACTACGAGAAGGAACTCGGCGAGAACTACGAGGTCGTGCGCGAACTCAGGGGCTCCGAGCTGGAAGGCCGCCGCTACTACCCGGTCTTCCCGTACTTCGCGGGCGACGAGGCCGAATCCGAAGGCCACGTGCCCGGCCCGAACGGCTACACGATCTTCACCGCCGACTACGTCGACACCGTCGAAGGTACCGGTCTGGTTCACCAGGCCCCCTACGGTGAAGACGATATGAACACGCTGAACGCCAAGGGCATCAAGAGCACCGACGTGCTCGACGATGGCTGCCGCTTCACCGCGCAGTGCCCCGACTACGAGGGCGATTTCGTGTTCGACGCCAACCTGCCGATCCTGCGCAACCTGCGCGCCGGCGACGGCCCGCTCGCCGAGATTCCGGAAGAACGCCGCGCGATCCTCTTCCAGGAGAAAAGCTACGTGCACTCCTACCCGCACTGCTGGCGCTGCGCCACCCCGCTGATCTACAAGCCGGTCTCCTCCTGGTTCGTGTCCGTGACCAAGATCAAGCCGCGTCTACTGGAATTGAACCAGCAGATCAACTGGATCCCGGGCAATGTCAAGGACGGTCAGTTCGGCAAGTGGCTCGCCAACGCGCGCGACTGGTCCATCTCCCGCAACCGCTTCTGGGGTTCCCCGATCCCGGTGTGGGTGAGCGACGATCCGAAGTACCCGCGTGTGGACGTCTACGGTTCGCTCGAAGAGCTCAAGGCCGACTTCGGCGACTATCCGCGCGACAAGGACGGCAACATCAACATGCACCGTCCGTGGATCGACAACCTGGTCCGCGTCAACCCGGACGACCCGACCGGCAAGTCGCACATGCACCGTATTTCCGATGTGCTCGACTGCTGGTTCGAGTCCGGTTCCATGTCGTTCGCGCAGTTCCACTACCCGTTCGAGAACAAGGAGAAGTTCGAACAGCACTTCCCGGCCGACTACATCGTGGAATACATCGGCCAGACCCGCGGCTGGTTCTACCTGCTGCACGTGATGGCGACCGCCCTGTTCGACCGCCCGGCGTTCAAGAACGTGATCTGCCACGGCATCGTGCTCGGCTCCGACGGCCAGAAGATGTCCAAGCACCTGCGCAACTACCCGGACGTGAACGGCGTGTTCGACAAGTACGGTTCCGACGCCATGCGCTGGTTCCTCATGTCTTCGCCGATCCTGCGTGGCGGCAACCTGATCGTCACCGCCGAAGGCATCCGCGACACCGTGCGCCAGGTCATGCTGCCGGTGTGGAGCTCCTACTACTTCTTCACCCTGTACGCCAACGCGGCCAACGGTGGGGCTGGCTTCGACGCTCGCCAGCTGCGCGCGGACGAGGTCGCCGGTCTGCCGGAGATGGACCGCTACCTGCTGGCCCGTACCCGTCGTCTGGTGCTGGCCGCCGAGAAGTCGCTGAACGAGTTCGCAATCTCCGACGCCTGCGATGCGGTCTCCGACTTCATCGACGTGCTCACCAACTGGTATATCCGCAACACCCGTGACCGTTTCTGGAATGAGGACGCTTCCGCGTTCAACACGCTGTACACCGTGCTTGAGGCGTTCATGCGCGTGCTTGCGCCGCTCGCCCCGATGGAGGCCGAGTCCGTGTGGCGTGGTCTGACCGGTGGCGAGTCCGTGCACCTGGCCGATTGGCCGTTCGTGGTGGACGAGAAGACCGGTGAAGACACCGAACTCGGCCGCGTGCTGGTCGACGACCCGGCTCTGGTGGATGCGATGGAGAAGGTGCGCGAGGTTGTTTCCGGCACCCTGTCCCTGCGCAAGGCCGCCAAGATCCGCGTGCGCCAGCCGCTTTCCAAGCTCACCGTGGTGGTCGAGAACGTGGACGCCGTCAAGGCATACGACGAGTTGCTGAAGTCTGAATTAAATATTAAGAACATTGAGTTCTCGACTCTGGAAGACGCCGCCGCCCACGGTCTGAAGATCGTGCACGAGCTGCGTGTGAACGCTCGCGTTGCGGGCCCGCGCCTCGGCAAGCAGGTGCAGTTCGCCATCAAGGCCTCCAAGTCCGGCGATTGGCATGTTGATGCCGCGTCCGGTACACCGGTGGTCTCGACGCCGTCCGGCGACCTTGCGCTGGTCGAAGGCGAGTACGAGCTGATCAACCGCGTGGAGGAGGAGAACGCCACCGAGGCCGCTGCCGACTGGTGGTTTCGTGATCCTCGACACCGCGCTGGATGCCGATTTGCTGGCCGAAGGCTACGCCCGCGACGTGATTCGTTCTGTGCAGGACGCACGTAAGGCTGCCGATCTGGACATCGCCGATCGCATCGCCCTGGTGCTGACCGTGCCGGCTGTCAATGTGGCCGATGTCGAGCAGTTCAAGGATCTGATCGCCCGTGAGACGCTGGCTACCTCCTTCGAAGTGAAGGAAGGTGCCGAGCTGGCCGTTGAGGTCGCCAAGGCGTGAGGCTGATGCTGAGCTAAGGCTCTTCAATTGGTCTGAAACAATTGCGGGCATCCGATATACAGTGATTCAATGAACACTGCATATCGGATGCCCGCATTTTTCGTGCGTTTATGCGTCTTTTCGACGCATCCCTATTTTGAAAAAATCTAACTTATTCAAGTTTTTCAAAATAGAAGGGGAACGGTTCTACCTCTCATGGCTTGTAAGGTGTCGCTTCAATCGTTGTTAGCTACACTTATCGCGATAAGTGTAGCTAACAACGGAAATGGTAGTGCCCAAGTTGCCGGTAGATGTATTGCGTATGTTCGGCCAGCCACTCGTATCCCGTCTGCCCTGCTTCATGTAGTGCCGATGCCCGCTTGGGAACAGCGTAAGTTTGGGGATTGCTTCGAGTTCTTGAAGAGCAACACTCTTTCACGTGCCGGTTTGAATGGCGAGAATGGCACTGCTCGCAATGTTCATTACGGAGATATTCTTATTAAGTTCGGCGATTGCCTCGATGGCGAACGAAGCGATTTGCCGTTCATTACCGACGATACCGTGCTTCCCAAATTTGCTGGGTCGATACTTCGCGAAGGTGATGTCATTTTCGCTGACACGGCAGAGGACGAAGCGGCTGGCAAGTGCGTTGAACTGCGAAAATTACCCAAAGAGCCAACTATCTCGGGGTTACATACGATACCGGCGCGGCCTCGGTTCTTCTTTGGGACGGGCTACCTGGGGCACTACCTTAATTCCGATGCATATCACAGACAGCTTCTTCCTTTAATGCAGGGGATCAAGGTGATTTCCGTTTCAAAGGCCGCACTGCAAGATACACAAGTAAGATTTCCGGGCTTGTCGGAGCAAGCTGCCATAGGCGCAGCGTTGAGTGAGATTGACAACCTCATCACCCTTCATCAGCGTAAGCGTCTATCTATTCGTCAAAGGAGCCCCGTGTGGTCATAAACACAATCAACGAAGAAATGTCGTTCTGCGATTACTACTCGCAATGGGTCGACGTCTACAAGGAAGGCGCGATTCGGGAAGTGACAATGAAGAAATACAAGCTCACACAGGCGTGGCTGAGAAAACTTATCCCTGATCTCAAGCTTTCCGAGTTCGATCGTGTGAGCTATCAGAAACTCATCAACGGATACGCTGAGCATCACGAGCATCAGACAACAATGGATTTTCATCACCAACTGAAAGGAGCCATCCTCGATGCCGTTGATGAAGGTCTGATTCAGAGAGACCCAACAAGAAAAGCAATCATCAAAGGAAAACAGCCGAGACAGAAGAAGGTGAAATATCTTAACCAGTTCGAACTTCATGCTGTCCTTGCTGATTTGAAGCTTGATCCGATACCTAACTGGGACTGGTTGATACTGCTAGTGGCAAAAACCGGGTTACGTTTCTCCGAAGCATTGGGGCTTACTCCTGATGATTTCGATTTCGTTCACCAGACTTTGTCCGTCAATAAGACATGGAATTACAAGAATGGAGGTGGCTTTGTTCCAACAAAGAATGCTTCTTCGGTACGTAAAGTACAACTTGACTGGCAACTCATCATGCAGTTGTCTGTTCTGTTGAAGAGCTTACCCGGTGACAAGCCTATCTTCGTGGATGGCAAGGTATACAACTCAACCGCCAACGGTATTCTGGCCCGGCATTGCAAACAAGCCGGAGTACCTGTGATTTCAATACACGGATTGAGACACACCCATGCTTCACTCTTGCTATTTGCCGGCGTTTCAATTGCAAGCGTCTCTAAACGGCTTGGGCACGCAAGCATGAACACAACGCAGGAAATATATCTGCATGTCATCCGCGAATTGGAAAACAAAGACGTTGACATCGTGATGAGAGCCTTATCCACCCTTATTTAGCAAACCACAGACGCTTACGCTGATGAAGGGTGATGAGGTTGTCGAGGCGAGCGAAGAAGAGGCCGATTAGCTCCTGTTCCTCCCGCGAAGGCGGCAATATGAGAGCGGTATCAAAGAAATCGTTAGGTGCGATGTTGAGCAAGCCGTGGTTCCTCGCGCCTTCGGCGGCAATCATCTGAACGGCTTTGTACCAGCGGTCAGTTTCGTAGTACGTGACGAGGAAGTCAGGGTCAGCGCCGTCTAGCCCGAAGCAGATGTACAGGGTCGATACGCAGCCCTTTTCATATCTTACGAGACGCTTTACCGCGCCCCACGGACTGTCCCCAGACGTGCTCTTGTTGTAGGCGAACTCTCCCTTGCGTAGGAGATAATAGCCGCTCATGTCCTTGCTTGCGACCTGGTTGTTGAAGAAGGTTCTCTGATCCACTAGGCCATACTGGGACGAGATGGTCAGAGGCAAATCTGACTCGCCCTCGTTCTTGCGAGTGACGCGGTTTGCGATGTCTTCTAACTTACGCTGTTCCCAAGCGGGTGTAGAATTATTGCATTTGTATTGCAGTTTGAAAGTGTAGAATGCAATGACGTACTCCGATCTGATTGAGCATGATGCTGGTGAAACAGAGATACGTTCGTATCTGGTAAACGGTGATGTGGTGCCGGTTACTATGCGTATCCCCGCTAATTTGCGAGATTCTGCTAAAGAGGCCGCATCTCTTCGCGGGATGAGCTTTTCGGCATTCGTGAGAACATGCATGATTAATGAACTAGCAAAGGGCGGCAAGTAATGATTGCTCTCACTGCTATGACCATACAAATTATTGACAACAATCCTGATGGCATTCGAATTTGTCGTGTGGATGGGGAGTCGCTTGTCACGGTTGTGGTGCCCCGGGATATGTTGAGTGAGGCGAAAAGTCTTCCCGATTTGCCGGATCGCGGTGTGTATTATCTTCTTGATGAAGATCATGGAGTTCTGAGCCGTGCGTATGTGGGACAAACCACGAAGGGGCTTAGTCGGCTTGATGCGCACAAGACTAAGAAAGATTTTTGGAACAAAGCCATCATGTTCCTCGATAATGATGTCAATATCGATCGTGATGTTTTGGACTCTCTTGAGTCAACAGCCATAGATTATGTGGACAAACATGGCTCTTATGAGACCGACAATGAGTATACTCCTGCTCCTCGCATGAATCCATACAAAGAGCAACAGGTGGAAAGACTGCACAATAACATCCTCTTTCGTATGCGAGTGCTCGGATATGACCTTGATCGAAAAGAAAAGACACCGGTTATGGTGAACGCCGTATTCCATACGAAGAAGAACGGTGTTCAGGCCACTGGGCGATATAGCCAAGGTACAGGTCGTTTCACTGTTCTTTCCGGTTCTGAAGTGGATCTCGTGCATCCAGTTATTAAAAACCAGGGAGCCGTGGCAGCTCGGCAGCATCTTTTCGGAACGCAGACGGGCAAGGCGACTCTTGCTGATGACATTGAACTGTCAAGCCCTTCCGCTGCTGCTGTATTTGTTCTCGGTGGCAGTCAAAACGGTTGGACCGAATGGGTCAATGAACAAGGACAGACCCTTGATTACGTGTACAGAAACAAGGAGCATATGAATGAATAAGCAGCAGCTTGCCGCCAAAATCTGGGAATCCGCCAATAAAATGCGTTCCAAGATTGAGGCGAATGAATACAAGGACTATATCCTCGGCTTTATCTTCTATAAGTTCCTCTCGGAGACGGAGATTGCTCGTCTGCGTGCTGAAGACTGGGGAGCCGAAGACCTCAAGGGCTTGGATGAGAATGATGCCGAAACTGTACAGTATGTACGTGATCTATGTGGCTACTTCATCTCCTACAACAACCTGTTCTCCACGTGGATTGCCAGCCAGGGCGATTTCACCATCGCTGATGTACGTGACGCGCTTTCCGCTTTCGAACGCAACATTGATCCGGCTCGTAAACGTGTGTTCGTTGGCATCTTCGACACGCTGCAAACCGGTCTGTCCAAACTCGGCACCGATGAAAAAAGTCGTAGCAAGGCTGTCCGCGACCTCATCTACCTCATCAAGGACATTCCGATGGACAGCCGGCAGGACTACGACACCCTCGGCTTCATCTATGAGTATCTAATTAGCAACTTCGCTTCCAATGCGGGTAAGAAGGCCGGTGAGTTCTACACGCCGAGCGAAGTCTCTCAGCTCATGAGCGAAATAGTGGCCTGGCATCTCGCCGGCCGTGAAGAAATCAACATCTACGACCCCACGAGTGGCTCGGGCTCGTTGCTGATCCATATCGGTCAGGCTGTGGCCCGTCGCAATGGCAATCCGAATGACATCAAGTATTACGCACAGGAACTCAAGGAGAATACCTACAATCTCACGCGTATGAATCTTGTCATGCGTGGCATACTGCCAGACAATATTGTGGCTCGTAACGGTGACACGTTAAAAAGCGACTGGCCATGGTTCGATACCGACGAAACGAAGGACGAGACCTATGAGCCGCTGTTTGTGGACGCCGTGGTCTCTAATCCTCCCTACTCCCAGAACTGGGAGCCGCCGGAAGCGGGCGAAGATATCCGTTTCGAATATGGCATTGCGCCTAAGTCCAAGGCTGATTATGCCTTCCTGCTGCATGATCTCTATCACCTGCGTGATGACGGCATTATGGCCATCGTGTTGCCACATGGCGTGCTGTTCCGTGGCGGTGAGGAAGGCGCTATTCGCCGGAATCTAGTGGAAAACCACCATATTCAGGCCATCATCGGACTGCCAGCGAACATTTTCTTTGGCACGGGCATTCCTACTATCGTGATGGTGCTGCGCAAGCACCGCAACGATGACCATGTGCTTGTTGTGGATGCCTCCAAATATTTCGCTAAGGACGGCAAGAACAACAAGCTGCGTGCGAGCGATATCAAACGCATCGTGGATGTGGTGACGGAGAATCGTGATATCGATAAGTTCAGCCGTTTGGTGAGCATTGATGAGATTCGGCAGAACGATTACAACCTCAATATTCCCCGATATGTGGATTCCTCTGAAAGCGCCGAAAGTTGGGACGTGTATTCCACCATGTTTGGTGGCATTCCCAAGCAGGATATCGATGCGCTCGGTAAGTATTGGAACGTGTTCCCGGGATTGCGCCAACGTCTCTTTGCTGAGGAGAACGGCCATTCGGCCAGGCTCGCTGTGCAAGATGTTCGCGAGACAGTGAATGCTGATTCTGGTGTGAGTGCCTATATCCAGCGATATCGTGAGGTATTCACCGATTATCCTGCCTATCTGCGTGATGAACTGGTAGGTAACGCCGCCAACGTGAGCATTGCCGCCGAAGAGGAGGTTCTGGCACATGACCTGCTACATCGTTTGACTGATATACCGCTCGTAGATGCCTATACGGCATATCAGGTGCTTGACGATAGCTGGCAGAAGACCATCTCCACCGACCTTGAAACCATACAGAGCGAGGGCCATGACGCCGTTCGCAAAGTTGACGCCAACATGGTTGTTAAGAAGAAAGGCGGTAAGGATGTCGAAGTGCCGGATGGCTGGGCTGGACATATCCTGCCGTTCGATCTTGTGCAAAGCAAACTGCTTACTGCTGATCTTGCGGAAATTGTTACATATGAATCTCGGTTAAGAGAGATTAGTGGTGAGATTGCCGACATTCTTGAAAATATGGATGAAGACGACAAGAGCTCAACCGGTGCTATCAGTGAGGATGGTGATTCTTTTGTTGCCGCTGAGTTGAAGAAAGCAGTGAAGTCTATCGGCAAGCATCCCGAGACTGACTTTGACCGTGCTCTTGTGAGTGCACAGCGGTTGTTTGATGAAGAGCGTGAAGTCAAAAAGAACGTTAAGAATCTCCGTTCAGCGCTTGATGAAAAGACCCGGACCGTTATTGAAGGACTGAGCGATGAACATGCTGATGACTTGCTTGCTGCCAAGTGGGTGGAACCATTGCAGCGCAAGCTTGAGGAGCTCCCTCAGACGGCTGTTGATGAGTTGATTGCAGCGGTGAATGCGCTGAACGACAAGTATTCGACCACATACTCTGATGTGTGCGAACAGATCGAACAGGCTGAGGCAAAACTTGGCAATATGCTTGGTCAACTAACCGGCAATGAGTTCGATATGGCCGGTATTGCCGAGCTGAAGACCCTGTTGGGAGGCGAATGATGACTGAACAGGCGAAAGTACCCGCGATTCGTTTCGCTGGTTTTACTGACCCTTGGGAACAGCGTAAGCTGGGTGAACTGTTCGAGGAGAGTGATGAACGAGCTTCCGATAGAGAGATTTTGTCTGTCAGCGTAGCCAACGGGATATACCCAGCATCTGAGTCCGATAGGGAGACGAATCCTGGCGCGAGTCTCGCGAACTACAAAATAGTGCATTTCGGAGATGTCGTTTACAACAGTATGCGCATGTGGCAGGGGGCTGTAGATGCAAGTCGGTACGACGGCATCGTAAGCCCCGCATATGTAGTAGCAAGGCCCAATTCCGAGGTTTATGCACGATTCTTTGCGCGCCTTCTTAGGCAACCGATGTTGCTAAAACAGTATCAACAGGTTTCGCAGGGCAATTCCAAGGACACTCAAGTTTTGAAATTCGATGACTTTGCTTCAATCGGAATTTCTATGCCTGCCTCAGAAAACGAGCAGCGCCGAATCGGCGGGTTCTTCGACCGGCTGGACTCCCTTATCACCCTTCATCAGCGTAAGTATGACAAGCTTGTCATCTTTAAAAAATCGATGCTTGAAAAAATGTTCCCGAAAGATGGTGAGTCTGTACCCGAGATTCGTTTCGCTGGTTTTACTGACCCTTGGGAACAGCGTGAGTTAGTTGACATTGCTGAAATCGTGGGTGGTGGCACTCCCGATACGAACAATTCAAATTACTGGGATGGCGATATCGATTGGTATGCTCCAGCTGAATTGGGCAACAACATATATGCGGAAAGCAGCACTCGCAAAATCACTCAGGCGGGATTTGATAGCTGTTCTACTAAGATGCTGCCGGCTGATAAGACGATTCTTTTCACCAGCCGTGCGGGCATTGGAAACACTGCAATACTGCGTCATTCTGCATGCACGAACCAAGGGTTTCAGTCTCTTGTAATAGGCGATGCCGATGTTTATTTTGTCTATTCAATGAGTGAGAGAATCAAGAAGTGGGCAGAGGAAAAAGCCTCAGGATCGACATTCCTGGAAATATCGGGTAGACAGCTTGAGACCATGCCTGTCAATCTCCCCTCCCTTGTTGAGCAGCAGGCTATCGGCTCCTTTTTCTCCCATCTTGACGACCTCATCACCCTTCATCAGCGTAAGTTGGAATTGCTGCAGAATATCAAGAAATCCTTGCTTGACAAGATGTTTGCGTGAAGGGAGGTAGAGCAATGGAGACATTCGATATCGTGAAGCTCGCCTCATATCGCGAGAATAACCGGATTGAAGCGAAAGCAGCGAAAGGCGGTCTCCCACGCAGCATGTGGGAGACCTATTCCGCCTTCGCCAACACCTATGGCGGTGTCATCCTGCTTGGTGTCAAAGAACGCGAAGACGGCACATTTGAAACAGTCGGGCTCACACCAGTGGAAGCGGAACATCTTCGCCAGGACTTTTGGAACACGGTCAGCAACCGGTCCAAGGTGAGCGCCGTGCTGCCCATCGAATCGGAAGTTGAAGTGCTCGAAGCGGATGGTGGGATAGTGCTGGCTATTCACGTTCCGCGCGCTCCGCGTGACGAACGCCCCGTGTATATCAATAATGATCTCTTCGGGGGAACCTACCGTCGGCGTGGTGAGGGCGACTACCGTTGCACGCGGCAGGAGATCTCAGCAATGCTCCGGGATCAGGGAGCTGAGACGATGGATTCCAAGGTGCTGGACGATCTCACTGTTGCCGACTTCAATACAGACACAGTGCGGGCATATCGCAATCGTTTCCGTGCGGTACGTCAGGGCAGTTCTTGGACCGATCTCGATGACGAGCGTTTTCTGCGTGCTGTTGGCGCGGCAATGGTGAGCCGAGAAGACGGTAAGCTTCATCCTACGTTCGGCGGTCTGCTTATGTTCGGCAACGACTATGACATCGTGCGCGAATGTCCGCATTATTTCCTTGATTATCAGGAGACTCTAGATCCGACGATTCGTTGGACTGATCGTGTCCATTCCGGCGATGGCATGTGGTCAGGCAACCTCTTTGATTTCTTTTTCCGCGTGAATCTCAAACTTGCCGAGTCTCTGAAGACCCCTTTCAAACTTAATGGCATCTTCCGCGTTGATGACACTCCCATGCATAAGGCAATTCGCGAGGCATTGGCCAACTGTTTGTTCAACGCTGATTACTATGGCGTGCGTGGTGTGGTGGTCAGACGCGCACCCGATAGATTGGTGTTCGAAAATCCGGGCGATATCCGAACGGGCGTTGAGCAGATGCGTCTTGGCGGGGTGTCCGATCCGCGCAACGGTCTTGTCATGAAGATGTTCAGCCTAATCGATGTGGGCGAGCGAGCTGGTACGGGTGTTCCCGATGTGTTCGCCACATGGGCGAATGCAGGACTTCCTGAACCGCAGATTGAAGAGAGCTTCGGCGAGGCTGATCGTACGGTGCTCACGCTTATGTTGGAGCCGGATGCCAAGCTCGATCAAAATGAGCATGTATTCATCCGTGGTGAGCAGATAACTGACAATAATGAGCAGTTAAATGGTTTGAATGAGCAGATAACTGACAATAATGAGCAGTTAAATGGTTTGAATGAGCAGATAACTGACAATAATGAGCAGTTAAACGGTCCAAGTGAGCAGATAACCGAGAGACAGCGAACTGTTCTTCGTTTCGTGGAAAGGAATCCCAGTACAACATACGAGGATATGGCTCGTGCTGCGGGAGTTTCATCAGCGACTGTGCGAAGAGATGCTGAAATACTCATTGGGCGTGGATTACTCAAGCGCGTCGGCTCGCGAAAAGCAGGACACTGGGAAGTCCGAGGGAGAGAAGAATCGTGATATTCGATAGCGAATCGGTGTTCGAGGACAACGTCATTACCGTGCTTAAGCAGCATGGATGGAAGGATGGCGTCTTGCGCTATCCAACCGAACAGGATCTGCTCGACAATTGGAAAGGCATCCTGTACCGCAACAACAACGACATAGACAGGCTTGGCAAATACCCGCTGACAGACGGGGAAATGGCACAGATAATCGAGCAGATTGAGACCCTACGAACCCCGCTTGCGCTCAATTCGTTCGTCAATGGGCGTACCGTGTCCATCACGCGTGACAACAAAGAAGATGTGGCGCATTTCGGCAAGGAAATCAGCCTCTACATCTATGACCGCAAGGAAATCGCAGGCGGCAAAAGCACCTATCAGATTGCTCAGCAACCGGTCTATCCCGCCAAGAACAAGATGTTGAACTCGCGGCGCGGCGACCTCGTGCTTCTCATCAATGGCATGCCATTGATTCATATCGAGCTTAAGAAAAGTGGCATACCGGTCAGCCAAGCAACCAATCAGATTGAAAAGTACACATACGAAGGCGTATTCACCGGCCTGTTCCGACTCGTACAGATTTTTGTAGCCATGAACCCCGATGACGCCGTCTACTTCGCCAATCCGGGCGTAGACAAATTCAATCCAAGCTATTACTTCCATTGGGCTGACTACAACAACGAGCCTATCTGCGGCGGGCAAAACCCCGGCAAAGACGAATGGAAGCTGTTCATCGGCGGTACTTCCGGCACTGCGGGGCTGTTGTCCATTCCCATGGCGCATCAGCTCATCGGCTTCTACACCATCGCCGACTCGGCAGACGGATGCCTCAAGGTGCTGCGCAGCTACCAGTACATCGCTGCGAACGCCATCTCTGACGTGGTGCGCAAATGCGATTGGGAACAGCGGCCAACTACTCCGGGACGACCAGGCGGCTATGTATGGCACACTACCGGTTCCGGAAAAACCATGACCAGCTTCAAATCGGCACAACTCATAGCTGATTCGCATGACGCCGATAAAGTCGTGTTCCTTATGGACCGCATCGAGCTAGGCACCCAATCACTGAAGGAATACCGCAGTTTTGCTGACAGTGAGACGGAAGTACAAGGTACTGAGAACACCGGCGTTTTGCGGGACAAACTCAACAGCACCAATGTCAACGACACCCTGATCGTCACCTCAATCCAGAAGATGAGCAACGTGAAAGCAGGGGAGCGGGGCGTCACCCAGGCGTGGCTGGATCAGCTGGCTGCACGACGTATCGTTTTTATTGTGGACGAATGCCATCGTTCCACATTCGGCGACATGTTGCAGGACATCCGTCGTTCCTTCCCGAATGCGCTGTTCTTCGGCTTCACCGGCACACCCATTCTGGATGAGAACCAAAAGAAGAATTCCACCACTGCCATGGTATTCGGCCGCTGTTTGCACCGATACAGCATTGCCGACGGCATTCGCGACCATAATGTGCTCGGGTTCGACCCGTACATGGTGACCACGTACAAGGATTCTGAAGTCAGACGTGCCGTGGCTCTCGACAAGGCGAAGGCGGAGAGTGCGGAAGATGCGCTCGCCGACTCGGTCAAGGCCAAAGTATTCCAGCATTACATGGATAAGTCTGAGGTCCCCATGGGTCCGATGGTTGATGGTGCCGGGAACCGCATCAGTGGCATCGAGGATTTCCTGGGACGAGACCAATATGGTATCGACTCTCCGCACCCGAGTATGGTGGTCTCGGACATTCTTGAACAGTTCCCGGTGCTCAGCCATGCGGGCAAATTCCATGCGATGCTCGCTGCCAGTTCCATTCCTGAAGCTGTCAACTATTATCACTTGTTCAAGCAGCAGGCACCCAAGTTGCATGTGACGGCGTTGTTCGATCCCAATATCGACAACAACGAAGGAGCGACAGACAAAGAGGATGCGCTGACCGAAATCATCACCGATTACAACGAGGCGTTCGGCAAAGAATTCGTCATTCCTACATGGCCGGCGATGAAGAAGGATATTTCTTCGCGACTGTCGCACAAGAGTCCGTATGGTGGTATAGCAACGAACCGCAGCCAGCAGCTTGATTTGCTCATTGTCGTAGACCAGATGCTCACTGGGTTCGACTCGAAATGGGTGAATACGCTGTATCTCGATAAGATTATCGACTACGAAAGCATCATTCAGGCGTTCAGTCGTACGAATCGTCTGTTTGGCCCAGATAAGCCGTTTGGCGTCATCCGCTATTACCGTAAGCCGTACACCATGCATGGTTTCATCGAGGCAGCTGTGAAACTGTATTCGGGTGATCGACCGCTCGACCTGTTCGTACAGAAATTGCCAGCGAATGTGAAATCCATGGATACTCGGTACCGTGAGATTCTCGACGTATTCTCAGACAGCGGAGAATCGGACCTTATGCAGCTGCCGGAGTCGGTAGAGGCTAGACGTAAGTTTGCCAAGGAGTTCGTGGAACTGAATCGGTACCTTGAAGCGGCGAAAGTGCAGGGCTTTGACTGGAGCACCACGGAATACAAGGTCGATAGCACGGATACTGACGATACGAATGAGGACAATGATGAGCATGGCGAGTCTGAAGTGGTGCGTCCTCAAATTGACGAACGTACGTACCTCATTCTTGCGCAACGCTATAAAGAACTGTTCGATGGCAATAGCGATCGCGGTAGTGACCCAGATGATGATGTGAACGATAATCCTGAAGCGCCATATGAACTGGATGGTTACCTCACCGAAATTGATACCGGACTCATCGATACCGATTACATGAATGCCAACTTCGATAAATGGCTGAAGGCGCTCAAGGAGAATAGCCCGGAGTTGGCAGAGATGTCTGCGCAGCTGCACCGGTCCTTTGCCGCGCTCTCGCGGGATGAACAACGACTCGCTGAACTGTTCCTGCATGACGTGGAGCGTGGCGACGTGGAGGTCGAAGCCGGTATGACGCTACGTGATTACATCACGCGCTATGCTGCACGCGAGAAGAATGAGCAAGTCGACAAACTGGTCGATCGATTGGGTGTCAACAGATCGGTGGTCGAGGAATTCCTTGCCAAACGTATAGACGAGGCGAACATCAACGAGTTCGGACGTTTCGATGCACTGCGTTCCTCGCTTGACGTGCAACGGGCAAAAGCCTTCTTTGAGCAGCATGATCACAAGGCATTGCCGGTGTTCAAGGTGCGTATGCGCGCCACCAATATGTTGAAGCGTTTCGTACTCATGGGCGGATTCGACATCGATGATACCGACAATACGGATGGACAAAGCGAGACGAAGAACGAGCACTAGACTCATATACAAGAAGGGGTGTTTCCGCTGGCATCAGCGGAAACACCCCTTCTTGGACTAGTCGATATCACTCCGCAGCAATCGCGGCCTTGAGCTCCTCGACCTTGTCGGTCTTTTCCCACGGGAACTCAACGTCTGTGCGGCCGAAGTGGCCGTAAGCGGCGGTCTTCAAGTAGATCGGGCGCTTCAGGTCGAGTTCGTCGATGATGGCGGCGGGGCGCAGGTCGAAGACCTTGCGTACGGCGGCGGCGATCTGGCCGCGCGTCACGCCTTGCTCGGTGCCGAAGGTCTCCACGTTGACGGATACCGGGTCGGCAACACCAATAGCGTAGGCGATTTGGATCTCGACCTTGTGGGCCAGGCCGGCAGCCACGATGTTCTTGGCAACCCAACGGGTGGCGTACGCGGCGGAACGATCGACCTTGGACGGGTCCTTGCCGGAGAACGCGCCACCGCCGTGGTGGGCGGCGCCACCGTAGGTGTCGACGATGATCTTGCGGCCGGTCAGACCGGCGTCGGCCGCCGGGCCGCCCAGGATGAACGAACCAGTCGGGTTGACCAGCTGACGGTAGTTGTCATGCGGCACCTTGGAACCCAGCACCTCATCAAGCACCGGGTCAATCACGTGCTTCTTCAGCTCAACCGCAAGCCAATCCTGCGTAACCTCAGGATCATGCTGGGTGGAGATCAGCACGGTGTCCAGACGAACGGGCTTATCGTCATCGTCATACTCAATGGTCACCTGGGTCTTGCCGTCCGGGCGCAGGTGCGGCACTTCGCCGGACTTACGAACCTCGGTCAGACGGAAGGCGAGGCGATGTGCCAAGTAAATCGGAAGCGGCATCAGCGTCGGGGTCTCGTCGGTGGCGTAGCCGAACATCACGCCCTGATCGCCGGCACCCTGTGCCTCGTAACGTTCTTCGCGGCTGGCGGCGGTCTCCTGATCGCCAGTCAGACGGGCAACGCCCTGGTTGATTTCGGCGCTTTGCTCGGTGATGGCCACGACCACGCCGCAGGAATCGGCGTCAAGGCCGACTTCGGAGGAGGTGTAGCCGATGTTGCGCAGGGTTTCGCGGACCTTGGACTGCACGTCGCAGTACCCCTTGGACGTGACTTCGCCGAAGATCAGGAACACGCCAGTGGCGGCGGAGGTCTCCACGGCCACATGGCTGGACGAATCCTGGGCCAGCAAATCATCAAGAATGGCGTCGGAGATTTGATCGCAGACCTTGTCAGGGTGGCCTTCGGTCACGGATTCGGCGGAAATAAGCCGATGTTCTTCTGTCATATCATCCCTTTCTTCAGGACTTATCGCCCCGCGGGATGCGAGGCACAATGATACGGTGTCAATTTTTACTTGTCACTGTGGAAGCGGGCATAACTAAAGGCTCGTGCCAACCAGCGCGGTGGCGCGAGCCTTACGTCTTATTCGCTCCCGATGTTGAGTTATAGCCGATTGCGATAACTCAGGCAAGCGTGTCGCTCAAAATCAGTTGTGAGAGAACTCTCACACCATCATTCGGCGACGAACTGTCCAAACAATCCAAACGAATTGTCGGAATCGATCAGTTGCCCTCGTTGGCGTCGTCCTCGCCCAAGGTCTCCTCAAGCAGGCCCTCGTCGATTTCGCGGAAGGCGATGGACAGGGGCTTCTCATTGTTCTGGTATTCGACCAGCGGGCCGATGTTCTGCAGCAGGCCCTCGTTGAGCTGCGTGAAGTAGGAGTTGATCTGGCGTGCGCGCTTGGCGGCGAAAATGGCCAGCGCGTACTTGGAATCGGCGTGCTTCATCAGGTCGTCGATCGGCGGGTTCGCAAGACCGTCGGGTGTCGGGTCAGTACCAAAAGCCATTGTTCTTATCTCCAGACATTGGAAAATCTATCTCAACCGAAGCAAGTGTAGCCGTTTGGGGGGACTTCTGCCGGACCTCCGCCAGACTTCCAGTGGAGGAATGTATTCCAAAAATATGTGTGAGAAACGTTACGTTTTTGCAAATTCCATTATTCGACTCTTGACAAGTGGCGTGTCCCTCACAAGGGCTTGAATAGAACCATGACTGAAATGCGATCTGCAAAAATTATGTCAGGGCGCGTCTTTGCAGGCGCCCGAGCCCTCTACCGTGCTGCGGGCGTCAGCGGAGACGACATGGGCAAGAAGCCCATCATCGCCATCGCCAACTCGTTCGATGAGTTCCTGCCCGGCCACGTCCACCTCAACAAGGTCGGCCGCATCGTTTCCGAGGCTATCAAGGAAGCTGGCGGCATCCCGCGCGAGTTCAACACGATGGCCGTGGACGACGGCATCGCCATGGGTCACACCGGCATGCTCTACTCCCTGCCCTCCCGCGACATCATCGCCGACACCGTCGAATACCAGTGCAACGCGCACTGTGCCGACGCACTCATCTGCATCCCGAACTGCGACAAGGTCGTGCCGGGCATGCTGATGGCCGCCCTGCGCCTCAACATCCCGACCGTGTTCGTCTCCGGTGGCCCGATGGAGGCCGGCACCACGGTGCTCGCCGACGGCACCGTCAAGAGCACCGACCTTATCGACGTGATGTACGCCACCGCCGACGACAGCGTCTCCGATGAGGAACTGCTCAACTATGAGAAGACCGTCTGCCCGACCTGCGGCTCCTGCGCCGGCATGTTCACCGCCAACTCGATGAACTGCCTGACCGAGGCCATCGGCCTGGCCCTGCCCGGCAACGGCACCATCCTCGCCTCCCACTCCTACCGCAAGGACCTGTTCGAGCGTGCCGCCAAGCAGGTCGTCAAGATCGCCCACCAGTACTATGACGATTCCGACGATTCCGTGCTGCCGCGCTCCATCGCCACCAAGGAAGCCTTCGAGAACGCCATGACCATGGATGTGGCCATGGGCGGTTCCACCAACACCGTGCTGCACATCCTCGCCATGGCCCAGTCCGCCGACGTGGACTTCACCCTGGACGACATCGAGCGTATTTCCCACACCGTGCCGTGCATCTGCAAGGCCTCGCCGTCCGGCAAGTGGGAGATTTCCGACGTGCACCGCGCCGGCGGCATCACCGGCATCCTCGGCGAGCTCGACCGCGCCGGCAAGCTGCACACCAACGTGCACTCCATCGACTACCCGACGCTGGAAGCCAAGCTGGCCGATTGGGACATCATGCGCCCGACCTGCACCGAGGAAGCCCAACAGATGTACAAGGCCGCTCCTGGCCACATCATCTCCCCGGAGCCGTGGACCCACACCACCCTGTTCGATTCGCTCGACCGTGACCGCGCCAACGGCGCCATCCACGACATCAACCACCCGGAGATTCACGAAGGCGGCCTCGCCGTGCTGCGCGGCAACCTGGCCCCCGACGGCTGCGTGGTCAAGACCGCCGGTGTTCCGCCGGAGATCTGGAAGTTCCGTGGACCGGCTCTGGTGGTCGACTCCCAGGAGCAGGCCATCGAGGTCATTCTGAACGACACCCTGAAGCCCGGCATGGCGCTTGTGATTCGTTACGAAGGCCCGAAGGGTGGCCCGGGCATGCAGGAAATGCTGTACCCGACCTCCTTCGTCAAGGGCAAGGGCATCGGCAAGCAGGTCGCCATGCTCACCGACGGTCGCTACTCCGGCGGTTCCTCCGGTCTGGCCATCGGCCACATGGCGCCTGAGGCTGCCAACAAGGGCCCGGTGGCGCTCATCAAGAACGGCGACATCATCGATATCGATATCGAAGCCCGTTCCGTGAACGTCGAACTGACTGACGAGCAGCTGGACGAGCGTCGTCGCGAGCTTGAGGCTGGCGACGGCTACGTGGCTCACCGCAACCGCCACGTCTCCCAGGCGCTGAAGGCGTACGCCGCCTTCGCCCGCTCGGCCGACAAGGGTGCGACGCGTGACCCGGAGCTAATCAACAAGCTCTCCGGTCTCAACTGATCGCCGATTGCATAGCTGAAAAGCCCGGTATCTTCCTCGCGAAGATGCCGGGCTTTTTGCTGTGCTTCCGGGCGGGAGCGATATTGCTTGTTATCGCACGCAGGCGGCGGGGGAGAGGCGCGCGCCTCGGGCCCAGTCGGCGGCGCGCATGGCCTTCTTGCCCTGCGCCTTGACTTGGGTGAGTTCCAGCGGCGTGCTGCCGGTACCAACCCACACGTTCTTCTTGCCCACCTTCAGTTCGCCGGGCTGAAGCTCGGCCGGAGTGTTGGGATTGGACTGGTCGGCCGGTTGC
>OCQB01000637.1_pt1 | contig 35099 bp, 34 predicted proteins | sample 1538631 | NCBI WGS metagenome assembly OCQB01 (sample SAMN04571713, study PRJEB22368) | human gut metagenome | biome: human gut; material: stool | host: Homo sapiens | place: Luxembourg | collected 2012-10-19
AAACATAAAGCAACCTTACGTATTTATTCTACAACATTTTTTTTAAAATTAAAAGGCTATTAACAAAGAAATTATTTGTCAACAGTCTGAAAAATCAATTTAATTTTGATTTTTTTCTTTCTTAATTAAAGTTTTATGGTACAATTATTATAACAATAAGAGTAGAGGGTGATTATATGTTAGGTGATATTAAAGAAATAGTTGATAATAATGTCTTTGTTAATTTAACTATCGATCTTGCTAAACAAACAAACTTAGTTGATTTACATGTAATATTTGAAGATGGAAATGATAAAGTAGTAGGACAAATAGTTAGTACTACAAAAACAGACTTAAAAGCAAATATTGTAGGAGAAATAAAAAACAATAGCTTTATTCCAGGAGTTAGTAGTAAACCTTCTTTTAGATCTAGTGTTAGAATAGTTAATATGGAAGAGTTAGCACTCATTTTAGGAAAACAAACACCAGATAAGGGAGAAGTACTTTTTGGATATTCAACAATATATCAAAACTACCCAATTCATGTTAATATTAACTCCTTCTTTAGTAACCATTTTGCTATTTTAGGAAATAGTGGAGCTGGTAAGAGTTTTACTGTAAGTAGAATTTTTCAAAATATCTTTGCTAGTCAAACAGCTAGTCCAGTAGGTGCACATGTCATTATGTTTGATGCATATGGCGAATATACAAGAGCTTTAAAAGATATAGATAAAGTTAATCCTAATATGCATTATAAAACTTATACCACTAATACAACAGTTAGTGATGCTAGTGGTGGTATTATAAACATACCATTATGGTTACTTGGAGTAGATGATATAGCTTTACTTCTAGATGTTACATCTACTAACCAATTACCAATTATTGAGAAAGCTTTAACCTTAGTTCCTATCTTAACAGGGGAAAATGAGATGGTTCTAAAGTATAAGAACGATATAATAGCAAGAGCTGTTGAGGATATCCTTTTAAGTGGATCACAGTCTACTAAGATAAGAGACCAAGTAACAGCTGTTCTTACTAAGTTTCATACTAAAGACTTATCACTTGAAAGTCTAATAGTACAACCAGGATATACCAGAACCCTAAAACAATGTCTTTATATTGATAAAATGGGAAAATTAGTAGAGATGGAATTAGTAGTAAACTTTGTAAAACAGTTTATTTTAGAGGATAGGGAAATAGCACCACAAACGGATAAATTTATCGCTTATACTCTAAAAGACTTAGAAACTGCTATGGATTTTGCCCTAATTAGTGAAGGAGTATTAAAAAGTGATAAAGTTTATGACTATGCTAATGTCTTAAGTGTTAGACTTCATAGTTTAGTAAATAGTCCTAATCATGTATTCTTTGATTCAACAGCTTATATAGATAGAGCAACTTATATAAATGATTTATTTACGGATGTAAATGGTAATCACTGTCAAATAGTAAACTTTAATATCAGTTATATAGATGATAGACTTGCTAAAGTAATTACTAAAATTTTATCTAAATTAGTCTTTGATTATACTGTTGAAAATCCAAATCGTGGTAGTATGCCTTTCCATATTATTATAGAAGAAGCTCATAGATATGTCCAAAAAGATACTGATACGGAAATACTAGGATATAACATCTTTGATAGAATTACTAAAGAGGGTAGAAAGTATGGAACCTTACTAGGACTTATTACCCAAAGACCTAGTGAACTTTCTGATACTGCTATTTCCCAGTGTTCTAACTTTATTGTCTTAAGAACACTTCATCCTAAAGACTTACATTATATAAAAGAAATGGTTCCTAATGTATCAGCAGAAATAGTAGAAGAACTTAAAAACTTAAAACCAGGTAACTGTATTGCCTTTGGTAATGCTTTTAAAGTACCAATTAGTATGTATTTTCAAAAGGCAAATCCTGAACCATTATCTAATAATGTTGATGTTAGTAGTGTTTGGTATCAAGATGGAAATATGATGTAAGAGAAGATGAAACCGCATAAGGCACCAAGAAAATGACTTCCATGAGAGACAGAGTCTTTAGCACCTAATAATCTAATCTCATCAACCACATAGAAAAGTACAATAAGAATAAAAGTTAGAGGTATCTTGTTAGTAGAAAAATTAACAAAAGATGATAGAACTATTAACATAAAAGTAATACCACTAGCACCTAATATTTTATTTCTTGTAAAAATAGAGTTAAAAAGACCAATTATCGTAGCAGTTATTAAAATCATTATTAAAAGATTAAGACTACCATACTTTTCTTCTATCATCGGACCAATAAGTAAGATATAAAGAAAATTATGAGTAAAATGATTCCAATTAGCATGACCAAAGATATGAGTAACTAGTCTTAAATAAGTAAGTGGATTTAGTAAACTACTGCGGTAAGTTGAAAAAAATAAATCATTACTTTTTCCTTTAGTTAATATATTTAAAATAAGAGATATTAAAGAAATAAAGAAGAAAGATAAAATAATTAAAGAGTTATATTCTAAATAGTTAAAGATATTCATTTTAGACCACCTTTCTAGACAATTATACAATAAAAGTGTCTAGCTAAGCTAGTGGCTTAAAAAAGTCTTTTCCTTTTTAGAAAAATATGTTATTATAAATAGTAGTTAGGTAGGAGGTTAAGCATATGGCTTTCAACGATAAATTAAAAAAATTAATGGGACAAGATGATACAGCAACAAATGAAGATATAAAAGAGGAGGAGTATTACAAAGTGTCAAGAGAAGAATATGAAGATGAAAACGGGGTAGCTGGTAGCAAGATGATGTTACTTGAACCACGTGCTTATTCAGAATCACAACAAATAGCAGATCATTTAAAAGATAGAAATGCAGTAGTAGTTAACTTAAAAAGAGTAACACCAGATCAAGGTAAAAGAATAGTAGATTTCTTATCAGGTACTCTTTATGCTATTGGTGGTGACTTACAAAAATTAGGTGGAGGAATTTTCCTTTGTACACCAAACAACGTAAATGTTGAAGGTAAGATTACTGATGACGTGCCAGCTAAAACAAGTGGTAAAAAGTCTAAACAAGAAGAAGACGATGAGTTTGACTGGTAATAACTAACCCGAAAGGGGGATATGTGATGGATAAGTTTCATTATGAAGCTAATGGTTATAATAGAAGTGAAGTAAATGCTTTTATTGAAAGAGTAATTAGGGAAACTGAAGGTATTATTAATAAGTGTCAAGAACAAAAAGATGAGATTAAAGATTTAAAAGATAAACTAGAAAGCTATAAAATTTTAGAAGATAGTATTAACAAGTCTATTGTTAATGCAGAAAAAACTAGTGATAATATAAAACGTCTTGCTAGAGAAGAAGCTAATGTAATAGTTAGTGATGCTAAAAATAATGCTTCTAGAATAGTTAATGATGCTCTAATTAGGTCAGAAAGAATTGAACAGCAAGCTGATGTCTTAGAAAGAAATATTAAAATATTTAAAAGAAAGTTAAAGATTATTGTTGAACAACAATTAGCAGTAGTAGAAGAAATAGAAGTGTTGGACTTAGACGAATCTTAAGTCTATTTTTTGCTAGGAGGGAATTTTTTTGGAAGAATTAACGGAAAGTTATGAAGAATTATTACTTAAATATAATGCTGCTTTAAAAACGCTTGAGACACAAATTGCTATTTTATTGCAAGACTTTGAATTTAAAAATCATTATAATCCAGTAGAGCATGTTAAGAGTAGAATTAAGAGCTATGACAGTATTGCAAATAAGCTAAGAAGTAGAGATTATGAAGTGAATGTTACCAATATCGAAGATCATATTCATGATGCAGTGGGAATTAGAATTGTATGTTCTTTCTTATCAGATGTTTATACAATAGTAAAATTACTAGAAGATAGTGATCAAATAACTGTTCATACTAAAAAAGATTATATTTCAAATCCTAAAGATAGTGGCTATTCTAGTTATCATTTACTTGTCTATGTTCCCGTTTATTTAATTGATGGAGTAGAGATGGTAGAAGCAGAAATTCAAATTAGAACTGTTGCTATGGACTTTTGGGCTAGCTTAGATCATAAGATAAGATATAAATTTAAAGGTGATATTCCTAAGGAAATTCAAGATAATATGTATAAGTGTGCACTTGATATAAATAATTTAGATCATAAGATGGTTGCTATGAATGATAAGATGCAAACGTTGATTGAAGATCAAGAAATAATTTAGTTAAAAAAAGGAACCAATATTTGGCTCCTTTTAATTATTATTTAATATCAATAAGTTTTCTATTTTTATTTTCATCAATCTTTGGAACAGCAATATGTAAAGTACCATTATTATATGATGCTTCAATATTCTCTTCATCCACATCACCTAGATAGAAACTACGAGAATATTTTCCATAAACTCTTTCACGACGAAGATATTTTTTCTTTTCATCCTTTTCTTCTTCTTCATGCTTTTTCTCAGCACTAACGATTAAATTTCCTTTATTGCATTCTACTTTAATTTCTTCTTTTTTGAAACCAGGTAAATCCATATCTACATGATAAGTATTATCTTTTTCATAGATATCACACTTCATCTTAGCTCCTTCTTCTTCAAATAAATCATCTAATGCGTTATCAAAATAAAATCTTCTTGGTAACATAATTATCACTTTCCTTTCACAATTATGTTATAACACTTTTATTAGCACTTGTCAAGAAAGAGTGCTGAAAATATGTGAAATTTAAATTAGTTTAGTTATTGATTATTACAAATTCTTATTTTTAACTCATCATTTTCCTTTACTGTCAATATCTATTTTTTAATATCATCATTTACTAGTTCATTTTGTAAAAAAATTGGAGTTTTTTATTGAAACTTGTCTTTTATATAATAGACTCTTATAATAAAAATTAGATAAGTCAGGCGATACAAAATTTGATAAAATTAATTTAGGAAAGTTATAAAAAGTTTTAAATAGTTATTGCAAACGTTGTTTTATATGATACGCTATATTCCAATGAATTGAGGTGGTCATATGAAAGTACTTAAAGGATATGTTTTTAGACTTTATCCAAATGTAGAGCAAAAAACTTTAATAAATAAAACTATCGGTTTTGCTAGAATTATCTATAATATCTTTTTAAGGGATAGAATTGATACTTACAATAATACTAAAAAGGGTAAAACTGCATATGAAGAGAATATCATGATACCAAGTCTACTTGTGAAATATCTATTTTTAAAAGAGGTTGATAGTTGTTCTCTTAGAAATACTTCAAATGATTTAGAATGTGCTTATGACCATTTCTTTAAGCAAGGTGTTTTTCCTAAATTTAAAGCAAAAGGAGTAAACCAATAATGTGGTAAGTACCTATAAAGAAAAAGTATATAATTCGATAGAACTTGATTTAGAAAAAAGATTGATTAAGCTTCCTAAATTAAAATGGGTAAAAATAAAAGGATATAGAAATAAAGAAAGTATAAATGGAAGAATTAGAAGTGCAGTTATAAGAAAAGACGCCGAAAGATATTACGTTAGCATTTTAGTAGAAGAAGATGTATATAAACCTATGTTTACTCCTCAAAGTATAATTGGAATAGATTTGGGTATAAAAGATTTGATAGTAACATCACATAATGAAAAGATTAAAAATATAATAAAAGATAGAAGTAAAAGACTAAAAGGACTTCAAAGAGCTTTAGCTAGATGTAAGGAAGGAAGTAAAAATAGATATAAAATAAAACTTAAAATACAAAGGCTATGGCAAAAGATAAGAAATGCTAGAAAACATTTAATTCACGATATAACAAATAAATTAATAAAAGAAAATGACATAATTGTATGTGAAAGTCTAGATGTTAAAAGTATGTACAAGGATCATAATATAGCAAAAAGCTTAAATTCAAACCCACTTGGAGAAATAATTAGAGTACTTAAATATAAAGCAGAATGGAATAACAAAAAATTAATACAAATAGATAGATATTATCCAAGCAGTCAAGAATGTAGTGTATGTGGGTTTCAAAATAAAGAGTTAAAGAATTTAAGTATAAGAAAGTACGAATGTCCAATGTGTCATACAAAGCATGATAGAGATTTCAACGCAAGCGTGAATATAATGTTTGAAGGTTTAAAAATATATATGCAGGACTTAACTTAAAATAAAATTCAGCGAAAAATAATATGGTGGCGACTATCCGATACTGGTCTTTTGAGAACTAATTTAGTTCGGTGAAGCAGAAATACCTTACCGTGAGGTAGGGCTGCTTAAAACTTGTTTTCGGTTTTGTTCTTTCTCTAAAATAATTTTATATTCTATCAAAAGAATAAGCTTCTTTAAAGGAAGCTTATTTACAAGTAGCACCAAGTTGTTCATATAGACTTTTGACACTACTTAGTTTTACTTTACCATCATTTATTAACTGGCTATTAGCTGAATCGATTTCTATTAGTTTTTTAGTATCAATCTTAGCATAGTTAATATCAACAGTAGAAACTAATTTGTTACCATCAATAGTAACATTATAAGTATAATACTTAATATCTTTATAAGGAGTATAAATTTTTTCTATTTGTTCCTTATAAGTATTAAGGGTGGTAGTATCACTAGTTTCAATAGACTCTTCACTTTGAACTCTGTTTACATAATCACCGCTATAAGTTACTTTATAATTTAGATTGGTTTTCATCCCGCTTTGATTCATAGTTCTAGTACAAGTCATAGTTTTTTCTTCACTAGATGAACATCCTGTTACTAAGAATACTACTAACATAGTAACTGCCAAAAATAAATATTTTCTTTTCATTATTTCCTCCCTCTATTATTACTTTATCATAAAACTATTAAGTTTACCACATCTTTCGACAAATTAATACTATAGTTATTGTTATGTTAGTGTTGGTGATAATATGTATAAAAGATTTATATTTTCTTTAATAATAGCAATTGTTAGTGGAGCATTACTTGGTCATACTTTGTTTGAAAAGTTTAAAGAAGAGGAACAGACTGTTTTTAATGATATGAGTCCTATCTATTTCTTAAGAGAGGGAGTTTATGATAATTTAGAGTATGCCTTAGCAAGTGCTAATAAGTTTGATACTAAAATTATAGTAAAAGAGAAAGCTAAATATTACCTTTATCTAGCTATTTCTAAAAGTGAAGATAATTTAGCAAGTATTAAAAAAATTTATAATGATAAAAACTTAGTAGTAGAGACTAAAAATATAAATAATGAAAGTTTTCTAACCGCTCTTGAACAGATGGAAAACTTGTTTAAGAAAGCTTCTAGTGATGAAGAAAAATTAACCATTGAAAAAGTAATCCTAGCTAATTATGAAGAATTAGTTTTAAAGAATTAAGGATAAAACTAATATTTACTGTTTATAATTAAGGTAGGAGGAAAAAGATGAAAGTTAAAGAAATACCAGCTAATGAAAGACCAAGGGAAAAATTAGAGTCTTATGGACCAAGTAATTTATCAACATCAGATTTATTATCTATCATTTTAGCTAGTGGACTAAAGGGAAAAAATGTAACAGAACTTTCTTTTGAGTTATTATCTAAAGTGGATAGTGTTAAAGATTTAGCAAGTCTTGATTTAAAAGAAATATGTAAGATAAAGGGAATAGGAAAAGCTAAGGCAACTACTTTATTAGCAGCTATAGAACTTGGTAAGAGAATATATTTGTTACCGGATACTAAGAAAGTTAGACTAGTAACAGCAGAGGATGTTTTTTCTTATAGTAAGTATTTGTTTTATGGGAAAAAGCAAGAGTGTTTTTATTGTCTATATGTTGATAAACTAAGAAACTTAATTACTGCTAAACTTTTGTTTATGGGGACAATGGAAAGAAGTAGTGTTCATCCAAGAGAAATATTTAGGGAAGCTTATAAAGTATCAGCCACTGGTATTATTTGTATTCATAATCATCCATCAGGTGTATTACTACCTAGTAAGAAAGATATAGAGTTTACAAATGATTTAGTAAAGTTAGGTGAATTTCATGGAATATATATACTTGATCATTTAATTGTAAATGAGAATAAATATTTTAGTTTTGTTGAAAATAGAAATAAGAATAATTGAAAAAAAGAAAAGATTTAGGTATACTAGATAAGTAGCGAAAGGAAGATAGGTATGTATCAGAAGAAGAAAAAAAGAAAAAAAATAATAATAGTTTTTTGTGCTATATTCATATCATTTTTCCTTCTATTTTATTCATTATCATCTAATAGAAAAATAGGGGTTATAGAAGGATTCTTTAAAGATGGAGCTGTTACAATATCTAAGATTGTAATGACGCCATTTACTACTTTGAATAAAGAAAAAGATAAAGATGCTAGTAAGAGTTATTTAATTCAAAAGAATATTAATGTTCACTTAGAAGAAGAAATAGAACAGTTAAGAGATACACTTGCCTTAAATCAAACTTTAACTGGTTATGAGATTGTTAATGCTACGGTTGTAAATAGAAATAAGAGTTATTGGTATCAAACTCTTACTATTGATAAAGGCAAAGCTGATGGTTTAGGTGAAAATATGGTTGTTATTACTAAGAATGGTTTAATTGGTAAGCTAGAGAAAGTAACTAATAAGTCTGCTACTGTTAAACTTATTACGGCTAATGACGTTAATAATAAAGTATCTGTAGCTATTACTACTTCAAATGGAGAAACTAACGCTATCTTAAGTGGTTATGATAAAAAGAAAAATGAGATATTAGTTAGTGGAGTAGATAGTAATATTGATATTAAGAAAGATGATTCAGTAACAACTAGTGGTTTAGGGGGAATGTTTCCAAGAGGAATTTATATTGGAAAAGTAGAATCTATTTCCACTGACAAATATGGTCTTAGTAAAACATTAGCTATTAAGACTAATCAAAACTTTAATAGTATTCATTATGTAACAGTCTTAAAAGGGGAGAAGTAGTTATGTTCTTTGTTTATTTAACTTTAATTATTTCTTTTCTTTTAGATGGAGTTTTATCAAATTATCTAGACTATATGCTAGGAGATATTACTTTATTTAATCCTTTATTAACATTAGTTGCTCTACTAGTTATTTATCCTTTTTTTAAGAAAGATGAGAATAAGTATTTAATTATAGCTTTTATAGTTGGTTTTTTATATGATTTATTCTATACTAACTTATTATTTACAAATGCTATTCTTTTCTTACTGTTAGCAATTATTTATAAATATTTATATAAGAAGTTAGAGGTTAATATTTTAACAACGGCTTTTTCTATCTGTTTAATCATTGCTATTTATGAGATTACTTTATCTTTCTTATTATTTATCTTTAATATAGTACCTATTACTACTGGTGAAGTTTTTTATTTAATAGTACATAGCTTAATTCTAAATGTTATTTATGGTGATATATTGTATTTAATTTCTAGAAGAACTAAACGCAAAAGACGTCTAAATTAGTCTTTTCTTTTTTTTATCTTTTTACATATACTTTACTAGGTGACGATAATGGTTGAATCAAAGTTTTATAAAGATAATAAATCTAGTAAAAGCAATCTTTTTAAAAATATAGTTCTAAGAGTCTTAATAACGATTATAGTAACACTTATTTTACTTATAGGTTTCAAGATGAATAGTAATTTCAAGAAGACTTTTTATCATTATGTTTATGAAGAAAATTTTCCTTTTTCTGCAGTTAAGAATTTCTTGCAGGAGAAGTTTGGAACTAGTTTGACATTTGATAAAATAGTAACTGATGAAGAAGTTTTTAATGAAAAGCTATCTTATAAGGATAAGAGTTTATATCATGATGGGGTTAAGTTAACGGTTAGTAGTGAGTATATGATTCCATCACTTGAAAGTGGAATAGTAGTATATATTGGTGAAAAAGAAAATTATAAGCAGGTAGTTATTGTTCAACAGATGAATGGAGTAGATGTTTGGTATGGAAATATTAAGCAAGCAAATGTTAAACTTTATGATTATGTAGAGAAGGGTTCTTTAATAGGACAAGTTGATAATAAAACTTTATATTTAGTATTTCAAAAGGAAGGAAAATTTGTAGATTATCAAAGCTATCTTGCAAAAAGTTAAGTTTCATAAATCTTGTTTATTATTCCTTTTCCTAGCCGTTATAACTGGACAGTTTTATTTAATCCTCCTTTCTTTTTTATTGTTATTTGTTCATGAATGTGGGCATTTCTTTACCGCTTGTCTTTTTAACTGGGATGCTAAGGAGATAACTTTTTATCCTTTTGGAGGAATAGCTAAGTTTTCATCATCTATTAATTGTCCTATAATAGAAGAATTATTAGTCCTTATTATGGGACCAGTTACACAGTGTGTTTTCTACCTGCTTTTTAAGAGCCTTCTTACTACATCTTATCAGTTAAAACTACTAACACTTGTTCATTATAATATTTTAGTTTTTAATCTATTACCAATTTATCCTTTAGATGGTGGAAGAATAATAGAGGTGTTTCTTTGTTATTTTATCGCTTATCAAGATAGTTATAAGGTTACCTTCTTTATTTCTTATTTAACTTTAGCAGGAATTTTTTTATTCTTTTTAATTTACCCTAGTACTTATTTTTTATTAATGTTTATTTTAATATTATTAAGACTTATAAAAGAAAAAAAGTATTTAAAGTATTATTATGAAAGGTTTTTCTTAGAAAGATATTTAAAAAGATTAGTTTATAAAAAAAGAAAGATTGTTAAAAGTGATAAAAAGTTTAGAAGGGAATACTCACATATTATTAAAAGAGGTAATTGGTATCAAGATGAACAGGACTATTTAAAAGATAAATATATTAATAGAAAAAACACTAAGTCTAATCTTTAGAAATAGTGTTTTTCTTTCAACTTTTGTTGAATTCAGGTGCGTATACATTAACTTGGAAAGCATCTGATGGGCAAACTCAAATGTATCATTTTTTATTGTATGAAGTTTCCTTCATCTATATACATATTATCATAAAATTAGTTAGATAACAATTCTTAATAAAAGTTTCCATTTTTCTCGTACTATATTTTTAGCTTGTTCTATTGATATATACTAATTAGTCTGTTACTATTAATTCGGATACATTTGAAATATCAGATGCTTTCCCTTCTAATTTAGTTAATAAATAGAAGGGTGGTGATATCATGACAAAAAGAGAACACTTTTTATGTCTAGTTATACTAATATTATTTATAGAAGTATTTATACTTTTATTTAAATAAAAAAAGCATCTGATTCAACTTTTGTTGAATTCAGGTGCTACTCAAAACACGGGAAACATCTGATCTAGCAAATCAAATGTATCCTTTTTATTGTATGAAGTTTCCTTCATCTATATACATATTACCATAAAATTAGCTAGATAACAATTATCAATGAAAATTTGCACTTTTCTCGTAGTAATAATTCTTACAAAAATGTAATAAAACTTTATCTAAATAGATGCTATAATTAAGATGGTGAAGAAAAATGAATAAAAAAATACTAATAGTAGAAGATGATAGTAGTATGCAAGAAGAATTAAAAGGTTTGTTAGAAAATGCTTCTTATGATACTTTAATTCTTACTGATTTTTTACATGCTAAAGAATATATTTTGAAGACTAATCCAGATTTGGTACTGCTTGATGTAAATATACCATACCTAAATGGTGAACTTTTACTAAAAGAACTTAGAAAAGAAAGTAGTGTACCAGTTATTATTTTAACTAGTAGAGCAAGTGAAATAGATGAGGTGTTATCAATATCTTATGGAGCAGATGACTTTATCACTAAGCCATATAATCCGACTATCTTACTTCTTAGGATTCAAAATGTTTTTAAAAGAGTAAATCAAGTGAAGGATAAACTTAAATATCGGGATTTAGATGTCTATCAAAATAGAGGAGTCTTAACTAAAGATAATCTAAGTATAGAATTAACTAAAAATGAAATGATAATTTTTCTATACTTACTTAATAATCAGAATAGAATAGTAAGTCGCGATGAGTTGATGAGTGAATTGTGGAATAATGAAGAGTATATAAATGATAATGCTTTAACAGTAAATATTAGTAGATTAAGAACTAAACTAAAAGACTTTGGTTATAGCGATGTAATTGAAACTAGAAAAGGACAAGGATACATTTTATTATGAAATTAACTAGTTACTTTAAAGATAAAATATTAATCATTTTAATAAATTTACTTGCTATTTTATTAATTATTTTCTTACTATTAGCTTTTAAAGTATCTATCTTTCTAACCTTGATGGCTTCTTTTATTCTTATAATAAATAGTATTACTATTTTCTCCTTTGATTACTTTAGAAAGAAAAACTTCTACTTGAACTTAATTAATAATCTAGATAGACTTGATAAAAAATACTTAGTTATGGAAACGATAGATAATCCTAGTTTCTATGAAGGAAAACTAATTAAACAAATACTATATGAAACTGATAAGTCAATGCTTGAAGAAATAGATAAGTATAAACTTAATCTAGAAGACTTTAAAGATTATATTGAAATGTGGATACATGAAGTTAAAATGCCACTCGCTACTCTTATGTTGATGACTCATAATCATAAAGAGATGGATAACAAGTATTTATTTCAACTTAAAAGATTAGATAACTATCTTGACCAAATACTATATTATGTAAGAAGTAATTACTTAGAAGAAGATTTTACTTTTCAAACAGTTAGTTTAGATAAAGTAATTAGTAGAGTAGCTTTAAAAAATAAAGATGATTTATTAGAAAATAATATCGACTTTATAGTAAATACTAACTCTTTAAAAGTAGTTACTGATTATAAATGGTTAGAGTTTATTTTAAATCAAGTTATTAATAATAGTATTAAATATAAAAGGAATATCAAAAATAGTTATATTAAAATAGATGCTTTCTTAGAAAACGATAAGATTAAACTTACTGTCCTTGATAATGGCTGGGGTATTTCTAAAAACGATTTACCTAAAGTCTTTAATAAATCTTTTACTGGTAGTAATGGTATTTATAATAGTAAGTCAACAGGAATGGGATTATATATTGCTAAGAAGCTTTGTGATAAATTAGGTCATAAGTTAGAGATAGAATCTACTATTAACTCATATACTTTAGTTACTATTACCTTTGGAATTAATGATTTCTATAATAATTATAGTAGTATTACAAAATTGTAAGATACTGTAATATTAGAAATACGACAAAATGAATAATATCTATTAATATGGTAAGTGAGGTGATTTAAAAGTGAATGAATTATTAACAATCGATAATATTCAAAAATATTATGGAGCAAGATCTAGTTTAACAAAAGCTTTAGATGGATTATCATTTTCAGTAGCTAAGCAAGAATTTGTAGCTATTATGGGAGCAAGTGGTAGTGGTAAGACTACTTTGCTAAATTGTATTTCAACTATTGATAGAGTAACAGCAGGACATATTTATTTAGGAGATATAGATATTACTAAGCTTAAGGGTAATAGTCTAGATAAGTTTAGAAGGGAAGAGTTAGGATTTATCTTTCAAGACTTTAATCTTTTAGATACTTTAACTGGTTATGAGAATATAGCTCTTGCTTTATCTATTCAAAATGTACCTTATAAAGAGATAGAAAAAAGAGTTAGTAAACTAGCTAAAGAGTTAGATATTACTAATATCTTAAATAAATATCCTTATGAGATGAGTGGAGGACAAAAACAAAGAATTGCATCTATTAGAGCCATAATTACTAATCCTAAGTTAGTCTTAGCAGATGAACCAACAGGAGCTCTTGACTCTAAGTCTAGTAGGATGTTATTAGAAAAGTTTAATTACTTAAATCAAGAATTAGCAGCTACTATTCTTATGGTTACCCATGATGCTTTTACGGCAAGTTATGCTAGTAGAGTAATCTTTATTAAAGATGGAAAGATATTTAGTGAATTATATAAAGGTGATTCATCAAGAAAAGAGTTCTTTGATAAGATAATAGATGTTGTAACGGTACTTGGTGGTGATTTAAATGATGCTTTGTAAACTATCAGTTAAGAATATTGCTAAGAGTATAAAAGACTATGCAATTTACTTCTTTACTCTTATGTTAGGAGTTAGTATTTTCTATGTTTTTAACTCTATAGGTAGTCAGACTGCTATGATGGATTTATCTAAATCAACTTATGAAATTATTAGACTTATGACTAATATCTTATCAGTAGTTAGTGTCTTTGTATCATTTATCCTAGGATTCTTGATAATCTATGCTTCAAGGTTTTTAATGAAGCGAAGAAATAAAGAGTTTGCTATTTACTTAACACTTGGTATGAGTAAAAGAAAAATATCTTTGATTCTATTTATTGAAACACTACTAATTGGTTTTCTATCATTAGGAGTTGGCTTATTGCTAGGTGTTATTTTATCACAACTGATGAGTGTTTTAGTAGCTAGTATGTTTGAGGTGAATTTAACTAAGTTTAAGTTTGTATTTTCAAGCAGTGCTTTTATTAAGACAATTATCTATTTTGGTATAATCTATTTAATTGTTATGCTTTTTAATACTATTATTATTAATAAATGTAAACTTATAGATTTAATTAACTCTAGCTCTAAGAGGGAAAAACTAAGACTTAAAAATACTCTAGTAGCATTTTTTCTATTCTTAATAGCAGTAGGAATACTTATTTATGCTTATTATCTAGTAGTAGGTGATGTTGACAAAGTATTAAGTAGTGATACTAGTATTATATTTCCAATTATCTTAGGAACAGTTGGTACTTTCTTAGTATTCTTCTCATTATCAGGTTTTCTTTTAAAAGTATTAAAGAAGGATAAAAAGCTTTACTATAAAGAATTAAATAGTTTTGTTATTAAAGGGATAAGTAGTAAAGCAAGTACAACAGTCTTTTCAGTTACTATTATTTGTTTAATGTTATTTACGACTATTTGTGTACTATCTAGTGCTTTATCTCTTAGAAATTCTTTAAACAATTCTTTGATTAAATATGCTCCAAGAGATATTGAAATAAGTAAAAGATATAATCCTGATGGTGATGTTTATGGTTATAGTGAAGAACAAAAGAAAGATTCATTATTAACAATTAATGAGTCACTTGCTAAACTTAACTTTAATTATCATAAGTATTTTACTAATATAACAGATTTTACTTTATATATAGATGAAGGGATTACTTTAAAGAGTAGTCTTGGTGATTATTATAAGATAGTTAAAAAGAAATATCCTTACCTTAGATATAACAGTGAAATAGAACTTATGAAGATAAGTGATTATAATAAGATGGCTAAGAGTCTTGGATTAAATAGGTTAACTTTAGATGATAATCATTATGTAGTAGTTGCTAATTATCCTTCTATGAAAAATATTAAAGATGAAGCTTTAAAAAGAAGAACGGTTATTACTATTAATAATACTAATTATTATCCTAAATATAGTTATTCGATTGATGGCTTTTATGATATGACTAGTAATGCTTCTAATGTTGGTTTTATTGTTTTACCAGATGAAGCTTTAGATAAGGCAACTAAGTACATGTATTATAAATTAGCTGATTATAAAGGAAATAGAGAAAAGGCAGATAAAGTAATCACTAATCTTATGGACTCTAAAGAATTTTCTAATACTAATTTAACTTTTAATACTAAATCTGATATTTATAACTCTAGTATTGGCTTAGGAGCAATGGTTACTTTCATTGGATTATATCTTGGAATAGTTTTTCTAATATCTTGTGCTGCTATTTTAGCTTTAAAAGAGTTATCTGAATCTAATGATAATAAAATAAAGTTTACTATCTTAAGAAAGATAGGAGCTAGTGATATGATGATTAATAAAGCTTTGTTTAAACAAATCGGAGTCTTCTTCTTATTACCATTAGCTCTTGCTATCATCCATTCTATCTTTGGAATAATCTTTTGTAATAAAATATTAATTATGACTGGAGTTAATATAAAATTATCTTCTATCATAATTACTGCTATATTCATTGTTTTAATCTATGGTAGTTATTTTCTACTAACTTACTATTGCAGTAAGAATATCATTAAAGATAAGAATTAAAAATAAAAATCTGGAATTACTGTTTTTCAGATTTTTTGTATTGGTATAAATATTTATTTCTTAATGGAATAAGAATCTTAAAGTGCAAAAATTGCACTTTAAAAATGAGAATAAAGATAATTATTATTGTAGAAAAAACAGACATTTAATTATTTTATTTTTGTCGGAAGTATATTGATTTTCTAAATATAATCATTCATAGTGTTTATATATATTTTAGAATAAAGTAATACCTTTTAAACACTTATAATTAAATATTAAGAAATAGTGTTTCTTCCTAAATATTTTTAAAACTATTAAAAATATTTAGTATTGACTATTTTACTCTTGGTGACCGAAAAGATCTCCTGCCTTATTTGCCATTTTCTGCAGATATGCAAAACAGGTATACTCTAAATATTAGATTTATGTATGGCTTTCCTGTTTCTATTGATGAATATAGTGTTTCAATGAAACAACTTGTATTGTCTTTGAAAAAAAATTTAATAATAAAATAAATTTTAAATAAAATGTAATTAATGGATGTTAGTAATAAGAAGTTATACTATGAAAATAAAAAAAGATGATTAATGTATTACAAAGACTACGTAACATATAATGATGGTTATAGAATTGTATATTACTATGAAAAGTATCACGAAGCACCAAGAGGGTTGTATGCTAAGAATATAGAAGATTTTATTGAGTTTTTTAAAGACAACAGTATTAAATGTAAAAGTATAGATGATATTTTATCTTTATTTTTAAGTGATAATAAAAAAGCTTTAGGAGTTGCTATTTATAAAGTAGATGGAAGCTTGATTGCTAAAAAAGAAAAAAATAGTAAAAAATGTAATAAATTGAAATAATTGTCTCTTTTCACTCGAAATATTAAAATTATCATTAGAAAACTAAAAAGCTGGAATTTTCTATTTTCCAACTTTTTTCTACCAAAATTTATTAAATTTAGCTAAAAATATTGACAATTTGTTAATTTTTCTTTAGTATAATGAGCTAATTCAGGGGGATTATTTATCATTTAGATGGGGTTAATCGGTAAGTTATGTTTCCTTGATTAATATCTATTGGGAGGAAGAAAAATGGTAGAAAAAATTTCTAAATCATTGATGGTATTATGCGCTGTATTTATTATGATGTTTATACCAAATGTTAAGGCTGCAACTGCTAGTGTAACAACTGATATGACTAATAAAGAAATACAAAGCATAGTCGATTCAAATGATACAATTGAATTTGCAACAGGTGAATATCAGAATTTATCTCTTACTGTTGATGGTAATAAGACTTTTAAAATGACTGGTAAAGTTACTTTTACAAGTGATAATGGTAATAACTTTGGTATTTTATTTAAAGATAATACTAAGTCAAACTTAACTATCGATGGTGATTTGACTATTTCTTCATATAGAGAAGGAATATTTGTTTCTAATGATTGTGATGTTACTTTAGATTTAGTTAATAGTAGTAAACTTTCCTTAATTAATTCTTTAGAGACTGAACAAAATCATGGAAGTGGTATGTGGATTGGTTATAGAACAATCTTTAACTTAAATGGTACTAAGGGTTCTAGTTTTATAGCTAGTGATAATACTATGGCTGGTATTAATGTAATGGGAAGTGCAAAAGTTACCCTTAACTTTAATGATATGGCTTTAGTAGATATGAGTAATAATAGTAAAGTTAGTGGTTACCATGCTGGAATGGAATCTGGTTCAACAAATATTTTAAAATTTACTAATGTTAATAAAGTTACTATGAATAATAATGGAGTAGATGCTGTTTGCGTTAGTGGTGATAATGATCAAATCAATATAACTGGTTCAAATGTTTCTATGACAAATAATCATAGTTGGGGTACTAATGGAGGAAATATCAAGGTTATTAACTCATACTTAAATATTAGTAATAACTCTGATGGTCCTTGGGCTAATGTTAAATATACAGCATCTAATATGTATGCTAATAATTTAACAGTAAAAAATTCAATAATTGATGCTAATAACTGTGGAGCAAACTCTGGTATTTGGGTTGAAAATACTGCTGAAATTATAGGCTCTACAATAAATGTAAATAGTAACGGTCAAGAAGCTTATGGCAATTATAACTATAGTCAAACAAGACCTTACTATCAAGGTGATTATCCTTGGAATATGGGTAATGGTATAGCTTTCTGTGGAAAGACTTCTATTACATCATCTACTATTAATGCAAATAATAATGGTGGAGCAGGTATAGCTTTCTATGGCGAAAAAAGTGATACTATTACAGGAGTATTAGTTAACTCATCTATATTAAATGCAAATAATAATGGGGTATCTAAAAACTTTACTGTAGAAGGTGACAAGATAAAAAATGATAATTCATTAAAAGATAGAAGTGGTTTTACAGTAGCACTTTACTCTGGAATTGCTGTGTTTAATGCTGAAGTTAAAGTAACTGATAGTTCCTTTACTTTACTAGATAATAAAAGATATGGTATTGGTTATCATGAAGCTTATGCTGGTAAGTTTATAGTAGATGGTTATACTATTGGTAAAATAGCTACTACTGATAACGTAATTCAAAAAGAAATAGAAGGATTTAATAGTAATCAACAAACAATTATACTTAGTGGTAGTGTAAAAGCAAATCATGGAAATATGACTGGTGACTTTGGTAATTATAATGACCAAAAGAAGGAAGACGAAAAATATACAGGTCCTATTAATAATGATTCAACTAAATTAGTTGATTTTGAATTAAATAAAAATAATAATAAAGAAATGACTGAAGATAAGAATAGTTTTACTTATTATGATCCAAATAATTCAACTAGATATGATTATGTCTTTAGATATGATGATCAAGGTAAAGCTTATGTTTGGACACCAGTATCAATCTTAAGATATGATGCTACAGAAGGATTTATTTCATCTCTTGGAACAGCTGGCATTTTAAATGTAGGATTTAGTAAGACATTACAAGATAACTTATTAAAAGCAGGACTTTATTCTAGATTTACCCAAGATGTTACTATCTATGGTAATAATATGAATCTTGCTGAAAAACTACTTGCTGTAGCAACTCGTGATGGTTATGTATTTAAGGGTTGGTATATAGCAAGTGATAGTGAACTTGCTAAGAAGTATGCCTTGGAAGGTAACTTTGAAGAGTTATATAAACTATTAAATACTAAGTTTGATGAGACAACTAAATTAATGATTGATGGTAAACCAGTTAGTGAATTAACAGTTTATGCTAAATGGGATATTGAAGAAAAAGGTATGACAAGAGTAGATGATATTACTCCACCTAATACTTTAGTAGATTCTAATAATAATATTGAACTATTAATTGCTTCTTTAATTACTATTGTAAGTTTAGTTAGTGTATCTAAATTAATAGTTGTAAGAAATAGTGAAATCTAGGAATTTTAAGTTTCTAGATTTTTTTCTTATGGAATTTGCAAAATTCGACTAAAAAATGTTGACAATTTGTTAATTTACCATTAGTATAGTGAGCTAAATCAAGGAAACGTTTAATTTCTTCGAAGGGGGTTCGGTAATTATATCTTATTCTCTTGATAAAATGTGGAGGAGAAAAAAATGAAAAAAACAGTAAGAAGTATTCTATTTGTAGTTGTACTACTATTAGGATTTGTATTCTTTACTACTGATGTTTCTGCTCTTGAAACGTCAAAGTGGGATACAGATTCTATTTCTAAGTTAACTACTAGTGAGGGACTAGAAGTAACTTATGATTTATCAAAATTAACTGTAGATGCTATGTGGCAAGAAGTATATGGTGAGATTACTGTCAACGTAACTATACCAGCTAATTATGATAATGATGAGATTGTCATTGCACCAGAAGTGTTTGAACAAATCTCAAATAAAATTTATGAGAAATTTAAAAAATATGGAGCTGAACAAGGTTTAGATGAAGATTATTTTCAGTTTCGTAATCCATTCCAAGCAGGGGATAAGTTTAGAGTTAGAATGGTAATTAATAACTTATCTGATTATGATTATTATTATGAAGAGACATCTTTTGAGATATTTCCAACAGAACCATTAGTATATAAAGAAAAGGAAACAACACCAACTACTAATAACACTAATGATAAATTCTTCAATCAAATAACATTACCAGAAGGATTTACTTTTAGACGTACTTATAATACGGCATTACAAGCTTTAATACCTAATTCAAGTGGTAGAAATATGACTGATGATGTAGTAGGGGCTGCTTTAACTGATAAAGGATATAATGGTATAGCTGATTATGCTAAATATTTATTAGACTTTTATAATAGTAAATATAAGACAAGCTATACAAGACTTGATCAATTCAATAAAGGAATAATTAGAGAAATGTTATCTGATGTAGATCCTTTCTATGTACTTAATGCTGCTTATAAAAAAGAATTAGGAATAACTTGGTTACCAGCTAATCAAAAAAGAGCAAAAGAAGAAGTAGATAGTGCTTTACAAGCTAAAGGTTATAATAGTCCGCTAGATTTTTTCTTAGCATATTATAATATTTCAAGCATTACAGAATTAACTGATGAGATGATTAATGATTTATATCAATCAATGGGTAATGAATCTGGAGAATTTTCTATTGAAACTAATGAAACAGTTTTATTACTAGCTTACAATTATTTCTATAATGAAGGATTATCATTCTATTTTGATCAAAAAAATGAAAATGGTGAATATACCGATAATAAAGATGTAGCAAATAGTGCCAGTGATAATACTGGAAGTGATTATTCAATTGGTAGCTATATGCGTGATAAAACTAAAGGTGATAGTGATATTATAGAAAGAGCAGGTACTCTTAATTCTAAGGGTGAAGGTTATACTATCTCTGGAGTATTAAAAAATATAGGTAGATATACACCTAACTCTTACCTTGGTTTTAACTTTATGGCTGATATGCAACTTAAGTATAAAGCTAAATATGGTAAATTAATTGTTAAATATGTAGATGCTGATGGTAATACATTATTACCAAGTAGTGAATTTACTAAAATGGTAGGAAAAGATTATTTAACAGATTATAAAGATATTGATGGATACTATTTAGTAGAAATCAAAGGTGATGAAACCGGTAAATATATTGATGGAACTATTGAAGTAATTTATGTTTATGATAGAATTGAAATTGGAGAAATAGTACCACCTATGACAGGAGTTAATAATACTAATAGTGATTTCTTCTTTGTAATATTATCAACTGTTGGTGCTATATCTTTAGGACTAGGTTTTAAAAAGAAATATAATATCTAAGATAAAAGAATCCTTTTGGATTCTTTTGGAGTATAAAAAGGGTGATAAAAATGAAAAAAAGAGCAAGAATAATTTATATTATACTAATATCTTTAATAATTATAGTAAACTTTATTTGGTATTTTAACTTTAGTAGTACTGCCTTAAATAAGAAAGATGAAAAAGCTAAAGAAGAAATTACTAATACTTATAAAGATGTAACTACTTTAAAAGAAGAGACAAATGATAAAGTAGAAGAAGATACTTTTTATGAAAAGAATATAATTAAAAGATACCAAAATAGATTCTCTAATAAAGACATAATAGGAGAGTTATCTATTAGTAATACTAGTCTAAGAGTTCCAATTGTAAAAGGAAATGATAACAGCTATTATTTAAATCATTTAATTAATAAAAAAGCTAATACTCTTGGTAGTGTCTTTATGGATTATCGTAATAATACAAGTGATAGAAAAGTAATTATTTATGGACATAACTCTAATAATGTATATACAGAATTTAATATCTTAGAAAAATATTTAAATAGTAGTTATTATTATAATCATCCAACTATTACCTTTAAAGATATTGATAATACTTATTACTATCAAATATTTTCTATTTATAAAACAGATAAAGACTATCAACATGTTAATTTGAATTTTACAGATGAAACGTATAAAAAACATCTAGAATGGTTAAAAAATAAGTCATTGTATGATACTAATATCAGTATAGATGGAAATGACCAAATAATAGTTTTACAAACTTGTGATGTTACAAATGAGGGAGAATATATAATTGTAGTAGGTAAAAAGATAAAGACTATAAGTAATGAGGCTAGTTAGTCTTTTTTCTATAATAAAAAAAGAGTTAAACTCCTTTAGAAATATTAATGATTTCATCTAGATTGTCATCAGTTGCCATTATGTTTTTATGCTCTTCATGACACTTTTCACATCGATAGACAATCTTATAAGTATCCTTAAATTTTTCAATACCGATTGGTTTTAAAATACCTTTACAAGGATTAGCTCTATCACCTGGCATAATATCTATATGAATGGAATAAAGACAGTGTGGACAATGATCTCTTGTTGTATATCCTAAAGGGCCAACTTCTTTACCACAATTAATACAAGTAAATGCCTCATCTTTTTTAACAAACTGTTTCATAAAATCACCACCTAAAGTATAACAATAATTTGAAAATAATGCTATTGTTTGTTATGATTAAATAAAAAGAGGTGAACTTATTTATGATTAAATATGAAGCACTAGTAAATAATTATTATTATAATAATGAAGATATAGATAAGGTAATAAAATTGCTTAAAGATACTAACTATTATGAAAGTTGTACTAGAGAAAATGTTTCAGTGTTAGTAGAATCAGTAAATAAATTTTTAAATGATATAAAAATTAAAAGAGAAAAAACTGTATTAGAACGACATGAAACAGAGGAGGAAGCACGTGCATATTTTGGTGAGGATTTTATTGATAAATTTGATAAACTGTTGACAGAACTTGATAAGCAGCAAACGATAGTAGCTCTTCATGGAACTTATCCAGATAAATGTCCTAAAATATGTGAAGAGGGGTTGAAGTATCTGTATCCAAGTATTTCATCTACTGCTGTCTCTCAATCAATGGCTTATGGAGCAGGTGAAATGCATTATGATAAATATGAAGAATTATTAAACTGGAGACACAGGAACTATAAGGGTTTAATAATGATTGCTATTCCTTATGAGTGTTACTATAAAGAAGGCCTTTGGAATCATTATCAAGAAACAGGTAATGTTATGTATGGTGCTCAAGATTATAAAATTAATCCCGATTTCATTGCCTGTTATATAGATGTAGATGAAAAAAAGATAATAATTAATCTTAAATATAATAGAAATCATGATTATACTGGATTAGTAGAAGATACTAGTATATATAGAGAAAATAAGGAATTAGATAATGATAAAGTATCTCGTATAATGAGGGAAAATCTTAAGAAATTTAAATCATCAGGAGTATCAACTGTAGAAAGAAAAGGTAAAAGAGAAGAAAAAATTGATATTAAAAAAATACCAGAGTATATAGAACATTTAAATTATACATTTAATTCAATTAAATTAGGTTATCCAGATGTTATGAGTGAAGAAAGATATAAAGAATTACTATCAGATTTATCAAATGATTTTGCTACTGTTACTAAAGCTTTGCCTTTATTGGAGACGGAAAAAGAATTAAAAAAATCTAAAGAAGTTGTTTCTGTTCCTATTAGTACTATTCAAAATACAGATGATTTTGTTTTTGATGATGATATAGAATGGAATGATATTTCTTTAACACAAGAAGAAGGTAAAAAGTTGTAATTTGTCAAAACCTTTATTATTTGCTATAATTTCAAGTGAAAGGTTGATAGTATGGAGTTTAGAGTAGATGGATTTGAAGGACCACTTGATTTGCTTCTTCATCTTATAAAAGAAAATAAAATGGATATCTTTGATATTGAGATAAATTTAATAACAGAACAATATCTTAAATATATCAATAATATGGAAAAAGTTAATCTAGAAATATCAGAGTATTTAGTTTTAGCTAGTGAATTAATAGAAATAAAAGCTAAGATGTTGTTACCTAAAAAGAAACAAGAGATGGAGATTGAAGAGGAAGATCCAAGAGAAGAATTAGTTAATAAATTATTAGAGTATCAAGCCTATAAAGAGATAAGTAAAGATTTAAAAGAAAAAGAAGAGTTAAGAAGTGAAATATATACTAAAGCTCCTGAAAAATATAGTAATTATCAAGAAGAAGAAACTACTTTTGAAGGTGGTTCTGTTGATTTACTAATAGATGCTTTTAAAAAATTCTTAATTAGAAAAGAAGAAGAAAAACCACTTAATACTAAAGTTACTAAAAAAGGTATATCAGTATCTAGTAGAAGACATGAAATAAAGAATCTATTAAAAGAAAAAGGTAAAGTATCATTTTATCAAATGTTTTCTATTAGAAGTAGAGAATATATAGTAGTTACTTTTCTAGCTATTTTAGAAATGGCTAAGAATAAAGAGTTAATTATTCATCAAGAGGGAATTTATGATGAGATAATTTGTGAGGGGGTATAAAATGGAAGCGGTACTTGAAGGGTTATTATTTGTAGTAGGAGATGATGGATTATCTCTTGAACAAATAAAAGATATACTAGAAATAGATTTTGAAGAGATTAAAGCCTTAATTGCTACTTTACAAGAAGAGTATTCTAAAGATAGTAGAGGAATAAAAATAGAATTTTTAGGTAATAAACTTAAACTTACTACTAAAAAAGAACATCATTTGTATTATCAAAGACTACTTGAAAATAAAGAAACCCACTCACTTAGTCAAGCTGCTTTAGAAACTCTTGCTATTGTTGCTTATAATCAACCATTAACTAGAATTCAAATAGATCAATTAAGAGGTATAGCTAGTGCTCAAATGGTTAGAAAGCTAGTAGCTAAGGGCTTTATCAAAGAGTCTGGTAGAAGTAGTTTACCGGGTAGGCCAATTCTTTATGAGACTACAAGTGATTTTCTAGATTACTTTGGACTTGCTAGTATTGAAGAATTACCAGATATGCGTGATTTTTTGAGTGGAGAAGAGCAAGATAAAGAAGTAGATTTATATGAATCAAAATATAAAGAAATAGATAATTAATTAAACTACATAGATTTCACATTTAATATATGTAAGGGTGATAATCCAATCAATAAGATAAATAAAATAATTATATTACTATTAGTATAATTTTGTACTTGCAAAAATTAGTTAAAATATGGAAGGAGTCTATTACACTTTCGATATTGTTTGATTCATCTTGATTACGGTTAAAGCTTATTAAAGAGATGATATTATTATATTTGGATAATCACTTATTCATGGGACTTTAACAAAAGCAGAAACTTTTGATTTTTAGGACTATTAATGGAAATGCTTGATTTTACAGCATCAGAAATTAGTTCAGCGATATTCTTTTCCTTTATTTTTTTAACAAGAAAACTTAAAAAATTGATTTATTGTAAATAATATAGATAAGGATGGGTTATGCTTATCTATTTTTATGTGTATGCAAAAACAATGGAAAATTCATATCTTTCATCTGATGCTTCTACTGATAAGACAAGTCCTTAAGAAAAAGAAATTCTACTGTTAATGAATTGCCTTTTTTTAAAATATATAAGTATTCTTTAGGAAAAAGAACAGGTATGGATGAGCTAAATTATAAAGAATAATAAATACTAATATAGATGATTTTTATTGAGCAGGATGTGTTTTCCTAAAATAAGTCAGTAATAGTAGAAAAATAAGAGTAGGATATGTTGTTTATAATTTTTCAAAGAAAGTAAAGGAGGCAATAGATTACTTAACACAAGAGTTTGGAAGAGAAGCTACTACTTATGAAGTATCATACTATATGAACGAGAATATAGAAAAGATGGTGATGGTTGATAGAGTAAGTATGCCAGTTTATCATTTAGATGATAGGAATGAAGATAATTTATCTTTATATGATAAAGTTAGTTATGTAGAAAAAGCCTATGATACTGATATTTTAGATTTAAAAAGTGCTTGTGATAAACTTAATTCTTATGAGAAAAGTTTAATCAATAATAGGTACTATCTTGATAAGACACAACAAGAAGTAGCAGAAACTCTTGGTATTAGTCAAGTAAAAGTAAGTAGAGAGGAGAAGAAGATTTTAGAAAAATTAAGGGTTAGTTTAACGAGTAATTAATTTACATCTATAGGTAGAAATGATATAATTCCATTAGGAAATGAGAGATGTGTATGGATAAAGATTATCAAATGATAGATCATTCTATTAAGATAAATAAAGAAGAATTGCCTAAACTTTTGCAAAATATAATTAAAGATTTAGAAAAATATGATAAGGAAGGTAATATAGAAATGTATGATGGCTTTTCTTCTGGCTTTTATGCTGTAGCAAAAAACTTTTATGCTGAAGGGGTTATTAGTGAAAGTATTTTTAAGCAATTAATTAGGAAGTATGGAGGTGATTATTAATGATTAAAAACTTTAATAATTTAAAAGAAAGTGGCATTCGTTATGGTGGACATGCTGGTAATAAGTTAGGAGTAGTTATAGATGGAGAAAATTGGTTTTTAAAATTTCCAAAATCTACAAAAGATTTACTTAGAAAGGTAGATATTTCTTATAATACGTCCCCTTTATCTGAATATATTGGTTCACATATATATAAGTCACTTGGTATTCCAGTACATGAAACTATGCTTGGAATAAAAGATGAAAAATTAGTTGTGGCTTGTAAAGACTTTAGAAAGAATCAAATTGATTATAGACTAGATGATTATAATTCTATAAAGAATGACTATGTTGAGGGACTAGAGAAAAAGTTAGAATCTACCTCTTCTAGTAATCCTCATGCTATCAATATTGATGAAACAATAATTATAATGAATAATAATCCATTATTTAATAGAGTAGCAGGTTTAAAAGATAGATTTTGGGATATGTTTATTGTTGATGCTTTGATAGGAAATAATGATAGAAATAATGGAAACTGGGGAGTAATAGTTGATAATAGAACAAACGAAACAAAAATAGCTCCTGTTTTTGATAATGGTGCTTCATTTAATACCAAATCTAGTGATGAAAATATTGAAAAAATATTAAGTGATAAGGAAAGATTTAAAAATAGTGCTTATCTTTCAAGAATATGTGCTTTTTCTATTAATGATAAAATAATAAATCCATTTAAATATATTGAAAGCTTAGAAAATGATGAATGTAATAAAGCATTATTAAGAATAGTACCTAAAATAGACCTTTCAAAGATATATGATATTATTAATGAAATTCCAAATGAATATGAAGGAATAAAAGTAATAAGTGATATTAGAAAGAAATATTATTTTGAATGTATTAAGTATCGTTATGAAAACTCATTATATAAAACATATTTAAAATTATTAGAAAAGGAAGGTAAAGACAGCTGATGTCTTTTTCTGTATATAAGAAAAAATGGGTTCATTGAAATTAAAATCACTACAAAAAATCAACTAATAGGACACTTTCTATATAATTTAAAAATCTAATATATTCATTTATAGTAGAATTTTATCTTGTTAATGATAAGTATTCACATATTTAAGAAAATGATATACAATGAAATTGTATAAGATAAATATAGTTTGCTACATATATCAGCAAATAAGAAAAGAAAATGAGGAAAATGTATGAAAGAAAATGGAAATAGTTTACTTGTTGAAGATAAAAGTTTTATAGATTTATTAACTGAAGAAAATCTGTCAAAAATAGATATAGATCCAAGACTAATAGATTGCTTTAAAAGGGTTACTGATAAGTTGCAAACTTACTTTAATGCTAATGGTTATACTTCTCAAAGAGATTATAAAAAATTTTTTGAGGAATATTTATTTAAAGATATGGACTCAAAATTAAGGATAAGAGTTAGTGATGAACCATCTAAAATAGGAGCAACAGGTTTTTATATCCATAACCAGGGAATTACAGAAATTCATATTGATGAAGCTTATTTAAATAAGGAAGAAACTTTAGATTCAATATTTTGTCATGAGTTTATTCATTTCTTAGTAATGAGAGAATTAGATGTTTTAGAATTTCCTGATCCAGAGATAAAAAATGGTGGATTTATTAATGAGGCACTCACAGAAATGTTAACTCAACAAATTTATCCTAATAGTAATTCATATCAACCCCAAGTAAATATGTTAAAATTTGCAAATTTATTAACTGGAAATGTCAATAATTATAGTCTTTTCTTGCGTGGTAAAGTTGACTGTAAAGGTGGAGCAAGTGCTTGGAAGAATTTTTTTGCATCAGCTAATGCTTATCAACTTTCTTGTGCAGATAAAAATTTTTTGATGAGAGATGCAATTAATGATCCTAATTATATAAATGCACAACGCTGTATAATTCAAGCAAATATTTCTTCCCATTTGATTTCTTCTTTTAGTGATTATAGGAAATGGTTATCTATATTACAACAAAGGCCAGTGCCAGATAATGATTTTATAGATAAGTTATTTACTGATATGGATAGAAGTTTGGTTAGTAATTTAGGTTTAAAAAATGAGAATTTAAAAGATATAATGTATCGACAACTTTCAGACTATAGGCAAATTTCATCTGCCCTTTCAATGTATGATGATAAAGATGTTTATGAATTTGAAATAGCAGGACATAGGGCTGCCATTGATAAAGATAGAACTTTATATGGTATGGGTAGTTATTCTTCTTCTTGGGATCCAAATACAGAAATTTGGGAATTGAAAGTTGGTAATGAAACCTTAAAATTAGATATGAATACAATAGATTTTACTAAAAGAAAGAAAGAATTATTAAAAAGACAGGAAACTATTCAAAAATATTTTTTATCTAACTCTAAAGATGATGTTAAGTCAGTAGAACAAGTAGCAAAAAAAGAAGGTCTAGTTAAGTTAGAAAAGTTTACATTACCAAATGTGACAGGAAAGAAAAATCCTACGGTGGTATATGTTGCTACTTATAATGATAGAATGGAAATACTAAATAACCCAACTAAAATAAGTGAATTAGAAAACATTAATTCTGCCCAATATATTGGTCTAACATCTACTGATTTAAAAGTAGGAGCAATATATTCAAAACCATTAGATAACATTGATAAAGGAATTGTATTTTCTAAAATAAATCAAAAATCATTACAGTCTAGAATAATTAGTTTACTTGCTTCAAAAATAACACCTACCTTAAATAAAAACCAAATTGCACAGTTAATAGAACAATACAAACAAAGTGATGAATATGATGTTGAAGATAATTTGACTGCTAAAGAATTGAAAGAATTTGCAATTAGTCAATATGCAAATATTCAATATGAAAAAATGTCAGCTGAACAAAAGAAAGCACTTTATGATGAAATTATAAAATCAAGTGAAAAATTTTTAATTTCAATGAAAGGTGGTAAAGTAGATGTTTCGTTATTATTTGAAAGTAAATATGTTACGGCATTTAAAGGACAAGCAGAATTATTAGTTGATACTAATGGTAAAGGTTTATATAATGAACAGTTTGAAATTCTATCAAAAACTTCAACATTAAAAAAGATAAGTGATTCAAGTGTTATACAAACTAATTCTGAAGGTAATATAATTTTTAAACAAAATAAGGGGGATAATGAGAAAATGAATGAGGTAAAAAGAGAAAATGAACAAAGTGCTGCTAGCAAGTTATTAAATGAATATAATAAACGATTAGCAGAATTACAAGCAAAATATGGAACGATTTCTAAGCAAATGGAAAATTTGATGCAACAAAATGTATCAAGTCCAACTTCTAATTACCAAGAAAAATTAAATACTTTAATTCAAGAAAGAGATAAAATTAGCAAGGAAATGGAACCAGTTGTTAAAAGTCAAAGAAATTTGCAACAGGCAGTCGATTTTGAAAAAGAACAAGAACATAAAGCAGTGATTTCGCAAGTTGAAAAATTACTTTCAACAAAAATAAAAGCAACTACTGATACAGGAAGATTTGTAAAAACGGATATGGGGATGTTCCCACAAATGGATATAAAAGATTCAGCAATGTTAATCAAAGAGCAGGGACAAATTATTCAAAACTTAAACGATTTATATTTTAATGGAGAAATTGATTTAAAAAGTAAGCAAAAGATGGCAACAGAAGTTAGTAAAGAATATCAAAAAATGATAAAGTCTGCCCCAAAGCCTAGCTTGAACAAAACCGTTGTTGATAATCCAAGAGAAAATAAACCTAATGAACCAAAAGAACAAGAGTATCGTCACAAATATGGTTATGACATGATGAGTGAAGACGAGAAAAAGATATTTGAGGAAATATTAGGACAACAAAGAGATAATGAACAAGAAAAAATAGAGCAAGAGGGAACTTACAAAGATAAAATGTTTGATATGGATGAATTATTTAGAGAAGAACAATTAATGGAAGAAATAAATAGAGAACAAGAAGAAATTCATCAAAATCATCGAAGACATATGTAATAAAATAATTATTAGAGAAAAACAAATAAAGTAGAAACTTTTTGTTTTTTTCTTTTTGTAACTTAGTTGTAACTTTAGCTATAATATAATACTAATAAGAAACGGAGGAATTAATTTATGGAAATTCTAAGAGTAGATAATTTAACTAAAATTTATGGTAAAGATACAACTAAAGTAGTAGCATTAGACCATGTTTCTTTCACAGTAGAAAAAGGAGAATTTGTTGCTATTGTTGGAGCATCAGGATCTGGTAAATCAACCTTATTACATTTGATTGGTGGAGTTGATCGACCAACTTCTGGTAAGGTATATATAGATGGAAAAGATATCTTTAAATTTAATGATGATAAACTTGCTATATTTAGAAGAAGACAAGTAGGATTGATTTATCAATTTTATAATTTAATACCTATCTTAAACGTAGAAGAAAATATTACTTTACCCCTTGCCCTAGATAATCGTGAAGTTGATAAAGAAAGACTAGCTAGTCTATTAAAATTACTAGGACTAGAAAATAGAAAAAATTATCTTCCTAATGAATTATCAGGAGGACAACAACAAAGAACAAGTATTGGCAGGGCCATAATTACTAATCCAACAATTATCTTAGCCGATGAACCAACTGGTAATTTAGATTCAAAATCAAGTGATGAAATAGTAGCGTTATTAAAAAAATCTAATAAAGAACTTAATCAAACAATAATTATGATTACTCATAATATGGAAATAGCAAAAGTTGCTGATAGGATAATAAAAATTGAAGATGGAAAAATTGTTTCGGAGGTATAATTATGACATTACTTAATAAATTAACAATTAAAAATCTTAAATTAAATAGAAAAAGAACTATTGTTACAATTATTGGTATTATGTTATCAGTAGCTTTAATTACAGCAGTAGCATCTATGTATGCTAGTGGAATTAAATCTTTAATAAAATATGAAACCATTATCAAAGGTGACTTTCATACTGCCTTTTATAATGTTCCTATTAGTGATGTTGATAAATTTGTAAATAATAGAAATATTGAAAAATTAAATATAACGGAAGGAATTGGTTATGCTAAAATAGATTCTAAAAATGAAGATAAACCTTATGCTTATCTAAAAGGATTTACTAAAGACGCTCTTAATAATTTATCTGTTAGATTAGTCAAGGGTAGATTACCAGAAAATACTAATGAGATAGTTATACCAACCCATTTAAAAACTAATGGTCGCTTGGATTTAAAAATTAATGATAGTATTACACTAGAAGTTGGTAAAAGAATAGATTCTAAAGGTGATGAACTAAATCAAAGTGATAAGTATCAAAATACTGCTGGTGAACAGTTAGTTGAAACGCAAACTAAGACTTATAAAATAGTAGGTATTATAGAAAGACCTGCTACTAATATTGAATATTATACTGCTCCAGGTTATACCTTTATTACCTATATAGATAGTAAAAACTTATCTGGAAATGTAGATATCTATGCTAAGTTTACAAAAGATGGTGTAAAAAACTGGGATAAAACGATTGCTAATATTTTAGGAGTATCCCAAGTATTATTTAGAAAAGTCTATAATCAAGAAATAGAATTAGAAAAACTAACTGAACAATTAAAAAAGACTTATATGTTTGATATGAATAAATATCTTATTGATTTAGAAACTAATCCTATTTCAAGTACTAGTATGGGAGACTTAGGAAAAGTACTTGCTATCGTGATAGTTATTATAGTATTTACCTCTATATTTTGTATTAAAAATAGTTTTGATATATCAATTACTGAAAAAATAAGACAGTATGGTATGTTAAGAAGTATAGGAGCTACTAAAAAGCAGATAAAACGAAATGTTTTTTATGAAGCTACTATTCTCGGTTTAATAGGTATACCCTTAGGAATAATCTTAGGATGTTTAGCTACCTATATATTAATCGTTATTAGTAATTATTATTTAACTGATGTAATTCAAACTGGTTTTAAATTAGAATTAGTATTTTCAACTTATGCTATTTTAGTAGCTATAATATTAGGTATAATAACTATCTATTTCTCAGCATTAAAAAGTGCTACAAGAGCTTCTAAAGTATCAGAAATAGATTCTATTAGAAATAGTGCTAATTTAAAGATTTCTTCTAAAAAAATAAAATCTCCTAAATACATAAAAAAACTATTTGGTATAGGAGGAGTAATATCTTTTAAGAATTTGAAAAGAAATAAGAAGAAGTATAGAACTACTATTATATCAATAACAGTTTCGACCTTTGTATTTATCGCTTTATATAGCTTTATGGAATTAGCTTTTCAAAATGTAAATAATGAATTAAAAGTATCTGATTTTAATATCTCGTTAAGTACTAATGCAATTAATGATTATTCATATAATAAATTTCTTAAAACAGTTAACTTATCTGGTGTAGAAGATTATGCTATATTAAGAAATAGTGAATTATCTTTTACTGGTTCTCATTCTAGTAAAGAATATTTAGAATATTTTGGTACTAAAAAAGAAAGTGATGCTGAAGAACATATTACTATTTTTGCTATAGGTAAAAAACAGTATGATAAATACATTAAATCATTAGGGTTAAACTATGATGATATAAAAGATAAAGTGATACTTTTTGATAAGCAATATATAACTAGTTATGATAAAAATAATAATAAAATAACAAAGAATATTAGAGTGTATGACTTTAATAAAGGTGATGTAATTACCTCTACTAACAACCAATTAAACTTAGAAATAGGAGCTATATCTTCTATAGGACCTAATCTTCTAAAAAATCTATCTAACAGCTATTTAATAATTAGTGATGAAATGTTTGATAGGATAGCTAAAACTAATAACTTAGATATTTATTATAAAGCAAGTAATGCTGATAAGTTACAAGATGAACTTGATAGTTATTTAAATGGGGAAAGTTATAATATTGATAATAAAGAAGAAAATGTAAGAATAATGAATAACTTATTTACCTTAATCGCTATATTTCTATATGGATTTATTATTGTAATCTCATTAATTGGAATAACTAACATCTTTAATACTATTACTACTAATATGGAATTAAGAAAACAAGAATTTGCTATGTTAAAATCTATTGGTATGACTTCAAAAGAATTTAAAAGAATGATAAGATTAGAAAGTTTATTTATGGGTATTAAATCATTACTATTTGGTATACTTATCGGAATAATATTATCTTATTTGATTTACCTATCTTCAGATTCTGATATACCTTATAAACTACCTATAGTTGCTATTATAATATCTATACTAGTAGTATTTATACTTATCTCCTTAATTATGAAGTATTCTCTTAATAAGATTAGTAAACAAAATACTATTGAAACAATTAGAAATGAAAATATCTAGATAGGGAGCGTTGGCTCCTTATATTTTGATATAATATTAATGAAGGGAGCTACAAATATGAATATTTTATTAGTAGAAGATATAGAATCAATTATTAAAGGACTTACATATTCCTTGGAGAAAAGTAATTATAAACTAGTTATTAAAACTACAATAAAAGATACTAAAGAATACTTACTTTCTAATACAAATATTGATTTAATTATCCTTGATATTACTTTACCTGATGGTAATGGTTTTGATTTATTTGTAAATACTATTAAAAACTTAAAGATACCTACTATTTTCTTAACAGCAAGAGATGAAGAAGATGATATTGTTAAAGGTCTAGATATAGGAGCAGAAGATTATATAACTAAACCTTTTTCTACTAGGGAAGTAATAGCAAGAATTAATCGAATATTATTAAGATGTAAAAAGAAAAGTATTATTAAGATTAAAGATATTTCTTATGATATGGATAAATTAGTTCTAATGAAAAATAATACTCCTATAGAATTAACAGCATTAGAGTTAAAACTAGTTAATCTCTTATTTGTAAATATAAATAAAGTTGTAAGTAGAAATGTAATCTTAGATAAGATTTGGGATTGGACTGGTAATTATGTTGATGACCATACAGTAACCGTTTATTTTAAAAGAATAAGAGAAAAGATAGGTACCAATATAATTACTACTATTAAAGGAATGGGGTATAGAATAGATGAAGAATAAACTTAGATTAAAACAATATATTACCTCTACCTTAATTGTCTTTATATGTTTATTTGTTATGTTTCTAATTTTAAATATCTATGAATATAAAACTTATACTAAAAACTTTAATAATAAAATTAGTGCTATTATAACCTTAGTTAAAGATAAGTATCCAGAAATAACTGATAAAGAGATTATAGAAATAATAAATAGTAACAAACAATCAGATGATTCTTTTTTTCTTAAATATGGAATTGATATTGATAATAAAGCAGTACTACTAGAAAATGATAAGAACTATCATACCTTTTTAATTATTAATATGTCTTTTCTAATAATAACTATTGCTAGTTTATGTATATTATATTTTAGATATAATTATAAAAGAAAAAATGATATAAAAGATATTATTAAATATATAGAACAAATTAATAGAAGGAATTATGAATTAGAGATAGATACAATTTCAGAAGATGAATTATCAATTTTAAAAAATGAAATATATAAGACTGCTGTAATGTTAAAAGAAGCAGCTTTAAATTCTAATAAAGATAAACTTAATCTAAAGAAGTCATTAGAAGATATTTCTCATCAATTAAAAACACCTCTTACTAGTATATTAGTGCTATTAGATAATCTTATTGATGAACCAGATATGGATTCTAGTATTAGAAATGATTTTATTATTGATATAAAAAGGAATGTTATAAATATTAATTTTTTAGTACAAGCACTTTTAAAACTATCTAAGTTTGATGCTAAT
>OCQB01000640.1_pt1 | contig 34908 bp, 27 predicted proteins | sample 1538631 | NCBI WGS metagenome assembly OCQB01 (sample SAMN04571713, study PRJEB22368) | human gut metagenome | biome: human gut; material: stool | host: Homo sapiens | place: Luxembourg | collected 2012-10-19
GGGGGGACTTCGTCCCTTTTCGTCTGCCCCTTGCAGGGTCAAGGGACAGCGTCCCTTGTGGGGTTTGGGGCAACGCCCCAACAGTTCCACGGGCGACCAGTATGCCAAACGCGCTCAACAAAGGTGCAGGCAGCGAAGCGTCCCTGCCAGTAACTTTGCGCGTCCGCAGACGCGCCCCCAAGCTGCTCTTCCCCCAAGTTTCCGTGAAGAACCCAATAGTTCGCGCAGCAAAATCCGAAAAAAGGATAAAAACAGCCTGTGGACGAATTCCGCAGGCTGTTTTTGATTGCAATCAGAACAAGTCCAGCATGTTATCCAGATAGATTGCCTCCCGCACTTTCAGCTGGCATTCCGGCTTCGTCAGGTAGTACAGCAGAAATTCCAGCACCAGCGCGCTGCCTAACTCGCGCCCCTCAATCTTGAAGTTCTCAAAGCCCATCGGCAGGTACGTCTGCTGAATATCCGCCACCCCGATAAAGCCCGGATTCTCCATCGCCTTGGAGAAGCGGTAGCCGCCCGCTGCGTCCGGTGCGTGGCAGCGGTGCTCGTCGCCGTCTTCGCCGAGGTTCTTCCGGCTGACGGCTTCGTAGCACGCGCGGCGGTCGCGGCAGCCGAAATAGCAGCACTCGTTGCAGAGGAACTCCACCTTGTCCTTTTGACCCTGCGGCAGGGCATTCAGCTTCTCCAGCGCATGATTCAGGCGGAAATCCGGCACAACATAGCGGAATTCCGCTCGTTCCAGTTCCGCCTGCAAGTCGGGAAACGATGTCAGCACCTTCGTCGTTGAGGACACGAAATACAAGTTCGGATACGTTTTCTGCAAATAGCGCAGGAGCAAATCCGAATGGAGAATCACGCCGCCATTCCCGCCGTCGTTCAGCATCTGGCAGAGCGCATTGCAGCGCGCATCACGCAGATGCTCCGCGCGCAGGAGGGAGTTGCTGAACGTCAGGCGCGGCGAAATGCCGTAATCACGCATCAGCGCCAGCACATCCCGCGCGCTCGCCTCCCCCGACCCGACGCGCCCGCCGCCCCACAGGCAATCCGCCGGTGCGCCGTAAATCGAGCCGATGTCGCACCAATCATAGAAATATTCCGGATGGTTTCGGTAGAGCGGCAAAAATCGACAATACAGTTCATAAAACTCGAACAGACCGGGTAGGTGATAGTGGGCGATTGTCATGCCTGCTGCCCTTCTTCCGCCGTCAGCAGCCAGTCTTTGCCCTGCCAATGTACTTGCATCTGCACCTTCTTCCATCCCTCCGGCAGGCGCGGATGCAGCGTCGGCTTGCCGTCCTCGAAGCGCAGACCCAAGAAGCCATAGAGCAGCACCATATACGCGCCGCCCGCTGCCGCCGGGTGCGTGCCGCCAATGTACACCAGCCCCGCCCACTGCTTGCCGCCGCCGACAATATCCGCCTCGGCGGATTTCAGGAACAGCGGATACGCTGCCGCCGGACGCCCGATTGCGCACGCGCACAGGGCATACATGCACGCGGACAAGCTGCTGCCATGCTCGGTTCGCGGCTCATAGTAATCATAATTCGCGGCGATGATGTCCGCCGGGTACTGCCCCAGCATGTACAGCAGGGCAATCACGTCCGCCTGTTTGATGACCTGCGTCTGCGCCGCCACGCCATATGCGCCGCCCCAGTATTCGCGCGGGTCAATCAGGCGGCTGCGCACCTCCGGCACGAGTACGTTTTCCAGCTTGAAGTAACCGTCGAACTGCTCAATCAGCCCGGTTTTCGGGTCAGGTGTTTGATGCTTCAAGTGCTTCGCGGCATCCGCAAAGTGCATCAGTTCCGCTTCGTCCGTCTCCGGCAGGTACTTCCGGCAGACCTCCACCGCGTAATCCAGCGTCATCCGCGCCATTTCGTTGGTGTAGGCGTTGTTCTTCACATGCTCGTGGTACTCGTCCGGGCCCATCACATCCAGCAAATCATAGGTGTCGCTGAGGATGCGCTTGGAAATCAGGCTCATATAGAACCTTGCGCATTCCAGCACGACGCGCGCGCCGCCGCTTTGCAGCAGCGAATCATCCCCCGTGTACTGCGCATATTTCCGCAGTCCGTACACGACAGCGGCGCTGATGTGCACCTGCGTATCGCGGAAGAACGTGCGCATCGGTCGCCCCGTGAACACGTCGGTGACATTGTAGTCCGTGCAAGCGTCCTTGCCGCCCTCGACGCTCTCCCACGCATAGAACGCGCCCGCATAGCCGTAGGATTTCGCCTTGTCCAGCGCGCCCGGCAGCGTCTGCACGCGGTATTCCAGGCAGTGCCGCGCCACCTCCGGCATACACGCCAGATAGAAATCCAGCATGAACATCTCCGTATCCCAGAAAATCGCGCCCTTATACGTCTGCCCGGACAGCCCGCGCGCCGCCACCGACAGCGCCGCCCGATGCCGCGGCGCGATGCTCATCAAGTGGTACATTGAATAATTGACCGCGAACTCCGCGCGCTCGTCGCCTTCAATCGTCACCCGCGCTTTCTGCCAGAGCGCCGCCCACGCCGCCCGCTGTTCTTCGCGCAAAGCATCATACGCCGGGGCATTTTCTGCCGCTTCCATGGCGGATGCTTCCGGTTCGTCGCCGTCGCTGGTGGTGTACACCGCTGCGACCTCATCCAGCTGCCACGGCTGACCCGCCCGAAGCGCGATTTGCGCCGTCCGAACGCCGCCGTGCGTGATTTTGCCGTCCGTGCAGCTGCACCGGAGCGCCGTGCAGACGCGCTGGTGATCATCCGTTTCGCCGGTCAGGGCGACGACGCCGTCCGATTCTGTCAGCGTCAGCGTCTCATAATGCGGGCCGTGGATGTCCCAGACGTTTTCGTCCACGCCGAACGCAATGGTGACGACGCTGTCATGTGTCGCCGTGATGGTCACGCGCTGTGCGAGCAAATGCACCCGCTCCATCGCGCAGAACCGTTCCTGCCGGATGGTGATTTCGCCTGCATCCGCCTTGAACGTGCTTTCGCGGGTGAACACACCATCGGCAATATCGAGTGCGAGGCGGTGCGATGTAAGCCGATCGGCATTTTCCGGCAGCGACACGCCTTTCACGGCGACATACAGCGGATTCGGGGCATTCAGCGGCTCTTCCCAGCCCTGCCCCTTTTGATGGTGGATGCCCGCGAGGTTGACGGCGGTCATCTGCTGTACGCCCGCTTCGCCAATCGTCCCGCGAACGCCCATATACCCATTGCCCGTCAGGAAGCGGTTGCCGTTATCCGCGTCCTGTGCCGGGTCAAACCCCGTTCGCTCAATCACCGTATTCATCCGTGTATTCCTCCTCATGTTCAAAACTTCCCTCCATGCGGTATTCATGGAGGGAAATTCGCGGCTGCACTGCGCTTTTCCTGCTACGGATTGCAGGTTTTGGGGTGCGGAAATTTCGGTTCTGCGCAATTTGCTTCGTGGGAACGACCTCATCCGCCGACTGCGGCCGGCACCTTCCCCCTTGGGGAAAGCGAAGTCGGCTGAAGTCGTCTCCTGCCTAATTGCTTTTTTACCCTACATACTCCAGCAAGTCCGACAATTTCCCCAGATGATACGTTGCGCGCGCATCCTCCTTGGCGTCCCCCATGGCGGCGCAGGCAAACCCACCCGCTTTCGCGGCTTCCACCCCTGCATGGGCGTCCTCCACCACCACGCACTGCTCCGGCTTCAAGCCCAGCATCTCCGCCGCCTTCAAAAACACCTCCGGGTTCGGCTTCGAGTGCGTGATGCAGTTTCCATCCGCCACCGCGTCGAAAAACCCATCCAGCCCCATCCGCTCCAGAATGAACGGCGTGTTCTTGCTCGACGAGCCAATCGCCAGCTTCAAGCCGCGTGCGCGCAGGGTATCCAGCGTGCGCTTCACGTCGCCGGACAAATCAGCGGGCGACATTTGGTTCAGCAACTGCCGATAGCGCGTGTTTTTCTCCTCCGCCATCGCGTTTTTCTCATCCTGCGAGTACGCCTTGTCGCTTTTTTCGAGGATGATGTTCAAGCTGTCCATGCGGCTGACCCCGCGCAAAAGGCCGTTGCGCTCGCGGTCAAAGGGGATGCCGAGCCGATCCGCGAGCGCCTTCCACGCGCGGTAGTGGTACTCGTCGGTCGAGCAGAGAACGCCATCCAAATCGAAGATAATGCCTTGATATTGCATCGTGATTTTCTCCTATCAGTAAACGCAGATTTCCGCTGCCTGCGCGCCGTCGGTGCGGGATGCGGAATTCATTGTGAACACAACCTTGACAAAACTGGCTTCCACACTATCGAAATCAATGCGGATGCGATTGCCCGTCGCAGGGTCAAATTGGTACTGCGTGGCGGGTGCGACTTCGGTAAAATTCTCGCCGTCCTGGCTGACGAGAACGGCGATTTCCTGAATGCGCGCCTCCCAGATGGCGGATGGATTCAGGCAGACCGCGACGGTCGAGATGGTATGCGTCTCGCCCAGCACGATGAGCATTTCCGCCGGGAATCCTTTGCTTTCCCAGTAGGTATCGGTTTTGCCGTCGTTGACGTTTCGGCTGACGTACACGTCGGTATGCGCGCCGGAAATGACTTCCTTATTGAGCGCGAAATTCTCCGTTTCGGGGAGGGCGATGTACTGGTCAGCAGGGTCAGGGAAGCACGCCGGACGCTCCGCCTTGGTCTGGTCGGGCGCGGGGACAACGGTCACGATGGTGGGAATTTCTTCTTCCGCCTGCGTCAGAAGGGGCAGGCACGCCAGCGACAGGGCGAGTATGGCGGATACGACAGAACGCATTTTCATGAGCGAAATTTCCTTTCTATAATGATGGTGAATGATGGTGGGTGTGGTGATGCGGGTGGTCGGTCGCGCCCATTTGGCGCGACAATGTGCAAGTGGTCGAAAGAGCAAGTTGGGGGGCGCGTCTGAGGACGCGCGAAGTTACTGGCAGGGACGCTTCGCTGCCTGCGCCTTGTTGACTTGTCCTTTGGGATTGGTCGGACGTGGAACGGTTGGGGCGTTGCCCCAAACCCCACAAGGGACGCTGTCCCTTGACCCTGCAAGGGGCAATTGCCCCTTGACCCTTTCGCGCGATTGAGTTGGTGACACTCCCTTAATTCTTCCGCGTGTTTATTCTCTTTTTTCCTTACTCCACCACAATTCCCTCACAATAATCATCAAACCGCAGCTTCATCTGCTTCAAATTCGTCATCTTCTCCCCCAGAATCGTCACATTCCGCAAGGTCACATTCGTAATCCGATTATCCTCCCCATACCCCGACAATCTCGACGCCGGCACTTTCCCATCCAGCGTCCGCAGCACCGTCAGGCCATCAATCAGCACATCATCAATCGATCCAAACTCATCCTTGACCGTCGACCACGCCGAATTTTGCAGCGTCATCTCAATCAATTCCTTATTATTGCCGTTATCACCCTGCATGAAGGCGTTTTCGACGACGATATTGCGGTAGACGATGGCGTGCACATACGCATCGTCGCTGTTATGGATGCTGATAACGGGCTTGTGGAAGTTGTACAGCACAGTGATGTTCTCAAACAGCACATCGCTGATTTCGGGGTCAAGCGTCCAGCCCTTGTCGGTTTCGTAGCCGATTTCCATGGACTGGGCGAGGTCCGTCCACACCTGCATGTTGCGGAAGGTGATGCCCTTGGTGGAGCCGGAGTAGTTCTTGATGACGAGGCTGTCATCCCATGTGCGGGCGAAGCTGTTCGTCACGGTGTGGTCGGTGCAGGACTGGAAGGTGAAGCCATCGCCATTTTGACGGCCGGAAATGACCTTGACGTTGTTGATTTCCACATGCTTGGAGGAGTAAGAATTAACGTTCCAGCAGTTGGAATTGGCGACGATAATGCCGTCGATGGTGACATCCTTTGCGTGATTGAGATCAATCGGGACGCGCGCATACGAGCCGGGCTGATTCCACGCATCGTAGTCGCTGCCGTCGATGATGCCGCGCCCGCAGATGCGGACGTTCTTGGCGTTATTGACGGAGATGATGGAATGCAGCACCGCGCCGCCGGAGATATAGAGCGTCTGCCCGTCTTCCAGCGCGATGGCGTCCATGACCCACTCGCCGGAGGGGATATAGTAGACATTCGGGTCGTCGGGATCAGGGACGTCCGTTTCCAGCGGATTGGCGAAGATGTGCAGCGCCTTGTTGACGTTATCGTTGAAGACAACGGTGTACTGCCCCGGCTCCGTAATCATGAAGGAAACTTTGCCGTCCTTGACTTCGGGCGTAATCCCCCACGACTGCGGAATGACGGCGGCGCTCTCCACTTTGTCCGGCAGACCGGGCATTTCAACCTCGATGCGCACTTTGCCCTCGAAGTCGAAATAGGTCATAGGCGTGGTCGTCGGCTGGGTGTTGGCGTTCCAGATGTGTTCGTGGTTGACCATCACGTCATAGACGAACAGGTCGTTGCCGTTCGCGGTAACTTTCGCCGTCGCGGAGGTCGTCATCGTCTTCGGGCCTTCGTAGAGGGTCAGCAGCGTCGGATTCTCTTCGGCAGTCGCGGGCATCATCCACGCGGTCAGCAGAAGCATCAGCACAAGCATCAGGATGGGGGTGGTTCTCTTCATCGTTCATGTCCTCCTTGTTCGCTGCGGCGTTTCCAGCGTGTGGAAATTGTCCGCATTTAGTTAAGCGCTAAACCCATGCCATGATTATAGCAGGAAATTTGGAAATGTGCAATGTGCCTGAAGATAAAAATTTTCAGAAAAAGCCTCTTTTCCCCTCTTGACATGTGGCAAATGGTATGTTATAATCATGTCAACGATAGGTTGAGCGTTAAACCTATCCACCCGTCAACATCATAAAGGAGGTATCCCCATGAAGAAGTTCCTTGCTTTCCTGCTTTCCCTGACGATGGTGTTCGCGATGGCAGCCGTTGCGTTCGCTGAAGGCGAAACCTACCTGTGGGACAACTTTGACGACCGTGACCCGAATGCCAAGCCTGAGCTTGCGCCCAACGGCGTGCACCTCTGGTGGGACAACTGGGCGAACCTGCGCGCAAAGAATGAGGACGGCGCGTTGAAGCTCGACATGCGCCCCAAGGCGTATGACCCGGAAGACTACGACAGCGAAGACGACTACTACGCCCATGCCGCCGACTGGATGGCGAACTGGGGCGAAGCCATTGACATGTGGGGTCTGGACGGCGTCTCCTACTGCAAATACCTGACCATCCGCATCAAGGGCGCGGAAGGCGGCGAAGAGAACAAGCTGATCATGGACTGGCATCCGGAAGACGCCAAGTTCTACGCGGCGCGCTTCTCTGACCTTGTGCTGGCGGACGGCACGCACCCGGTCATCACCACCGAATGGCAGGATCTCGTCATCGACCTTGAAGCGTCCGGCTTCCCGGGCATGACCAACGCCCTGCACATCCGCGCGTTCGCCAAGTGCGTCATCTACCTGGACGAAATTACCTTCTCTGAAGCCATTGCGCCCATCGACGCCACCAGCTCCGAAACCATTCAGGCTGGTCTGACCGCGCCGGAAACCGGCAAGCCCGGCGACCTGCCGATTAAGGACTATCTGGCTGAACTGGAATAATTCCAAAACGTTCAAAAAGGGGGGACAGTTTCGGCTGTCTCCCCCTTCTTTTACGGATTTTTTTCCAGAAACCGCTTGCGAACAACTTCAAAGACTGGTATACTTTTTATGATGCGCACGCGGACTTCGTCCGTTTTCGTTTCACGTCTGCGGACATGGTTTTCTGCGCATATTGCCATTTCTAAAACACTGCATAAAATGGAGCATCGCATGGTCACACTCAAAGACATTGCCGCCGAAGCAGGCGTAAGCATTACAACCGTTTCCAACGTGGTGCATAACCGCAAAAGCCGCGTTTCCGAAAAGAAGGTTGCAAAAATCTGGGAGATTATCGAGCGCGAACACTACGTTCCCAGCATGTCCGCGCGCTCGCTGGCGAACGACCAGTCCGCCATCATCGCCATGGTCACTTACATCACGCCGCGCACCACCGGCAGCACCGTCAGCGACCCCTTCATGAGCAGCGTCGCCGCCAGCGTCGAGCAGCGCACCCGTGAAGCCGGCTACTACCTGATGCTGCGCTCCGCCGAAAGCGTCGCCGCGCTGGAGGGGCTGATTCACAGCTGGCGGCTCTCCGGGCTGATTATGACGGGGCTGTTTCAGGATTCGTTCTTCGATGCCGTAGCAAAACTGGGCATTCCCGTCGTCCTCATCGACAGCTATGTGGACGACCCGAACATCTGCTGCGTCGGCTTGGAGGATGAAAAAGGCGGCTACCTTGCCACGAAGCACCTGCTGGAGAACGGCCACCGCGTGATTGCGTTCGCGTCGCCGCCGATTTCCCCCGCGGGCGTTATCGAACTGCGCCTGCAGGGCTATCGCCGCGCCTTGGCGGAATACAGCGTGCCGTACGACCCGGCGCTTATCTTTACGCAGGAAATTTCCGTGCAGGAGGGCAAGAAGCTGGGGCATCAACTCAGCACACGTCCCGAAATCACGGGGATTTTCGCCTCGGCGGATATTCTGGCGGCAGGCATCATGTCCGGGCTGCATGAGTGCGGGGTAAGTGTGCCGCGCGATAAGTCGATTGTGGGCTTTGATGATCATTATATTTCGCAGCTGACGATTCCGGGGCTGACGACGATTCATCAGGATTCGGAGAAGAAAGGCACTTTGGCGACGGAGATGATTTTGGCACAGCTGCGGAAGGAAGAGATTGCGCAGAAGAAGGTTATTTTGCCGGTGCACCTTGTGGAAAGGGGCAGCGTAAGGAATATAAAGGAATAAGGAAAAAGAGGATAAAAACGCATCTTTCCTTCTTTATCGATTCCGTGATGAACCAATTCGGAAATAGTATAAAGAGAAAATTTGTCATCTTGCGAACTCACAAAAAATCATCGGCACAGCGCCAAATGAAAACTTGGCGCTGTGCCGATGCTGTTTAAAAGGGCGCATGCAGGTTCAGAAATGGCAAGTTATCAAGCAAAGCCTTCCTTCGCTCCACCGTTCAGAGGCGCTGCCCTTCATCCCAGCGTGATGCTGACCGCGCCATCCTGGCTGACATTCAGTTTCATGCACAGCAAGTATCGCTTGTAAAACGCTTCCTTCTCCTTGTCCGTCATCATAATCCACGAGTTTTGCAGCGCCGTCTCCATCATCTCGCGAACGTTGAATGGTTTCGTGCTTTCTCCCGCCAGCTGCTGATTGATTTGCTCCTGAATTGCATTGATCAGCGTACTGGTTTTGATGTTGTACGATGCCGCCGTGCAGAAGTCGTCAATGAAGCAGAACGGGATTTCATGCCGCGCCAAGGTGTCCATGATGGCCATGCCTGTTTTGCCCTTCTCCAGCATAACAAGGAAGCGGACGCTGTCCAGCTGGCGAATCATCGCCCAGTAGTCGCTGTCCGACGAAACAAGGATGACCGCATCCACGCCGGAGGTATACACTTCGCGGCTTGTCCGCACCGCCAGCGCCATATCACACTGCGATTTGTTCTGGTTCAGCCGCTCGACCTTAATATGTTCCAGCTCAAGGTTCGCTTTTTCATCCACCGCCGTAGAGAGCGTGCGGTCAACCAGCGTTTTCCATTGTGCCGTTGTATACTCGCTGTCAAACAGAATCACCTTGGATATTTTGCCCAGCTGCTCAGTCGGGAGGCTGCTCAGCGCCGCCGCGAGCTTCACGGCATCCGAATTTTCGCAGTCCACCGCAATCAGGCATTTTTTGCACTGCCCCAGCAGCCTGCCCAGATTGCGCATCGTGCTGTTGCCCGCATCGCGCACCAGCGACAGGTTTTCAAAGCGGTCCTCGTGGCGCTCATAGAGAATCGTTACGAATTTTTCATCATTATAGAGGATGTTCCCCTTGCTCTCCGGGCTTGTGGAAACGGCATCCCAGTTAATCCAGCAGTGGAACGGATAGCGGCGGGTATCGCTTTTATAGTATTCCCCTGCTTTTTTGATACCATCTTTTTTCGTCCCGTTCGGCATCAGGAAAATGGGTTTCACATAGTCCCACTTCACCCATTCCGGGAAAAAGCGCGCCACTTGATTGATTCGGTTGCTGATTTCACAATTGATGCTGATAATGTATTCGTCAATATCCGGCTTTGCTTTGTAAATTCTGACGCCGTCCTGTTCCAGCTGCGCCACCGCTTCTGATGGAATGAGATTCGGCACGCTGCCGATATTGCGGAAGCTCATGCGAAATTCACTCACAATGGCTGGATAATTGCGTTCCATCGCCGTGCGAATGCGGCACAGATTGCGGATAATGCGCGCCTCTTTGTGCGCATCCAGCTCTTCGTAACTTTTCAGCAGAAATGGTCTTGCATTTTCTTCGCCAAAGTTTTCTTTGTCGATGCCAATGAGGTACGCCATCGGCGACACCAGCGTGTACGTTGAATTCTGGAACTCATTGTAGATGATTTTTTTGTCAAGCGCCGATGGCTTTTGCTGATTTTCCGGATTCTCATCGTCTATTTCAAGTGCTTGAACGAGTTTTGATAAATCAGCGAGATTATTGGAGGTGATTGTTTTACGCGCTTTCGGCTGGGTTTTCGTTTTCTTTGCCATGTGGAAGACTCCTTTTCTGTATTTTTTTGTTCATTTCCATCATACCATTTTGGCGGCGGCATTGCAAGGGCAGCAGCGCACAAATATATTCCCGCTTTGCGCATTGTTTTTCCCGGAAGTGTTTGACAAAAACTGCTCGATAGTTTTATTTTTCTTGACAACAGATTATTATGATGCTATACTATTATTAACATTAGATACACACAAATTGATTATGTCGGGAGGGTTTTCTGTATGGAATACGTCACCCACCTCCGCGAGGACGGCAGCTATCAGCCACTCAAGGAGCATTTGGAAGGCACAGCGACGCGTTCTGCGAAATTCGCCGCTTCTTTTGGATCGAGTTCTCACGCCGAAAGAACAGCCTTGCTGCACGATATCGGCAAGTACAGCCCCAACGGGCAGCGCCGCCAGCGTGACCCGGAACACACCGCCAAGTTGGACCACAGCACGGCAGGTGCGAAGGCGGCGGCAGATTTGGACGATATGCACGCGGCGTTTGCCATTGCGGGGCATCACGGCGGTCTGCCCGACTTGGGAACCCGTCTCAGCCTCGATGATGGCACATTGTGCGCACGGCTGAACAAAAAGCTGACCGGCGGCGACGATCCCTCCGCGTGGCGCAGTGAGATTTCACTGCCAACAGGCGTTCAGCTCACACCGCCGTGGCTTCCACGGAATGATGTGCGCCTGACTGCCATGTACATCCGGATGCTGTTCTCCTGTCTGGTGGATGCTGATTTTCTGGATACGGAGCGCGCGCTCAGCAAGGAAGAAAAGCCGCGCGGCATCGGCGATTCCATGCCCGCGCTGCTGGAAAAGCTGCAAGCGCACGTTGCCAAATGGCTGGAAGAGCCCAAGTCCGACCTCTGCGCGCTGCGCAACGAGGTGCTGCGGCGCTGCCTGCGTGGCAGCGAAGATCCGCAGGGCTTGTACAGCCTGACCGTCCCCACGGGCGGCGGCAAAACGGTTTCGTCGCTTGCCTTTGCGCTCAGCCACGCAGTGAAGCATGGGATGAAGCGCATCATCTACGTCATCCCCTACACCAGCATTATCGACCAAAATGCGAAGGTCTTTCAGGAGATTCTGGGCGATGAGAACGTGGTGGAGCATCACAGTCAGGTGGATTTGCCCGATACGGATGCCGAAACGCCCGATGCCCTCCGCAAGCGCCTTGCCTGCGAAAACTGGGATGCCCCCGTCATCGTCACGACCGCCGTGCAGTTCTTTGAATCCTTCTACGCCGCCAAGCCCGGCCGCTGCCGCAAACTCCACAACGTCGCCAACAGCGTGGTGATTTTCGACGAGGCGCAGACGCTGCCGATTTCGCTGATGCGCCCCTGCGTCTCGGTAATCGACCAGCTGGTGCAGCATTACGGCGTCACCGCCGTTCTCTGTACCGCGACGCAGCCCGAATTGCTGTCCATTTTCAGCGGCTTCACCGCGGGCACCCGCATTCAAGAGCTTGTTCCCGACCCGGATGCGCTGTTCAGCAGCCTTCGCCGCGTCACCTTCCAGCAGGACGGGACGCTTTCGGACGAGGAATTAGCCGCGCGGATTCGTCAGGAAAATGCCGTGCTGTGCATCGTCAATTCCCGCAAACAGGCGCGCAGCCTGTACGAAGCCCTGCCGGAAGAGGGACGTTTCCACCTCTCCACGCTGATGAACGCCATCAACCGTGAACGCACCATTGCCACAATTCGCGAACGCTTAGACAAGAAGCAGTGCTGCCGCGTCATCTCCACCAGCCTGATTGAAGCGGGCGTTGACGTGGATTTTCCGACCGTATACCGCGAATTAGCCGGACTGGACAGCATTCTGCAAGCCGCCGGACGCTGCAATCGCGAGGGAAAGGAAGCGGCGCAGGACAGCATCGTCCACATCTACCAGACCGAACACGCGGTTCCACCCATCATGCGCCCAAACATTGAAAGCTGCCGCACAGTGCTGCGCCTATATGCAGAGGACATCGGCAGCCGCAAAGCCATCCACGCGTATTTTTGCGATTTGCTTTTCAAGCGCGGCGAAAATCAGCAGCGTTCACGACCCGTTTCGTCCGAAAATGATTTACTGGATACCAGCAAAACGCTGTCATCCGAAGCAAGATTTGCTTTCCGCGAAACCGCCGAGCATTTCCGCTTTATCGACACAGATACGATAACGGTGTACATTCCGACACCTGAAAACAGCGAGGACATCAAAGCCCTGCGTGATGGGCACTATTCGCGTGAGCTTTTCCGCCGCCTGGGGCGCTGCGGCGTGAGTATCTACCGCCGCGAGTATCAGGCGTTGTGCAGCATCGGCGGCGTCACGGAAATTGCCGATGCGCACTGCGGCATTCTGAGCGACATCAAATTGTACACGCCGGAATGCGGCTTGCAGGTCAGCTGCACGAGCGGACTGGGGCTATTCGCCTGACATATATAATGAAGGAAAACTGAAACGGGCGGCAAGCATTGCGCTCACCGCCCGCCCCGTTAGACGATTGTCTAGCTTAGTATTTCAACCCACAGATAGAAGCAGCGAATTGCCCGCCGTTTCCATCCGACTTTGGCATTTTATCATCTTTTCGCTGGCGTGTCAAACCATGATTGATAGTTCTGTTCAACCTCTAAATTATTTTCTAGTTTAGTGAATTTTCTTCTTGACATATACGCTGTGCCGTGCTATACTGTTCTTGTCAAACGAAAGGAAGTGAGTTGCTGACGATACACCCATTCGTCCCCTTGCGAACTGTCACTTGCCCACATCGGCAAGTGTTGATTGAGAAGTAAGAATGAGGAGGTGAACCAATGTCCATCAAAATGGAGGTGTGGGGCGAGTACGCTTGCTTCACCCGGCCTGAAATGAAGGTTGAGCGTGTCAGCTATGACGTTCCCACGCCCAGCGCCGCCCGCGGAATGGTAGAAAGTGTATACTACCATCCAGGCCTAAAATGGCATGTGGATAAAATCTACGTCTGCAAGCCCATCCGCTTCACGAACATTCTCCGCAACGAAGTGGCATCTAAGATTTCCGCCAGCAACGTGCTGACCGAAGCCAACGGCAAGAAGCGCTCCTACATCGACCGAAACGCCGATATTCAGCAGCGCGCTACCACCATGCTGCGAAACGTGCACTACGTCATTGAAGCTCACTTCGAGATGACCGACAAAGCCAATCCGTCGGACAATCCCGGCAAGTTTCAGGACATCGTGAAGCGGCGTCTTCGCAGCGGTCAAGCGTACATGCAGCCGTATCTTGGCTGTCGAGAATGTACGGCGCATTTCCGGCTCTGGGAGGGCGGCGACATCCCCACCATCGACGAAACGCGGGATTTGGGCTATATGATTTTTGATATGGACTATTCTGATTTGGAAAACATCCAGCCGATGTTCTTCCGGGCGCAGATGGTGCATGGCGTGATTGACTTGACAGACTGTGAGGTGGTGAAATGATTCTGCAATCGCTCGTGCGGTGCTACGATTCGCTCGCCGCACAGGGCACGTTGAAGCGTCCCGGCTGGTCCGCCGTCAAGGTGCAGTGGGGCTTGTGTCTGACTGCTGACGGGCAGGTGTCGTCGGTAGAAATGCTCGGCGCGGCAAACGATAAGGGCAAGCTGCTTCCGGTGCAGGACTTTCTGCCAACGCCCGTCAAGCGCACCAGCGGCAGGGCAGCCTGCTTTCTCTGCGACAATGCCAAGTACCTGCTGGGCATCACCAATGAGCCGTACAACGGCACAGGCAAAAACCCCGCCAAAGAAGCGGAAGCCTGTTTCCAAACCAGTGCCAAAAAGCATCACGAGCTGCTGGACGGCGTATCCTGCCCGATGGCGCAAGCGATTCTCCGTTTCTTCGATACTTGGCAGCCTGAAAAGGCGGCGCAGTCCCCTGCCCTGCAGGAGCATTTCGATGACCTGTGCAAGGGCGGCAATCTCGTTTTCTGCATGATGGGCGCCTCAGGCAAACCCGAAATGGCGCACGAAGTGTCGGAAATTCGTGCCGCGTGGGAGGCGAGCGTTGCCGACGGCAAGAGCGATGCGGTACAAGGCCACTGTCTGGTTACAGGCGATGAGGACACCATTGCCATGCTGCATCCAAGCATCAAGGGCGTTGTGGGCGCGCAGTCTTCCGGCGCATCGCTGGTTTCCTTCAATGCCCTCGCTTTTGAATCCTATGGGCGGAATAAGGGGCAGGGCTTGAACGCCCCCGTCGGAAATCACGCCGCCTTTGCCTACGGTGAAGCACTCAATTACATGCTGCGCGAGAAGAATTATCACAGTCTGCTGGGATCTGCCACCCTCGTTTACTGGGCAGAAACGGCGCAATCCGCTTACAGCGACTGTTTTGCCGCTCTGCTGGGGACTAACGAAGACATGACGCAGAATACGCTGGACGGCATCATGAAAGCCATCCGCCTTGGACATGGTCTTCAGTGGGAGAATATTCCGCTGGATTCCCGTACACCCTTCTACATTCTGGGGCTGTCGCCGAATGCGTCCCGTCTGTCGGTTCGTTTCTTCCTGCAAGGGACGTTTGGCGATTTTGCCGCGAATTTGGCGCGTCATCAGGAGCGTTTGAACATCATTCGCCCATCCTATGACACGCGTGAAACACTTTCCGCCTATTCGCTGCTCAAGGAAACAGCGAATCCCAACAGCAGGGACAAGCTGCCGCCGTCGCATCTGGTGGGCGATTTGCTCCGCGCCATTCTCGGCGATACGCCTTACCCTGTTTCGCTGCTGACGCAAACAGAGCTGCGCATCCATGCGGAGCACAGTGTCAGCCGCGGCAAGGCGGCAATTCTCAAAGCGTGGCTGCTGAAAAACGGCAGCAATCCACAGTACAAGGAGGTCATCGACGTGCAACTCAACGAACAGACGAATTACGCACCATATGTGCTGGGTCGTCTCTTTGCGGTGCTGGAAAGCCTCCAGCAGAAGGCAAATCCCGGCATCAACGCTACCATCATGGATCGTTACTTCAACGCTGCCTGCGCAACGCCCAGCATCGTTTTCCCGACGCTGCTGAAGCTGGCGCAGAGTCACCTGAAGAAACTTGATACCGGCTATTTCATTTATTACGACAAGCAGATGACGGAACTGTGCGGGCGCTTGACTGACAGCTACCCTGCGCGCCTGAACCTGCAGGATCAGGGTATTTTCCAGCTGGGCTACTATCACCAGAAGCAGAAGTTCTTCACGAAAAAGGAGGAAAACAGCAATGTCTGATGTGATTCGCAATCGCTATGATTTCGTGGTACTGTTCGACGTGCAGAACGGCAATCCCAACGGTGACCCCGATGCCGGCAATATGCCCCGCACCGACCCGGAAACGGGTCTTGGGCTGGTGACGGACGTGTGCCTGAAGCGCAAGATTCGCGACTATGTGGCGACCGTCAAGGAGGGCGACCCACATTACGGCATCTATATTCAGGATGGCGTTCCGCTGAATCGCTGCGACCGTGAAGGGCTGGAGGCCTGCGGCTACGGCGACATCAAGGAGGACGACCTCAAAAAGAAACTGAAGTCGAATGACCCGGAGATTGACCGCAAGCTGCGCGATTATATGTGCAGCCACTACTACGACATCCGGACGTTCGGCGCGGTGATGACGACGTTTGTCAAGGCATCGCTGAACTGCGGTCAGGTGCGCGGGCCGGTGCAGCTGGGCTTTGCCCGCAGCGTTGACCCCATTGTGCCGCAGGAAATCACCATCACCCGCGTCGCCATCACGACGGAAAAGGACGCGGAGAAGAAGGGCACCGAAATGGGGCGCAAGTACATCGTCCCCTACGGGCTGTACCGCGTGGAAGGGTTCGTATCCGCAAATCTGGCGCGCAAGACCACGGGATTCAGCGAAGAAGACCTCGCCCTGTTGTGGGATGCCATCCTCAACATGTTTGAAAACGACCACTCCGCCGCGCGCGGCATGATGGCAGTGCGCAAGCTCATCATCTTCCGCCATGAGAAGGAACTGGGCAACGCCCCCGCGTGGAAGCTGTTTGAACGCGTGCGTGTAGCGCGTAAGGCGGACGTGACGGTTCCGCGCAGCTTTACGGACTACGAATGGACGGTGGATGACGCGAATCTGCCGGACGGCGTCACCTGCGAAGTGAAGGGGTGACGCAACAGGACACGACCCTCTCCGCCTTGCAGCATTACGCCTACTGCCGCCGCCAATGGGGATTGATTTTTCTGGAGCAGCAGTGGGCAGAAAATGCGCACACGGCGGAGGGGCAAGTGTTCCACCAAACGGCGCATCACGGCCCGGAAGCGGAATTGCGCGGCGATACGCTGATTCTGCGCGGAGTGCGGCTGGAATCCGCCCGCCTGCACCTGCACGGCGTCAGCGACGTGGTGGAGTTCCACCGCAGTCCCGACGGTGTTGCGCTGCACGGGCGCGAAGGGCTGTGGCTGCCGTACCCGGTAGAATACAAAAAGGGATCGGACAAAACGCAGGATGCCGACGAGGTGCAGCTGTGCGCACAGGCGCTCTGCTTGGAGGAGATGCTCTGCTGCGCCATCCCGGAGGGCAGCTTGTTTTATGGCGAGTCCCGCCGGCGGACGCGGGTTGCGCTGGATGAATTCCTCCGTGCGCGGACGCTATCTCTTCTTGCGGAACTGCTGGAGAATCAGGCGCGCGGACATACGCCATCCGTTCGGGCGCACAAGGGCTGCAATGCCTGCTCGCTCAAGGATGTATGCGTTCCGCGGCTCAGCCGAACTGGCAGCGTCCGCGCCTACATGCACGCCCGTATTGCGGAGGATTCGCCATGAGAAAGATGCTGAATACGCTGTTCGTGACGACGGAAGACGCCTACTTGTCGCTGGAAAACGAGAATATCGTCGTCCATGTGGGCGAGGAAAAGCGCGCGCAGTATCCCCTGCTGATGCTGGAGGGCATTCTGACTTTCTCCTACAAAGGCGCAAGTCCAGCACTCATGGGTGCTTGCGCGGCGCGCGGTATCGGGCTGACGTTTCTGACGCCGCGCGGGCGATTTTTAGCGCGCGTCTGCGGCAGCGAGCGCGGCAATGTTCTGCTGCGCCGTGAGCAGTATCGGCGCGCCGACAGCCTATCCGCCAGCTGCCTGATTGCACGGAATTTCATCTTCGGCAAGGTATACAATCAGCGCTGGATGCTGGAGCGTACCATCCGTGACCACGCCTTGCGCGTGAATGTGCAGGCACTCAAGAATGTTTCCGCTGCGTTAGATGCCAAGCTGCCGCAAATTGAATCAGCGGTTGATTTAGATGTGCTGCGCGGGCTGGAAGGCGACGCATCCGCCGATTATTTTTCGGTATTCGACGAAATGATACTGACTCAAAAGGCGGATTTCTTGCTGAACGGCCGCAATCGCCGCCCGCCGCAGGACAACATGAACGCCCTGCTCTCCTTCGCCTATGTGCTGCTCGCCAACGACTGCGCTGCCGCGCTGGAAAGCGTCGGGCTGGATGCTTACGTCGGCTTCATGCACCGCGACCGTCCGGGGCGCACGTCGCTCGCCCTTGACCTGATGGAAGAACTGCGCGCCCCGATGGCAGATCGCCTCTGCATCACGCTGGTGAACAACCGTGTGCTGCAGGACAAGCACTTCGACCGGCAGGAAAGCGGCGCCGTCTTCTTGAACGATGCCGGGCGCAAGCAGTTCTTGACCGCGTGGCAAAACCGCAAACGCGAAGAAATCACCCACCCGTTCCTGAAAGAGAAAATCATGTGGGGGCTTGTTCCCTATGTACAGGCGCTGCTGCTTGCGCGCACCCTCCGCGGCGACACAGACGGTTATCCCCCATTCCTCTGGAAATAACCCGAAAGTGAGGCGTTCCCGATGCTGGTTCTAATCACCTACGATGTTTCCACCGTCGATGCAGACGGCAAACGCCGCTTGCGGCAAGTCGCCAAGCGCTGCGTCGTTCACGGTCAGCGCGTGCAGAATTCCGTATTTGAGTGCTCTTTGGATGCCGCACAGTACAAGCTGCTTCAGGCGGAACTTCGGCAGCTGATTGACCCGGAAAAGGACAGTTTGCGCTTTTACAACCTCGGCAATCACTACGAAAGCCGGATTGAGCACATTGGCGTGAAGACGAGCTACGCCCCGGAAGGGCTGCTGATGCTGTAAGGGCGCGCCGCGCGAATCGCCCGTGCGAAGCGCAAGCCTCCAGCCTTTTGCAGGGAGGTTCGCACCGGATTTTGCGGTCTTTTCGGCAAAATTACCGCATTTTCGGCTAAGCTAATTCTCAAAAGGACTGTTTTGTGGTATACTTTTTGTGCAAAGCCTATGATTCTGATCGACAGAATTGTTACTTTGCGCTGTCGCTCCCCGTGCGGGGAGCGTGGATTGAAATCGACATAACTGATACATAGTCAGTGCCGTCTATTGTCGCTCCCCGTGCGGGGAGCGTGGATTGAAATAAAAATAGTTTTTTCATACTCATAGCTTTGCTGACCGTCGCTCCCCGTGCGGGGAGCGTGGATTGAAATGCAGGTAGAGCATCCGTCGATGATAATCATCGACACGTCGCTCCCCGTGCGGGGAGCGTGGATTGAAATCAACGAGGCGCGCCTGAACGACGAGCTTCCTGCCGTCGCTCCCCGTGCGGGGAGCGTGGATTGAAATGCGGTAAATGCGGCGTTCAGCGCCGATTCGAGGTGTCGCTCCCCGTGCGGGGAGCGTGGATTGAAATTTCTACCAGCGTAGGTTCGGAAGTTGTCGGCGGCGTCGCTCCCCGTGCGGGGAGCGTGGATTGAAATATTGCAGCTCCGATAATAAAGGCCAGCGTTCCGCGTCGCTCCCCGTGCGGGGAGCGTGGATTGAAATACCCGGCGGTTCCCCTGACCGCCCGCGAATCAGCAGTCGCTCCCCGTGCGGGGAGCGTGGATTGAAATGCGTGCCGGCCGCGGCGTTTCCGCCGCGTTTCGCCAGTCGCTCCCCGTGCGGGGAGCGTGGATTGAAATAAATCAAGACGGGCGCACGCCCGGAAGGAGGACGTCGCTCCCCGTGCGGGGAGCGTGGATTGAAATTGCTGGCGGCTGGCGGCTCTGGCTGGCGGCTCTGGTCGCTCCCCGTGCGGGGAGCGTGGATTGAAATGGAACCTTTCGGCTCCCGTGGCTGTCCGCTGGTTGCGTCGCTCCCCGTGCGGGGAGCGTGGATTGAAATGTGTACTTCCGCGGGAAACTCTGCGCGCGGGGATCGTCGCTCCCCGTGCGGGGAGCGTGGATTGAAATTATTGCAGGAACTGATGGCGTGTATGATATTACCGTCGCTCCCCGTGCGGGGAGCGTGGATTGAAATAGGCTTGTCGCCGTGCAGTATCTCCGTGCTCAAAGTCGCTCCCCGTGCGGGGAGCGTGGATTGAAATATCTACATATGATGTAGTTGCGTACTGTTCGCCGTCGCTCCCCGTGCGGGGAGCGTGGATTGAAATATGCGTCGAAGTGCCGGAAAGGCGAATTTTAGCGTCGCTCCCCGTGCGGGGAGCGTGGATTGAAATAGTTATGTCGGAAGGATGGTATGTTGTAGGCATCGTCGCTCCCCGTGCGGGGAGCGTGGATTGAAATGCTCTAACCTGATGTTTACGAAGTGGGGTGATTGTCGCTCCCCGTGCGGGGAGCGTGGATTGAAATCTTGCGCTCCTGCCGCATCCGACGTTCTGCTTTCGTCGCTCCCCGTGCGGGGAGCGTGGATTGAAATGTTTCCGTTCTGCTGGTTCTCTGCTGCCTGATGGCTGTCGCTCCCCGTGCGGGGAGCGTGGATTGAAATGGATTATCCCACTGATAAAGCCTCTATAAATTCCCGTCGCTCCCCGTGCGGGGAGCGTGGATTGAAATGCTATCATTTTTACACCCGCAAAGCAGCTGCGAAGTCGCTCCCCGTGCGGGGAGCGTGGATTGAAATATGAATTAACCGCGTTCGGTTGTTGACAGTCCGCGTCGCTCCCCGTGCGGGGAGCGTGGATTGAAATCTGCCGGCGGATATAGCCGACGGCTTGACGCATTGTCGCTCCCCGTGCGGGGAGCGTGGATTGAAATTATTTTTGGAATAAGGAGCGCGAACAGCACCGGGTCGCTCCCCGTGCGGGGAGCGTGGATTGAAATTTGCACCGCAAGTTGCGCTAATTTTTCCGGAGCATGTCGCTCCCCGTGCGGGGAGCGTGGATTGAAATGATTTCATAAGAACTGTATTTTGCGCCAGTTTCTGGTCGCTCCCCGTGCGGGGAGCGTGGATTGAAATTTTGATTGACTTATAAGCCCAATCAAGGTTTTGTTGTCGCTCCCCGTGCGGGGAGCGTGGATTGAAATAGACAAGCCGATCATCAGACCGGCGACGAAAACCGTCGCTCCCCGTGCGGGGAGCGTGGATTGAAATTATTTTTGGAATCGTGAGCGCGAAGAACATGCGGTCGCTCCCCGTGCGGGGAGCGTGGATTGAAATCTCCAGCATACGCCCAAGAGCTACCAGCGTGTATAGTCGCTCCCCGTGCGGGGAGCGTGGATTGAAATAGAGATTGACCGCGCCATGAATTCCGCACGGGTTGTCGCTCCCCGTGCGGGGAGCGTGGATTGAAATCGTAAAGTCAATAGCATGACGCTCGTTGTACTTCGTCGCTCCCCGTGCGGGGAGCGTGGATTGAAATGCCGTCCGTCAAGTCGCAGTAGGGGTTGTCGGTCGTCGCTCCCCGTGCGGGGAGCGTGGATTGAAATATCGTGGCCGGGTTGATTTGGTAGCCCTGCGCCGTCGCTCCCCGTGCGGGGAGCGTGGATTGAAATGCCGCGCGTTTCGCCATTCCGCCGCCTCGTTCGTGTCGCTCCCCGTGCGGGGAGCGTGGATTGAAATGATGTTATCAAAATTGTCAGACTTGTCATGCACGGTCGCTCCCCGTGCGGGGAGCGTGGATTGAAATCATGCGGGCTTATGTAATACTCTTTACGCGATTTGTCGCTCCCCGTGCGGGGAGCGTGGATTGAAATCTCCAGTTCCCTACGTGCATATGCTGTCACCCACGTCGCTCCCCGTGCGGGGAGCGTGGATTGAAATCACGCTCATAGCACGAATACGTCGCTTGCGACACTCGTCGCTCCCCGTGCGGGGAGCGTGGATTGAAATCGTCAAGCGATGCGTCCTGTGCATCTACATATGGTCGCTCCCCGTGCGGGGAGCGTGGATTGAAATGCTCAGCCTCAGCCGTAATCAGCCGTTCTTTTTGTCGCTCCCCGTGCGGGGAGCGTGGATTGAAATATCCTCGCTTGCATACTTCTTCGCTCCCCATGTCGTCGCTCCCCGTGCGGGGAGCGTGGATTGAAATAGCCCTCCCGTTGCTTCCAGCTCATCCGCTCCAGTCGCTCCCCGTGCGGGGAGCGTGGATTGAAATAGTCGCTTGGGATTATAGGGACAGCATATGAAATGTCGCTCCCCGTGCGGGGAGCGTGGATTGAAATCTGTAAATCCTGCCGACTGATAATCGATAATGGCATCGTCGCTCCCCGTGCGGGGAGCGTGGATTGAAATATCACATAATATGATATAGCGCCGTAGGTGTTCGTCGCTCCCCGTGCGGGGAGCGTGGATTGAAATGGTAACATCTGGGGAATTAGCAGTATGGGTTGATAGTCGCTCCCCGTGCGGGGAGCGTGGATTGAAATTTTTTCGGAATACGTATAGACGTATTTCCATTTTGTCGCTCCCCGTGCGGGGAGCGTGGATTGAAATAGGCTGTTCGGCATGGGTGAACTCGACCCGGAAGGTCGCTCCCCGTGCGGGGAGCGTGGATTGAAATCATTCAGCGCGGTGAGCTGGGTGTTCCGCTCCGTGTCGCTCCCCGTGCGGGGAGCGTGGATTGAAATACGTTCTCCCGGCTGTATTGTACGCCGCCCAGTGGTCGCTCCCCGTGCGGGGAGCGTGGATTGAAATCCTTCGTAATAACTCCATCAGTAGCAAGCAATGATGTCGCTCCCCGTGCGGGGAGCGTGGATTGAAATGTCGAGGCGGCAGCGCTTGAACCCCTTTTTCTTGTCGCTCCCCGTGCGGGGAGCGTGGATTGAAATAAGTCGGCGGACGAATTCGGCAGCTTCATCTCTGTCGCTCCCCGTGCGGGGAGCGTGGATTGAAATCGCTTTGTCGCCGTGCAGTATCTCCGTGCACAAGTCGCTCCCCGTGCGGGGAGCGTGGATTGAAATCAGAAAATGTTGTAATATTCGCCCTTCGCGTTCGGTCGCTCCCCGTGCGGGGAGCGTGGATTGAAATCAAATCAAGAGGGGCTACGTGCCCGGAAAGGACAGTCGCTCCCCGTGCGGGGAGCGTGGATTGAAATTGCCGCTCGTCGCGGTCGTCGCCTTGCGGCTGCTCGGTCGCTCCCCGTGCGGGGAGCGTGGATTGAAATTGCTTGTAATTATTTGGGTCAGGGCTTGGGGCGGTCGCTCCCCGTGCGGGGAGCGTGGATTGAAATATATTTGTAAGAATCATCGAAATAAATGCACCGGTCGCTCCCCGTGCGGGGAGCGTGGATTGAAATATCACAGGGTCGGCGCCCGTTTTCAATGCCTTCTGGTCGCTCCCCGTGCGGGGAGCGTGGATTGAAATATCCTCCTTGTCCACTCACGCAGCTCCTTCGGTCGTCGCTCCCCGTGCGGGGAGCGTGGATTGAAATATGGTTTACCTCTTTCTGCCGACGAATGTCAGCTTGGTCGCTCCCCGTGCGGGGAGCGTGGATTGAAATTCCTTCTGCCGGGAAGTCCGGCCGCTTAATTTGAGTCGCTCCCCGTGCGGGGAGCGTGGATTGAAATAAATCAAGCGCCGCCGCACGGCGGCGGTTCCCCTGGTCGCTCCCCGTGCGGGGAGCGTGGATTGAAATAGGTTCCCGGCAGGAAGGAAACAGATGGCGCTTGTCGCTCCCCGTGCGGGGAGCGTGGATTGAAATATATGCGCCGCAGTTCGCGCGGCAGCGACACGCCGTCGCTCCCCGTGCGGGGAGCGTGGATTGAAATAATTTGGGTCATTGACATTGCACCGCTGGATTGCCGTCGCTCCCCGTGCGGGGAGCGTGGATTGAAATCTCGCTGAGTAGGAAGCGGCGCGATAGCGTCGCGTCGCTCCCCGTGCGGGGAGCGTGGATTGAAATCAAATGCAGACGGGCGGCGCTGGTGTGGCGCATGTCGCTCCCCGTGCGGGGAGCGTGGATTGAAATAATGTAGTCCCGCACCGTGTGCAGGAGATTCTCGGTCGCTCCCCGTGCGGGGAGCGTGGATTGAAATTGGCAGGTGAACAGCAGTCCTTCCAGCACCGCTTCGGTCGCTCCCCGTGCGGGGAGCGTGGATTGAAATTGAATCAGCGCGTCGTAGGCGGCTTTCGCCTGCTCGTCGCTCCCCGTGCGGGGAGCGTGGATTGAAATGCGCAGAGCCGAGCAAATCCGCAAAGGTGCTGGAAGTCGCTCCCCGTGCGGGGAGCGTGGATTGAAATCCGTGAGTAAATGTCAAATGTTGATAAATCCTCTCGTCGCTCCCCGTGCGGGGAGCGTGGATTGAAATCTCCTGTAAACTCCCAACCGCAAATGGTGATGGCGTCGCTCCCCGTGCGGGGAGCGTGGATTGAAATACAATTTTTAGTTAAATCCTATTTACTATGTATGGTCGCTCCCCGTGCGGGGAGCGTGGATTGAAATTTTTCCATCATTTTCTACACTTCACGTTTCTTTTGTCGCTCCCCGTGCGGGGAGCGTGGATTGAAATGATGAATTAACCGCATTCGGTTGTTGACAGTCCGCGTCGCTCCCCGTGCGGGGAGCGTGGATTGAAATGATATTGAGACAACACGGCTTGACGATGATAATGGTCGCTCCCCGTGCGGGGAGCGTGGATTGAAATGTCGAATATAATAGTGTCTATCTTCTCCGCGCTGGTCGCTCCCCGTGCGGGGAGCGTGGATTGAAATATCTTTTGACTGGTTTACCGCACGCGCCTTGACTTGTCGCTCCCCGTGCGGGGAGCGTGGATTGAAATCAACTCCGCGATGCGGCGAACCGCCCAGTCTGCCGTCGCTCCCCGTGCGGGGAGCGTGGATTGAAATCCCAGCCGCCCTTACAAGGCGAAGTTTGAGGGCGTCGCTCCCCGTGCGGGGAGCGTGGATTGAAATCGGGATGTACCAAACGCCCGCGTGGCGGAAGGAGTCGCTCCCCGTGCGGGGAGCGTGGATTGAAATTCCTTATTGCGAACGCCCGGACCGGCACAAATGGTCGCTCCCCGTGCGGGGAGCGTGGATTGAAATCTTACGCGGAAAGCGTTTGAAAATACGCCCGCGCGTCGCTCCCCGTGCGGGGAGCGTGGATTGAAATATTGCAAGCGATTCGACGGATGTTGCAAGCAAGTCGTCGCTCCCCGTGCGGGGAGCGTGGATTGAAATCACCTCGTACATAATGCGCGCTATCTGGATACTGTCGCTCCCCGTGCGGGGAGCGTGGATTGAAATAGCTCAAGCCCTGTCAGCGTGTTATACTCTGTAAGTCGCTCCCCGTGCGGGGAGCGTGGATTGAAATCACCACGGGCGGCGTGCAGATGGATAAAATCAACAGTCGCTCCCCGTGCGTGGAGCGTGGATTGAAATTTGTGTTAGAATGGCAGTGGCTTAACCGCCACATGTCGCTCCCCGTGCGGGGAGCGTGGATTGAAATTTCCTCCTTTTTTCGTGGCCGTTTTCGGCCTTTCGTCGCTCCCCGTGCGGGGAGCGTGGATTGAAATGTCCAGTCGGCTCACGTCGGCAATGAAGCAGGTCGCGTCGCTCCCCGTGCGGGGAGCGTGGATTGAAATCAGCATCCGGCGGTTCGTGCCGCTGCTGTCCTCGTCGCTCCCCGTGCGGGGAGCGTGGATTGAAATATCTGCTGCAGCACCGCCGCGTAGCCCTGCGATGCGTCGCTCCCCGTGCGGGGAGCGTGGATTGAAATGCGTTGATGCATGGGCGGTTGCAGAAACAGTTGGTCGCTCCCCGTGCGGGGAGCGTGGATTGAAATATCACCGCCCAACTTATCAATGAGGTGCTGCATTGTCGCTCCCCGTGCGGGGAGCGTGGATTGAAATGTATATCAAAATCATGTAATAGAGAGTGAAACGAACGTCGCTCCCCGTGCGGGGAGCGTGGATTGAAATACCCTGTGACTTCTCAAATTACAAGCGGCGGAGGTCGCTCCCCGTGCGGGGAGCGTGGATTGAAATACAACATCCAGCGCTCCGTGATAATCGCGTTGTAACGTCGCTCCCCGTGCGGGGAGCGTGGATTGAAATGTCTGAGGCTTGCGCCGCGCGACTGGACGCCTTTTGTCGCTCCCCGTGCGGGGAGCGTGGATTGAAATGCCTTTTCCGCTTGTTTTCGGGCGATCCCATCGGTCGCTCCCCGTGCTGGGAGCGTGGATTGAAATTTCTGGGCAGACTGTTCCGAGGGGTTCTTGCCTGCGTCGCTCCCCGTGCGGGGAGCGTGGATTGAAATACTTGGGCGGAAATCCTTTCACGCTACGGCGGAAGTCGCTCCCCGTGCGGGGAGCGTGGATTGAAATCCGCCTCTCGTCCGTCGGTGAGCTTAAGATACCACGTCGCTCCCCGTGCGGGGAGCGTGGATTGAAATTTCGATGCGGCGATTCAGGAACGCGCGGTCTTGTCGCTCCCCGTGCGGGGAGCGTGGATTGAAATTGCGCCACAAATTTCGTGCGCAGGTCGGTGGCAGTCGCTCCCCGTGCGGGGAGCGTGGATTGAAATCTAAATCAAGCTGGGCAACCCGGCGGAAAGAGAAGGTCGCTCCCCGTGCGGGGAGCGTGGATTGAAATTTCGATGCGGCGATTCAGGAACGCGCGGTCTTGTCGCTCCCCGTGCGGGGAGCGTGGATTGAAATTGCGCCACAAATTTCGTGCGCAGGTCGGTGGCAGTCGCTCCCCGTGCGGGGAGCGTGGATTGAAATCTAAATCAAGCTGGGCAACCCGGCGGAAAGAGAAGGTCGCTCCCCGTGCGGGGAGCGTGGATTGAAATTACTATATGCGCGCGCCGCAAGGCACGGAAAAGCGTCGCTCCCCGTGCGGGGAGCGTGGATTGAAATATCACATACAAGCACACCAGTTAGGCAGTCCATCGTCGCTCCCCGTGCGGGGAGCGTGGATTGAAATCAAGTGAGCGATACGTTGAGCATGGAAGGTTGCGTCGCTCCCCGTGCGGGGAGCGTGGATTGAAATCGCCAGCTCCGCCTGAACCAGTGGGTCACGTCCTGTCGCTCCCCGTGCGGGGAGCGTGGATTGAAATTCTGGCTTTATGGCGATTCTGACGTTTACGCTTGTCGCTCCCCGTGCGGGGAGCGTGGATTGAAATCACCTCATCAAGGCGGCACGTTTTCATCCGCGGCGTCGCTCCCCGTGCGGGGAGCGTGGATTGAAATATGCCCTCCAGCGCTTCACGTGCGGCCTTTGCGGTCGCTCCCCGTGCGGGGAGCGTGGATTGAAATCGGCTCCCGTGACCGCCTGAACGTGCAGACGGGTCGCTCCCCGTGCGGGGAGCGTGGATTGAAATTTCCTGCTCACTTATTAGTGAGGTGTGGGGCTTTTTGTCGCTCCCCGTGCGGGGAGCGTGGATTGAAATCTCCTTTTATATACTTTATTTATTTCCAGTCCAGTCGCTCCCCGTGCGGGGAGCGTGGATTGAAATTTCCAGCGTCAAGCCGCAAGCAAGGCGGCGCTGAGTCGCTCCCCGTGCGGGGAGCGTGGATTGAAATACAGCCTCCCGGCGGGCGTTGTACACCGGGATTGTCGCTCCCCGTGCGGGGAGCGTGGATTGAAATATCCTCCACCGTCTCCGGCATCCGCTACATCTCGTCGCTCCCCGTGCGGGGAGCGTGGATTGAAATTGATTGTCCGTTTTCCACGGCTTTGCCGGGTGGAGTCGCTCCCCGTGCGGGGAGCGTGGATTGAAATCATCACGGGCAGCACGGAAACCGAAGACACGGAGTCGCTCCCCGTGCGGGGAGCGTGGATTGAAATTGGCTTTCATTTGCTTGCCGCGTAAATGCCACGCGTCGCTCCCCGTGCGGGGAGCGTGGATTGAAATCGCACTGGTAAAAAGAAAGGAGCTTTCCCCATGGTCGCTCCCCGTGCGGGGAGCGTGGATTGAAATGCGGAAGCAGGTTGCCCGCGAATTGGGCTTGTCGTCGCTCCCCGTGCGGGGAGCGTGGATTGAAATCGAACTCCGCCGCACGAACGGCGGGCGCTGGAAGCCGTCGCTCCCCGTGCGGGGAGCGTGGATTGAAATACCAACGACTGCATCATCGCTACGCCCGCCGGAGTCGCTCCCCGTGCGGGGAGCGTGGATTGAAATACAGCAATACCGCACCATTTTCGTTGGTGGCATGTCGCTCCCCGTGCGGGGAGCGTGGATTGAAATGGGGACGTGCGGTTCTTCCTCGCCGATGGTTCTCGTCGCTCCCCGTGCGGGGAGCGTGGATTGAAATAGCTCGGTCAGGATGCCGCTGATAGTGTTCTGCCCCGTCGCTCCCCGTGCGGGGAGCGTGGATTGAAATACCTCTTGACATCTTGCAAGGGGTGACTTATAAGTCGCTCCCCGTGCGGGGAGCGTGGATTGAAATATCATAGCGTCTGCACCATCCATGCACGCAAGGTGTCGCTCCCCGTGCGGGGAGCGTGGATTGAAATCGATTGGAAGTTGCTGCGCTGGCAGATGATGTTCAGTCGCTCCCCGTGCGGGGAGCGTGGATTGAAATTTCCTTTCTTTCACTTTACAGCGACCAGCGGCGGTCGCTCCCCGTGCGGGGAGCGTGGATTGAAATATATTTGCTGACGCGCATGGTTCCGTCGCGGGTTGTCGCTCCCCGTGCGGGGAGCGTGGATTGAAATATCCTGAGTCGGCGCAACTGGCTCAGGACGAAAACGTCGCTCCCCGTGCGGGGAGCGTGGATTGAAATACGATGCCGGAGGTGCTGACGGAGGCGGAGTATCGTCGCTCCCCGTGCGGGGAGCGTGGATTGAAATGTGTAGGGCGCACGACTGGAAATCGTGTGTGGGCGTCGCTCCCCGTGCGGGGAGCGTGGATTGAAATCCTATATTCGGCCGGCAAATAGTCTTTGTCAGCCGTATGTCGCTCCCCGTGCGGGGAGCGTGGATTGAAATAACTGCTCCGCCGACAGCACTTCCCCATCGCGGAAGTCGCTCCCCGTGCGGGGAGCGTGGATTGAAATTTCCTGATGCAGAACATAGTAACTCAGGTCATAGGGTCGCTCCCCGTGCGGGGAGCGTGGATTGAAATATCCTGAAAGATTTGCCGCTGCTGGTGGACGACGTCGCTCCCCGTGCGGGGAGCGTGGATTGAAATGGGGAAGAGCTGCGGCAGCTGACGCACAAGGATGGTCGCTCCCCGTGCGGGGAGCGTGGATTGAAATTGGGAGGAGCGCACGAAGCTGGCGGAAACGCTGCACGTCGCTCCCCGTGCGGGGAGCGTGGATTGAAATGAGGCGGAAAAAGTTGCTATTATTGCGGTACAGGGGTCGCTCCCCGTGCGGGGAGCGTGGATTGAAATCAACAAAAAAGACGCTTGCATCACTGCTTGCGTCGTCGCTCCCCGTGCGGGGAGCGTGGATTGAAATGCTTCCGCAAGGCTCAGCCGCTGGTTCATGCCCGTCGCTCCCCGTGCGGGGAGCGTGGATTGAAATCCAGAGGCGAACGATTTTCGGCTATTGATGAATAGTCGCTCCCCGTGTGGGGAGCGTGGATTGAAATGGCAGCGGCGACAGCAAGATGCCGGACTGCTCGTCGTCGCTCCCCGTGCGGGGAGCGTGGATTGAAATGCCGGGGCTATCAGATCAATTTGATCCCTTCCTTTGTCGCTCCCCGTGCGGGGAGCGTGGATTGAAATCCGACGGATTACGCTGAGGACGCGCAAAGCAGCGCGTCGCTCTCCGTGCGGGGAGCGTGGATTGAAATGCGTCCCAGCGAACGCGGCTGACCAGCCGCCCCGCCGTCGCTCCCCGTGCGGGGAGCGTGGATTGAAATCCGATGGTGCTGACTCTGCCGCCCACCGCCCTGTCGTCGCTCCCCGTGCGGGGAGCGTGGATTGAAATGGTACGCTGGAACCATCGACTTGATCGGCTATATTGTCGCCCCCCGTGCGGGGAGCGCGGATTGAAATGCGCAGGACGTTGAGTTTCTGAACAACGCGAAGCAGTCGCTCCCCGTGCGGGGAGCGCGGATTGAAATACGCCGCCTTCCAGCTGCTCATAGCTGGCGTAGGGTCGCTCCCCGTGCGGGGAGCGTGGATTGAAATTAAAGGGGAAGGAAAACCCTTAGGGCAAATCATCCAGCTTGTAAACGCCATCGGACAGCTCCTCCATCTGATCCACGAGCTTTCCGTCACGGTACACCTCAAAGACCGCGCCGCTCAGATGGTGGTCGGGATAGTCCTTATCCACCTTGGTCAGCTGAACGCTGCCGCGAATGAGCTTGTTGGTGATCTCGATCTCTACCCCAGCACCGTTCTGATCTACCTTCACGGTATAAGGCGTATCATCCATTACATAGCCCTCCGGTTCGGTGATTTCACGCACCACATACTCGCCATAAGGGATGTCCGCGAAGGAGAAGCTGCCGTCCTCTGCGGAAACGGTGGTCAGGATAGGCTCGGTGCCGTCTGTGAGGAACAGCCCGATGGTAGCTCCGGCCAGCGCCTTGCCGTCCTCATCCTTCTTCATGCCGTAGATCTCCCCGTAGATCATCTCGTTGGTAATGCTCTTTCCATCATTGACGGCAAGCTCCACAACGGGGATTTCCTGACCGGCATAGGCGAAGGTCACAGGGTACTTCTCATCGGAGAGCATATAGTGGCTGTCGGTGCTGATTTCTCTGACATAGTAGCTGCCGAAGGGGACATCGCTCTTGAGCACGGCTTTCCCGTTTTCGTCAAGGGACAGAATCTCAATCAGTCCGTCCGCAGGAATGACAGAGCCGTCTGCTGCGGTAAGCTCCTCGGCGGCATAGAAGCCGAAGGTCACGGCGGAAAGCTCGTTATTCATGCCGATACCGAACTGCTTGTTCTGCTCCAGTACCTTGGAAAGAGAAATCCGCGCCTTCTGTCTGTCATTGCAGAAGCTGGCAGCGGTTTCGGTGATCTCAATCTCCTGGCCGGCGTAGACAAGCTCTGCGGTATGGGCGTCCTTGTTAATGACCATCCCGTCGGGGGCTTTCATCTCGGTGATTTCGTATTTTCCCAGATACAGCGGCTTGCTCTCCGCCATGCCATCTGCGCCGGTGGTCTCCGTATCCACCACCTCGCCGGCACTACAGCGCAGCGTACCATCCGGGGTGTAGATGTCCGCCGCGGCCTTGATCTCATAGGTTGCTCCTGCAAGACCCTGCACCGTATAGACCGGCTGGTAGACTCCGTCCGCCGCCGTAACAGAGGCAAACACCTCGCCGGTTTTGGAAATCTTGATAATGCCCTTCTGCGCGTAATTGCCCAGCTTCACTGCAACGATTGTCACGCCGCTTTCCTCGGTGGAATTCTCTTCGGTCACATCGAACTTGACCGCCTCATGACTGAGCACATAGCCGTAAGGAGCGGAGACCTCCTTGAGGGAGTAGCCCTTGCCAAACTCCAGCTTCTCCGGCGTGATGAGCATGCCGGCGTCATTGGTGTAGAAGGTGTCGATGGTGGTAACCTCCGGATAGGTAAAGGTCATTTCCACCTTGGAGCCATCCGGACGGAAGATCTGGAAGCCCGCACCTGCATAGGGAATGGTATTGCCGGTCTCCGCGTCTACCTTGATGGCCTTAATGAAGGACTCGAAGTTGACGTTGTTGATGAGGTAGCGGTAGGTTTCGCCGTTCTTGGCAATAAACACATCAAAGTCGCTCATCAGCTCACGGCCCTCCCAGCCGGAGATCTGATGGACGGTATACACGCCATAGGGCAGGTCCTTGCTCTGGGCAAAGCCGTTTTCATCGCAGGTCAGATAGTCCCGCTTCGTATCCTTTGCCGCTTCATAGCTGCCTGCGGCTTTCAGATAGACGGCGAATACTGCGCCCTCTTCGGGAGTTTCGATCTGCGTATCGCCGTTATCCGAGTGCTTGATGATGGCGATATTGCCTTTCTGCACCTGCTCGGTAACAGCCACGGCAGGTGCGGTGTTCAGCTCAACAGTGTAATTGGCCGCCTCTGCACCGACAGGATAAACGGTGCTGTCCAGCAGATAACCCTCGGAGGGGCTGATCTCACGAATTGTCCAGTCGTCGCCGCAGACATAATAGCCGGTGGTGAACTGGCCAGTTTCATCGGTGTAGTAGGTATCCACAAGCTGATTGCCCTTATAGATGCCGTAGGCGGCACCGGCAAGAGAAGCATCACCCTGCGCCGTTCCGGTTTCGCAGTCGCTCTTGATGACGGTGACATTGAACTTCTTGAGGATGTTGGAAACGCTCTTATTGGTTACACTGTTCCATTCCACTGCGGCACTCTGGCTGTTGGGAACCACATAGCGAATGGCGGTGTCCATCTCCTCCAGTGTGTAGCCGGTGCCGATAAGCACAGCCTTGAAAGTCGCCACACCGTTTTCATCGGTGACAGCAAATTCATCCACAGGCAGGCCACTGAGAGAGGTTCCAAAAAGGTGGAACTTCACACCCTGGTTCAGTCTGTCCTCGGAGGTCTTGGTCACGGTCAGATCACCGCGGCGGAGCACATTGTTGAAGGAAACCGTCGCCGTCTGTCCGGCGAGCACGGTAACGCGGTGGCTTTCCTGGGGCGCATACTTGTCATAACTCTGCTCAGTGACGGTATAAATGCCGGGCATCAGATTGTCGATGTGAATTTCACCGTTTCGGTCGGTGGTAACGGTCTGATTGACGCACTCACCGGTGATGGTGAAGGTAATGCCGTCCACCTTGCCGTCCTCGCTGGTCTTGATGATTTTAGCGCCTCCATAGCTGACCTTCAGCTTGACAAATGCCCTTACGGGGTCGCTGACGGAGGCCGTATAGGTAATGGTATCCTGAACGCCGCCGTTGTGGCCGTACTTATAGTCCGTCCAAACAAGAACGCCGCAGCGGGATGCACTTCGACTTGCGGAGATCGTCACATTGCCGGTGGGAGCCGTATCGGTGGTGATAGTGAGCGTATTGCCCGACACACTGAAATGAAAGCCCGTCTCACTGGCAGAGAAGGTAAACTGTGACAGCACGCGGTTGGTATCCGTGAGCTCGGCAACATACTGACTGCCGTCCCACGCAAGCTTAATGGTCTTTGCGCTGCCGCTGCTTCTGCTCATAAAGCTCGGGCAAACGGCATGGCTCTGCACGCTGTACTCGATGCTGTCGTAATAATCCATGATTCGGCTATACAGCGGATGATTGGGGGAAACCAGCGACAGGATCTCGTCATAGCCGCCGGTGCTCACATGGTCAAAGTCTGCATCGCGCTCGCCCACAACCGTTTCCCAAACGAGCAGCTGGGTAGCAAAGGCGTGGGCCAGCTTATCCGCATCGGAATCATTCTGCGATCTCCACGAGGTGGAGAGATTGCCCTGATAGCCATACTGCATGATACGTCCCAGCAGCAGCTTAATGTCGTCCGGCTCGATGGTGTTGTTGTACTGGCTGGGATAGTTATCCCAGAAATCCTCACCGAAGCCGTAATAGGTATCGCCGACATTTCGGGAAAGGCCGGGCTCGATGCAATAGCACACCTTCCCGTCAAAGGAATCCATGCAGTGCAGGGTAGTATAGTTGCTGGAGCCTGTTGCCCAGCCGTTCATATAGTTTTTCGCGGAGTGACCCCTTGCGTCCGCAGAGTAAATCTGAGCTGCATCTCCGTCACGGGGGAAGGAAATCATATAGGACTCCGCTGCTTTGCTTGCGGCGAAGGCCGTGGTCGTGCCAAAGCCCGCAAGCACGGTGAATGCCATGAGGACTGCAAGCAGTCCCGACATTCCTCTTTTGAAAATCTTCTTCATTCGTTCAGTCCTCCTTCAAGGCATGAAAAAAGCACCGTGCTTCCACGATGCTCATTTCGGTGTATTGATTTGTTTATACTTATGCCGACTCAAATGTTGATTTTCTCCCTCTGGTTCGGCTTTTCCTCGCTCATAATCGACTCGATGACCTCGTTATTCAGCTTTCCGTCCTGAGAGAACCGCTTCAGCTTAATGGCTTGGGCAAGGGACGGCGTGGCATCTGCGTAGGCGATTTGCTCCAGCAGGGCATTCTGCTCCTCCTTTTGCAGGTACGAAAGCTCCACCGCAGGTCTGAACGCAATGCGTCCCTCATCAACCAAATCCAGAAGCTCCGGAATGAGCTCCGTGAGGCGGATATAGCGTCGCACCTGATCTTGACTTTCACCTACTTCTTTCCCTACTCGCGGCTCATGACATTGAACAGGCCCGTTTCCATATCGGAGAGCTCAATGTTCGGGGGAAGCAAATCCACACCTTCCTGGTGCCGGATAATTGCACCCTCCGCAAGCGGCTCATCATCTATGACCGACTGCATAAGGGAAGCCAGCGACACCTCCAGCTCATCGGGGTTCTTTACGCCGAGGCACACCGTTAAGCTGCCCTGCGGGTCAGCATCCACCAGCAGAACCTGTTTCCCGGAGTTTGCAAGTCCCACGCCGAGATTGACTGCGATCGTCGTCTTGCCGACGCCGCCCTTCTGATTCGTGATGGCGATCACCTTACAGTTTTCCATGGGGTTTTCCTCCTTTCTCTTTATTTGAATCATTTCTGATCCACGAAAACCTCAAAATACCTTTTGGGGCTTTCGTCGCTGCATTTCATTTTTCCTCGAACCCAAAATGCAGAAAAGGAAGTCATCAGACGCCCGATAGCGATTCGGTTCCATGGGAATCTCATCTCTGCCGGGTACTCCGCCAGCTCCGTAGAGAAGTATCATTATCCCTGCTGCGTTTTATGGCCGTATCCGTAGCTGTCGGATATTTCTGAATGGCTCGGAAACGCTCGCCTCCTTGCTTTCTGTGATAACCCCTATGGGCAGGAAGTTCGTGGCGCACCTTCATCCGACTGGGGCTTACGCCCCGATCAGGAATGTACCTGTTGAATGTGTATTCGATTGTCAAGGAACAGGTGAGAGGTTATTTGCCCCTCAAGTGGTAGATCACGGGAAAGGGCAAAAATTAAGCATCTGGAGAAATTTCTAAAAAATTTTTTCACGGTCTCCTCCTTCGAGCATTCATCATTGGAATATCAGAAAACAAAAAAGGCCCAGCTACCGCAATGGGTAACTGGGTCTCAACCATCCGTATATGGTATAAACGGGAATAAACTTCGCCAAAAGGATTCATACTATTTCCAATTAAAAATGCGCCAAATCCATTGCCGACGAGTAATACTGATG